>Ga0105854_1001401_pt1 | contig 9921 bp, 8 predicted proteins | sample OrgsoiDNA_201058_FD_89679 | JGI IMG/M metagenome (GOLD analysis project Ga0105854, IMG submission 89679) | Permafrost soil microbial communities from the Arctic, to analyse light accelerated degradation of dissolved organic matter (DOM) -... | ecosystem: Environmental > Terrestrial > Soil > Tundra... | reverse complement strand
GACTGGATGCCCGAGCCGTGCCGCTCCTGCGATGAGAAAGAAAAGGACTTCGGCGGCTGCCGTTGCCAGGCCTTCATGTTGACCGGTGACGCGAGCAATGCCGACCCGGTGTGCAGCAAGTCGGAACATCACGGCGTGATTCTCAAGGCCCGCGAAGAAGCCGAGCACGCGACCCAGACCATCGAACAACTGGCCTTTCGCAATGAACGAAACTCACGACTCATCGCTAAAGGCTGAGCCTTTCAGCGCCGCCAAAGCCGTCACGGCCGGTATCGACTTCGCCGAACTACAACTGGGCAAGCAGGGTCTGTTCTGGAACGAGTACCGTCCCCAAGATGCAGCCTGCCGGATCTGGCACTGGCGCGACGGTCAGGCGAAATGTCTGACACCGCCGGGATTCAGTGTGCGAAGTCGGGTGTACGAATATGGCGGCGGAGCGTTTTGTCTGACGGATGACGGGATTGTTTTCGTCAACGAGGCGGACCAGCAACTGTATCGGCAATCGCTGAAGGGCGAGACGCCTGAAGTGATGACGTCGGACGAGTGCCGTTATGGCGATCTGCGGTTCGCCAATGGGCAAATTCTGGCGGTTGAAGAACATCGCGATCAGCATCGGCTGGTGGCCATCGACCTGGCGGACGGTGTGCGTCATTTGCTGGCTGAAGGCGCGGACTTTTACGCCTCGCCGACCCTGAGTGCGGATGCTCGACGTCTGGCCTGGATCGAGTGGAGCCGGCCGGATCAGCCATGGACAACGACTCGTCTGATGGTTGCAGAACGCCAGGACGAGAGCGGTTTTGGTCAGCCGCGTTGTGTAGCGGGTGGTAGGGCTCCAGAGTCTGTGCAGCAACCTCGGTTCGACGCCAACGGTCGCTTGTACTGCTTGACCGATCGCGACGGATTTTGGCAACCGTGGGTGGAATCTACCGAGGGTCTGACGCCATTGCCGAGCGCCGCGGCCGATCACGGCCCCGCACCATGGCAATTGGGCGGCTGCACCTGGTTACCGTTGAACGACAACACGTATCTGGCCAGTTGGACCGAAGACGGATTTGGCCGTTTGGGCCTTTGCGGCGAAGCACCTGAGGATTTCACCGGGGATTACAGCCGCTTCCGAAGTCTCGCATTCGATGAACAGTTCATTTACTGCATCGCAGCCTCGCCGGTTACGGCTTCGGCAGTCATTGCCATCGACCGCAACACCCGACAGGTCAATGTACTGGCCGGCGGCATCGCACCGCTGCCTGCCGAAGAGATCAGCCGCCCGCAAACCCTGCGCTACCCGAGCGGTTCGGGCGAGGCTCATGGTTTCTTCTACCCGGCAATGACAGGAGAGGCGAAACCTGCGCTGGTGGTGTTCATCCACGGCGGCCCGACGTCGGCCTGCTACCCGATGCTCGACCCACGCATCCAGTACTGGGCGCAACGGGGCTTTGCCGTGGCCGATCTCAACTATCGCGGCAGCAGCGGCTATGGCCGGGATTATCGCCAGGCACTGCATTTGAGTTGGGGTGATGTGGATGTGGAGGATGCTTGCGCAGTGGTCGCTTATCTCGCCGAACGCGGGCTGATCGACGGCGACAATGCATTCATTCGCGGCGGCAGTGCTGGCGGTTACACCACGCTGTGCGCGCTCGCCTTTCACAAAGTCTTCCGCGCCGGCGCCAGCCTGTATGGCGTCAGCGATCCCGTTGCATTGGGCAAAGCGACTCACAAGTTCGAGGGCGACTATCTGGATTGGTTGATCGGCGATCCGCTGCAGGATGCCGAGCGTTATGCCGCCCGAACGCCGTTATTGCACGCGAGTAACATCGCCGTGCCAGTGATTTTCTTTCAGGGTGAACTGGATGCCGTGGTGGTGCCGCAGCAAACCCGGGACATGGTCACGGCGTTGCAGGACAACGGCATTCTGGTTGAAGCCCATTACTACGCAGACGAACGTCATGGGTTTCGCAAGGCGGGTAATCAGGCGCATGCGCTGGAGCAGGAGTGGGTGTTTTATCGGCGGGTGATGGCGTTGGTGGACTGAAGTCAGCGCTTCGTGCGGAAATAGTGGCGCCTCATTCGCGAGCAAGCCCGCTCCCACATTTGATCGGCGGCGAACACAAACGCTGTGTTCGCTGAAGATCTACTGTGGGAGCGGGCTTGCTCGCGAAAGCGATCTATCTGACACCGCGAAACTCAACGCTTGGCAATGATGTACACCGCATGCACGATCCCCGGAATATAACCGCACAGCGTCAGCAGAATATTCAGCCAGAACGCCCCGGCGAAACCGACTTGCAGAAACACACCCAGGGGCGGCAACAGAATGGCGATGATGATTCGAATGAAATCCATGGGGCAGCTCCTGATTTGAAGTTGGCTCGCATGAGCCACACAACCAATCGACCTGCGCCGTTCGTCAGGGTTCAGTGCAGTTCTTCAGGCCAGTATCTCAAGACCGTATTTCTGAACAATGCTCAGCAACTTGAGCGCCATGCCGCTGGGGTGCTTGTCTCCCGCCTCCCATTGCTTGACCGTCGAGGCGCTGGTGTTCAGATAACGCGCAAACACTGGCTGGCTGACGTTGTTGCGCTCCCGAAGCGCTTTGATCTGCTCTGCCGGGATCGCGTCCGGTACGGTTGCAAGGCAGGACTCATCAAATTCGCGCATCGTCGCCTTGCTGATTGCGCCGATGGCAAATAAGGCACTGGCCGATTCGTGTATCGATTCAAAAACTTCACTTTTGTATTTTTTACTCATGGGGTATCTCCACAAACTCCTTCGTATCCAGCAAGCGCCGGACTTGCACATCTGTGAGTTCCGCGTAGGTCTTCGCCAGCGTGCGCAATTCAATCAGCTCCGCCGAACTGATATTACTTCGATCCTGTTTGGCAAACAGCACCTGATAGACCCAGTAACGCCCACCTTTTGCCAAGACAAGCGATCGATGGCGATTTGAATTCAAACGTTTTTTCCACACCCTGCCACCGAGATTGACTGCTTGGCCATCGAGCATCTCGATGAAGGCCTCCCGTAGCTCCTCATCACTGATCCAAGCTTTACCAGCCTGTATCGCAAAACCTTTAGCTTTGAATAACCTCGGCGACATCGGTTTCCCTTCCAAAAAACATACCACTCAGTGGTATAGATTTCAAAACCAGTTCTTCAACAATATTGTTTCACTGGCGGCGGCAGTCCTTGCCGACGCGCTCTAAAAAGCCACCGATCCAGCCATCGCTCAAGCACCAAATCACCTTTGGCAAAACGCAGAGACAAAAAAACGCCCCACGCCAAAAGAATCAGGCGTGGGGCGATGCGTTATACCGCGAGACGGTTCGGTAATTCGTGTAGGGCGAGTCTGATCAGACGGCAATCCCTTTGCGGCACTGCAGTTGCGCGGTGCGTACCCGGGAAAAAGCGCGAGCCAGGCGTAGGAGCATTTCGTCGATGTTGGCTTTGCTGACGGTGAGCGCCGGGGTGAAGCGCAGGCAATCGGGTTGTGGGGCGTTGAGCAGCAAGCCTTCATGGTGTGCTGCTTTGACGACCGCGTCGGCTGAATCGTCCGACAGTGTCAGCCCCCAAAACAGCCCTTGCCCGCGCAGTTCGCCGTGGCCGTAGCGATTAGCCAAGCGCCCAAGACCTTCGCCAAGGTGCTGACCGGTTTTCTGTACATGTTCGAGAAAGCCTTTGTCCTGCACGCTATCAAGAACGGCCAGGCCGGCAGCGGTCATCAGTGCATTGCCGTGGTGGGTGCCGATCATTTCACCGATGTCGAAACAACAGGCCTTGCCTCGGGCAAGCAATGCCGCCAACGGCACGCCACCGCCCAAGCCTTTGCCGAGCACAACGATATCGGCCCGCACGCCGTAGGATTGTTCCGCGAGCAAGGTGCCGCAACGGCCGATCCCGGTCTGGACTTCGTCGAGGATCAGCAGGATGCCCAGTTCACGACACAACCGTTCAACACCCTTGAGGTAATGCTCGACAGCCGGAATCACCCCGGCTTCACTCTGGATCGGCTCGAGCATGATCGCCACGGTCCGAGCGTCTACGGCTGCATGCAACGCTGGAAGGTCATTGAACGGGACGTGGCTGAAGCCCGGTAGCTGCGGCTCAAATCGATTGGTCAGGTTAGAACTGTCCGACGCCGAAATCGTCCCGAGACTACGGCCATGGCAGCCCTTGTTGGCAACGATGATCCGCGAAGCGCCGCCGCGATGCAGCTGACCCCATTTGCGTGCCAACTTGATCGCCGCGTCGCAGGCTTCGCTGCCACTGTTGAGCAGGTAGGCCTGATCGCTGCCAGTACTGGCGCAAAGCCGTTCGGCAAGGTTGAGCATGGCGCGGTTATGCAGGCCGAAACCGGAGTTGATCAGCGTCCGGGCCTGATCCGAAATCGCGTTGACCAGCACTGACGGGCTATGCCCCAGGCTGTTGGCCCCACCACCCTGGGTGAAATCCAGATAAGCGCGATCATCGCTATCCCACAACCACGAACCTTGCCCACGCACAAAAATCTGCTGTGGCCGCTCGACGCTGGGCATCAGGCATTCGCTGGACAGGTTGTCACGGTGCGATGGCTGCACGGTGTCCATGACCAGATCATCCAGACTGGGAGGGCTGCGCCGCAAATTAAACAAATTCATCTCAAAAAACCTCGCTTTAGGTTTTTCGTCTTTCCTATGCAAACACCATCGATGCAAACGGTATTCATCGTGCTTTCCGGCCCTGTAAGCCTTGTGAATGCGGTTAGACTAGGCGCAGGCACGGCGCTGAGCCATTTCGATTTCACAGCATTTTCGATAAGTATTACTTATGGATTTCAAGCAACTGCGTTATTTCGTCGCGGTCTACGAAGAAGGCCATGTGGGCCGGGCTGCCGAGCGACTGTCCATCTCACAACCGGCGCTGTCGCAGCAGATCCGCCACCTCGAACAGAACCTCGATGTGAGCCTGTTCGAGCGCAGCAGCAAACGCTTGCTGCCGACCCTGGCGGCACACACGTTGTACAACCACGCGCTGCCGTTGCTCGATGGCCTGCAACGGGCGCGGGAAGCGCTGGGCAATTTCAAGGGTCAGGCGCTGCGCACCTTGGCGATTGGCGTGTTGCAGACCGTCCACACCAGCCTGGTGCCGCAGATGCTCGAACGGGTGCGCAAGGCGCAGCCGCATCTGGTGGTGCAGATCTATGAACTGACCGGACTTGAGATCGAACGGCGGTTGCTCAACGGTTCCCTGGACATCGGAATCAGCTACCTGCCGCCTCGCCAGCCAGGATTGCACGGCGTGATGCTGTACGAAGATGAACTGACGCTTGTCATCCCGGCGGATCATCCGTTGCGCGAATTCAAGAAGGTCTCCATGAGTCAGGCCGCGGAATTACCGATGCTGTTATTGGGCGAAGAGTTTCAGTTGCGGCAGATCTGGCAGACGCAATTGGCCAGCCTTGGCCGACGCCCGCAGGTGCAGGCCGAACTGAACAACATGGCGGGGATTCTCGACAGCTTGCCCCACACGCGGCTGGCAACTGTTCTGCCCGGGCGCTCGCAAAAGGCGCTCGGCAATAATGAACTGCTGTGGAAACCACTGACCGAGCCGCGAGTGCCGCTGAAAGTCGGGTTGGTGTGCCGGGATGTGCAACGGCAACAAGCCTCGCTGGCGTTACTGCGCACGTTGCTGGAAGAAGTACTCAATGGTCCCGATGACCGCTTGAACGGCCCGGCGCCACTGGATGTGATGAGCTGAATACTTTTCTGCAGGCAAAAGAAAACCCCGCCGAAGCGGGGCTTTGCAGACTGTTTCCCTGACATCCATTTCACTCCGCCGTCCTGGCAGAATCCTACGTGTCCGTGTTGTTACTTTGCGCTTCCTGCGCGACGTCCATGTGAAGTAGATTAGCTCTGGATCCAATCGGCGCATATGGGAAAACAGCAGTACGTCATGTAAGAGATTGCTTACATGACGTTACAGGGTCAGAACTGCGATGCGTCCAGCAGGAACAGCGACTCGCTACCGGCCTTCACCGACGCGCTCAACGAGTGAATCCGTGGCAGCAGACGGGCGAAATAGAATCGCGCCGTGCCGAGTTTGCTCGCGTAGAACTCGTCCTGCGCTTCTTTGCCGAAAGCGGCCTTGGCCATCAATGCCCACATGTAGGCGTAGGCAACGTAGCCGAATGCTTGCAGATATTCGACCGACGCCGCGCCGATTTCATTCGGGTTGTTTTTCGCCCGGTCCAGTACCCACGAAGTCAGCTCATCAAGGGTGCTCACCGCGTCGTTCAACGGCTTGGTGAACTCAGCCAGGTCAGCACTGGCTGTCTCGGTGAAGTGACGAATCTCATCCGCGAACAGGTTGTAGAACGCCCCGCCAGTGCCGACGATCTTGCGACCTACAAGGTCCAGCGCCTGAATCCCATTGGTGCCTTCGTAGATCTGGGTGATGCGTACGTCGCGAACCAGTTGTTCCTGGCCCCACTCGCGTATGTAACCGTGGCCGCCGAAAACTTGCTGGCCATGCACGGTGGTTTCCAGGCCCAGATCGGTCAGGAATGCCTTGGCTACCGGCGTCAGCAACGCCACCAGGTCTTCCGCACGTTTGCGGGTCGTAGGGTCTTCGCTGAACTTGGCGGTGTCCAGTTGCATCGCCACATAGGTGGAGAAGGCACGGCCGCCTTCGTTCGAGGCTTTCATGGTCAGCAGCATGCGACGCACGTCCGGGTGGACAATGATCGGGTCAGCCACTTTGTCTTTGTTCTGCGCGCCAGTCGGCGAACGGCTTTGCAGGCGGTCGCGGGCATATTCAACGGCGTTCTGGTAAGAGCGCTCGCCAGTGGCCAGGCCCTGGATACCCACACCCAGACGCTCGTAGTTCATCATGGTGAACATCGCCGCCAGGCCTTTGTTCGGCTCACCGACCAGGTAACCCACGGCCTCGTCGAAGTTCATCACGCAGGTCGCGGACGCCTGGATGCCCATTTTGTGTTCAATCGAACCGCAGTTGGCCGGGTTGCGCGCGCCCAGGCTGCCATCGGCATTGACCATGAACTTCGGCACCAGGAACAGCGAAATGCCTTTCGGCCCCGCCGGTGCGTCCGGCAGTTTGGCCAGCACCAGGTGAATGATGTTCTCGGTAAGGTCGTGTTCGCCGCCGGTGATGAAGATCTTGGTGCCACTGACTTTGTAGGAACCGTCGGCCTGAGGCTCGGCCTTGGTGCGGATAATCCCCAGGTCCGTACCAGCGTGCGGTTCGGTCAGGCACATCGAACCGGCCCAGACGCCGGCATACATGTTCGGCAGGTAGGCGGCTTTCAGCTCTTCGCTGGCGTGGGCGTTGATCGACAGGCAGGCGCCGGCCGTCAGCATCGGGTACAAGCCAAACGACAGGCTGGCGGAGTTGACCATTTCTTCGACCTGGGCCGAAACAGCCTTGGGCATGCCCATGCCGCCGTAGGCCGGATCGCCACCGACACCGACCCAACCGCCTTCGGCATAAGTCTGATAAGCCTGTGGGAAACCTGCCGGTGTGGTGACGGCACCGTCCGCCCAATGGCAGCCTTCTTCGTCCGCCGCTCGGCTCAGGGGCGCGATGCTTTTGCTGGTGACCTTGCCGGCTTCTTCGAGAATGGCTTCGACGGTTTCAGCATCGACGGTATCCGCCAGCGCCGGCAGCTCGGCCCAGAGTTTGGCGACCTCGAAAACTTCATTGAGGACGAAGCGCATATCGCGCAGGGGCGCTTTGTAGTCAGCCATGGCAAACCTCGCAAGATCTAAACGGGTGATTCGTAGGAATGGTGCTTTCGTTGGGTCCGAGTGTAACCCAACAACTTTTACGACACATAGGGTCAGCACGTGACCGATTTGTAATTTTTAGTCACTGAGTTCTTGTGCCTGCCAAACGCATTCGCGGGCAAGCCTCGCTCCTACAGGTCCGTGCGCAAACTTCGCGAACAACATTGGACGTGTAGGAGCAAGGCTTACCCGCGATGCTTTTAAAGCGCGCTCGTCAAAGCGCAAACAACTCCGCCGGCAGCTTCATCAGGCAATCACTCCCCGCCTCGATCGCCGCCCGATGAGCGGCAGTTCGCGGCAGCAATCGCTTGAAGTAGAACTCGCAGGTCGCCAGTTTGCCCTGGCAATATTCGGCATCGCCGCTGCCCGCGCCCAACTGCGCCTGAGCCACCAGCGCCATGCGCAGCCATAGATAGCCGAGGATGATGTAACCGCTGTACATCAAGTAATCCACCGACGCAGCGCCGACTTCATCCGGATTTTTCATCGCGGCCATGCCGATTTTAGTCGTCACCTCGCCCCACTGCTGATTCAAGCCATTGAGCTGTGCCACAAAGCTGCCGAGCTGTGGATGCTCCGCGTTTGCCGCGCAGAACTTGTGGACGATCTTGGTAAAGCCACGCAGCAGTTTGCCCTGGCTGCCGAGGACTTTACGTCCCAGCAAGTCCAACGCCTGAATGCCGTTGGTACCTTCGTAGATCGGCGCAATCCGGCAGTCGCGAACCAATTGCTCCATACCCCACTCGCGGATAAAGCCGTGGCCGCCAAACACCTGCATGCCGTGGTTGGTCACTTCCAGGCCGGTATCGGTCATGAAGGCTTTGCAGATCGGCGTCAGGAATGCCAACAGATCTTCTGCATCCTGCCGCGCCGTTTCATCCGCGCTCAAATGCGCGGCATCCAACAACTGCGCGGTGAAGTAGGTCAGCGCCCGGTTGCCTTCGTTGAAGGCCTTCATGGTCAGTAACATCCGGCGCACATCGGGATGGACGATGATCGGGTCAGCAGGTTTTTCCGGGGCTTTCGGGCCGGTCAGCGAGCGCATTTGCAAGCGATCGTTGGCGTACTTGATCGCGCCCTGGAAGCTCGCCTCGCCCAGACATAAGCCCTGCATGCCGGTGCCCAGGCGCGCGTGGTTCATCATGGTGAACATGCAATTCAGGCCTTTGTTCGCTTCACCGATCAAGAATCCCTTTGCATCGTCAAAATTGAGCACGCAGGTGGCTGAGGCCTTGATGCCCATTTTGTGTTCGATGGAGCCGCAGGAAACGCCGTTGCGCTCGCCCGCTTCACCTTCGGCATCGGGTAGGAATTTGGGAACGATGAACAGCGAAATGCCCTTGGTCCCGGCCGGTGCATCCGGCAGTTTGGCCAGCACTAAATGAATGATGTTGTCGCTCATGTCGTGTTCGCCGGCGGAGATGAAAATCTTGCTGCCGGAGATCGCGTAACTGCCATCAGCCTGGGGCAACGCGCGGGTCTTGATGATGCCCAGGTCGGTGCCGCAATGGGCTTCGGTCAGGCACATGGTGCCGGTCCATTGGCCGGCAGTGAGTTTGCTCAAGTAAGTCTGTTTTTGCGCTTCGGTGCCATGGGCGTGGATCGCCGACATTGCGCCGTGGGTCAGGCCGGGGTACATGCCCCAAGAGGTGTTGCTGGAGCCGACCATCTCGCTGATGACCAGGCCCAGTGAGCTCGGCAAACCCTGGCCGCCGTAAGTTGGATCGGCCGCCAGACCATGCCAGCCACCTTCCACGTATTGTGCGAAGGCTTGCTTGAAGCCTGTAGGCGTTGTCACCACGCCGTTGTCGAAATGGCAGCCTTCTTCATCACCGCTGCGATTCAGCGGTGCGAGAACGTTTTCACAAAATTTCGCGCCTTCTTCGAGGATCGCATTGACCATGTCCGGGCTGGCGTCGGTAGCGCCGAGCGCGGCGTAGTTGCTGTGAAAGTCGAAGACGTGGTCGATCAGAAAGCGCATGTCGCGCAGGGGAGCTTTGTACTCAGGCATGGTCGTTTCTCCGGCAGCAGATACCTCAAACCTACTGCCGCGCACCACGCCTCACAATCACAGTCCAGACGCTGAATGCGCCATCATCACTCAACCCGCAGCAGCGTCCATACGCACCGCGCCACGGCGGCTTTG
>Ga0105854_1001398_pt1 | contig 9927 bp, 6 predicted proteins | sample OrgsoiDNA_201058_FD_89679 | JGI IMG/M metagenome (GOLD analysis project Ga0105854, IMG submission 89679) | Permafrost soil microbial communities from the Arctic, to analyse light accelerated degradation of dissolved organic matter (DOM) -... | ecosystem: Environmental > Terrestrial > Soil > Tundra... | reverse complement strand
TATGACCGCCTTATACCCTGGCAACGGATCCGAAATGAACATCCGATAGACCCAGTCGTACCCCTTTGGGGTCCAGACCGCGAAACCGGTAAGGCAGGTGGCCTTTGGGTCCCGTAAACGCCCTTGCAGGCGCAGCCAGGATTCTTCCTGCGTGTAAGTCAGCTCATCCAGGCCGAACCATGCCAGGTTCGTGCCCCTTAGCCGCTCAAATTCATCCACGGGCCGAAACAGGATCCTCGACCCCGTGTCCCTCATCACCAGTGTGTTCTCGGCCTTGTTATGGTCATACTGAATTCCGCTGTTCTCCAAAATCTCCAGGAGCGCCGCCTGGGTCGCATCGCGTAACATGGGGTAAGTCGGCGCGCCCAGCAATCCCAATCTGCCAGGGTTGAGATAAGTAAGCCGGATGGCTTCCTGGCAGAGGGTGAAGCTCTTTCCGCATCCGATCGGCCCCGAGAATCCCTTAAATCTTTCTTCCAGGTCGTGAAACCGCTTCTGCGAAGGCAGCCGATCATACGGTATCTCTATGTCGAGGACTTGGCCGCTGGTTGGACCCATGTAACCCTGATCTCCTTCACGTCGTCCTGCGCCAGTTCCTTGCTGAGTTGCACTAACTTCAAGAACTCGGCAATTGTCGGCTTGAACTCCTTAGCCTGGATTCTTTCTTCAACTGACTTGATCGCTCTCTCCAAGGTTTCCGATACTCTTGCCCGTTCGCTGTCTTTGATACCCATGATTGCTCCTCAAATAAAAAACGGCTCCGCGATAATCCGCGGAGCCGCGTCAAATCGAAGCGGAGAGAAGCGGAGAGTATGTCAGTCTCTCCGTTGCTTAACTTCGCCGCGAAGCCTCGCAACCTTCTCTCTGCCTTGAGACTAGCATTCGCACTCTCGCACCCAGGCTAGCGGTGCTTGTTAAGTGATTGAGAAGAAAGGTTAAAAGATTTTGTAGAAATCAGTGATTGGACAAAAGGTACTTTTGGCCGCTCAGTTTCACCACGTGCAATGAACCATTACCGGCTAACTTCCTGAATCGCGTCAACTGCGAACCTTCCGCCACAAGGTAATACCGGCCGGCCGAATCCCACAGGCCCTGGAAGTCATGGTCGTCGATGAACATATCCTTCGGCGAATCAGGCGCATAGGAACCGTAATCCAGGTTGGTGACGCGCCCGTTCAGCAGCAGCGCCCGCCGGTTGGCGTAGAAGAAAACGGAAGAGAACCGGTAATACTGATCGTCCACGATCAGCGTGCCCGCGGGCGCCTGGAGCAGCGCTTCGGCCAGCGGCCTGGACGACAGGTACGGGTCGAACACCACCAGCGCCAGCCGCGCGGCGTGATAGAACATCACCATCATCACCGTCAGGGCGACCCACGGCACGGTCGATCCCGCGCGCGTGGCTTGGCGCCGCCAGGCCCCGGCGGCTCCCACCGCAAATGCCGCACCCGCCACCAGCAGCGGCAGCCGCAAGTAGGCGAACGACGCCAGCGTGAGATCGAACATGTGGCCCAGGGATAGCGTGTAAACATCCGGGTTCGAAGTCAACGCCGAAGCAATGTCGTTCGGCGCAGGGAGGCCGCGAACCATCCAGAGAATAGCCGCAATCGCCACGGTTGCGAGCGTTGCCACCGCCGCAATCGCCATGGTGCCGTAACGCAACCAGCCGTGCCCGCTCGAAATGGCAGACCCCAACAGCAGCGCCAGCGCCGGGTAGACCGGCATGGAGTAATACTCCTGCGTGGTGGAGAACGTGAAGAATACCAGAATGAAACCGGCCCAGCACAAACACAGCAGGCGCACCCGCGAGGCCCGGCCGGGCTGCCGGTAAGTCAGTTTAAGCGCCGCCGGAAAATACATGCTCCACGGGAAGAGCCACAGAAAATGAAACAGCCAGAACCAGGCTCGCGGCACCACGTTATAATCCCGCGGATACCGCAGGTTCAGGAACCTCAGGAGGTGTTCGTTGATGAAGTAGAACCAGAAAAAGCCGTGATAGGAGCCCTTCTCGCTGTGCATGGTGAGATCGAAGTACGGCGGATTGCGCAGGGTAGCCAGCACATGCCACGGCGCGGCAATAGCCAGCAGCAGCAGGATGCCCGAAAACGGGTGCAGCCGCCGCCACGTTCGGCGCGCCGTTAACTGCCGTGTGAAGCCCAGGTAGAGCAGTCCGGCCGCCCCGAAGAAAACAGCAGCGATCAACCCTTTCAACAATAGCCCGAGACCGATGGATGCCCACATCAGCATGGCCCACCGCGCGGGATGGCTTTCACCGTCTTCGATGGCGCGCAGAAGGCTCCACAGCGCCAGGGCGATGGCGAGCGTAAGGATCGCGTCGGGGATCAGAATGCGGGTGAAGAGAAATAGCCCCACGCTGGTTGCCAGAACCAGCCCGCTGTACATTCCCGCGCGCCACCCAAACGCCCACGTCCCGAATCGCGCGGTCACCCAGCACAGCAAGACCGTGCCAACCGCTATGGGAATCCGCGCCGCCCAGTCATGAACTCCGAAGATCATGAATGAGACCGCGATCATCCAATACTTGAGAGGGGATTTTTCCAGGTAAGCCACGCCGTCGAGGCGCGCCGTCACCCAGTCGCCGGATTGCAGCATGTTGCGCGCAATCTGCGCCTGCACGCCATCCACGTCATCCATCAGGGACGGCGGGCTGACCATGCAGCCCAGAAAAATCGCGGCCGCCACCGCCGCCACAATTATCCGATAGCCAAAACCCGGACCGGCGCCGGCCGGACTGCTTCCTCCGGAGGCAGAGCTTCCACCTTCCATCTCCTCATCCAAAGGAACAGCGTCAGCAGACCCCATAGGTGATATCCCGCATTAGTGCGCCTCTCCATATGATCGCGTATCAGCGCCTGGATCGCGCGCGCATCGAAAATGCCCGTGGCGGCGATGGCCTCCGGTGTCAGAGTATCCATCAGCAAACCGCGAAGCGTGCCGCGGAACCAATCGTGCGTGGGGATATCGAAGCCCGTCTTCTTGCGGTTGAGCACGCACTCCGGCAGTTTCCCGCGCATCAACTCCTTGAGAAGCCGCTTCTGCTTCATGCCGCGGATCTTCAGGCTTTCGGGCAGCCCTGCCGCAAATTCCACGATTCTGTGGTCCAGGAATGGCGGCCGCACTTCCAACGAATGAGCCATGCTCATGCGGTCGGTCTTGTACAGAATGTCGTCCGGCAAATAATAGTTCTGGTCCACCTGCAGGTACCGGTCCAGCACGCCGCCCGGTTTGATTTCCAGGCCGTCCACCAGTTTTCGAAGGCCATTCCCATTCGAGCCCGGAAGGATGCGATTGCGCTGCTGGTTCGAAAATGTTCCGTTCCAGAAGAAATGCGCCTCATCGGGATGGAGCCAGCTTCCCTCGATCCACCGCTTGAGCTTGTACTCAAAGCCGATCTTCTCATCGGATACCGGCAGGTAGCGATCCAGGGCGCCCCGCATCAATCGGCGCAGCCCGCCTGGAACCACGCGGAACGGCCGCACCCACTGGTCGGCAACGTAAGTCAGGTACCCGCCGAACAGCTCATCGGCGCCTTCGCCCGAGAGCGCCACGGTTACGTGACGGCGGCTCATGCGCGAGAGATACCAGACCGGCAACGCTCCGGCGTCCGCGCCCGGCTCGTCCGAGTAGTATGCAAAATCTTCGATGGCGCTCCGCAGTTCCACGTCCGGGTTCAGGTCGAACTCGTAATGTTCGGTGCCGTAAATGCGAGCGATTTCCCGGAAGTACCGGCTCTCGTCAAAACTGCGGCCGGCGAAGGAAACCGAAAACGTCTTCAGCCTTACCGAACTCTGTTGGGCGGCGTAATGCAGAATCGTGGAAGAGTCCAGACCGCCCGATGCCCATACGCCCAGGGGCACGTCGGACACCAGGTGCTCGCGAACCGACTCCTGCAACAGCCTGTCCAGTTCCTCTTTCGCGGAATCCATGGACCACTTTCGCTTCTCACCGGGGTTCTCACTGGCGGCAGGCTGCCACCACGGTTCAATCCAGAGTTTCCCGTTGCGCCATTCCAGAAGATGGCCCGGCCGAACCTTCTTGATTCCTTCGATCAAGGTATGGGGGCCGGGAACGTAATTCACCGCAAGATACGAATCGAGCGCCTCGCGGTCGAGTTGCCGCGGAACCTCGGGATGCTCCAGGATGGCTTTCAGTTCCGACCCGAAAAAGACATCGTCGCCGTGCCGGTAGTAGTACAGCGGCTTGATCCCCAGGCGGTCGCGCACCAGCACCAGCCGTTGCCGCGATTCGGTCCACAGAGCCGCGGCAAACATGCCCCGCATCTTTGCGAAACAGGCCGTGTCCCACTCCAGGAAAGCGTGCAATACGGTTTCGGTATCGCAGTGGGTGCGGAACCGATGCCCCGCCGCTTGCAGTTCCCGGCGAATTTCCTGGTGATTGTAAATCTCCCCGTTGAAGGCGATAGCCGTGTCTCCATCGCCGCTGACAAATGGCTGGTCACCGCCGCCAAGGTCGATAATCTTCAGGCGCACGGCACAAAGCGTGGCCACGCTGCCTTCGAATATGCCTTGCTGATCGGGACCGCGATGCGAGATGGCTTGCGTGATGCGATGGGCTACGCCCCTGCTCACGACCCGGTTGAGACGTGTAAATCCCGCGATACCACACATTTACCGAAAATCCCCGTTCCCCGTCAGGAACTTAGTTTTTAATCCATTCTGGATGGATTTGTGTTGAATATACCACAAGGTCCGAATCTTTCGTCAATATTTTGGAACTAATGGCGGCTGCGGTCCGGGGGCCAGTGAATTCACGATAAATAGTCCGAAATCCGGCTAAACCTTTACTTGTGTTCCGACGTCTAATTTCCGAGACTGGACTATGACCTCGCCGGCGCGCAAGCCTGCCGCTACGATTCCGATTCTGTTACTCGCCGGCTCTATCCTCGCTGGCTGCATACTGGCCGGTTGCACCCGTCCCTCGCCGCCCGTCGCCCATGCTGCCTCCATCGCGCATGCCGCCGCGGGTTCAGCGCCCGAGGCCCCCCGTGCCAGGCACGAAGTCCGCGTTACCGGCATTGTCGAAGCCGTGCATTCGGCCAAGGTCCTGGTGCCCCAAATCTTCGGGCAGGGTGGCCCCATGACGCTCACCAAGCTGATCCCCAACGGGTCGCGGGTGAAGGAAGGCGACCTGATCGCTGTTTTTGACAGCACGGCACAGGCTGACAACGCGCGCGATGCCCTGGCGAAATTCGACGATTTTGGCCACCAGGTGGACCAGAAGCAGGCTCAAAACCGCGCCGATGCCGAGAAGAGAGCCGCCGATCTTAGACAGGCGGAGGCCGATTTCGCCAAGGCGAAGATCGAGCTGCGGAAGGGACCCATCCTCAGTGAAATCGACCGCCTGAAGAACGAAGTCAAGGTCAAGGCGGCCGCCGGCCACGTGGAGAGTCTCACCAGGTCCATGGCCTATCACGACAAAGCGGATGCCGCCGCCCTGCGTATCCTGGAATTGCAGCGAGACCGCCAGAAAGTAGCCCTTGAACGCACTCGCAGCAACATGGACAGACTGTTATTGCATGCCACGCTGTCCGGAGTGGTGGCGCACCAGAACCTGTTCCGGAACAACTCCATGGGCCATGCTCAGGAAGGCGACCAACTCTACCGCAGCCAGGCGCTGGTCAGCATTTTCGACCCGGCGGAGATGATGGTTCGCTGCGCGGTTGGCGAGCCCGATGGCGCCGCACTGGTGGCGGGCGCCAAAGCCATCGTCTATCTGGACGCATATCCGGAACTGGCATTGCCGGCGCACTTCGAATTTGCCAGCCCCGTGGCCTCGTCGGCCCTGGGCAGCCCGATCAAAACTTTTACGGCCGTCTTCAAACTGGATAAAACCGATCCGCACCTGATGCCCGACCTTTCCGCCGCCGTGGTCCTGGATGCTGGAGGCCGCCAATGAGGATGGGCATTCCCTTTACCGCAGAGACGCTGAGACGCAGAGATTGGACGCGGAGAAGGCGTAAATCATGGTAAAGCAGCAGAGTAACCGATTGACCCCGACGATCTATTCCTTCCCTTCGTCCCTGTTCTGTTATGATTTTGCCTTTGCTCCTCATCCAGTCTCTGCGTCTCAGCGTCTCCGCGGTAAAGAGGGAGCATCAGAGCATGGAGGCCGCCCATGAGCGCCCGCGCTAAACGCATTCGCTTCTGGGTGGTTCTGCTCGGCGTGCTCGGTGCTCTGGGTGCTGCTTCGGCGGGAGTCTACCGGCTTCGGCTGGCGCACGCCAGCGTCACTTTCCCAGTCGCTCCGGCCCGTCAGGGCGATTTTCTGGTGATTGTCCGCTGCCGCGGCGAGCTCAAAGCCAACCGCTCCGTCCCGGTCTACGCGCCCATGGTTCCTAACCTGCGCATCGCCTGGCAGGCGCCGGCCGGGGAGACCGTCAAGCAGGGTGAACCCGTCATTCGCTTCGATTCGAGCAGCGCCCAGCAGCAATTGGACCAGAAGGAAGCCGCGTTGAAACAGGCTCTGGCCACACTCGATCAGGCGGTAGCCCAGGCCCGCATCACGGCCGAGCAGGATAAGAGCGATCTGGCGGACGCCCAGTTCACCGTGGAGCGCGCGCGCCTGGAAGCTTCGAAGCAGGAAATCGTCAGCCGCATCCAGGGAGAAGAGAGCAAAATCGACTACGGGGTGGCCCAGCAGAAACTCAAGGTTCAGGAGGCAACGGTCGATCTTCACGCCACTTCCGACAAGTCTAAGATCGCGTCCCTCACACGGCTGCGCGATCAGGCCCAGGCCGATGTGGACCTGACCAAATTGCGGATCGCCCAAATGGAAATCAAGTCGCCCATCACCGGCTTCCTCACTTTTTCACCCAACTACTCGCAGGGTTGGATGAATGCCAAACCCTTCAAGGTCGGCGACAATGTGTTCGCGGGCATGGGCCTGGCCGAAATGCCCGATCTCAGTACGCTGCAAATGGATGCCAAGGTGGAGGAAACCGACCGCGGCCGCATCTCGGTCAGTCAGGACGTGCGGGTGCGCATCGATTCACTGCCCGAGCTCACCATGCCCGCCAAAATCGGCCAGATTTCCCTGCTGGCCGAGCAGAGCAATGACTTTCCGCCCACGCGCAGCTTCCGCGCCTATGCGCCCATTGCGCACCCGGACCAGCGGCTGCGTCCCGGCATGAACGGCGGTATGGACATTGTCATTAAGCGCATTCCCAATGCCGTCAGCATCCCGGCCAAAGCCCTGTTCACCCATGCGGGCAAACCCACCGTGTACCTGCAGACCAGGAGCGATTACCGCCGGGTCGAAGTGCAGGTGCAGGCGCGAAATCCCGATGAGGTGGCCATTACGGGCCTTCCCGCGGGTTCGCTGGTAGCGCTGGTGGATGTCGAGAAGAAGGACCGGAAATAATGAAGCTGCGAATCTTTTTGATCCTGGCGGTGCTGGGCGTTTTGGGCGCCATTGCGTGGGGCGCCATGCGCTTCGTCAAGGCTGCCGGCGCTTCAACCACCGCCGAACTGCCCTCCACGCGAGTCAAGCGGGGCCGGGTGATTCTGACGGTCGACGCCCGCGGCGAGCTCCAGGGCGGGAATTCCGAAATGCTCACCGCGCCCATGACGGGCGGCGGCGACGTGGCCATCACCTTCCTGCGCGCGCCGGGCGAGCTGGTCAACTCGGGAGACACGGTGGTGACGTTCGATACCACCGAGCAGGAGTTTAAGTTGAAGGAAGCCGAGGCCGATCTGGCCGAAGCCGAGCAGCAGGTGATTAAAGCCGAAGCCGAAAGCCAGGCCACGGAGGAAGAGTCCCGCTGGACGGCGATTTCGACCGATTCCGACGTCAAACTGGCCGAACTAGAGATCCGCAGGAACCCCCTGCTCCCCGCTATTAACGCCCGCCAGAACGATCTGTCGCTTGAAGCCGCCCACAACCGCCTGCGCCAGGCGCAGCAGGACTTCGAAAATAAGAAAACCACCTCCTCGGCCGGCATTGCGATCCAGGTGGCTGCCCAAAACAAAGCCAAGGTTGCCGCCGATTCAGCTCAGAAAACCATCGACAGCATGACGCTCAAGGCCAAGACCGCCGGCTACATCAATGTCCAGCAGAATACCAATATGAACATGATGTACTTCGGCATGTCGCTGCCCCCGTTCCAGTTGGGCGATACCACTCGCGCCGGCATGGCGGTGGCCCAGATCCCCGATCTCAAAAACTGGGAAGTAAGCGCCAGCGTCGGCGAATTGGATCGCGGCCATCTGACTGTCGGGCAGAAGGTCACGGTGCGCGTGGTCGCCCTGGCCGGCAAGGAGTTTCAGGGCCACGTGAAAAACATCGGCGGCACCACCGGCTCTCCCTGGGACCGCCACTTCGAGTGCCGCATCGCGCTCGATGACGTCTCTCCCCAGTTGCGCCCCGGCATGACTTCCAATCTGGTCATCACGCTCGAGACGCTGGACAACGTCCTGTGGATTCCCTCGCAGGCACTGTATGAGAGCGACGGCCGAACCTTCGTCTATGCCCGGGGACCCAATGGATTCATGCCGCAGGATGTCACTCTGGTGCGGCGCAGTGAGAGCCAGGCCGTGATTACCGGAATCGCGGAAAACACGCTGGTCTCCATGTCCAACCCCGACCAATTGAATAAGTCCGCCAGCGGCAGCCAGCAGAATGGGGCTATGAAGGCGCTGCAATAATGATCGTCTTCTCGGATATCGGGCAGGCCGTGGCCAATCTGCGCGCTCAAAAAACACGCACCTTGCTGACTGCGCTGGGCATCGTTTTCGGCGTGGGCTCGGTGATCGGCATGCTCGCCATCGGCTCCGGCGCCCGCGAGGAATCGCTGCGTTTCATTGAGCAGCTTGGCGTGCGCAATGTCCTGATCGATTCCCGACCCGCCGCCAGCCAGCAGGAATTGCAGGAGCGCCGCCGCTCCTCCCCGGGCCTCTCCGAGCGCGATCTTCGCATCCTCAAGGCCAACATCGAATCGCTCGAAACCATGTCGGCCCGCCGCACCCTTCACCCGTCCGCCGTTCTTCCCAAACCGGCCCGCGATATCCCGGAACTGTACGGCGTCGATCCCTCCTACAGCGTCATCCACAGCCTCCATTTGGCGGAGGGCAAGTTTTTCGATGCCGGCGACAATGCCTCAAGCGCCACGGTCTGCGTGTTGGGTGAAGGCGCCAAAGTCAACCTGCTCGGTTACGGCCCCGCCACCGGCAAATTCGTGAAGGTGAACGACTCCTGGCTGGAAGTGGTGGGCGTGCTCAGCGAACAGTTGATGGCCGGCTCCCAGAACAGCGGCGGCGGCATGCAGGACATCAACAACATCATCTACACCCCCATCAACACCCTGCAATACCGCTTCTGGGACCAGAGTTTCGCCAATCTGAAGGACGATCTGGACGGCATCGAGCTCCGTCTCAGCGCCGACGCCGACAGCATCGAAGTCTCCAAAGTGGTCACCGCCGTCCTCAACTCCACGCACCACAACATGCAGGATTTCACCGTCACCATTCCCGCCGCATTGCTGGCCCAGCAGCAGCGCACGCAGACCATTTTCACTTACGTGATGGTGGCGATTGCGGCGATCTCGCTATTGGTGGGCGGCATCGGGATCATGAACATTGTGCTGGCCACGGTGCTCGAGCGCACGCGCGAAATCGGCATCCGCCGCTCCATCGGCGCCCGCCGCTTCGATATCGTACGGCAGTTCCTTACCGAGTCCATTCTGATCTCCGTGGGCGGCGGCTTGCTCGGCATCGCCTTCGGTTACTTCCTGGCCTGGCTGATCGCCCGCACCGCGGAGTGGAAGACCATCGTCACCACGTCGTCGGTGGTCATCGCCTTCGGCGTGTCGGTGGCGGTAGGGTTGATCTTCGGAATCTATCCGGCCACCAAAGCTTCGCGGATCAATCCGATTGACGCTTTGCGCTACGAGTA
>Ga0105854_1001397_pt1 | contig 9931 bp, 7 predicted proteins | sample OrgsoiDNA_201058_FD_89679 | JGI IMG/M metagenome (GOLD analysis project Ga0105854, IMG submission 89679) | Permafrost soil microbial communities from the Arctic, to analyse light accelerated degradation of dissolved organic matter (DOM) -... | ecosystem: Environmental > Terrestrial > Soil > Tundra... | reverse complement strand
CGTGTTGATTCATTGTTTCATCCGGATTGCCGATTTAATATTGAGCATCTTGAAAAAAACATCACTGGAAACTGAATGCCTTCCTCAACTACTTTTCGTACCCGCACGGGACGTTTGATCCCTGCCGTTATCGTGGCGATGCTTCTTGCCAGTTGTTCGAGCCTGGCTCCGCAAGCCCCTACTGAAACTGTTCAGGCCAAGGCGACCGGCACCTCAGACTATTACCTGCAACAAGCGCAGCAAAGCGGTGATGATACCAAGGCTGACTGGCAATTGCTTGCAGTTCGTGCCCTGTTGCGCGAAGGCAAATTGCCGCAGGCTGCCGATCAGCTCGCCAACTTGCCGCAAAATCTAACCGCAGTCCAGACTCAAGAACAGCAACTGGTCAGCGCTGAAGTTCAGGTGGCCCAACAGAATTATCAGGCAGCCGCCACCACGCTCAGCAAAATTGATCCGGCTAATTTGAATGACGACCAAAAAGCGCGTTTCTATCAGGCGCAGATTGAAGCCAGCCAGGACCGCGTAAGCCTCGGCCTGCTGCGTGCCTATATTGCGCAAGAGCCGCTGCTGCAAGGTAAACCGCATCAGGACAATATCGACAAAACCTGGGCGGCACTGACCCAGCTCACGCCGCAGGATGTCAGTAACATCACCATCAATGCCGATGAAAATACCCTGCAAGGCTGGCTGGATTTACTCAGCGTCTGGCAGAGCAATAAGCAAGATCCGGATCTGCTGAAAGCCGGTATTAAAGATTGGCAGCGCCGTTATCCGGTCAACCCGGCAGCCAAAACGCTGCCCACGCAGTTGAACAGCGTACTCAGCTTCCAACCGTCGTCTACCGAGAAAATTGCGCTGTTCCTGCCAATGAGCGGTCAGGCGCAGGTTTACGGCACTGCGATTCAACAAGGCTTTAACGCCGCAGCGAACGGACTACCGTCTCAACCTGCCGCAGCGTCGCAAACGCCAGCCGACCCTAACGCGGCAACGCCACCGGCTGACCCTAACGCCGCGGTCAGCCCTTCTGCGCCGCAAACCACCGCGAGCTCTGGAACGCCAACCGACGGACAACCTGCTGCGGCCCCTGCGGCCGTGCAACCGACGGCTCCGGCGAATCCGAATGCGCAGATCAAAGTGTATGACACCAGCACCCAACCGCTGGCGGCATTGCTGACGCAGGCACAACAAGATGGTGCGACCATTGTGGTAGGCCCGCTGCTGAAAGATCAGGTCAACGGATTGGCAGACGTGCAGACACCGTTGAATATTCTGGCGCTGAATCAGCCAGAAACTGAGAAAAGCAGTCCGAATATCTGTTACTTTGCGCTCTCGCCAGAAGACGAAGCCCAGGACGCCGCGCGTCACATGTGGCAGCAGCATCGTCAAATGCCGTTACTGCTGGTGCCTCGCGGCAACTTCGGTGACCGCATCGCACAGGCTTTTGCTGACGAATGGCAAAAGCAAGGCGGCCAGACCGTGTTGAAACAAGGTTTGGGTTCGTATTCTGAGCTGAAATCCACCATCCGCAGCGGTATTCGCCTGACCGGTACGCCAGTGACCAGTAACACCCAAGCGGCAGCGGCGGCGCCACAGGGCGTCACCATCGGCGGGATCACCATTCCCGCGCCACCGACCGATGACCAAATCACTCAGGCAACCGGCGGCACTGCGTCAGGTAATGTGGATTCGGTTTATATCGTCGCCACGCAAGATGAGCTGACGCTGATTAAACCGATGATTGACCTAGCGGTGAGTGGCCGTAACAAGCCAGCAGTTTACGCCAGCTCGCGCAGCTATCAGGCGGGTGCCGGCCCGGATTATCGTCTGGAAATGGAAGGTGTCCAGTTCAGTGATATTCCTCTGCTGGCCGGGGCTAACCCCGCATTAATGCAGCAAGCAGCCAGTCAATTTAAAAATGACTACTCGCTGGTGCGCCTTTACGCGATGGGTATCGATGCCTGGAATTTGGCTAACCACTTCTCGCAAATGCGTCAAATTCCTGGCTATCAGGTCAGCGGGAATACGGGGCAGTTGAGCGCCAATCAGAACTGTGTGATCCATCGTAAATTGCCTTGGCTGCAATATACTCAAGGGTCACTGGTTCCAGTTTCGTCATAAAAACATCGGTTTAAGACAAAACTGACAGATGAAATAGGGTATCGGATTTACCTTTGTTACTACGTACAAGGATGTACAAATGTTAAAAAAAGCGTCGACGACACGTGAATGTGGTGCAAACTATGAAACCTTTGCCCGACGCTATCTTGAGAAAGCAGGATTAATTTTCGTCGCCGCCAACGTGGTGTGCCGACAAGGTGAAATTGATCTGATCATGCGCGATCAACAAACCTGGGTGTTTGTTGAAGTGCGCTACCGTCGCAATGCCCTGTTTGGCGGCGCAGCGGCCAGCGTAACGCATCAAAAACAGAGGCGTTTATTGCAAACGGCCTCTTTCTGGCTTGCAGGAAGAAATGCAAGCTTTGACACATCATCTTGCCGTTTTGATGTTTTAGCCATCACGGGTAGCCAGATAGAATGGCTGCCTGATGCTTTCAATGCGGATTAAGAGTGTTTTGAGACTGACGCCTGCTATTTCACGCAGCCGACATTTTACTGACTGGACTAAATCACGTGCTGGATAGAATCAAAGCCTGCTTTACTGAAAGTATTCAAACTCAGATTGCCGCCGCAGAAGCGCTGCCTGATGCGATTTCCCGTTCAGCGATGACGCTGGTTCAATCTCTGCTGAACGGCAATAAGATACTGTGCTGCGGTAACGGCACGTCAGCAGCCAATGCTCAGCATTTTTCCGCCAGTCTGATTAACCGTTTTGAAACCGAGCGCCCAAGCCTGCCTGCGATTTCCTTGTGCGCTGACAATATCGTGCTGACGGCGATTGCCAATGATCGTCTGCACGAAGAGATTTACGCCAAACAGGTTCGCGCATTAGGGCAGGCGGGTGACGTATTACTGGCCATTTCCACCCGAGGGAATAGCCGTGATATTGTCAAAGCGGTTGAAGCCGCCGTGACTCGCGACATGACGATTGTCGCGTTGACGGGTTATGACGGTGGTGAACTTGCGGGCCTGTTAGGGCCGCACGATGTGGAGATCCGTATTCCGTCCCATCGCAGCTCACGTATTCAGGAAATGCATATGCTCACAGTCAATTGTCTCTGTGACCTGATAGATAACACGCTGTTCCCACAACAGGACGATTAAGGAGATCCCATGAAGGCCAGTCCTCTCTTTGCAGTATTGTTAAGCGCCCTTCTGTTACAAGGCTGTGTAGCGGCCGCCGTTGTTGGCGTCGCGGGCGTGGCAACCAAGACCACCACGGATCCACGTTCTGTCGGTACGCAGGTAGATGACAGCACGCTCGAAGCGCGCGTGTCTAACGCAGTCAGCAAAGATAAACAATTGAAAGACGAAGCGCGTATCGTCGCGACAGCGTATCAAGGCAAAGTTCTGCTAACCGGTCAGGCACCTACGCCAGACATGGCCGCACGGGCGAAACAGATCACCATGGGCGTGGACGGCGCTAACGAAGTCTATAACGAAATCCGCACCGGCAAACCGGTCAGCATGGGTACGGCGTCTGTCGATACCTGGATCACCACCAAAGTCCGTTCACAGTTGTTGACCAGCGATTCGGTTAAATCTTCCAACGTGAAGGTGACCACCGAAAATGGCGAAGTTTTCCTGCTGGGTCTGGTGACGCAGGAAGAAGGCAAGTCAGCGGCAAGTATTGCGGCGGGCGTCAGCGGTGTGAAACACGTCACGACGGCATTTACCTACGTAAAATAATGCCGGTGTAACCTGTTAAAAACAAAAAGCTCAGCATTGAATGCTGAGCTTTTTTTATGGCGATGACACAACCTAAACCCCGTTAATGCAATTTATGCTCATTGAGGAACGCATCGCCACCCAGTTGGCTCATCTGGCGTAAAATCCACTGTTGGCGGCGCAGAATATAGGCCGATGGCGCATTCACTTTAAACAGATGGGGATTAGGCAAAACCGCCGCTAACAGGGCCGCTTGCGAAGCCGTCAGTTTGCTAGCCGGCTTGTGGAAGAAATGCTGAGCGGCTTGTTCTACGCCGAAGATGCCGTCGCCAAACTCCACGATATTCAGATAGACCGTTAAAATGCGGCGCTTGCTCCACACTGTTTCAATGCCTACCGTCAGACCCGCTTCGAGGCCTTTACGGATCCAACTGCGGCCATCCCACAAGAACAGGTTTTTCGCAGTTTGCTGTGACAAGGTGGAGGCTCCACGGATCCGCGCATCGTCATTATCCCCTTTTGCCAATACGGACTGGATCGCATCGACGTCAAATCCCCAGTGTTCCGGGAATTTTTGATCTTCCGCCGCCATGACTGCTAGCGCCATTGGCGAGGATATCTCACTCATCGGCACCCAGTCGGAATGCGCAACATAACCGAAATCCCCTGACAACCACGCAGAAAGCTGCCGTTCGACCATCACAGCAGAAAAAGGCACCGGCATGAATGAAAACAGCACGATGCCCGCAACCCATAGGCCGATAAACAGGATTAAAAGACGTTTCAACCATTTTATGGGTGCCCGAAAGAGGGCCGTTCCTGACGATTTACTCATTTGTTCCATTCCATGACACATCTGACCAACTTATCAATCCCCAGCGCTCCTTGAGTGCCAGATTGTTCTGACAACAATCCCGGAGTGCTAACAATCCTCATTTCCAGATTGATGACAATATCATCAGCCGGACATAAAACGGGCTCAGCACCCAGCACATCAAGGAGTTCCGCACGATCGGTGTCTGTTCCTAATGTCATGCGGATTGGTGAATTAAATAGTTTAGGCGCCAATATGGCTGACTGACTTACAAAGCCAATTGGTTTGCATTGCTTATGTATTTCCTGAATTAATGTGAACAGTTGCTCATCGATCGTGTAATCGTTCCCATCATTTTCTAACGTGGTAAGTCGACGAATTACTCCAAAACCACCGGTAAGAATCAGCGCGCTGAAGCGATGAGGAACCGATTCCTTAAGTGAAATAATTTCATAATCATCAAAATATGAGGATTTTTTTTTCGTAGCCGTACAACTTACGTTCCACTTGTTGATTTTTTCTTTAATAACAAAGGATTCCGAGTCGTCCATCACGATAAGCACAACGTCAGCTGCTTGTTTTTTAAGCGCTGAAAGCACCAAAAAAGCCTCATGAAACTCTGTTCCATCGGAAAAATCGCCACTACAGAGTAAAACACCCACAGGCTGCATTTGTATTCTCCCGAATTTCCTGCGATAAAGACTTGAAGTTTTGTATAGACAAAGACTAATCTACATCACAGTTTTTAATGAATGTTGTAACAGCAACGCTTATATTTGTTATGTTGAGTCATAGGAATTGTATTAGACTTCAACGCAAGAATTACCAAAACCTGCGAAACCAAATACCCTAATAATGATTGCGGGTTAACGATTTCCCTGGTGTTGGCGCAGTATTCGCGCACCCCGGCCTAGGCTGGGGTTATTTTTTTTCAGCGTTTGCCGTCCATTCGCGTAATACCCGCACATTGTTGCGCCATTCCAGTTTCAACTCATCAATCCATTCCTGAACGTTGTCCCACCACGCCGGTAATGTGGGCGTTTGAATCTGTTGTGCTAGCTGTTGTAAATGTTTCAATCCCACCGAACCCGCCGCGCCTTTAATTTTATGGCCCTCTTCGGCGATCCCCGCCTGATCGCGCGCGATCATATTTGAATCGAGTACCGCCAAATAATCCGGCATCATTTTTTCAAACATATCGGCACTTTGATAAATCAGCGTCGGCCCCACCAGCTCCATATACTGTTCCAGCATGGCAACATCCAGCAGCGATTCGTTAGCTTGAGTCGTCACGGTGTGTTCCTCAGTGTCGGTGAGCGTGGCGTCAGGTTGGTGATCCCAAAATTGTTGGATCATGGCGGTTAACGCCGGTACCGACAGCGGCTTACTCAGCACATCGTCCATACCCGCATCGAGATACTCTTTTTTGTCTTTCAGCACGTTGGCGGTCAGTGCCACCAATGGCGGTAAATGCTGCCCAGCGTAGTCCTGACGCAGTTTGCGCGCGATATCCAAGCCGGTCATGTCCGGTAATTGAATATCCAGCAACACCAGATCGTATTCATCAGGATCAAACATCTCGAGTGCCTCACGGCCCGTCATCGCCACTTCTACGCTGTTGCCCAGTTTTTCCAGCACTGAGCGCGCGACAATCACGTTCAGCTCGATATCCTCCACCAGCAGCACATTCAGCGCAGGCAATGGCAGGTCTTCGTCTTCTTCGATGGCCGTTTCTGGCTCATCTTGGGTCGGTGCGGTCACCGTGAGGGTGAAACACGAACCTTTGCCTTGTTCGCTGCACACGGTGATATCTCCACCCATGCTTTGCGCCAGACGTTTAGAAACCGCCAGCCCAATGCCGGTGCCGGTGGCCGGTTTTCCACCGTTTTGATCTTTCACCTGATAATACATGGCGAAAATTTTGTCTTGTTCGTCTTTCGGGATGCCCATCCCTGAGTCCTGCACTTCAAACCGTAGCTGTTTGCCGCCGTCATGATGGACACGCACCACAATCTCGCCCTGATGCGTGAATTTCACGGCATTACCGATAAGATTCCATAAAATCTGTCGCAGACGCGTTCCGTCGGTGATCACGCTGCTCGGCATCGGCATCTCGGGCTCCATGACGAACTTCAGCCCTTTGGGTTGAACCAACAGGCCGGACAGGTTTTCTAAATCGGACAAGAAACCGGTGAAATCCACCGGCTGGTTATCAAGCTGCACTTTGCGGCGCTCGAGTTTGTCCATTTCGATAATGTCATTGAAGATGTTGCCAAGCGTAATGGCGCTGACGTGAATGGTCTTCAGGTAGTTATGTTGTTCGTCGTTAAGCTGAGTGTCGAGCAGAATGCGGCTCAGGCCGACTATGCCGTTAAGCGGCGTACGCAGCTCGTGGCTGATCGTAGAGATGAAAGTGGTCTTTTCCCGGCTGGCGTTCTCTAACGCGTCCTGATAGCGCTTACGCTCGGTTATATCGCGTCCAAAGCCCATCAGCCCGTGTCGTTTGCCAATGCGATCATAAAACGGCACTTTACGCAGTTCGAAACAGGCTTTGCGGCCATCGGGGTAAACCAGCCACTGTTCGTAGGTCAGCGAGACGTTATGACGGAAGACTTTTTCGTCAGTTTCGACCACTTTTTCGGCAATCTCAGGGTGATAGACGTCATTGGGCGTCAGGCCAATCAGCTGTTTCTCGCTTTTACCGGTCAATAATTCCATCGCACGGTTGCAGCCTGAGAACTCTTTGTCTTCGTTACGGTAGTAAACCAAATCCGGTGAGGCATCGAGGAAGGATCGTAACAGTGCCGACTGCTGGCTCAGCTCAATCTGGGCCTGTTCACGGTGATGCATTTCCAGTTTAAGTTTGTCGACCACCGCCAGACGCGCCTCTTCGGCTTTAATACGATCGGCGATTTCCTGATTAAGCTGGGTGATGTTGTCTTGCAGTTGTTGATTCAGCGTCAGATCGCGATGGCGCATCTCTTCTAGCTTATCCACCAGCCGGGACAGGCGCTGGCGCGACTCTTCAAGCTGTTCCACCACCACGGAAAGGAAATAGACCGCCCACGGAGTGATCAGTAAGCCAAAGAAGATTGAGCGGACGACATCAATGCTATCCACCTGACCGCGCAACAGCATGGTGACCGCCATCTGCACAATCATTGCCAGCACCACCAATGCCGAAGCCAGCAGCAGTGAAAAACGCACCAATCCCAACTTGACCATCAGATCAACGTAATACTGAGCTAATACCCGGATTTGCTTCATAACCATTCCCTAAAGACGAAGACGGTTAAATGATACCCCATTTATGGCCTGAAATGAGTTGCCGATGCGCCAGGGGTGCGCCGTGAGATAATTTTCCTTACTGCACCGTCTAAGGGCTTGTCGTGGTGCAGTACTGATTAAATGCGTGCAGATATTGACTAATAATCGGTGGGATATTATTAATGTTGGCGCTAATTATTCTACTTTCTCTCAATACTTTCAGGCTTTACGCCACCTCCTCCTCAATTTGCGCTAATGCGAATCAATACCTTTTAGAATAACTATTCATTATTACTGCAAATAAAATCATTCGGCACAGTATGAATAATTCTTATCACCCGCCCCCTCTTAGTACATTATTACTGTCCGGTTAAAAACAGTCACAAAGCACATACAGCGGCGCTTTAGCAGTATAAAACACTACCATTATCATCACTTCCAGCATGGTGCACAGTTAGCAGGCCTACCGGACAGTGAGTCAGCTCACACTTCCGCGATCAACCCGCAATGATGTTATGGGATTAAAAAACAGTTTTAAATTAATTATTTCAATGCTTTAGACTCACTTATGCACATTTTGTTATAACTTAAATCCCTATTTGACCTGTCTGTGCTTTCTCGCTAAGTTGGGAGTCCGCTGGAAGCAATCTCGACGGGTGTACCACTCGTCATATTTATGCAGTAATTGAAGACTCCCTCATTAAAACAAGTCAACCACCACTTGTGAGAACCGTCACGAGGGGCCTTTGACCGAGAAACTCAGGCATTCAACGCACCGCAAGAGTGCGCGGAAATGTGAGCCTTCTCCGTCTAAAAGCCCCCTCGCAAAAGGTGTGAGAGTCTCGCAGAGCCTGGGGAGGTTCACTAATATGTTGTACGATAAATCCCTTGAGAGGGACAACTGTGGTTTCGGCCTGATCGCCCACATAGAAGGCGAACCTAGCCATAAGGTCGTGCGTACGGCAATTCACGCACTGGCCCGTATGCAACACCGTGGTGCTATTCTTGCTGACGGCAAGACTGGCGACGGTTGTGGCCTGCTTTTGCAGAAACCGGATCGCTTCTTCCGCATGGTTGCCGAAGAGCGTGGCTGGCGTCTGGCGAAAAACTACGCCGTCGGCATGATCTTCCTCAGCAAAGATGAAGAAGAAGCCGCCGCGAGCCGCCGCATTATTGAAGAAGAATTGCAAAACGAAACGCTGTCGGTTGTCGGCTGGCGTGACGTGCCGACGAACCCAGACGTTCTCGGTGAGATTGCGCTTTCCTCCCTGCCTCGCATCGAACAGATCTTTGTTAACGCCCCTGCTGGCTGGCGTCCGCGTGATATGGAACGCCGCCTGTATATGGCGCGTCGCCGTATGGAAAAACGTATCGCGGATAAAGACTTTTACGTTTGCAGCTTCTCCAACGTGGTCAATATCTACAAAGGCTTGTGTATGCCAGCCGACTTGCCACGTTTTTATCTTGATCTGGCAGACCTGCGTCTGGAATCGGCCATTTGCCTGTTCCACCAGCGCTTCTCGACCAACACTGTCCCTCGCTGGCCGCTGGCTCAGCCGTTCCGCTATCTGGCGCATAACGGCGAAATCAACACCATTGCCGGTAACCGCCAATGGGCTCGCGCCCGTGGTTATAAATTTAAAACGCCGTTGATCCCCGATCTGCAAGACGCAGCGCCATTCGTCAATGAAACCGGCTCTGACTCCAGCTCGCTGGACAACATGCTGGAACTGTTCTTGGCCGGCGGTATGGACCTGCTGCGCGCCATGCGTTTACTGGTTCCGCCAGCCTGGCAGCAGAACCCGGATATGGACGACGATCTCCGCGCCTTCTTTGACTTCAACTCCATGCACATGGAGCCGTGGGACGGCCCAGCCGGTATCGTGATGTCAGATGGCCGCTACGCCGCCTGTAACCTCGACCGTAACGGCTTGCGCCCTGCGCGCTATGTCATCACCAAAGACAAGCTGATCACCTGTTCGTCTGAAGTCGGTATCTGGGATTACCAGCCTGATGAAGTGGTCGAAAAAGGCCGCGTCGGGCCGGGTGAATTGATGGTTATCG
>Ga0105854_1001395_pt1 | contig 9934 bp, 10 predicted proteins | sample OrgsoiDNA_201058_FD_89679 | JGI IMG/M metagenome (GOLD analysis project Ga0105854, IMG submission 89679) | Permafrost soil microbial communities from the Arctic, to analyse light accelerated degradation of dissolved organic matter (DOM) -... | ecosystem: Environmental > Terrestrial > Soil >... | reverse complement strand
TGCATATAGTAATTCCACATCCACCAGCCTGCGCATAATGCGACGGCAAATACCAACACCGTTGAGAAATATTTCAGCGTTTTGAATTTCATTTTCTTACTCGTTAGCCAAAAGCAGTAACGCACCGCAAATAGAAATGACGAAAAGGGATAAATCCATCAATGTCGGATGCCAGACTTCGCCGGAATAGATCCAGTCACGTAACAGGTGATGTATCAGAACCCAGAAAAGCAGTCCCAGTAAGATGGCTTTGAAAATGGGGGGGAAATAGAGCGAGGCACCCAAGACTAAATCCGTGAGCGGGGAGCCTGAATGGAATATTTGCGCATCCACAATATTAATCTCTGCGGGTGATTGTGCTATAAACGGGATCGATACAAAGAGTGAATAGTTACTCCTGAATTGACCGCAATAAGATACAGTATATATCGAAATGTAATTACACGATTAAAAATCCAAAAAACTAGGCTAAACTCTGGGGAGTTATCTTAGCATGCTAATTATAAGGAGGGATGAGTGGAATCGAACCTGGGATCAGATCTAGCACGATTGGTTCGTGCGTGGCGCTCACTGATTGACGAACGCTTAAAACCGCTCGAGTTGACGCAGACGCATTGGGTAACGTTGCATAACATCAATATGTTACCGCCAGAACAGTCGCAGATTCAGCTCGCGAAAGCGATTGGTATCGAACAGCCTTCACTGGTGAGAACCTTAGACCAGCTCGAAGAGAAAAGATTGATCACGCGTCAGACATGCGCCAGCGATCGTCGCGCTAAGCGTATTAAACTGACTGAAGAGGCCTCGCCTATCATCAACGCCATGGAGTCAGTCATTGATTCGACGCGTAAAGAGATCTTAAGCGGCATGTCACATTCAGACATAGAACTGCTGTCAGGCATGTTGGCGCGTTTGGAAAAAAACATCGCCACACTGCAGAGTAAATCATAATAAAGTTCGAATTCCTGCCGTCACAAAGGCGGCATTGCGGTTTTTTTGTTGCATACAGCGTACAGATTACGGGTAAGGCCACGTTTTTTACCCGCAAAAAAAGCCGGAAGTTTTTGCTCCCGGCTTTTTATATTCAGCAATATTCCCTCGCGAGATTATTCGCTTGGCGACACCGTTACCGTGCTGCCGCTGTTAGCTAAGGTGACGCGCTGTCCCTTGCTAAACTTAGTGGTTCCGACTTTTTGCACCACTTGAATGGTGCTGCCATCGTCACGACGAATCTGCAATTCCACACCGTTCGAACGGTTCAGCGTACTTTGCACGCCCTGACCAGCGACGCCACCCAGAACCGCACCACCTGCAGTCGCTAAGCTGCGACCGGTACCGCCACCGACGGTATTACCGAGGAAGCCACCCAACACTGCGCCACCCAATGCACCGATGATATTGCTGTCATCGCCACCTTGAATCTGGACTGCACGAGTGGAAATGATGGTGCCGTAGCTAACTTGCTGGATCTGTTTGGCTTGAGAAGCAGAGTACACATCACCTGATGCGGTGTTATCGCTGACACAACCAGCAAGAGTTACACCCGCAAGGGCGACGGCTAGAAAACGCTTAATCATAAATTGCTCCTGTTTAAAGTCACGTCATCGCAGCGTCATATCATAACAACAGCAATAGCGTAGATATCGCATTACACAGTTCAACATCCTGTCGAGGGTGTCGAGACTTCTCGTCACATTCTGATGTGAAGAATACACCAAGCCTGTTCAACTAATAATAAACGGTGGTTTAGGATTTAGACAGCTTTGTCTGACATCGACCCTGACCGTCTCCTACTTGCAAGCTTAGTCCGTTTTCAGAAGTCGTTGGTTCCCAAAACGGCATCAGATTAACAAAAAACAAATACACCAATCACATAGCGCAATAAAATCAGTGTTACACATAGCGCTAACAGATGAATTCTGGTTTATTTGAACCTATAGCCTAAATGGCCATTTTCCCCTGGAGGGTATGAGAATGTTATCAATGAAGTCGGGACGCTATATCGGCGTGATGTCAGGAACCAGCCTTGATGGCGTTGACGTCGTGCTGGCCGCTATTGACGAACGCATGGTGGCACAACAGGCCAGCTACTCTCATCCGATCCCTCTTGAATTGAAAAACGCCATTTTGGGGATGTGTCAGGGGCAACAAGTGACGCTGGCGCAGGTCGGTGATCTTGATACCCGGCTGGGCATATTATTTGGTGAAGCGGTACTGGGTTTGCTGAAAAAGGCGGGCATCACTGCTGATGAGGTTACGGCGGTGGGGTGCCACGGGCAAACGGTGTGGCATCAGCCTAAAGGCGACGCCACATTTTCCATGCAACTGGGTGATAACAACCGTATCGCCGCGCTGACCGGTATCACCACCGTGGGCGATTTCCGCCGTCGGGATATGGCCTATGGTGGGCAGGGCGCACCGCTGGTTCCCGCTTTCCATCAGGCGTTATTAGCCGACCCTACAGAGCGCCGGATGATCCTCAATATTGGTGGCATTGCTAACTTGTCGCTGCTGTTACCCGGCCAGCCGATTCGCGGTTACGATACCGGTCCGGGCAACATGCTGATGGACGCGTGGATTTGGCGTCATCGCGCCAAACCATACGATAAAAACGCGGAGTGGGCGCATACGGGGCGCGTGAACCTGACGCTGTTGCAGCAAATGTTGTCGGATCCTTACTTTGCTGAACCGGCACCAAAAAGCACCGGCCGTGAGCATTTCAATATCGCATGGCTCGAAAAACAGCTCACTCGCATGCATGAGTTGGCACCTGAAGATGTGCAGGCGACGTTAGCCGAACTGACTACCGTCAGTATCGCGGAACAAGTACAACTCGCCGGAGGCTGTGACCGCCTGATGGTTTGCGGCGGCGGTGCACGAAATCCGCTGGTGATGGCGCGTTTATCAGCCATGTTGCCGGGAACCGAAGTCTCGACCACCGACAGCTTTGGCGTCAGCGGTGACGATATGGAGGCGCTGGCGTTCGCCTGGCTGGCATTTCGCACCTTGTCCGGTAAATCGGGCAATTTGCCGTCCGTCACCGGGGCGTCGCAGGAAACGGTACTCGGCGCTATTTATCCGGTGCCCGTCAACGGACTCCGCTGAGGTTCTCGGGTTTATCCCAATGTTTTCTACCGTAAAGCATGGTACTAAACGGGGTAAACCCAGACTCATGAGGAGTAACAGGATGAAAAAAGCGATGTTCGCTTTGGCAAGTTTAACGCTGGCCGGTTGTAGTCAGTTTCATCATCAACCGGAATCGACCACGCAAACCTTGCACTATGAGTGTGGGACGACACCGTTGACAGTCACGCTGGATAAACCGGCGCAGCAGGTCAACTTCTTGCTCGATGGTAATCAGTTAACCCTTAAGCAGGTTGAAGCCGCGTCAGGCACGAAATACAGCGACGGGCACTACACCTTCTGGTCGAAAGGCCCGCAGGCCTTTGTCCAACGCGGTGATGACGTCATTCTTAACGATTGCGTACAAAAATAATCCTCGTTTACCTTCCTCTCTGACGTGTCGGATGATTGAGATCCCGACGCGTCAGGCGCAGAATACCTCTCCCATACTTTCTCGCGTGCAGAACTTCATATGACTGATAACAATGAATTTGATGTTGCCGACTCCCGACGTGAATATACCCGCGGGGGTTTGCGTCGCGCTGATTTGCCGTCTGAACCTCTTCCTCTGTTTGAACAATGGCTGAAACAGGCCTGTGACGCGAAACTCGCTGATCCTACGGCGATGGTCGTCGCGACAGTGGACGAAACAGGTCAGCCTTTTCAGCGCATTGTTTTGCTCAAGCATTACGACGAAAAAGGGCTGGTGTTTTACACCAATCTGGGCAGCCGTAAAGCGCAGCAACTGGCAAATAATGCCCGCATCAGCCTGTTATTCCCTTGGCATATGCTGGACAGGCAAGTGGCGGTGCTCGGTACGGCCGAGCGTTTATCTACCTTTGCAGTGGTGAAGTATTTTGCCAGTCGTCCGAAGGATAGCCAAATCGGTGCGTGGGTTTCCCAGCAATCGACACGCATCTCTGCTCGTGGCGTATTGGAAAGCAAATTCCTCGAACTGAAACAAAAGTTCAGTCAGGGGGAAGTGCCGTTACCGAGTTTTTGGGGCGGTTTCCGCGTTAACGTCGCGTCGATGGAGTTCTGGCAAGGCGGGGAACATCGTTTGCACGATCGTTTTATCTACCAGCGCGAACTTCAGCCGACAGATTCACTCAATTCGGCCGGTCAAACTGAGTGGAAAATAGACCGCCTCGCCCCTTAACCGCGAAAAAAAATGCTAAATCCTAGCGCTCGCGTCGCGGGCGCTTTATTCTATGCCATTCCCTGTAAAGGCGAGAGAACGGGCACATGCGCAGCATGATGTCAGGCGTGATGTTGCATACAATGTGATGCACAAATAACGATGCAAAATAATGGAGTTTTTGATGGCAAGCAGCAACTTGATTAAACAACTGCAAGAGCGGGGCCTCATTGCCCAGGTGACGGACGAACAAGCGTTAGCAGAGCGACTGGCGCAAGGGCCAATTGCACTCTATTGCGGGTTTGATCCTACCGCAGACAGCTTGCATTTGGGTCATCTGGTGCCTTTGCTTTGCCTGAAGCGCTTCCAGTTGAACGGTCACAAACCCGTTGCGCTGGTGGGCGGTGCGACCGGTTTGATCGGTGACCCGAGTTTCAAAGCGGCTGAGCGTAAGCTCAATACCAATGAAACCGTCAACGAGTGGGTTGGAAAAATCCGCCAACAAGTGTCGCCATTCCTCGACTTCAACTGTGGCGAGAACAGCGCGATCACTGCCAATAACTACGACTGGTTTGGCGGCATGAACGTGCTGACCTTCCTGCGTGATATTGGTAAACACTTCTCTGTTAACCAGATGATCAACAAAGAAGCGGTGAAACAGCGTCTGAACCGCGATGACAGCGGCATCTCCTTCACCGAGTTCTCTTACAACCTGCTGCAAGGTTATGATTTCTCTTCTTTGTACGATTTACACAAAGTTGAACTGCAAATCGGGGGTTCTGACCAGTGGGGCAACATCACGTCAGGTATCGACTTGACGCGCCGTTTGCACCAGAAACAAGTGTTCGGTCTGACCGTTCCCCTGATCACCAAAGCAGACGGCACCAAATTCGGTAAAACCGAAGGCGGCGCAGTGTGGCTGGATCCGAAGAAAACCAGTCCGTATAAGTTCTACCAGTTCTGGATCAACACCGCCGACGCCGACGTGTACCGCTTCCTGAAATTCTTCACCTTCATGAGCATCGAAGAAATCAATGCGCTGGAAGAAGAAGATAAAGCCAGCGGCAAAGCCCCGCGTGCGCAGTACGTTCTGGCCGAGCAAGTGACCGGTATGGTTCATGGCGAAGAAGGGTTAGCCGCCGCGCGTCGTATTACTGACAGCCTGTTCTCTGGCGCGCTGAGCGACATGACGGAAGCTGACCTTGCGCAACTCGAGCAAGACGGGATGCCAGTGGTCAATCTGGAAGCCGACGCCGACCTACAGCAGGCGCTGGTGGCAGGTGGTTTAGCGCCATCACGCGGTCAGGCTCGTACCATGATTTCCTCCAACGCCATCACGTTGAACGGTGAAAAACAGACTGATCCTGAATTCCGCTTCAGTGAAAGCGACCGTCTGTTTGGGCGCTATGCCTTGATGCGTCGTGGTAAAAAGAACTACAGCTTGCTGATCTGGAACTAAAGCTAGCGTTGTGAACGAAGGGGCTTCTCAGCCCCTTTATTTTTGCGCCATTTTCAGTCTTAACACTTGTTGACATGCGCCATCCGCCGATGACGTCAGTATCGGGACCTTCCATGAAAAATATTCTTTCTATCCAGTCACATACCGTTTTTGGTCATGCCGGTAATAGCGCGGCAGAGTTTCCTATGCGCCGTATGGGCGCAAACGTTTGGCCTCTTAATACGGTGCAATTTTCGAATCATACCCAGTATGGCAAATGGACCGGTTGCGTCATGCCCGCCAGCCATCTGACTGACATCGCTCAGGGGATTGCGGATATTGATCGCCTGAAAGATTGTGACGCCGTTTTGAGCGGCTACATTGGCTCGCCGGAGCAGGGGCAGAGCATTTTGCAGATCGTCCGTCAGGTGAAGGAAGCCAATCCTGCGGCGTGGTATTTCTGTGATCCGGTAATGGGACATCCTGAGAAAGGCTGCATTGTCGCACCGGGCGTGGCGGAGTTTCACTGCACGCAAGCCTTGGTAAATTGTGACATTATCGCGCCTAATTTACTCGAGCTGGAACTGCTGAGTGGTCATGCGGTTCACAACGTGGAAGAGGCGGTGTCGACGGCTCGTGAGCTTATCGCCAAAGGACCTAAAATTGTGCTGGTGAAACACCTTAGCCGCGCGGGCTATCACAGCGATCGCTTTGAAATGCTACTGGTAACAGCGGATGAAGCCTGGCATATCGACCGCCCTCTGGTGGATTTCGGTGTACGTCAGCCGGTGGGTGTCGGCGATTTAACCAGCGGCTTGCTGTTGGTCAATTTGCTCAAAGGCGAAGCGCTGGACAAAGCGTTGGAACACGTGACCGCCGCAGTGTATGAATTGATGCTGGCGACCCACGGTATGGGCGAGTATGAACTTCAGGTGGTTGCGGCACAGGATAACATGGTGACGCCGACTCATCATTTTGCCGCCGTGAAGCTGTGATTCAGCGACGCTTTGCTCTGACATAAAGTGTCCATAAAAAACGCCCCGCGCAGTGTTCACTGGCGGGGCGTTGTGGTTTCTATCACATCAGCGTTGGCTTATTTCAGGCCTTCGGCAACCAGCGCGGCATCCACTGCCGGACGCGCGGCCACGCGGTCAAGATAGGCATTCAGTTCTGCGAAACCGCTTAAATCAAACTTCAGCGCTTTCGCCCAACCCATCACGGTAAACAGGTAAGCATCAGCCACGCTAAAACGGCTGCCGAGCAGGAACTGTTGTCCGGCCAAAGATTCATTCACATAAGCGAATTTTTTCATCAAAGCTTCGCGCGTCACGGTCTTGAACTCTTCCGGTGTTTTCGGATTGAACAGTGGGCTGAAGCCTTTGTGCAGCTCGGTCGCCACATAGTTCAGCCACTCAAGGGCATGATAACGCGCTAAAGAGCCGACTTCAGGCATCAACTGGCGATCCGGTTTCTGGTCAGCCAGATACTGCACGATAGCTACGCCTTCGGTCAAAATGCTGCCATCGCTCAATTCCAGCGTCGGGATTTGCCCTTTTGGGTTGACCGCTAAAAAGTCGTCACCGTGCTCGGTTTTCTTGGTCGCGAGATCGACTCTGACAATGCTGAAGTCCAGACCGGCTTCACGCAAAACAATGTGCGGGGAAAGGGAACAAGCTCCAGCTTTATAATACAGTTTCATACAGACTCCGTGATGTGATTCTCAAGACAAAGGCCCGTGGCAGCAGGTGTTAACCGTAAACTGCCGCGAGGAAATAAATCTGCCCTCATCCTAGATCCGCTTATCAAGAATGTCAGTGACTAAATCGTGATGTTAGTGTGAATGCTGATTCAAATGGTCACGAACTGCACATTCGACACTTTCTGGTGCCGCAAGTAACGGCGCGCGAAGTTCGTTATGCAGCATGCCTGACAGAGAGAGGGCGTACTTGATGGCCGCCGGATTTGGGGCGCTAAACATCAGGCGTATTAATGGCAGCAGGAAGAAAAAGGTCTGGCGTGCGCCCACAAGATCAGCCGATTTAACCTGTTTTATCAGTTGCACAAATTTCTCAGGATAGAGATGTGATGATGCTGCAATCGCGCCGCTGCCGCCGTGGCACAGCGTGGAGAGTATCTGCGTATCTTCGCCACACAACACGTCGAGTTGGCCATCGGCGATCAACGACAGCGTCAGTTCAAGACTACCGCCGCAATCTTTCACCGCCACAATTTTCGGGTGAATTGCCAGTTGGCGTAAGGTGTCCAGTTCGAGATGAATACCGGTACGGTAAGGCACGTTATACACAATGATCGGTACCGAAGAATGGTCAGCCAGTTCGGTAAACCATGCTGCTAATGCCGCTTGAGAAGGGCGAATATAGTAGGGCGCAGGCAGTAGGATCCCGCCAACAGGACGCTGTAAAATGGCCTCTTGCATGGCGCGAACCGTTGGCAGATGGGTGCCAGAAAGGCCCATCACCACTTGCTCGCCGGGAAAAATTTCCAGTACGGCGTCAAGGATGTCTAATTGTTCGTCTTTGGTTAACATCGGCGCTTCGCCGGTGGTGCCGCACACGACAACGCCATCCACGCCTTGTTTTTGGAAATGAATACACAGAGATTTCAAGGCAGGGAAATCGATGTTTCCCTGATGGAAAGGTGTGACTAGAGGAACCCAAATACCCGAAAACGATGACATGCTTTACTTCCTTCGACGGCGTGATTTATGCCAGCGATCATGTCAGACATTCAGGGGGAGATACCAATGGAAAGAATTTATGCCAGGTTTTGAGTTATTTGTCAGGCTAATATCAGCTGTCGTTTTTAATACTGAGCGTACTGTCCAATAGGCTGCGCAATACCTCGACGGGAACCGGGCGAGAGAACAAATAGCCCTGCAGGTGAGAGCAACCCGCTGATATTAAAAATGATTTTTGTAGCTGATTTTCGACACCCTCGGCGATCACATTCAGCTTCATTTTATTGCCCAACTGCGACACGGCGGAGACGATAGCGGCAGTATCATTCACTTCTGTGACGTACTGAACAAAGGAACGGTCAATTTTTACGCTATCAACGGAAATATCTTTCAGCAAACTCAGGCTGGAATATCCGGTACCGAAATCATCCAGCGATATTTTGACGCCTGCTTTGCGCAAGCGAACCAAATGCGTCAGGCTGGTGCAGTTGGCATTCATGACGGAAGTTTCCGTCAGTTCCAGCTCAAGGCGGGTGGCCGGGAACCCTTCTTCTTCCAGTAAGGTCAGAATGCGGTCGGCAAAATTGGCCTCGCCAAGTTGAACCGCAGACACATTTATCGCCAGATTGAGAGTTTTGAATTCGCTGATTTCTTTGCAGGCTTTACGCAGAATGATTTCGCCTAACTGAATCACCATGCCGGTTTCTTCTGCCAAGGCAATGAATTGCACCGGAGAAACCGCACCGAGCACGCCGTGATTCCAGCGGGCTAAGGCCTCAACGCAGACCACTTTCTCATCTGAACTGCGCAGTATCGGCTGATAGACACAGCTTAAATCCCCGGTTCTCGATAACGACTCAGCCAGCGCTTTTACCATAATGCGTTTGCTGACGCTGCTGGCATCCAGCAGTTCGGAGTAAAATGAAAACATATTCTTGCCGCGCTGCTTGGCTTCCAGCAACGCCGTATTGCCACGGCGCATAATTTCGCCTGCCGTAATATTTTCTGCACCGAACATCACAATACCTAATGACAGTGTCACCATTGGATTAGCGCGCGTCAGGCTGAAAGGCTGGCGCATCATCACCAGAATTTCCAATGCCAGGTTATTGGCCTGCTCTTGCGTTGGGATGTTACGCAGAATAATGGCGAATTCGTCGCCGCCAATACGGGAAACCGTGCCGCTATTGCCTACTTCATTACGCAACCGCTGACCAAACTCGCACAAAATGGCATCGCCAGCTTGATAGCCATAAGTGTCATTGATGTAATTGAATTCGTTGAGGTTAAGCAGGAACAGGGCATAGGGTTCGGGACGGTACATACGCTGCGCTGCGATCTGACTCAAATCTTCGTTTAGCGCAGTACGATTGGGAAGACCGGTGAGCACATCGTGGCGCGCCAGATAACGAATTTGCGCTTCTGAACTGCGTTGCAGGGAAATATCCATAATCGATGTCAGAATAAAATGGCGGTTTTCCAATGTCAGGCGTGTTTTACGCACCAGCACATTGCGGACTTTACCATTGGCATCAAT
>Ga0105854_1001394_pt1 | contig 9941 bp, 8 predicted proteins | sample OrgsoiDNA_201058_FD_89679 | JGI IMG/M metagenome (GOLD analysis project Ga0105854, IMG submission 89679) | Permafrost soil microbial communities from the Arctic, to analyse light accelerated degradation of dissolved organic matter (DOM) -... | ecosystem: Environmental > Terrestrial > Soil > Tundra... | reverse complement strand
GTTCTCGCGATGTTGCAGAAGCCATTGCGCATCTGAGGGCGGTAGAGAAGCTATCTGTTTATGCGAGGAGTGGCTGTATCTAGTACTGAGGATAGCTTAGTTATCTTCCATACATAAAAAATCGCTCAGAGCCTCTAAGCAATGAGCGATTTTTGAGCCATTTTTGAGCTTTTACGCTAACCGATCAATCCGCGCAGCTGATCTAACTTATATTAGTGTCCAAAGTAGATCGAGTGCTGGTCATCGCCAGAAGCCGGCGCAACAGGAACCCGCAAGCCTGACGCTAACGTACCGCTGGTCGACGGACCATAAGCTCGCGCTGCTACCCCATTCGATGCATCAACGCGTTGCTGCGCGTCCTGCAACGCCTGGGGATAGTAGTTGTCGTTAGTCGCCGGGCTGTAGCCGGCCTTTTCTAATTGGGTCAACTGGGCGCGGACTTCCGCACGCGTCACAGGCGCGTCGTTGTCCTGAGCGAATGCAAATGACGGAGCGGCGAGCGCGGAGGCAATAAGCAAGGCTGGGAGAAGTGACTTGGCTGACTTGGTCATGATGAAACCTCCTGAATTTGTTTTCGGTTTCGGAAGTCGTAGAGACTGAGTACTTATGTCTGCATGCGCTTCTGATGAAAACAAGTCTAGGCCGCCTATTGATGGTTTTAAACGATAGTTTCGGCGAAAGGTATTTGCCGTTTCGGCAACAATAAGCGTGTTTCCCTAGGGTGGTGCATACGTGTTGGCCCTATTTCGCAACAAGTCGCCGAGCCAAACGGTCGCCAAGGGTTACTGGGATGCACGAAAGTGCTCGACCAGGAAGTCGATGAACGCACGAATACGCGCCGGTTGATTGCGGCGGCTTGGATAGTAGACAAACAAGTCCGCGGGCGGCAGCAGGAAGTCCGGCAGCACGACTTTCAGCCGGCCGCTTTCCAGGTATTTCGCGAGATCCCATTCTGAGCGGATCGAAATGCCGTGTCCATCGAGCGCCCATCCGAGCACGATGTCGCCGTCATTACTCGAGAGTCCGCCGTGCACCTTGACCGACACCGTCTCGCCTTCGCGCGTGAAGCGCCAGACGCCGTACGCGTCGTCGTTTTGCCGATGAAGGATAGTCCGATGGCGTGCGAGTTCGCCAAGCGCGGCCGGGTTGCCGTGCTGCTGCAGATACGCCGGCGATGCGCACAGGAAGCGCCGGTTCGACATGATGCGGCGCGCGTTGAGCCGCGTATCGGGCAACGCGCCGAAGCGGATGGCGAGATCGAAACCCTGCTCGACAATATCGACCGGGCGGTCCGTCACATCCAGTTGAACCTCGACCTGCGGGTAACGCTGCACGAACGCGGAGACGAGCGGCGCAATGGTCGTGCGGCCGAAGCCGAGCGAGGCGTTCACGCGCAATATACCGCGCGGCGCTTCACGGCTGCGCGATACGGCATCTTCCATCTCACTCACGGCGGCCAGAATACGCGTAGCGTGCCGCAGATACGTGTCGCCCTCGTCAGTGAGGCTCGCGCTGCGCGTGGTGCGGTTGACCAGCCTGACGCCCAGGCGCTGCTCCATCAGCGCGAGCCGCCGGGTAGCTGCCGGTGGCGTGAGATCAAGCGCACGCGCGGCAGCAGACAAGCTACCGAGGCGCGCCAGCTGGACAAAAAACTCGAGATCGGAGGTGACGTCGTTCTTCACTTAAACTGAATACGTCTTTGAGTGGGTTTCAATCAACGGTCCATGATTTCAATCGACCGGCCAGGCGTTTTATCTGACATTTTAGTTTCGAGTGAATCAATCGATTTCACGCGAAATGGGGGCAAGCCGTTATTAAACCGCGCTCACCCATCGCCGACTCGAAGTGTACAAGAACGCAAATTGCGTGTTCAACTCGCGACTCACGTTACGGCCGTTCGAAAGCGGCGGGATCACGGTTTGCTAGCTCGTCATCAGGTTGCCTGAAGCAACCCGCGCTTCGCTGATGCGGAAACCGGTGCACGAGGCGCGGACGACGCAGATCTGGCTGCGTGACATTGGGAGTACGTCGTGACTTCGACTCCGCCATCCACTTCAAAAATTGACCGCTTGAGCGTCGAGCGAAACGAGCGCGACTCGCAAAGTCGCCACCGAAGCGTCCCCGACGAGGTACCGCAGTCCCCGGCACGCCGTGCGATGCTGCGCGCGGCTGCCGTCGGCGGTGCCGGCCTGCTCGCCGCCAGGGCCGTCCCGGCACAGACGACGGCGACGACGGCGACTCCCTCGGAGCAGCCCGCGACACTCGGGCGACAACCGCCGTTTCAGCCGGACAGCGACGCAACGACCGCCGACGTGATTGTCGAAAGTTTGCTGGCCTGGGACGTTGATCATGTCTTCGGCATGGTCGGCGACGGCATCAATCCGATTATCGAAGCGCTGCGCCGGCGCCGGGACAAAATCCGTTTCATCGGTGTGCGGCACGAGGAAGCCGCCGCGTTCATGGCATCGGGATGGGCCAAGTCAACCGGGCGCCTGGGTGTCTGCGTCGCGACAACCGGGCCCGGCGCGGTGCACCTGATGAACGGTCTCTACGACGCTCACTTCGACGGCGCGCCGGTTCTCGCCATCACCGGCCTGACCTTCCACGACCTGCTCGGAACGCGCTTTCAGCAGAGCGTCGACACCTCCGCGTTGATGCAGGACGTCGCGCTATATAACACCGTCGTAACGGGTCCCCGCCATGCCCTGACGGTGACCGACATCGCCTGCCGCACCGCGCTCGGCTCGCGCGGCGTCGCGCATCTGACCATATCGAAAGACGTGCAGGGCATGCGTCTCTCCGAAGACAAGGCATCCACCGAAAACCACGGCTTACGGACCTCGACCGCGTGGAGTCGCCCAACGCCCACGCCGTCGCGCAATGAGTTGCAGGCTGCAGCCGACCTGATCAATGCCGGCAGCCGGGTGGCGATCATGGCCGGCCAGGGCGCGCTGGGCGCAACGTCCGAACTGGAACAGGTCGCGGGCCGGCTCAACGCACCTGTCGCCAAAGCGCTGCTCGGGCGAACCGTGCTGCCGGACGATTCACCGTTCTCCACCGGCGGCATCGGCCACCTCGGCACGGTGCCGTCGGAGGAAGCGATGCATGGGTGTGACACCGTGCTGATCATCGGCACGACGATGCCATGGGTGGATTCGTACCCGAAGCCCGGCGCCGCACGCGGTGTTCAGCTGGACATCAAGGCTGAGCGCATAGGACTGCGTTTCCCGGTGGAAGTGGGTCTTGTCGGCGACACGAAGGAGACGCTGCGCGCGCTGCTTCCTCTGCTGCGTCAGAACGATGATGCCTTTCTACGCGAGACCCAAGGGCGCGTCGCGCAATGGAATGCTTTGCTCGATCGCGTGGCCGCCACCGAACGGACACCCCTGCGGCCGCAAAGCGTCATCCGCGCTGTCAGCGATGCATTGGCGCCAGACGCGATCGTCTGTCTGGATTGCGGGGCGAACACGCACTTCTCCGCGCGGTTCCTGCGCTTGCGTCGCAACCAGCAACTCGTCGCGACTGGCATGCTCGCCACGATGGCACCAGGGCTTCCGTTTGCGATCGCGGCTCAGCTTGCCAATCCGGCTCGCCAGGTAGTGGCGATTGTCGGCGATGGCGGATTTGCCATGCTCATGGCGGAAATGTCGACGGCCGTGAAAAACGGCTTGCCGGTCAAAGTGATCGTTCTGCGCAACGACCTGCTGGCGGAGGTGGTGTTCGAGCAGAAGGAGCTGGGCAACCCACCCTATGGATGTGAGCTCGGTGCTATCGACTACGCGCAGATTGCGAATGCATGTGGCGCGGAAGGTTTGCGTTGTACAAGCCCCGCCGGGATGAGACCCGCGGTCGATGCGCTGCTGCGCTCAACGCGCGCTGCGCTGCTCGAGGTTCATGTCGATCCAGCGGAGCCCGTTACGCTGCCAGGCCATCTTGCGGTTTGAAAGTAAACCGCCGTGCGCTTGGAGAGTGAATTCAAAGATAACCGACGTTCAAGCACATTACAGTTAGATATCCTGTTGATGTCGATTGGCGACGAACTCATCGCTGACCTTTGGACCCAATGTGATTTGGTGGCAGCGGGGCCACCGCTTGTGTTTCGACTTTTGCGCAGGCCGGGAGCGACATTTCACTCCTCGTGTGCCAGATGCGAGCGCAGTGCAATTGCCAGCGGAAAGATCGCCAGGGCGGTCAGAGCCGTGGCAAAAGTAGCGCCGTGTATCCCGATCCGGTCGCCGAGAAAGCCGTAGAGCACGGGCGAGATCGCGCCCGACGCTATGGTGCCGGTATAAAACAGCGCGAATGCCCGCTCGGTACTTTGAAGGGGCGTCAGTTCCGGCACGGTCCCATACAGCACGGTCGATGTGCCGTTGAGCATCACGCCCAACAGTGGCAGCAGGACCAGGGTGAGCGCCAGCGGGCAAAACATCACGGCGATGATCAAGGCCGCCGTACCGCCCTCCGTGACCAGCACCGTGCCTGTTACCCCCATGCGTGCGCCCAACCAGCCGCAGGCGAACTTGCCGGCCGCGCCACCGATAAAGACCAGGGCCAGCGCCGATCCCACCACGGGTGGCGAAACGCCTTTTGCCCTGAGCAGGAACGGCAGGAAGGTCAACAGCCCCACGCGTACGCCGGTATCGAGCACACCTATCGCGAACAGCAACGAAAAACCCGTACCCGCAGTGCTGCGACGGTGGCCGGACGGTTCTTCGGCCACGGGCCCGTTGCGCGGTACAGAAGGGAGAAATAGTGCAATCGCTGCGGCAACCACGCAGCCCAGGGCGGACACCATCCACAGCGCGTGACGCCATGGCATCAGGGTCACCAGCAGCGAAATGGCAGCCGGGAGTGCGGATTTGCCGAGGTCGCCGGAAAAATTGTAGATGCTCAAAGGGCCTCTGGCATTGCGACCGTAGGCACGGGACACAGCGCCCGAGGCGATCGGATGTTGCGTGCTCGAGCCGCTGCCTGATATTGCCAGTGCCACGCACAGGCCCAGCAGGCTGCCCGACATCCCCGCCACCGCATAACCAACCGCGGCTAGCAGTGTGCCCAGGGCCAGCGTGGCGCGGCTGCCCAGCCGATGCGCCAAGCGCCCGGCAGGAAGTTGCAGACTGGCCATCGTGCCCGCATAGATGCCGCGCAGCATGGCGAGGGCGCCAAAACTGAGACCGAAGTCCGCCTGCCACACGGGCAGCAACACATAGATCATGTCTGTGTAGCCGTCGTGCAGCGCATGGGCAACGCAGGAGAGCCACAGCACGCGGGAGCGTGACGGTGAAGCCGGCTGGCCGGCCGGATCGGCTTGGCTCACGGGCGGCACGGAAAATGGGGTGAAGCGCATAACTCGCTCTGGTTAGGAGGCGTAGGCCGACATGGCGGGGCGCAGCGGCGCGTTCGCATCCTGATATGGCAATTCTATGACTGGCTACGACGCGCTTCAATTGAAGTAATATCGGGTCAACAGAGAAAAAAAGTCACGTCATGAATATAGACACAGGTACCGAAAAAGACCGGGACAAGCTGCCGCCACTCAACGCGCTGCGCCATTTCGAGGTGGTAGCCCGGCATGGCAGTTTTGCCGCCGCCGCGGCCGATTTGCATGTCACTCATTGGGCCGTCGGAAAACAGATCAGGCTGCTGGAAGACTGGTTTGGCGTGCCGCTGTTCGAGCGCCGTGCGCGCGGCGTCGTGCTCACCGATGAAGGCGCGGCACTGCTCAACGATGTAAGCAACGCCTTCGATTGCCTGGCCACCGGGGCGGCCCGGCTGCGCCACGATGAATTCACGCGCCGCGTATCGGGGATCGTGCGCGTGAACGTGCTGGCCAGTTTCGCGTTGTGCTGGCTGTTGCCCCGTCTGGCCGACTTTCACGCGCGTTACCCCGACATCGACGTACGGGTGTCGACCACATCACGCAAGTTGCGCTATATCGGCGACGCCTTCGACATCGGGGTGCGCTCCGGAAACGAACCGGGCGCCGGCCTCGTGTCGCGCACGCTGATGGCCAACGTGCGCTTGCCCGCTTGCAGCCCCGCGCTCCTGCGCCAGCACCCGATACAGAACGTGGCGGATCTTCGCCACCACACCCTGCTGCATTCCGCCAGTACACGCACAGCCTGGTCGCGCTGGCTGCGGGAGGCCGGCGCACCCGACCTGCGGGCTGCCCGTCACGTCGAGTTCGAACACGCTTATCTTCAGCTTGCCGCCGCCGTGGAGGGCCTGGGTGTGACGCTCGCATCGCTGCCGCTGATCGGGCGCGACATCGCAGCGGGTCGTCTCGTGTGCCCGATCGCAGCGCCAACATGGCGCGCCCCTGACTACGCACTGGTGATCAACGCCGATCGCGCTGGCGATGACGCCGTCGTGGCATTTGAGCAATGGATTACGACGATGGCAAGCCACGGCCCCGCGTCGTTTGAGCCTGCCTAGGTCCAGGGCTTGCCCATAGGGACCCGCGTCGCGATACGCAGCCATACCGGCGATCCGAAAGAAAAATGACAGCACGATAATGTAGCCGGACCCCGCCGCCTAAGCCCCGTCTTTCCATACTCCTGATTCACAAAGCACGCTCGTTTCGCGACGCCTCCAGTGCGTTTCGCGACGCGTACGGCCGATCTGTCGCAAATCGCTGGAGAACGACACGCGTTGGAGCGAATATTTGCCTCTCGAAACGAATTGATGTCCGGCGCCGGCCCGTAAGGCGACGCAGCGATACCACCCCGTACTTTGATCCGCTTCAAGAAAAGTCCGCAATGAATCGTGGCCCAGTGCGTGGGCTTCATATAGACAGGAGTGAGGCGATCAGCCGGGACTGGACGAGGAGGGTAGCAGTTAGCTCTCACGTTTCATATCGGGAGGAAATCGCCATTCAGTTAGGAATCCGATGTGAAAAGATGGTGGCGTCCGAACATAACAGAATGGTAATGATCGCGTCGCTGTTTTGAAGTCATGGGTGGATCAGACTGCTCCTTAGTCACCCGAAAAGTGTTCCAACCAGATTATTTATCACCCGCTGACAGGCGGTTGTCCTGCTTAGTTTTTTAACTTAATAAAGGAGTATTAACCATGTCTAAAATTCTCGTTTCCATCGCTCTCGCCGTCGCCACCCTGGGTGCCCCGGTTCTCAGCTTCGCCCAGTCGAATGCGCCGCTGACGCGTGCAGAAGTTCGCGCTGACCTCGTTCGTGTCGAGCAGGCCGGTTATACCCCTGGCGCTAACGACATCAACTACCCGTCGGACATTCAGGCAGCTGAAGCCAAAATCGCTGCGCAAAACGATCAGCAACTGGCAAACCAGTCGGTTGGCGGTGTCGCGGAAAACGGTAGCTCAGCGTCGGGGGCGGCAAGCCATACGGCGATGCAGTCCAACTGCGTCGGTCCGGTCAGCTTCTGCAATCTGTTCTTCGGCAGCTAATTGAGGCAGTACGGATCCTGTGCCGTGTGCTGTCGTAAGCAGGATCCCCGCAGAGATAGACGGCTTGATAGACGAGTGCTTCGCGCACCCATGCGCGGTGACGGATCAAGCCAGCTATTTCTTAAATTTCCCCCATTATTTAAGCCCCTTATTTCACCCCCAATCAATGGAGTTTCGCTGTGAAGATCTTGCCTTTAGCTGCATCTGTTTTGTCCCTGTCCGCATGCGTGTTCGCCTCTTCCGCTGCAATGGCGCAGGACACCCAACCCGCCACAACCCCGATCAAGAACATCGTTCTGGTACACGGTGCATGGGTCGACGGCTCGGGCTGGAAGCCGGTCTATGACATCCTGACCAAGGATGGCTATCACGTCACCATGGTGCAGGAGCCGCTGACCTCGCTCGACGACGATGTGGCCGCCGCCAAACGCGTGATTGACCTGCAGGACGGCCCGGCCATTCTCGTGGCGCACAGCTATGGCGGCTCGATCATCACTGAAGCTGGCGCCGATCCGAAGGTCGCCGGCCTGGTGTATGTAGCCGCGCATGCACCGGCCGTGGGCGAAGACGAGTCCGATCTGGGCAAGCAATACCCCAGCTATACGTCGAAGCAACCTGGCGCGATCAAGAAGACCGACGACGGCTATACGTACCTGAATCCGGCGGATTTTCCGAAGGACTTCGCTGCTGATTTGCCGCTCAAGCAAGCCCAGTTCGAAGCGCAATCGCAGATCCTCACCGCCGCCAAGGTCTTCTCCGCGCCGATGACAGTCGCCGCCTGGACCACGAAGCCGAGCTGGGGCATCGTGGCCGGTGCCGACAAGATCATCAATCCGGATCTCGAGCGCTTCTATTACCAGCGCGCTCATAGCCACACCACGGTGCTGGCGGGTGCAAGCCACTCCGTCTACGAATCGCGTCCGAAGGAAGTGGCTGCGGTGATCGAAGACGCAGCGAAGCACGCCCAGCAGTAATGCGCCCAAGGGCAGTCAGATGCACGGTCGCCTCGAAAGGCGCGTTCGCGTGACGACTTTCGTTTTTTCGATAACGCCAGGCAATGGCGGCAAGCCTGACTTTACGACGGCGCAGAGGCCTTTCGCGACCTCTCACGCCGCTTCGTCGCAATGCGGTGGCCGCGAGTGCGCAGGATGCCCACACTACGTATCGGAGAAAGCGAACCCACTGACTTCGGGACGCGGCCCAATCGGCCCAATCGGTGCGGTAAGCCGAGTGAAAGCGGGACGGCGCATTGCTACCAAATTAAGGAATCGATATGAAACGGACCGTGATCGCAGCCGTCTTTTTGACTGTCTTAGGACTTCAGGCCGCGCAGGCGCAGGACAGCGTCGGCAATTTTTTGACGGGTGGGGCCAAGGTCGATGGAGTCGAGCGTGGCGGCGAGGTGCACGATCTTCCTAAACCGGACATCGTGCTGGTACGCGATTTTGCCGCGCCGGCCAGCGACGTAACGATGGACACTTCCCTCGCTGCGAGGTTGCGCAGGCGCAGGATGCATTTGTTCGGAACCAGTGACGACCTGACACCGGATATGCTGGTGCAGAACGTTCAGACGGCCTTCACGCAGGGACTGTCGGACGAGCTAAAGAAGGTGCAGATTCCAACCGGGAAAGTTGGGGAACCCGTCGGGGACAGCGCCCGCTCCAGTCTCGTGGTCGCCGGTGAATTCATTGCTATCGACGAAGGCAACGAAAGCAAGCGGATCATGGTTGGCCTCGGACGGGGTGCAACCGCTGTCAGGATGCACGTCACGGTGTCTTCCGTCAGCTCCGGTCGCTCAGCGGTTGTGTTGGCTTTCGACGTGAGTTCGGCTAGCGGTAAGTCGCCCGGTGCGCTTTTAACCATGGGTAGCGGGTCGCTTGCTGTCGGAGCGGCCAAGAAAGCGGCTGGCAACACCCGATCAACGGCGGAGCACGACGCATCCCGCATGGGCAAACTGGTCGCGCTCCAGATCGAAGGGTTGATGGTTGGCCAGCAGCGAATTGCAAGCCAGTAGCGGGAGCGGCCGGCCCATACAGCGTGAAGAGACGCGCATCGGCGTTTTCTGACCCCTCATTCTTCACTTAAACTGAATAATCATGTGTGTATCGGTGAAGTGCAACGCGGGTGTGCGAGCGTAAGCTTCGTTATCAGCTTACGCGTTCCAAGCGCATTCCTTGGCACTCAGGAGACAGGCACATGAAAATCGTGGAAATCCGCGAGCAAACCATTCCGATCAGTTCATCCATCCGGAATGCGTATATCGACTTCAGCAAGATGACGCTGAGTCTCGTTGCCGTCATCACCGACGTCATTCGCGACGGCAAGCCAGTTGTTGGCTACGGCTTCAATTCGAACGGACGGTACGGCCAGGGCAAGCTGATGCGCGAACGTTTTATTCCGCGCGTGCTGGAAGCCGAGCCGGATTCATTAGTGGATGCATCGGGTAACAATCTCGATCCGCACAAGATCTGGGCCACGATGTTCACGAATGAAAAGCCCGGCGGTCATGGCGAGCGCTCGGT
>Ga0105854_1001392_pt1 | contig 9946 bp, 6 predicted proteins | sample OrgsoiDNA_201058_FD_89679 | JGI IMG/M metagenome (GOLD analysis project Ga0105854, IMG submission 89679) | Permafrost soil microbial communities from the Arctic, to analyse light accelerated degradation of dissolved organic matter (DOM) -... | ecosystem: Environmental > Terrestrial > Soil > Tundra... | reverse complement strand
GGCGCAGCCAATGGCGTGGAGCTCGATTCGGGCGCCAAATTGTCCTTGGCTTCCACCGCGGGCAACGCGGCGACAGCCACGGGCATCACGCAAAACGCGGGCGCGCAGGTCAACTTCACGACCGACGACATCGTCTCCGGCCAGTATGTGTCGGCCGGCGCGTCAACGCCCTTCTCGATCAATGGGCATGTGGCGCAAAGCGTGGCTTTGGACCAAGGCGGCACGCTGGGCGTGTTGGCGGGTGGCGTCTCCAACCAAACCCTGATCCACGCCGGCGGCCTGGAAGAGGTGTTCTCGGCGGGCGCGACGAACAACGCCCTGGTTGACGGCGGCGAGCAGCTTCTGCATTCGGGCGCGGTCGCCACAAGCGCCACGGTCCAGAACGGCGGCGTGCAAGACATCGAGGGCGGAGCGGTCGCAAGCTCCACGACCCTCAATGTCGGCGGCAATCAGTTGTTGAACGCCGGCGCCTTGGCGGTGAACACCACGGTCAACGCGGGCGCGACGCAAAACGTCGTTTCCGGCGCGCAAATCGTGGGTTCTGTCGCCCAGGGCGGCTCTGTGGTGGTTTCAGCCGGCGGCTTGGCCACGACCACCACGGTGAACGCGGGCGGCTCGCAAGCGGTTCTGGCGGGCGGATCGGCCACAGGCACGGCGGTCAACTCCGGCGGCCTGGAAACGGTGGCGGGCGTGTCGGACAACGCCTCGATCGCAGCGGGCGGCCAACAATCCGTGTTGTCGGCGGGCGTGGCGAACGGCGCGGCTGTCGCGGGTCTCCAAGACGTGCAGGGCGCGGGCGTCGCCAACGGTTCGACGGTCAACAACGGCGGCCTGCAAATGGTCGAGGCGGGCGGCTTGGCCAACTCGGCGTCGGTGCAGTCAGGCGGCGCGCAATTGGTGGCGTCAGGCGGCTTGGCGCAATCGACCAACGTGGTGAACGGCGGCGGCCAGCTTGTGCAAGCGGGCGGCGAGGCCGACAACTCGGTGGTCGCGGGCCAAATCCAGGTCGATGGCATGGCCAAGAACGTGCAGCTCCAATCGGGCGGCGAGATCTTCGGCTCGGGCACGGTGGGCGGCGACTTGAATGTGGTGGGCGGCGCGACCTTGGCGGCCCCGGTGGTGGGCTCGGGCTTGACGGTGAACGGCAACGTGTCGTTCGCTTCGGGCTCGACCTACTCGGCGGTTGTCGCGCCTAGCGCGGGCCAAAGCGGCGTCACGACCGTCAACGGCAATTTGTCGATCGCTTCGGGCTCCACGTTGGCGGTTCAAGCGCAACCGGGCGCATACACGCCGGGCGCGACCTATGACTTGATCCGCTACACCGGGACCGAGACGGGCAAGTTCGACAACGTCAAGCAAGACTTCGCGTTTGTGACGCCGACGGTGACGTATGACGGGGGCGCGGTGGCCTTCACGCTGACCCCGACGCAAAGCTTCACGCAAAGCGGGTTTGGCCTGGTCGCGCAGAACGACAACCAGCGCGGCGCGGCTCGCGCGCTGGACAATATCGCGAACGGCAGCGGCAACGCCCTGACGAACGCTTTGGAGACAACCACGGTCGCCCAGGCTCGCCAGACGCTCACGCAGATCGACGGCTCGGAGTTGCCGGAGTTCCGCCGGGTGGCGGAGGAAGACGCGCGCGCCAACGAGCGGATGATCTCCGAGCGCCTGGCTCTGCCGCAGACGGATGTCTCTGTGGGCCGCGGCGAGTTGTGGGCCAACGCAGGCGGAGCGCAGCGCCATGTCAACGGCGACAACGCCAAGGGCAGCGCGAGCGTGGACAACACCTCGGTGAGCGCAACGGTGGGCGCGTCGATTCGGGCGACGTCCGAGTTGACGGTGGGCGCGGCCGCGACCTGGAACAACGACAACCTGTCGTTCAACACCGGGGCGCACGGGCATGTGGATGGGGCGCAGGCGTCGATTTTCGGCTCCTACAACCCGGTGGGCTCCGCGGTCTATGGCACGGTGGTCGGCAGCTTCGGCTACTGGAATGACCGGCTGACGCGCGACTTGTCGGTGGGCAATGTGGCAGGCCGGACTTCGGGCGAGTTCCACACGACGCAGGCCTCGATCTACGGCGAAACGGGCTTGAACATCCAAAGCGCCTATGGCTTGATCCAGCCGCACGCGGGGCTTCGCGTCGGCCACGATTGGCAGTCGTCGATGTCGGACGACACCCGCTCGGGCTCCTCGGTGTTCAACCTGAACTCCGACGGCGGATCCAACACGGACGTGTCCAGCCGTTTGGGCCTGCGCTTCTCGATGCCGACGACGACTTTCTTCGGGAAACCGACGAAGTGGCAGGCGGACGTGTCTTGGGATCACCGCTTCACCGCGTTGGCCCTGAACCAGTCCGTCGCGTTCTCGGCGGCACCGGGCGCGGGAGGCTGGACGGTCAACGGCACCGGGATGGACCGGAACGCCGTGGAAGTGAGCCTGGGCGGCTCGGTCGAAGTCGCCAAGGCCACCTCGGTGTTCGCGACGGTGTCGGCGGAGAAGGGTTCGCACACCAACAACTACGGCGGCCAGGTCGGCGTGCAGTGGAAGTGGTGATCGGCTAAGGAGGCCTCCGGGGCCTTCCAGGAAACGACAAGGCTCCCTAGGGAGCCTTGTTTTTTTGAAACGACGAGGCCAATGGGGGTTCGGCGCGCAATGGAGCTTCGCTGGGTCAAAAACGGGCGCGCGCCATGCCAAGCGCCATCGTCAACGCCAGTCGGCCGACCGGTTTTTCGCGCGGCTCGAGAAATCGTTCATTCTCGCCGATCGCGTCGCGGCTCGCCTGGATCACCAAGTTCAACTGCCGCGGGCCTCGTCCGAAAAAGTCGTCGAATCTGTGTCGGGCATGCCATAAAGCGCGCGGCATGCGGCGTTTTTGGCGCTGTTGTTGTCCCTGTTTTTCGTTTCAAGGGCCAATTTTTCAGCGCATTCTTTTTTCCAGTCTGTGAACTTTTTGTGAACGCGCTCGGCCATCGCGGCCTCCGCCTGGGTGAATTCTCGGCCTTGCGCAATGACCGCCTGCCGAAAAGCCTCGCCATCGGGCAAGCCTCGGAGCCAGTGCAGCATAGGGTCGCAGCGCGTTTTTTCCAGCGGAGCCCACGAAGGGTGCGCGTCGAAAAAAAGATCGAAACCCCCCGCTATCAGGAAGGACAACCAACACGCACCGAACAGCTCCACGAACGCTGAGGCCATGAGATTAGGCCAGTCCGAAAAAGAGAAGGATGACGGACACACGAGCTTCATCGCCGTGCCCACAAGGGCCAAAGAGATCGCGGCAATCACAATTTCCCGCGCCCTATAGTTGTTTCGAAGGTTGTTTTCGCAATGCAAAAAACGGCCCCAAAGGCTCGCGTTTTTTGTCTCGATTTGCTCGATCGTGAGCGGAGTGCCCAGACGGAGTTCAAATTTTTCGATATTGGCGGCGGTCATGATGGTTCCTCGCGGGCGCTGCACGGTATTCGTGAAACGCAGGTGAACGGGTTGTCAAGTCAATTGCTTATTGTATCGCGATAATTCAAACCAAAAACAAAAAAATCTCATTGATGAGTTTTTTTGTTTTCCGCGCGATCAATGCTCGGGACTGGCGGGGTTGCGTCAAATTGGGCGGGAATGCAAGATCGCCCAACCCGCCCAACTTTCAATTTCAGTCAGGAGTTTGCATGATGCAAGTGGCTTTTCCAATTCCAGAGTCTGGCCGGTTGTTTTTGCGCCGAGCTCTCGCCGTCGCCGCCTTTTGGCGTTCAAATTCGGCAATAAAAGTGTTTTGCGCAGCGGGCGCTTTTTGCGCCGCGGTGCTGGCGGCGACGCTGGTGGCTCACATTGGGTTTGTGTTTGTGTATGAGAGGGTGTGGATTCCGACATGGCGGCTGGCTCAATTCATCAGGTGGTCGCCATTTTGGGCGCTGCCGGATCCGCTGGGGACTGGGCATTTAGATGAAAAGAGATCAAAAACCCGGGACGACGAGTGGTTTATTGGTTCGATTTGGCGGGCTGTTTTTTCTTGCTCGGGGGATGCTTGCGCCTTGCGGCTGCGGGAGCTTGTTCGGGCAGTAGAGCGCTCCCCAGTGGCATCCTTACAGAAAAAAGGCTCCTCGGAGCCTTTTTGAAAATGAAAAACGGTTATTTGGCGCATTCCTCCGCTCTTCTGGGGCCGCGCGGCGTCCAAGGCGAAGCCCGAGAAAACCCTCACTGTTGCGACGCCATGCAGTCGCAGGGGCCATTCACTGCTTGCTGCAGAATCGCGAGTCCCGCGGCATCCGCGCCGTCCTGCCGAGAGCGAGCCAGAAAGGCCTCCATGGCCTCATGCGAGCCGCCCCATTTGGGCTGCAAGAACATCATGTAGCGTTCGCGCGCCAACTGATTGGCCGGGAACATATGGTTGGCGGCGTTCAGCAAAACAAGGGTGGCTTGCGAGTCGCCAGTGAAGCCCGCGATGGACATCAGATGGAAAACGCTCAAATAGGGCTTGGGCGTGAGTTTCAGGGAGCTCATCAACTCCTTGGACGACAAGTTGAAATAATATTCCATGCCCTGGATGCTGGCTTCGGATGTTTCGGAAATGAAGCGTTTTCCTCGGGCTTGGGACCCCATTTGCTTCAATTCGACGCCACGCGCAAGATGCATGGCATAGGAATTCGGAGAATGTTGCTCCCAGGCCAGCATCGCCCGCTGCTCAGGCTCGCTCAGGTTATAAAAAGCGCGATAAGCGTTGCGAAGCTGGTATTCAGTAATGGCGCCTTTTTCAAAAGACGCTTGAATCGCCATCAACTCAGCGTCCAGCGCCGTGAAATTTTGGCTGTCGAGATATTGAAGAGCCGCGCGAGCGTCAGGGCCCAACGGCGCGTCCGGGCCGCTTTGGGCGTGCGCCAAAAAGGGACATCCAAAAGCGACAAGCGCCCCCAAAGCCAACGCCCGAAATCGCCGCGCGAATCGCATTTGCGAGAGCAAGGGAGACAATTGACGGCTCAAGGGGCGGCGGGCCGAGCGCAAATGGCGGCGAAGGGACGAAACGGTGTTTTGGGACAGGGAGGCATGGGCCATGGGAAATCCTTTGCGGATGAGCGCCAAAAAGGCGAAAAGAGGGCGGAGGCAAGAGGGTGAAAGCTTCGGCGAAAACAATAAAACCGTAAGCGAAAAGAGAACTAAAGACAACATGGAGAAAGAAAGAGGAAAAACTCCGCGTTGCCCGCTCGCCACGAAGAAGCGCCCGCTTGTCCAATTCGCCGAGGCGTTTTCCCCTATGCGTGTTGCCTCAAAGGAAAATTGCCACGAATATGGCTTGACCGTTGATCGATTGTTTTGGCGGCCAGCCGCCGTGGAAATGCAACTCGATTTGCGTTTGCCTAAAAATCCAATACGCAAAGGAGCAAAAATGGATTCCCATTTGTTGGTCGACAAAGCCACGGGATAGCCCCTTCGGGCCATCAAGCGTTTCAGCGCCGATCGGTGCGCGCCCATGGCCGCGAGCATTGCGTTTTACTCCGCCTTTTCCCTGGCCCCGACGTTGGTCATGGTGATCGCGATCGCGGGACTGGTGTTTGGGGCCGAGGCCGCGCGCGGCCAGTTGTTCGGGCAAATCAGCGGCATGCTGGGCCGGGACGCCGCGGCGAGCGTCCAAGCGATCGTCGAGCACGCGCACCGCAGCGATTCCGGAGGGCTCGCGGCCATTATCTCCTTCGTGCTGTTGGTCATCGGCGCCTCCGCCACGTTTTCCTCGCTCAACACCGCGCTCTCCATCATTTGGCCGGCGGAGGCCGAGACAAAATTGGGCGTCGCCGCCTTGGTCAAGGTCCGGCTGGTTTCGTTTGGCCTCGTGATGGGCGTGGCGTTCTTGTTGATCATTTCGCTCGTTTTGGACACGGCGATCCAGGCGGCCGGGAAATTCCTGTTCGGGGCGTCCCCTTTGCTCATATTGAGCGACGTCGCCCAATTCGTGATTGGGTTGGCCATCCTTTCCGGCGCGATGGCCACGCTCTTGAAATACCTCCCGGACGGGCATATTCCCTGGAAAGACGCTTTTGTGGGAGGCGCTGTGGCGGCGGTCCTGTTTTCGTTGGGAAAGAAGCTTTTCGCGCTGTATTTGACGCACGCGGGGACGGCCAACGCCTTCGGAGCGGCGGGATCCCTCGCGGTGCTGCTGATGTGGCTGTATTTTGGAGCCGTCGTGTTGCTGTTGGGGGCCGAGGTCTCGGCGGCCAGGATTGAGGCGCGGCGCGCGCCCACGAAGTTCCGCGGTTTGTCCAAAGCGCTCAGCGCGTCCGCCCAAGGCGTCGAGGGCGAGCGTCTCGCGCAGCGTTCCGCAGCTCTTCCTGCCGAGCATTTCCTGGCGCCTCCCACCCGCGAGTCAATGGCTCGCGCCGCGCGCGCTGTGGGAAAAAAAGAATCTGACGTCAGAAAAGAGCTCACCGCGATCGCTTCGGCCAATCGCGCGGCCTCCGGAGGGTCAAGCGAAAACGCCAACGCAGGCGGGTCTGCGGCGGCCACGGTGGCGGAAAGTTCAAATTCTCCGTTCGTTTCATCGCAGACGGCCTTGCCCGTGTCGAGCGCGCCGCGGTCTTTGCGTCGCTTTGTCGAGGCCGCGAAAGAGCGTCCGAGCCGGATTGCGATGGCCGTCGCGGGCGGGGGGTTGTTTTTGGCGCTCGAAATGGCGTCGAGAAAAGCCAAAAGAGCAAAAAAGGGCCCTTGATTTGGAGGCGGGCTTCAATCAGCCAGAAAATGGCGCGCGATTTCGGCAATAAGGCGCCAGATGGCTTGCGTTGAACGGGCAATGGCGGGACAATGTCGAATCCTTTTCAAAAAAGAGCGATCTCGCCCATGGCCCAAAACACCTTCGCCCCCTCATCGTCCGCGCAACCGACTTTCTTGTGGCACGATTACGAAACTGGCGGCACGCACAAGCAACTCGATCGGCCGACGCAGTTCGCGGCCGTGCGCACCGACCTGGACCTGAACATCGTGGGCCAGGAGGTCATGATTTATTGCAAGCCAAGCCCCGAGACCTTGATGCGGCCGATCGCCGCGGCCATCACGGGCATCACGCCGCAAGAATGCGAGGCGAAGGGCATGTTGGACGTGGAGTTTTGCCGCGAGGTCCTGGCGGAGCTGGGGCGGCCGGGCACATGCGGCGTCGGATACAACACCATTTCCTTTGACGACGAAGTGACGCGCAACATGCTGTATCGCAATTTTCACGACCCGTATGAGCGGGAGTGGAAAAGCGGCAATTCGCGCTGGGACTTGATCACCGCCGTGCGCTTGTTCGCGGCTCTGCGCCCGGACGGCATCGTGTGGCCCGTGAAGGATGACGGAAAGCCTTCGCTGCGGCTGGAAGACCTGGCGAAGGCCAATGGCTTGAAGCAAGAGCGCGCGCATGACGCGTTGTCCGACGTTTACGCCACCATCCAGCTCGCGCAGCTTCTGCGCAAAACGAACCGGAAGCTCTGGGACTTCGCGTTTGGCTTGCGCGAGAAAGCCGCGGTCGCGCGCTTGATGAACGTGCCCAGCCCTTCGCCCTTCGTGCATGTCGCGGGCTACCATGGCCACAACGGGACGGCGGTGATGTTCCCGATCGCCATGCACCCGACCAACAAAAACGGCGTCATTTCTTTGGATTTGGGCTGCGACCTGGCCGCCGTGATCCGTTTGAGCGCGGAAGACATCGCTTCGCGCTTGTTTGGCGGAGCGGGCGCTGACGCCGCGAGCGCGGATCAGGCCAATAAGGCGAATAAGGGCGCGGAGCCGGAGGACGCGTTGGAGATCGTTTCGGAGGCGAAAAGCGCGCGATTGCCTTTGACGCTCATCCAAACGAACAAGTCGCCTTCGATCAGCCCCCTCAATGGATTGCGCAGCGTTGACTTCGAGCGCCTGGGCTACACGGAAGAGGAAAAATCCACCATCCTGGCCAACAAGGCGTTCTTGTTGGAAAACCCGAAAATCATGAAGGACCTTGCGTCAACGGTGGCGGAGGCGTTCGCCCTGGGATCGGCCAAGTTTGACGCGCCCCCTCTGGACCCGGAGCTGGGCATCTACTCGGGCTTCGCAAGCCGCGAAGACAAAGCCGTCATGGATCGAGTGCGCCGCGCGAGCCCCGAGGATTTGGCCGGCAACGACCCATCTCTTATTTTCGAGGATGAAAAGCTCAATGACCTGCTGTTTCGATATCGGGCGCGCAATTGGCCCGAATCTCTCTCGGCGAGCGAGAAGAGCGAGTGGATTGAGCACTGCAAGGCGCGCCTGACGACGAACACTCCAGCCACGACGGTGACGCTCGACGAATACCGCGCGGGAATCGACGAATTGGCGCAAGACCAAAAACACGCGGCGAAAGGCCCGTTGTTCGCGGATTTGAAGGCCTGGGCAGACCAGCTCGAAACTCGGTGGGCCGTCAAGATCCCCGCAGCCGGTCGTGGGCTGCAGCCTGGCTGACGACAAACGCCGAAAAAAGCCCGCGAGGGCTTTTTTTTTGCTCCGGGCGCCGAGTGGATTGAAACCAATGATTACAAAAAATTAAAACGTCATCAAAAAGATATCTTTTTTGCATGATGCATTTTTTTGTCAAAAACACCATTTTTCTTGTTTTTTTGATGAGATTTGGATGAAATTTCTGTCAAACGCGCATCGCGGAGTGGCAGAAAATGGCCGAGTTTTGGCTTGGGCGAGACTTTTTCTTGCGGATGAAGTAAAAGCTACGAAAACGCGCGACAGTCGGCTTTGCAAGGGACAGCGGGGCGGCAATAGAGTGGGAGCAAGAACAGGTTTTGTTCACCCATCCATTATTCGCCCAAAAAGGTTGCCATGTCGCCTCCGCCATTCACCCCCAAAAAGCCTCGCGGCCAACGCGGGGCGCGCGCGTTCACCCTGGTTGAGCTTTTGGTCGTGGTCGCGATCATTGGCATTTTGATGATTGTGGCGCTTCCGGCCTACAACAACTACTCGACCAAGTCGAAGTTCACCGAGGTGGTGCTGGCGACCGCTCCAACCAAAACGGCCATCGCGACTTGCGCCGGCACCGGAGATTGCGTCTCGGGCGGGGCTATTTCGGTGGCGACCACGACAACGGGCGCGACGCCGACCTTGTTGGTTCCCAACGCAGCGAACACCGCGTCAAATGCGCCCAATGCGATGGCCGTCTGGACCGCGGCTTGGGAGGCCGATGGGCTGAACCCCTCAACGGCGGCGCAATTCGCAGGATCTTATATGTCCAGTGGGTATGCCGTCATTCAGGCCAGTCCAACGCAATTGTGTTTCAGCACGAACGGGATCTCATGCGCGTTTCCCGACCGGCCATCCATCGCCAGCTTCAACCAGTTTTACGCTCCCAACGCGGCGATCCTGAACGGGACGGCAGTGACTCCAACGAGCACGAGCGCGATGAATTTGCCTTGCGTGGGCCCTGCGACGACGGGCTGCTCGCCGCCGACGAAATATGCCGCAAGCGTTTCGTTTGACGGCTCCGGAGACATCACCGCCACCGCGCAAGTGACGAGCGGGTTGAACGGAGAGACCTTCGTCCTGATGCCGCAATATTCAGGCGGCCGAGTGGATTGGTCGGTGTCGGGCAGTTGCAAGACGCGCGCAGGCGGAGCCCTCTGCTGACCAACCCGCGCCTGTTTTAAGGCCACTGCGGTTTTATTCTCCCTAATCGGAGGGCGCGGTGGCTCCAAGAACCTAAACTTCAAACATTGGCAAAACGAATCATGAAAAACACTGTTTGCAAACCAAGGGGATTCACCCTTGTCGAAATGATGGTCGTGGTCGCGATCATCGGCATTTTGATGGTCGTGGCGCTGCCGGCTTATAACAATTATTCGACGAAATCAAAATTCACCGAGGTGGTGTTGGCGACCGCTCCGACGAAAACGGCCATCGCGACATGCGCGGGGACTGGCGATTGCGTTTCCGGAGGCGCGATTTCATTGACGACCGGGGCGGGCAGTTCAGGAAGCGT
>Ga0105854_1001388_pt1 | contig 9965 bp, 10 predicted proteins | sample OrgsoiDNA_201058_FD_89679 | JGI IMG/M metagenome (GOLD analysis project Ga0105854, IMG submission 89679) | Permafrost soil microbial communities from the Arctic, to analyse light accelerated degradation of dissolved organic matter (DOM) -... | ecosystem: Environmental > Terrestrial > Soil >... | reverse complement strand
GTAGTACCAGCAGCGCGGGTGCTGTTTCACGTTGCCGCCCACGGTCCCTGATTGCGGATCTGCGGCGTGCCGATCTCGATCGCCGCGGAGTTGATCGACGGGTAGAGCTGCTTGACCCGCGCGTGCTCGAACAGGTCGATGATCTTCACCGCGGAGCCGATCGTCATCCCGCCGTCTGGCGTGGACGCGATCGTCGCGTCGAGCCCCTTGACGTTGACGACGACGTCCGGCGAGTCGATGTAGTCCTTCATCCGCGCGAGCAGATCCTGACCGCCGCCGATGACCAGGGCGATGCCGTCGGTCTTCAGCGCCGCGACGGCTTCCTTTTCGTTCGTCGCGTTGATGTACGCGAAGGCCTTCAATTCGTTCCTCCTGCTTTTTCCTGCTCGATGGCCGCCAGCACCTTGTGCGGGTGCAGCGGCAGGCTGCGAATCGTCGCGCCGGTCGCGTTGCGCACGGCGTTGGCAATCGCGGATGCCGTCGACACGGTCGGCGGCTCGCCGATGCCGATGACGCCGCGCTCCGGCATGTTGTTCAGCATGATGTCGATCTTCGGCACGTCCGACATGCCGGCCAGCAGGTACATCTCCATGTTCGGGTTCACCATCTGGCCGGTCACGCGATCGAGGATGCGATCCTCGAACAGCGCGAAGTTGATCGCCGCGATCACGCCGCCGTACGCCTGGCTCTCCGCCGTCAGCTTGTTGACGATGAGGCCGCAGTCCTGGATGGCGAGGATGCGCGTCACCCTGACGATGCCGGTCTCGACGTCGACGGAGGCTTCGGCGAACTGCACGCCGCTGGTGCCGGAGCCGGAGAGGCCGTCTTCCCACTGACCGTCAACCGAGATCGGCTCGGTGCCGATCAGCTTGCACGCGTCTTCCCACGAGAGCCCCTTCGACGGCGTGCCCTTGACGAAGATGCGTCCGCGCTCGGCGACGAGGTTCTCCGGCGCGGCGTCGAGCGTGGGCGCGACTTTCGCGAACAGCTTCTCGAGCGCGAGCACCGACGTGACGCGAATCGCGGGCATCGCCGACGCGGCGGTCGTGCTGCCGCCGGATCCGCCGCTGAAGGGCAAGGTCGAGTCGCCGATCTCCGGCTTCACACTGCTTACCGGCAGGCCGAGCGTTTCGGCCGCGACCATCGCGATAATCGTCCGCGTGCCGGTGCCGAGGTCCTGCGTGCCGCACTTAATCACCACGCCGCCGTCGGACATGATGTCCATGTGCGCGCGCGATCCGCGTCCCGCGCCGCCCCACCGGTGCGCCGACACGCCCATGCCGGTCTTGATCGGGCCCGGCGCCGGATCGCCGGTCGCGTGGCGCTTGTCCCAGCCGAACGCCTTCGCGCCGCGCGCGAAGTACTCCGCCCACATCGCGTTGGGCGCGGCGGGCGGCAGGTTCTTCACGCGGAACGCGACCGGATCCATCTTGATCCTGTCGGCGAGCTCGTCCATCAGGATTTCCGTGAGGAAGCAGCCCTGCGGATGGCCCGGCGCGCGCATCGCGCGCTGCTGACCGGCGTTGATGTAGACGTTCTTGTGCGTGCGCTTGCGGTTGGGGAAGTCGTAGATGTACGGCAGCGGGAAGCCCGAGTCCGCGCCGGCGCCGCCGGTGCCCCAGCTCTGGCCGTCGAACGCGGTCAGCATGCCGTCGCTCGTGATCCCGGCGCGGATGTGCGCCGTGGCCGACGGACGGTTGCCGGTGTCGAGATGCTCTTCCTTCCGATCGAGCATCAGCTTCACCGGCGCCTTGGCCAGCTTCGCGAGCTTCGCGCAGATGATCCCCTGCGCATCGGGCGCGAACTTGCTGCCGAAGCCGCCGCCCATGTACTGCGTGATCGTGTGGACGTTCGCCTGCGGGATGCCGAGCCCCTGCGCGAACCCCTGCGCGCTCTGGATCACCGCCTGCGTCGAGATCCACGCCGTCAGCTTGTCGCCGTCCCACTCGCAGACGCACCCGTGCGTCTCGAGGCACACGTGCGTGATGACGTGCGTCGAGTAGGTCGCCTCGACGATGTGCGCGGCCTTGGCGAAGCCGCCGGTGAGGTCGCCGGTTTCCTCCGTCGCGCCCGCCCGCGTGTTTCCGCCGGGGAACACCGGCGGCGCATCCGCCGCCATCGCCTGCTCGACGTTCGCGAAGTGCGGCTGCGTTTCGTAGCGGACGCGCACCAGCCGCGCCGCGTCGAGCGCGCGCTCTTCGGTGTCGGCCGCGACCGCGGCCACGGGATCGCCCTGATACATCACCTGCGATCCGGCGTCTCGATACGCGAGCACCGCCTTCACGCCCGGCGCCTTCTCCGCCGCCGACAGATCGATCGAGACGACGCGCGCGTGCGGGTACGGCGAGCGCACCATCTTGCCGAAGATCATCCCGGGCCGGTTGATGTCGTAGGTGTAGCGCGCGCGGCCGGTCACTTTGTCCGGACCGTCGAGCCGCTTGACCGAGGTACCGAGCAGCGCGGGCTTCTCGGGCCATGAATACTTAGCCACGCGCCACCCCCATCCCCTTCGCCTTCTGCGCGGCTTCCATGATCCTGACGAACGTGCCGCAGCGGCAGATGTTGCCGTCGAGCCCACGGCTGATTTGCTCGCGCGTCGCGTTCGGATATTTCTCGAGCACCGCCACCGTGGCGACGACGAAGCCCGGCGTGCAGAAGCCGCACATCAGGCCGTCGGTGTCGCAGAACGCCTGCTGCACCGGGTGCAGCGTCCCGTTCGCGGCGGCGAGGCCGTCGACGGTGCGAATCTGTTTGCCCTGCATCTCGATCGCGAGCGTGGAACAGGAGTAGACCGTGCGGCCGTCGACGATCATCGTGCAGGCGCCGCAGGTGCCGCGATCGCAGACGCGCTTGTTGCCGGTGAGGTCGGCGCGGTTGCGAATCGCGTCGAGCAGCGTAACGCGCGGTTCGATCTTCAGCTCGATCCGCTTGCCGTTGACCATCAGGGTCACCGGCACGTCGCCGGGGCCGACGGCCCGCGGACCGGTCTGCGCCTCGGCGACCGTGGCCGTGGTCACGGCGGTCGCGAGACTGGTCACGCCCGCGCTCTTCAAGAAATCTCTGCGGCTGACTGTCATGGGGTGAATAATAGCGCGACTACGCCGGAGCGCGAGCCTTTTAGGCGAGCGTGACGCTCGGCTGAAAGCCTCGCGCTCCATGCGGCGACAGGAGGGTCTTATGAGCGCGCGACGCGACTTCTTGCGACAGGTTCTGCCGGTGGGTGCGCTCGGAGCAGTGGCGCTGAATACTGACTGGCTCGAGCGCATCGTGTCGGCCGGCGCGGCCGTGGCGGATCGGACCGCCGCCGAGGTGGCCGCCGACGAGGGCTACTGGCGCGACATCCAGCAGGCGTTCACGCTCGATCGCACGATCATCAACCTGAACAACGGCTACACCTGCCCGAGCCCGCGCGTCGTCCACGAGGCGCTGAAGCGGTACCTCGACGTGTCGAACCAGGCGCCGGTCTATTTCATGTGGAACCAGCTCGAGCCGAACGTCGAGCAGGTGCGCCGCAAGCTCGCGATCGAGGTCGGGTGCGACATGGAGGAGCTGGCCATCACGCGCAACGCCAGCGAAGGGCTCCAGATCGTCCAGCTCGGGATCGACCTGCAGCCCGGCGATCACGTCGTGACGACGAACCAGGACTACGGCCGGATGCTCGACACGTGGGACCAGCGCGTGCGGCGCGACAAGATCGCGGTGACGAAGATCGCGTTCCCGGTGCCGACGCTGAACCTGTCGGAGCTGACGGATCGGATCACGCGCGCGATCACGCCGAAGACGAAGGTGATCCACATCTGCCACATCACGAACCTCACGGGACAGCTGTTCCCGGTGCGCGACATCGCGCGGATGGCGCGGGCGCGCGGCATCCAGACGATCGTCGACGGCGCGCACGCCTTCGCGCACTTCCCGTTCAAGGTCTCCGACCTCGAGTGCGACTACTACGGCTGCTCGCTGCACAAGTGGCTGCTCGCGCCGGTGGGCACCGGCTTCCTCTACGTGCGCCGCGAGAACATCGCGAAGGTGTGGCCGCTGACGCCGGCCGCCGCGAGCAAGACCGACAACATCCGCAAGTTCGAGGAGATCGGCACGCATCCGGCGGCGAACCACAACGCGATCGCCGAAGCGCTCGCGTTCCACCAGGCGATCGGCGTCCAGCGCAAGGCCGCGCGGCTGCGCTACCTGAACGAGCGGTGGGCGACGCGGGTGGAGAAGCTGCCGGGCGTGAAGATCCTCAACAGCCGCGAGCCGAACCAGGCGTGGGGCCTGTTCAACGTCAGCCTCGAGCGCGTCGACTCGCCGAAGGCGTACGACTTCCTCTGGACGAAGTACCGCATCATCACCGCCGCGATCAAGCGCGACGACTACCAGGGGCTGCGCATCACGCCGAACGTCTACACGACGCTCGAGGAGATCGACACGTTCGCGGGGGCGATCGAGGACCTTCTGAAGAACCCACCGACGACCGCCTGATGTGGGGCGGGTCTTTCAGACCCGCCTCGACGCGGGCCTGAAAGGCCCGCGCTACGGCGTGACGGATAGCACCCGATACACACTGATCTCTGAGTGCTTGTTCTCGCGCTGCCACGGGCGGCGCGAGACGAGCCTGAGATCCGCGCGATGATCGAGCTCGCCGACCAGTTCCTCGTACCGCGCGCCGAACAGCCACTCGCCGTGGATCACGAGGTAGCGGGCGCCGTGTGACCTGATCACGTTCATCGACGTCTCGTCGGGAAAACTCTGCACGGCGTTCACGACCTTGCGGTACGACGGCGGAAAAAAGCCGCTGTAGCCGTTGACCAGATACTGCCAGTGAAACGTCGAGTAGTAGAGGTACTCCGGATCTTCCATCGCGCCGGTCGGAAACTCGAAGATCACCGACGTCGGTCCGTCGCCCGCGTCGCGCACGAGATCCGCGTAACTCTCCGGCGCATGCCGCGGCGCCGTCCAGAGCGGCAGCGGCGTTGATGCGTACTCCACGAGCATCAGCACGCCGAGCATCGCCAGCACCGCGCGCTGCATCCGCACGGAACGTATCCGCTCCGCGATTCGCGCGGCGCCGTACCCTGCCAGCACCGCGAGTGAGAAGCCGACCATCAGCCCCATCCGCGCCGGCACACGCAGCGCCTTGAACGGCAGGAAGTAGTCGTACAGCCCGCGGTAGATGATGCCGTTGAAGCCGAGGGAGACGTCGAAGGCGAGGAGCAGACCGAGGGCGTACGCGAACTGCGGGGTCGCGGTATAGCCACGAAACCACGAAAACACGAAACCCTTGTTGGTTTTTTTCGTGTTTTCGTGTTTTCGTGGCCAGATCCCAACGATCGCAAGAGCGATCGCCACGAACCCCGGAAACAACCTCCGCTCGGGATCCATGAAGCGCGCGAACACCTTCCCGTAGACCGCGTTCACCTCCGGCGGCGCCAGGTAGTTGCCCCACGTCGCGCTGAACTGCGCGACCTCGCCGCGCCCGCGCTCGCCCACCACCTTGCTCGCCGCCAGATACGCGCGCCCGACCGGGAACATCACGACGATCACAATCGCCGCCGCCGCCGCGAGCGCGACGAGCCGCTTCCTCGGCATCGACCGCTCCGCGATCAACAGCGTGCCGCAGACCAGCGCCATGTACGGAACGAGGAAGATGCCGTAGTACATGCACGACAGCATCTGGCAGGCGATGAAGACGCCCAGCAGCACGCCGTCGCGCAGCCGTCCGGTGTCGAGCAGCACGTGAAACGCCCAGAGCGCGAGCGGGATGAACTGCGTCTGCTGCAGCTGCAGGTGCGCGTAGTGATCGATCCGGTACGGCGGAAACGCGAAGACGATGCCCGCGAGGATCGCCGCGCCGTTGTTGCCGGTCAGGCGGCGCACGAGCAGCGCGACGCCGACGCCGGACAGCGCGAAGCCGGAGAGGAACACGAGGTTATAGATCAGGATCGGCGCGGCGCCGAGCCAGTACAGCGGCGCGGCCAACAGTCCCGGCACGAGCAGCGTTTCCGAGTACGCGAGCGTGTTGCGCTCGGGGTAGAAGATGTTGGCGTCGAAGATGTGCGCCGGCGCGATCGGCAGCTGATGCGCGATCCACGACAGGATCCAGGTGACCAGCAGCGGATCCCCGGGATCGTGCACGCCGTCCATCATGCGGAAGACCTGCGGGTAGGTCATCACCGCGGTCAGCGCGACGAACAGGATCAGCGTCAGCGCGAGAAATGTGGCGGTGCGACGGGGAGTCACCGCTCGGCCTGGAGGATCTCGATCAGTTCTCCGAGCGCGAGCAGCTCGTCCTGCGCCGCATGGAGAATCGCCCGCCGCTCCTGCAGCGTCGGCTGCGACCAGTCCTCCTGGTCGAGCCGCACGCGGCCGTCCGCCGCCACGTCGACGACGGTGGCGTCCATCGTCTCGACGTAGAGCCGCATCAGACGCCCGCGGCCGCGGCGGCGCGCTGCGCGTCTTCCACGCCGAGCACGATCGTCGCCGTCGGACTGCCCTCGGCGCCGCCGCCGTACGCGTAGTCGACGTTCACGCTCGCGTCGCCCATCAGCTTGAGCGCCGGCGCGAGCGCGCCGGGCGCGTTGGGCACGGCCGTGACGATCACGTTGCGCTCGGTCACTTGATGATGATGGTCGCGCAGCACCGCGGCGGCGTGGACGTGGTTGTCCACCACGAGGCGCAGGTGCCCGCCGGCCTCGAGCCCCATCGCCTGGACGTTCACGCGTTCGTTCGAGAGCAGACGGCAGACGCCCGCCAGCGCGCCCGGACTATTGGGCAGGCGCAGAGACAGTTCGATTCGAATCATGCAGGAAGAGTATCAGGAGTGCGGAAACGAGGCCACGAAAACACCCCCCCGGTGCCTTCGTGGCCCAGCTGGCGATGCGATCTACGCCAGCACTTTGATGACGACGCGACGGTTCTGCGCGCGGCCGGCCCTGGTCTTGTTCGGCGCCGCCGGCTTGTCCATGCCGTAGCTGATGACGTTCATCTTGTGCAGCGGAATCTGGTACTGCTCGTACAGATACCGCTTCACCGCGTCGGCGCGCTCGAGGCCGATGCGCTCGTTGGTCTTCTTGTCGCCGACGTTGTCCGTGTGCCCCTCGATCTCCAGATAGATGTTCTTCGGGTCTTGCTTCATCTGCGCGACCATCTCGTCGATCTTCTGCTTCGCTTCATCCGGCAGCGCCGTCCTGCCAAACTTGAAGTTGCCCTGGTCTTCGCTCAGCACCACTTCGTAGACGAGGCGCTTGCTCGCCTTGTCGATCGCATCGGCCTTCGTGTTGGCCTCGTTGCCGACGGCCGCCGCGTTGTCAGCCGCGACGTTCGCTGCCGCCGCGGCGTCGTTGGCCGCTTGCGCTGATCGCGCGGCCGCCTGCGCCTTGGTATCGACTTCACCGATGCGCCCCTCGTTCCGCCGCGTCCGCTCCTGCGTCTCCTCGATGGCGCGCCCCTGCGAGTCGACCTTCTCGTTGACTTCCCCGACGTTGGTGCGCACATATTTCTTGGTGGCGCAGGCGGTCGATCCGCCGATGGCGAGCATGACGATGGGAACGGCGATCGCGAATTTCCTGAACATGATGATCCTCCTAATGCGCTGCCGGGCGTGATTGCCCCGCGATGTATCCACTCCGGGCACGAACGGTGAGGTCCTTGTTGCGCGCGCGGACCTCGAGCGGATGCCAGCCCGGCTTGCCGCTCGATTCGAAAGCAATGAGGTACTGGTGCCGCAGCTCGTCCACGATCTGCCGCGCCGCGACGCTGCGCTGTCCCGGCGTGCTCGCCACGAACACATGCCCGCCGGTCCAGGAGGCGAGATCCGCAAGCGGACCGGCGAACGCAGAACTCTCGAGCGAGTGTGTCGACGCCTCGGCCGACGGGTTGTCGATGGAGGGCACGATGCCGAAGATGTAGACCGGGACGTCGATCTCGCTGGCGATCGCGGAGACGTCTTCCGGCTTGAGGTGGCTGGCGTTGTCGGCGCCGTCGGTCAGGACGATGACCGCGCGGCGCCGTCCCTCACGCGCGCCGGCGCGGCGCGCCGTCTGCGCGATCGCGTCGTGCAGCGAGGTCGCGCCGAACGGCACGATGTGCGTCATCGACTACGGCAGCGCGCGCAGCCCCGTCGTGAACGGCACCCGCTCGTCCAGGTGCGTGTCGAACGTGAAGACGGCCGCTTCGTCGCGCGACGCGTCGAGCCAACTCAGGACGTGCGTCGCGGCTTCGCGCGCATTCGGCAGATGACCCTCCATGCTGCCGCTGACGTCGAACAACACCGCGACGCTGATTCCCGCGAGGTCGTGCTGGAGATCCGTGATCGGCCGAGTCTGCCCGCCGTCGAACACCTCGAAGTCGCGCGCGGTGAGATCCTGAACGAAGCGCCCCTTCCGATCGCGAACGACCGCCGCGATCCGCACCATGTCGACGCTCGATCGGAATGCCGCCGCCGGAGCGGTCTGATCCTGCGCTCTGGCGTGCTCTCCACCGAGGGCGCACGTCAGAACGATCCCGCCGATGATGAGCTGACCACGCGTCACGCCGGAGCACAGTGCGAGACCCTTGCCAAAGTGCTAAGTTATTCCATTTATTGAACTTCACTGCTTTGGCGTTCTGCGGATCGTCAGCTTCTGTGCAGTGGTCGCGTAATAATTACCCTGTACTCAGCGCAATCTCGTGCCGATACGAGCGTCTATGAGAACGATCCTCCCCCCCGCCGATCGCTACGCTGCCTGCGTGGTCGCGCTCGTGTCGCTGCTGATGTGCGGCGGTGTTCGCTACGTGTTTCACCTCCAGACGCCGACCGCGCTGAGCGTCGTGTCCGCCGATCGTCCGCACATGCCGTAAAATTGCGCGGTGACGATCGCCAAAGCGCAAGCGCCCATTCCGACCGCGGGCCGCGTGCACCGCTTCACCTACGCCATCCGCAACATCGTCGCGGAAGCGCACAAGGTGGAAGCCGCCGGCACTCGCGTCCGTTACCTCAACATCGGCGACCCGATCGCGTTCGGCTTCAAGACCCCCGCGCATCTCATCGACGCCGTCGACCGCGCGATGCGCGACGGCCACAACAACTACGGGCCGTCGGCCGGCATTCCGGCCGCGCGCGAAGCCGTCGCCGGCGAGTACACGAGGAACGGTTTTCCGGTCAGCGCCGATCGCGTGTTCATCACGGCGGGAACCTCTGAAGGCATCGAACTGACGCTGGGCGCCGTCGTCGATGCGGGCGGCGAAGTGCTCGTGCCGATGCCGACCTATCCGCTCTACACCGCGGTGCTCGCGAAGCTCGACGCGAAGGCGAAGTACTACCGGCTCGACGCGTCGCGCGGGTGGATGCCGGATCTCGATCACCTGAAAACCCTCGTCACACCGGCGACGCGCGCGCTCGTCGTCATCGACCCCAACAATCCGACCGGCGCGGTCTACCCCACCGAGACGCGGCGGGCGCTGCTGAACTTCGCGGACCAGCACGGTCTGCTGATCCTCGCCGACGAGGTGTACGGCGACCTAGGCTTCGACGGTCCGGTCGAACCGTACGGCACGCTCGATCCCGACGCGGCGATCATCTCGTTCTCGAGCCTGTCGAAGGCGTATCTCGCGCCCGGCTGGCGCACCGGCTGGATGGCGTGCGGGCGCTCTGCCCGTTTAGATAACGTAGTGGCGGCGGTGAAGAAGCTGGCCGACGGGCGTCTGTGCTGCACCGTGCCGATGCAATACGCGATCGCCGGCGCGCTGACCGGCGACCGATCGCATCAGCCCGAGTTCCGCAAGGCGCTGAAGGCGCGCGCGGATCTCACGGTCGGCCGGCTGCGCGCGATGCCGGGCGTCACCTGCGTCGCGCCAACCGCCGCCTTTTACGCGATGCCGAAGATCGCGCTCCCGCCGGGGCGCACCGACGAGCACTACGTCAAGGCGCTGCTCCATGCGACCGGTGTGCTGTGCGTGTACGGATCGGGATTCGGTCTGCCGGCTGAAGAAGG
>Ga0105854_1001387_pt1 | contig 9966 bp, 11 predicted proteins | sample OrgsoiDNA_201058_FD_89679 | JGI IMG/M metagenome (GOLD analysis project Ga0105854, IMG submission 89679) | Permafrost soil microbial communities from the Arctic, to analyse light accelerated degradation of dissolved organic matter (DOM) -... | ecosystem: Environmental > Terrestrial > Soil >... | reverse complement strand
TGCCATCAGCCTGCCAGCGCCGCATCATCCGGTAGATACGCGTGGGGTGGATTTCAGGCAGACCTTTTGCATTCCTGTCGATCGGCAGCATCTTCCACTGACATCCCATATAGAGCGCCTGCAAGATGTAGTTGAAGATCTTGTGCAACGACAGCGTCGGCGGCGGTCCGCGTCGGCCCCGACTCAGGTGCAGCAAGACAAATTCCTCAAACTGCGCTTCACTCAATTTCGTCGGAATCGCTTGCCAGCGCGGGTTACCCGTCATTTGATGTGTCCGCAAATCTGGACTTTAGCCGATTTCGCCCTGACGCTTAGAAACCCAACCTGGGCGTGGCGGGCAGACAAATTCGACCATCCCGAAAAACCCGCAACCAGTTGCAGGAAAGGCGGATTTATCGGTGACGGCGCAACTCTATGTTCGGATTGCAAAACGTTCAGCCAAATTAGCGAAATTTCACAGCCCACCTATCAAGCAAACAAGACGACTTTACGTCAATTTTTTTTAAAACATTGATCCCAAAAAATTCTAAGCCGCAGCATCACGAAAGCCGAAAAATGGACGACCTTAGTACGCTTTTCGGAAAACTTCGTGTCGTTTGACAGTCGTGAGCCGCTCTATTTCGTTGGGTTCTGTCGCGGCCCGCTCTTGCTCTGCTGTCCGGGAGGGGGGCCGGCACCGCGAATATTGACGAACTTGCTAAGCGTGTCGAACCAGAAAGGAGCCCCGAGAGATACCGCTGCAACCGAGAGAATAAGCCCGAGTACCTTGAGAAACCAACCAAGAGCATCCTTCGGAAAGTCCGTCGTCTGGTGTTTATCAAGGGTCCAGCCGATAGGGAGGTCGAGCGTTTCGGACTGGTTTATCACTATGGTTCGTAAAGCGGTCATGTCTACACCGGATGCGCCGGTCGTGGGCTTCACCGCTGCCGCATCGCTTGCAGCCGCCGCTGCTGCATCGCTCGCAGGTTCCGGCGCCGCTTGCACGACTCGCGCTGCTGCGCCAGTCAATGCCGTTCGCAGCGTATCGTTGGCGACCAGCGCCTTGACAAGCATGATCGTATCTACGTTTGCTCCGCACACCGCGAAGCCCGAGATGACGATGAGCACGATCTGAGTCCACCGCTTATACCAACCCGTTATGCGGTCCATGGCATGGCTGTACCACGAATCGACGTTCGTCTGGAACGCCTCGATCCGTCGCTCGGCGAAGTCGACCTTGCCTACGAAAGTCGCAGTATCCCGGCGTGCCTTTTCAACGAGCAATAACAGCGAGTCCTTCGTATGGCCAGCCGTAACGCGTTGCCGGATACCGGCCTCGATGCTCTCCAGGGGATCGGGAATTTGCGCAGCGAGCGCACGGCCGTCATCGAGCGCAATGGCGAACTGTTGTGCCGCTGTCTGAAGGACCTCGAACTTCTTTCCCATATCGGCTTGCCCGGCCGTCTGCGTCGCCAGTTCTAGTTGCTGGACGACACCGGCGGCTTTGTTGAAAGTCGCCTGAGCTTCGTTGAACGAGGCCATTGCCGCGGCAGCGGCGGTGGCGAGAGCGGCATTGCCTGGATTCGCCGCCGCGGCGGCGGCGGCCTGGTTGCACGCTTGCCGGCGATCGCTCAGAAGCCGGTTCCAACAAGGATGGAACGCCGCACCGGTCGAGGAAAGGATATCGACGAGCGCCGATGAAAGTATCTTCGACGGCATGTACGACGGCAATCGATTCTGCTTATCCGGATCCGAGGCGAACTCGGTAATGCTGCTCACCAGCCCATGCGAATACAGTTGCTGAGCGAGGCCGGTGAACATAGGGTCGTTGAGTAGGTTCTTCACACCCTGAAACAGAGTCTTTCCGCGTTTGTTCAGGATCGAGGCAAAGACCTCCATGATCGACGTGCAGACCAGACTGATCAGCAAATAGACGAATACTATTCCGATGGCGACCTCGAGTGACGCTGAGCCTAACATTCGAAGCCCCCTATCGGTTTGTTCTCGTGCAGGACCGATATAACGATGAGCGTGGATGTATCCGCTGTCGGAGTCGCATATTCACGCGGTGCGTCAGCGACAATCAGGATTCATCCAAACATTGGCCGGATCTCAAGCGCCGGAATTCAGGCAAATAATCACCATGCCATAGCATTACTAATCATTTTATACGCAATCGGATAAAACAATTTGTTTCTTTGATCGACTTGATGTCGAAGACCTCGGCGCAAGACCACAGAATGACTATAGGATAACTTTACTTCGTCAGATCCGTTGCAATCACGTATTGACAACCGTAAGGAAAAATCCTATAGCGCGCAGTGTTTCGCACGAAGCGACCGCGCGTTTCTCGCCGGCGCGATTGTGCGATTCCGCACATTGAGAAGCGCGTGAGGTTGCCGGCCTTCGTTAGGCTGCTATAACGCCTTCAGGACAGTACTCGGTCAGTGATCGTAAAACGTATAGGCAAACATACATCGGCAGTCGTTCTAGGTACGCATTCGGATGGCCGATACTCCGTTCGTCTCTTCGCTGGTGGGACTATGACTTTGACATCACTTTCGAACTTGAGCAGCGCGACCCCGCTCGAAACCTTGTCGCTGGCAGAGCTGAGCGAACTGCAAACGGCGTTGAGTATGCTTGGATACCCTGTGGGCGACATTGACGGTATGGTGGGTCCAAGAACGCGTACCGCGTGGGCCGAGTTCAAAACGGATCTCTTTCGGGGGAACCCCGACATGGTCGGCCCGCAATCGATCGTCGCCTTGCAGACGAAACTATCCGTATTCGACACCTCGACGTACGATTTCTCGACAACGAACGGGACCGTCGCGGCGATCAAGGCAGGCTGCACGCAGCATGGAATTGGCTTGCCCGGACAGATCGCCTATGTGCTCGCCACGGTGGAATGGGAAACCGCGAAGACCTTTAAACCTGTGAAGGAGGCTTTCTGGCTCGGCGAGGACTGGAGAAAGCTGCACCTCAAGTACTACCCCTACTACGGGCGCGGCTACGTTCAACTCACCTGGAAGAACAACTATGAGACCTACGGCAAACTGCTTAACGTCGACCTCGTGAACAAACCCGACGATGCGCTCGTTCCCCAGTCCGCACTGTTCGTTCTGTGCCATGGCTTCAAGACGGGAACCTTCACGGGACGCAAAATAGCAGACTATCTGAATGCGACGCACAACGACTTTGTCAGTGCCCGACGTTGTATCAACGGTACGGATCACGCTGCCGACATTGCCTCGTTAGCGCAACGCTACCTCTCGACTTGAAGATCACTCGTTTATTAAATATTCCGAACAGACCGGATGCGATCCTTGACGCAGTTAGCGCGAAAGATCGACGACCTGCATGAAGATAGCCGGTTCGCGGGCCGCCTCCTGAATGCCGGCTTTTGAATTCGCCGGAGGATGCGGATGAACTCCGGACGGGATGAACCGTGAGCGGGAAACATCGCCAAACGAGGTTATCGCCAGGGCGATAGCGTTGACTCGCCGGCTCGTTAGCGAGTCATGTGCCTTCGACGCTTCCCCCGTATCGACAAAACTCGTCAACAAAAACGATGCATTAGACCGGGCAAGCAAATCGGCGCGCGCATGTTGGACAATTTGAAGACTGGCTGCTTCGATTTTTGTACTACCCGGGGCGAGTTAAACGGGTCTTAACGATGATGCGGACATCGTCGAAGCCGGGTCTGGCGCCTGCTGGCCGTTTAGCGGCACCACAAACGACTGAAGGCGCAATACCCTCGGCAGGCGACTTGATGGAGATCGCGAATGCCATAAGAGCAGACAAAGCTGCGATTCCGAGTGCAAAGAGGATGGGCGTCGCGCTCCTCAACCGGTTGTAAAAGCGAACGTAGCTGGCATACGCGTGAACGTTTTGTTGGTAGGTATGATAAAGACGTACCTTTTCATACGCCATGTCGTACAAGGCCTTTGCCTCTATAGTCACTGCGTATCGCCTTTATCTCGCTCGACTCACGATCTGATCTGTGAGCGCCGGCGTCTTTATCGTCGCCGGGTTTGGTGTACAAAGATGAGAAGTAAAGTGGATCAGCCCGAAGCAGCCGCAAGGTGCTCAACAGTGCCGTACAGATGCAGCTAAAGCCCGCGACAAGCGCAATGCACGCGAGGTAGAACCGCAAGCTCCCCATCAGCGCACGAGTTGAACAACCAGGCATTGCGACGAATGATATTTCTTATTGCGACAGAGCCCGATTACGCCCTTCACGTTTGGCCTTTAGCAAAAGGGCATCCGCACGCTGGAGCGTGTCCTCCCATTGCTCCCCCGCGCGATGTTCGGCTACCCCGACGCTAACCGTGATGGAAACAGCCCGTCCCCCGACGTCCATGGAATGATCTGGAATTCCTTGCCAAATTCTGCCGATTACGCCCAATGCACTGTCCAGCGTCGATTCTGGCAGCAGCGCCAGGAACTCCTCGCCTCCCCACCGGCCGCACACGTCGTACTCGCGCATCTGGCTCTTCATGAAGTGAGCGACCTTTTGCAGTACGGCGTCCCCGGCTTCATGCCCGTACGTGTCATTGACCTGCTTGAAATGGTCTACATCGACGATGGCCAGCACAAATGGCTTACGATCCCGGCTCGCGCGCTCGACCTCTCCCTTTAGCCTTTCCATCAGTAGCCGTCGGTTCGGCAGGCCCGTGAGGGGATCGTGCGTGGACGCCTCTTTCAGCGCCAGATTCAGCTCGACCATCATTTTCTGATACCGGTCGGAAATCCGGGCGACCTTTTGCAATTGGCGCAGTTGCTTTTCAAAACGCACGACGAGGCCGTTGTCCTGTTCCCGCGCCACGCTTTGATAAGCGTCGGACAACCTTGTAATCCGCTCGAGTCGAGCGAGCTGCTCGCCGTAGTGCTGCCAGAGTTGCGCGAGCGCTTCGCTCAAGTCGGACGGCGAATCGGCAAACTCGGCCAGAAGCGCCTGAATACGCTCCTCCAACGCAAGATGCTGACGTTTGATCACGCCGTGCGTCTTATTCATGACTGGCGATCAGAAATGGGAACGTGCAGTCTTCCTTGAACTCCTCTGCTAACTCCGCAAGCCGTTCGTTGCGCTTGTCGTAGTGCCATTTGACCGAGACAGCGCATCCTTTCACGTGCGCGTCTTCCAGCAGGTCGAAGATGTCCATCATCGCCTTGATGCTGCTGGTGTTGAGATAGAGCAGTTGCAATTCCACACGAAGCGAGTCGGCAGAATGGGCCAGGTAATCCTCGACCCACTGAATGATCTCGCCGAATAGCTCGAAAGCATTCTCCGGGTAAGAATCGCCTTGCATCTTCAGTACGCCTGCCTGCCAGTCGGCCTGTATGGCGGGCGTGGACTGGCTTGCGGAAACATTGATATTCTTCACGATACGATGCCCGATAGTGTTCAGATTACCGCGCGCAGGCTAAAGAATGCGCGATCGTCGCCATGCTCGATCAGAGCAGCCTGAAGCGGCTCGCTAGCCTTTCTTGCGATGTCCAATAACCCCAGGCCGGCTCCGCCGGTAAGCGCCGGGTCTCTCGGCTTGCGCAGTTGTTCCTTATAAACGGCTTTCAGTGCGGCTTTATCCAGCGTGGCAAGCGCGTTGATACGGCTCATCACCGCGTGTCCGTCGCCTACCTCGACCAGATTGCCCGCCGAGACGATATAGCGGCCTCTCTCGTCGCGCGAGATCACCACGGTGGCCGCGGTCTCCACCTCTGGGTAGCCGCGTCGCGCCACGTAGTGCCGGATATTCTGGGTCATTTCAATATAAGCTGCGAAAACATCCAAGGCCGCCGCCGGGAGCGCCTGGTCCGCCGCCAGGTAGTTCTTCAAAGCATTGCCAATCTCCTCGATCAGGCTGCGAGAAATTGGCCCGTTGAAGCACAGCATGATTCGCTCGCGATTAAAGTTCTCGCGCAACGCGTAAAGATCTGGGGAGTGCATGGAGGCTCCGGCTTAGGTGGATGTAGTCATATTGGACGAAACGACACCATGGTTACGTCGTCGCGCTGCGGCTGGCCGCGCTGGTAGTCGGCAAGCGTATCGGCGAACGCATCGGGTTGTTCCGTCAGGGGTAGGTCCGCATGAGCCACCAGAGCCTGTTTGAAGCGTTCATTGCCAAAGCAAAAGCCGTCGTCCCCGCCAGCCTGATCCAGGTAACCGTCGGTCACGAGATAGTACGTACGCCCCGCTGTGAGCGGGAACCCGGTATTGGCGAACTCACCAACGCGCTTATGAGCCAGTGGACGCCGGGCTCCCTTAATCTCTTCAACCCGGCCGTCATCACAGACATAAAGCGACATTTTTGCACCCGAAAATGACATATGCCTCGCCGTACGATCCACATAGATGAGCGCGGCGTCTGCATGCGTTGCCAGCGCGCTGTCGAGATGTGAAGCGCTCAACATGGCACGCAGCGCCGTATCAGTACGGGCCAGGATGGCGGCCGGATCACGCATCCCCACTTCCGCAATGGCGTGACTTATCGCGGCGTGAGCCAGCATCGTCATGAGTGCGCCGGGTACGCCATGACCTGCGCAATCCACGACCCCTATCAGGAAATTATCACCATCCTGATGGAAAACATAAAAATCCCCCACCACCACGTCGCGCGGTTTCCAAAGCACGAAATAGTTCGCACCAAAATAGCGAGCGAGCTGCCGATGCGGCAAAACGGCAGCCTGTATCAGGCTTGCATAGTCGATCGAGTCAGCGATTTTCTTGTGAGTAGATGCCATTTCAAGGTTGGCCGCTGCCAGCGTCGCGGTGTGGCGCTCGACCGCTGCGGCCATGCCATTGAATCCCCTTGCCAGCACGGATAGCTCGTCATTGCCTGCTTCTCGGTTGCGCACACCGTATTTGCCCCTGGTGACGTGCTGCATATTGCCGACCAGTTGATAGACAGGATTGACGATTCGCCTGCGAATATAAAATCCGAATGAGACCATGCCAATAACGGCAGCGCTCACAACAAAAAGCGCGAGGCGAACATACATCAGCTGACGCCGCTCCAAGATTTGCAGTGCGTTGGCGGTACGCGCGTCCACGGCTGCCCGAAAAGTCTGGATTGGCGCCATGATGCTCGCCTTTTCGACCTGATACGACTCGCCATAAAGGAGCGAACGCGCATAACCCGGATCCGGCGTCCGCCTGATCGTCAGGTTCCCGGCGGAATCCATGAACAGACCCTCCATGGCTGCGAAGGCCTCTTTCTCCATATTGACGAGTTTGTCCGAGCGCGACTGCGATTGTTGAAGCAAATCGAATTCGTGTGCGGTGAAACCAGCGCGGCGCATGAGTTCCTTGAGCGGCACCGCTCGTGCTCCCGGAAGGTGTGCGTCATGAGGCAGCCACCAATAAGTGCTGGTGTAGTCGGCTGGCCGAGGTCTTTTCCCATTACGGATATCGAGAATCTCGAAGTATTGATTTTCGTAGAGGCGGTTTCCAGTCGAAATATACGTGCTCGCCATGCGCGTCAGGTCGTCGGAGCTTTGCCGCAATTCATCCGCCAGCTTGAACGACTCGAATCGCTTTTCCTGGCCGCGGATTGTGTCGTGCTCAACATCGAGGATCTGGTACAGAATAAATAAAAGCAGCAGTAACAGAACGCTCAGCGTGGCCGTTGCAATGGTCGTGAGAGTTTTGATTTTCATGGCGGTCTGCCTGCACTTCTTCGTTTGTCCTGGAGTGGCCAGTGCCGGCGAAAATAGTCTCGTGGGATGATACCGACGCTGATTCACAGCGGCTGCATGCCTTTCCCCCACAAGAACATTACGGCATCCGGCCGTTGTTCTTGAGGTAGACGGATGCATCACAGAGTTGGTGCAAAATCGAATGCGATGTCATCAATGATGCCATCGCCGATGAATAAACGCGCTGATACCGATTATGACCCGCGCCGAAACGGCGTTCGAAAAGGCTCTCGAGGTGGCAACGAAATGGACCAAGTGGATGATCAGCGAGCAGGACGCGCCCGTGATCGAACGCTTGCTTGCGCTGCAAGGCTTTTGCCTTTCAGCTATCGGCGGAAGTCGACCCAGGGTGTGTGGAAACCCGACGAAATTACAATGCGACGCATGACCGCTGCCCCCGCGCGGCGCGTTTGGCTGCCTTTGCGGCCATCTACGCGACCTACCGGCAATCCGCTGGAAGATCGAGAATCTTGGCAAGCTGAGGACACGCGATGCGACCCGCTTTACCCATCAGGGCGCGTTACTGGAGGAAGGCTTCGCGGCGCTCGTTGACAGCTAGACGCCTGCCTATGGCAAGTAACCACGTGTGTTCGTAGACGTTCTTGCGGCTCACTGTTTGATTCAGCCCCTGCGGGCGTATGCGTCAGAGCACGTGTCGATTTCGTGCTGCGCGATAATCGGAAAGACGCCAGGTGTCGATGCGTTGCTTAAGCGACCTGGCCTGTTTTCGGATCTCTGAACACGGCCGGTGAGGCACATGCTGCCATCAGGATCGCCGAGATGATCACGAGAATCCTTTTCATCGTTATCGTTATCGTTATCGGTCTCTATGCTTTTCAATACAACGGGGCTCGGCCTACAACGTAGCCCGCTAGACGAACACATGAGATCTTACGTCGTCCTCGAAATCGACCGTCCAGTGAGTGCCGTTACCAGCGGTGTATCCACGAGTAATATTGCCAAAACTAACCATAACCTCGCGCTCCAACACCTTGATGTCACTGGTCCCGACTAAATCCTCCGTATAAGACACGGTAAATGCGTCTGGCGCGAGCCCGGCATCCAAGCAGACTGTTCGGAAGTCTTCCTGCTCGCTTCGGGGCAAATCGTCGAAGGTCTTGTTGGCCATTTCCGTCTCCACGTGGTCTAGCACGATCGTAGCACGCAGTAGCTGCCAGCCTTTGGCTCCGCCACTGGCAGCTACCATCTCGCGGACAAGGCCTCCAAGCTAGGGTTTGAGAGTGGGTAGCGCTACCGGAAAGCCACCGCTACCGCTGATACCTCGCCAGCATTGGAGGTAGCGGCGTAGCGGAAAATTCGGGGCTGTCGTGGCAAACAGTCAGCCTCCGATGTGCGTGTAATTTTCTGATACCAATTCGCCTTAATCGACACACTTCGCCGCGATCGACGGCACGGTTCGTGCGCTCTACCGTGTACTGGAGAGAAATCATGATCAAGCTCATTCTCGCTATGGCGCTTGCAACCGGCCTCGCTGGCTGTATCGTCGCCCCTGCTGGACCCGGCTATGGATATGCGTATGCGCCCGGTTATTACACGGCGCCCGTAGTTGGGGTCGGCATTGGCGGTGGCGGCTATTGGAGACGATAACGTTGGCAGCGCCTATCGTCAATTATCGAGAACAAATCGATGAAAGAAATCGCCATGATTCTCGCCGTCGCTGTTACGAGCTTGTCCGCTGCAGCTCCTGCCTTCGCCTACCACGACGATCTCCATCATCATTGGCATCATTGTCACCGCGTCTGGCATCACCATCATTGGGAAAGCTTTTGCCGGTAAGTCTACGAAACCGGCGGTGGACCCGCCGTCGCCCTCGCTAGGACGACAAGAGGAAGTACTTCTACATCCGATAGAATCGTTCGTCATACTGAGTCTTCAGTCGCGGCGGTAGGGTTCGAGCGACCCATGAGTGAGACGGATCCGCGGAGCAAGCGTTGCGCGGTCGAGAAATACGATCTTACGCATGCTCAACTCCTTTGCCTTTCTACAGATGGCGCTTTACTTCGGCCAGGACATGGCCGGCGGTGATGCCGAAATGTTCGAACAGCGTGTCCGCACCGGCAGATGCGCCGAAGCCAGTCATTCCGACGAAGCCGCCCCGCTCGCCCAGATCTCCAGCCGTTCGCGTAGGTAGCGGCGATTGGGGAGGCCCGTGAGGGGATCGTGGCGAGCCCAATAGAGCATTTTCGCCTCGGACTGCCGGCGCTCCGTCACGTCTTCGATAATAATGACGGCGCTCCCGTCAGGCACTGGGTTTCGAGTCATCTCGAG
>Ga0105854_1001386_pt1 | contig 9969 bp, 6 predicted proteins | sample OrgsoiDNA_201058_FD_89679 | JGI IMG/M metagenome (GOLD analysis project Ga0105854, IMG submission 89679) | Permafrost soil microbial communities from the Arctic, to analyse light accelerated degradation of dissolved organic matter (DOM) -... | ecosystem: Environmental > Terrestrial > Soil > Tundra... | reverse complement strand
TTCCGGCTCGCTTAGGCGAGTGGCTGGTCCGAGAGTTGGCGACCTCCAGTTGAGGTTACACGGCGGGACAAAAGCCCGGGAGACAAGCCACCGTTTACGGTGCCGCTGCCTTCCTGTCCGCCCATCATCAACTGGAGAACCATCCCATGTCCCGACTACGTTTACCCGCCCTGCTCGCCGCTGCGTTCGCCGCCCTCGTGAGCGTCTCGTCCCAAGCCGCACAAAAAGACCACTTCAGCGTTTGCTGGACTATCTATGCCGGTTGGATGCCCTGGGAATACGCCGGCAGCCAAGGCATCGTCGACAAATGGGCGAAAAAGTACGGCATCAAAATCGATGTGGTGCAGCTCAACGACTACGTCGAGTCGATCAATCAATACACCGCCGGCCAGTTCGATGGCTGCACCATGACCAACATGGACGCGCTGACCATTCCGGCGGCCGGTGGCGTCGACAGCACCGCGCTGATCGTCAGCGACTTCTCGAACGGCAACGACGGCATTGTGCTCAAGGGCGAAGGCAAGAAAGTCGCCGACCTCAAGGGCATGGACGTCAATCTGGTGGAACTCTCGGTTTCCCATTACCTGCTGGCCCGCGCCCTCGATTCAGTCGATCTCACCGAGAAAGACCTGAAAGTGGTCAACACCTCCGACGCCGACATCTCGGCGGCCTTCAATACCGATCAAGTCAAAGCCGTCACCACCTGGAACCCGATGCTCTCGGACATCAAGGCCAAACCCGGCGTGACCGAAGTCTTCAACTCAAGCCAGGTGCCTGGCGAAATCATGGACATGATGGTGGTCAACAGCGCCACCCTCAAAGACAACCCGGCCCTGGGCAAAGCACTCACCGGTGCCTGGTTCGAAGTGGTCGAGTTGATGAACGCGAAAAACGCCGCGAGCAAAGCGGCGCTGGAACACATGGCCAAAGCCTCGGGCACCGACCTGGCCGGTTTCCAGTCGCAACTCGACACCACCAAATTGTTCGCCACCCCGCAGGAAGCCCTGGCGTTCTCTAACAGCAAGCAACTGCCGGACACCATGCGCAAAGTTGCCGAGTTCTCGTTCCAACACGGCTTGCTCGGTGAAGGCGCCAAGGACACCAGCGCCGTCGGTATGGCTTTCGCCAACGGCGTGACCAGCGGCGACAAGGGCAACCTCAAGCTGCGCTTCGACCCGAGCTACGTGCAGATGGCTGCTGACTCCAAGCTGTAATAAAGGAGGACCTGGCCATGCGCCTGATCAATCGTCACCCGGATCGCCCGAGTCGCCTGTTGTTGGTGATCCTGCCGTTCGCCCTGGTGCTGCTCGCCTACTTTTTAGGCTCGGCCGAGCGGCTGACGGACAACCCCAACGACAAACTGCTGCCGAGCGCCGTGCAGATGACCGACGCGGTCAAACGCCTGGCCTTCGTCGCCGACACCCGCACCGGTGAATACGTGCTCTGGCAAGACAGCGCCTCCAGCCTGCGACGGCTGGCCATTGGACTGGGCATCAGTGCCTTGGCCGGGTTATGCCTGGGCATGGCGGCCGGGACTTTGCCGTTGTTCGGCGCACCGTTATCGCCATTGCTGACGGTGCTGTCGATGGTGCCGCCACTGGCGATCCTGCCGATTCTGTTCATCGTCTTCGGCTTGGGCGAGTTGTCGAAAGTGATGCTGATCGTGATCGGCATCACCCCGGCGCTGGCTCGGGATCTGGAACAACGCACCCGGGAAATCCCCGTCGAGTTGCTGATCAAGGCCCAGACCCTCGGCGCCTCGACCTGGACGCTGATGCTGCGAGTGATCCTGCCGCAATTGCTGCCGCGCCTGCTCATTTCGCTGCGGCTGATGCTCGGTTCGGCATGGTTGTTCCTGATCGCCGCCGAAGCGATCGCCTCCACTGACGGCCTCGGCTACCGGATTTTTCTGGTGCGCCGTTACCTGGCGATGGACGTGATCCTGCCGTATGTGGTCTGGATCACCCTGCTCGCCTGGCTGATGGATTGGGGCCTGAAGCGCCTGACTCAGCGTGCGTTTCCTTGGTATGAAGGAGCGCGAGCATGAGCTTCATCACCGTGAAAAACGTCTGGCAGCAGTACGCCGATCAGGTCGTCCTCGAAGGGCTGAACCTGAACGTCAACGAGGGTGAGTTCTGCACCTTGGTCGGCGCTTCGGGTTGCGGCAAGTCGACCTTCCTGCGCTTGCTGCTGGGTCAGGAAAAAGCCAGTCGCGGCGAGATTTTGTTGGACGGCCAAGCCCTGGCCGGCGAACCGGACTCAAGCCGTGGCGTGGTGTTCCAGCGCTACTCGGTGTTCCCGCACCTGAGCGTGCTGGACAACGTCGCCCTCGGCCTCGAACTGCCACGCTCGCCACTGCTCGGGCGCTTGTTCGGCAGCGCTAAAAAAGACGCCCGCGAACAGGCTTCAGTGTTGCTGCACAAGGTCGGCCTCGGCCACTCGCTGGACAAGTACCCAGCGCAGCTCTCCGGCGGCATGCAGCAACGGCTGGCCATCGCCCAGGCGTTGATCATGAAGCCGCGCGTGTTGCTGCTCGACGAACCGTTCGGCGCCCTCGATCCGGGCATCCGCAAAGACATGCATCAGTTGCTGCTGGAGCTGTGGCGCGAGACGCAACTGACGGTGTTCATGGTCACCCATGACCTGTCCGAAGGCTTCACCCTCGGCACGCGGCTGCTGGTGTTCGACAAGGTCCGCATCGACCCGCACGCCCCCGGCGCCTATGGCGCGCGCATCACCTACGACATCCCTTTGAACAGCGACCGCCGCGCCCATCGCGCCGCCGTCGATGCCTTGCCGATTGAATTGGCAGGCACGCTTCGCACCGCTTAAGAGGATTTTGCACATGACTGATTCGACCCGACTGTTCCCGCCCTTCGCCGAGGAAATGCTCCCTGGCGGCGGCCATCGTTCCTTCGTTTTGAAGCGCGGCCAATTGCTGCGCCTGACCGACCTGCGCGGCGGTGCAAATGTCAGCCTGACGCTGCTCAACGCCAATGAAAAAACCGAACGCCTGAACCTGCCCGACAGCCTCAAATGCCAACACACCGCCAAGCTCACCGCTGGCCATTGTTTGTACTCGGACATGGGCCGGGTGCTGGCGGCGATCACCGCCGACACGTGCGGCTGGAGTGACAGCCTCGGTGGTGTTTTGTGTGCTGAAGAAGTCGCAGAAAAATACGGCCAGGGCCGTTATCAGGAGCTGCGCAACGGCTTTTTCCGCAACGGCACTGACAACCTGCTGGTGGAACTGGGCAAGTGGGGTCTGGGCCTGTCGGACTTGCTGATGACCCTCAACCTGTTCAGCCGGGTGAACGTCGATGAGGCCGGGCGTTTCCACTTCGTCGAAGGCAATTCCAAGGCTGGCGACTACATCGAGCTGTATGCGCCGATGGACACGCTGGTGGTGCTCACCGCGCTGCAACATCCGATGGACCCGTCGCCGGACTACGCGCCGAAACCACTGAAGCTGAGCTGGATGAACGCAGACGCCAGTGTCGCCGAACATTGCCGCACCTCGCGCCCGGAAAACGAGCGCGGCTTTATCAACACCGACCGTTTGTTCGCCTGAGGATCGCTGCCATGTCACTCGCCATCGCTACCACTCATCAGCTGCCAGAAACTGCGATCTACCGCGCCACCATCCCCGCCGGGGAACCCTGGCTGATGGAGGTCAAGGCAGGCCAGACCTTGCGCATCCTCGACCTGGAAGGCAATCAAGCGGTCGATACCTTGTTCTACAGCGTCGCCAATCCGAAGGAACGCTACGACGTGCAACGCACGCTGCGCCGGCAAAACAGCGTCTACCTCAGCACCGGCAGCGTGCTCTATTCCAACCTCGGCAAACCGATGCTGACCCTCGTCGCCGACACTTGCGGGCGCCACGACACCCTCGGCGGCGCCTGCGCCCAAGAGAGCAACACCGTGCGTTATGCGTTGGAGAAACGCTACATGCACAGCTGCCGCGACAACTACCTGCGGGCCTGCGTCCACGACGGGCGACTCGGTAAGGGCGACATCGGACCGAACATCAACTTCTTCATGAACGTGCCGGTCACCGCCGACGGTGGGCTGACCTTTGAAGACGGGATTTCGGCGCCGGGCAAATACGTTGATTTGCGGGCGGAGATGGACGTGATTGTGCTGATTTCGAATTGCCCGCAATTGAACAATCCGTGCAATGCCTACAACCCGACACCTGCGGAGTTACTGGTATGGAACTGAAAATGGCGCGGTTGCGGCGGTGGTTGTTTGCCCTGTGCCAGGCCCGATCCGGGCAGTGCCTGCAACAGCGAGAGCACCGCTAAACCTTGTGGCGAGGGAGCTTGCTCCCGCTGGGTCGCGAAGCGGCCCCAAACCCAGCAACACGGCTGAGCCTGATACACCGTGGCGGCTGGTTTTGCGACTGCTACGCAGCCGAGCGGGTGCAAGCTCCCTCGCCACAAAAAGCGCGAAATTCGTTCATCCGGGACGGCCCGGGTGCATTTCAAAAAACTGCGGGACGGCCCGCATCCCAGGTCGAGGCTGATGCTTGATCGCCTCCGGGGGTTTTGCCATGTTCGAAAAAGTCCTGATTGCCAACCGTGGCGCGATTGCCTGCCGCATCCTGCGCACACTGCGTGAATTGCAGGTCAAGGGCGTCGCCGTTTACTCCCAAGCCGATGCCGCGAGTTTGCACATCTTGCAAGCCGACGAAGCCCACAGCCTCGGTGAAGGTGCTGCCGCCGGCACTTATCTGGCGGTGGATAAAATCCTCGCCATCGCCCACTCCACTGGCGCCACGGCGATCCATCCCGGCTACGGTTTTCTCTCGGAAAACGCCGCATTCGCCGAAGCCTGTGAAGCGGCGAACATCGCCTTCATCGGCCCGACGCCGGAGCAGCTGCGAGTGTTCGGCCTCAAGCACACCGCCCGCGCCTTGGCCAAACAACACGGCGTGCCGATGCTCGAAGGCACGGAGTTGCTCGACAGCCTCGAAGCGGCGTTGATTGCCGGCGAACAGGTCGGCTATCCAGTGATGCTGAAAAGCACTGCGGGCGGTGGCGGCATCGGCATGCGCGTGTGCCGCAGCGCTGCCGAGTTGAGCGAATCCTTTGAAGCGGTCAAACGCCTCGGTCAGAACAACTTCAGCGACGCCGGGGTGTTCATCGAGAAGTACATCCAGCGCGCCCGTCACCTGGAAGTGCAGGTGTTCGGCAATGGTCGCGGCGAGGTGATTGCCCTCGGCGTGCGCGACTGTTCGGTGCAGCGACGCAATCAGAAAGTCCTCGAAGAAACCCCGGCGCCGAACCTGCCCGAAGGCATGGCCGATGAGCTGTGCGCAGCGGCGATCAAACTGGCCAAAGCAGTGAATTACCGAAGTGCCGGCACGGTGGAATTTGTCTTCGACAGCGAGGACCAGCGCTTCTACTTTCTGGAAGTGAACACCCGGTTGCAGGTGGAGCACGGCGTCACCGAACAGGTGTGGGGCGTGGACCTGGTGGGCTGGATGGTCGAACTGGCGGCCGGTGATTTGCCGCCGCTGAGCGAGTTGAGCCGAGGCTTGAAAGCGCACGGTCATGCGATTCAGGCGCGGCTGTATGCCGAAGATCCGGGCCGGGATTTCCAGCCGAGTCCTGGTTTGCTGACGGCGGTGAATTTCCCGGTTTGCGATGGAAAAAAGCTGCGCATCGACACGTGGGTCGAGGCCGGTTGAGAGATCCCGCCGTACTTCGATCCGATGATCGCCAAAGTCATCAGTTGGGCGCCGACCCGCGAACAGGCGCGTGCGGATCTGCACCAGGCGCTGGGTGACAGCCTGCTCTACGGCGTAGAAACCAACCGCGATTACCTGCGGCAGATTCTGCTCGATACGCCTTTCGCCAGCGGTCAGCCGTGGACTCGTTGCCTGGAAGGTCTGGCGTATCAGGCCAACACCTTTGAAGTGCTCAGCGCCGGCACGCAAACCAGCGTTCAGGATTATCCAGGTCGCCTCGGTTACTGGGCGGTGGGCGTGCCGCCGTCGGGACCGATGGACAGTCGGGCGTTGCGCTTGGGCAATCGTCTGCTGGGGAATGACGAAGGCCTTGCGGCGCTGGAAATCACCATGAGCGGACCGTTGCTGCGCTTCAACTGCGAGGCGGTGGTCGCGGTGACGGGAGCGGTGATTGCGCTGACGTTGAACGGTGAAGCGGTGCCGATGAACACCGCGTTGCTGATCCCGGCGGGCGCTACGTTGAGCCTCGGCACGATTGCCGGGGCCGGCGCCCGTAGCTATTTGTGCCTGCGCGGTGGCCTGCAAGTGCCGGACTATCTGGGCAGCAAAAGCACTTTCACCCTCGGGCAGTTTGGCGGGCATGGCGGTCGAGCGCTGCGGGCCGGGGATGTGTTGCATGTGCCGGCGTTGAGTGATCGCAGTGTCGGAGGGCAACTGTCTCAAATCGCAGAGCTGCCTGCGGTGCGGCAGATTCGGGTGATCTATGGTCCGCATGGTGCACCGCAATACTTCACCGAAAACTACATCGGCATCTTCTTCGCCACTGAGTGGGAAGTGCATTTCAATTCCAGCCGTACCGGCGTGCGGTTGATCGGGCCGAAGCCGGAATGGGTACGGGCGGATGGTGGTGAAGCCGGATTGCACCCATCGAATATTCATGACAATCCGTATGCGATTGGGGCGGTGGATTTTACCGGGGATATGCCGGTGATCCTTGGGCCTGATGGTCCGAGCCTGGGCGGGTTTGTTTGCCCGGTGACGGTGATAGAAGCGGATCTTTGGCAGTTGGGGCAGCTTAAGGCTGGGGATAAGGTTCAGTTCCACCCAGTCGATCTCAAGACGGCCCGCTCACTTGCCTTGGAATGGGATCCCTGTGGGAGCGGGCTTGCTCGCGAAAGCGGTGTATCAGACACATTAACACCGACTGACACGCCCTCTTCGCGAGCAAGCCCGCTCCCACAGGGGGTTGAGTCGCCTGTGGTATTGGATATCGGGCAGTCAGATACGAGGCTAGTCGCGAGGTTGTCGGGCGACACTCATCTGCTTTTGGAAATCGGCGCACCTGAACTTGATCTGGTTCTGCGCTTCCGCGCCCACGCCTTGATGCAGGCACTGGAAAGCAAACACCTGCACGGCGTAATCGACCTGACGCCGGGCATCCGCTCACTGCAGGTGCACTACCAACCGGAGCAACTGCCGCTGGCCGATCTGCTCGGCATCATCGCCGGTGAATGGGACGCCGTGTGCGCCGCCAAGGACCTGCAAGTACCTTCGCGCATCGTCCATCTGCCGTTGTCCTGGGACGATCCGGCGTGCCAATTGGCAATCGAAAAGTACATGACCACCGTGCGCAAAGACGCGCCGTGGTGCCCGAGCAATCTGGAGTTTATCCGCCGCATCAACGACCTGCCGAACCTCGACGAAGTGCAGCGCACGGTGTTCGACGCCAGCTATCTGGTGATGGGCCTCGGTGACGTCTACCTCGGCGCACCGGTCGCCACCCCGCTCGACCCGCGCCATCGGCTGGTGACCACCAAATACAACCCGGCTCGTACCTGGACTGCCGAGAATTCGGTGGGCATCGGTGGCGCCTACCTGTGCGTGTACGGCATGGAAGGCCCCGGCGGTTATCAGTTTGTCGGGCGCACATTGCAGATGTGGAATCGCTATCGCGAGGTTGCCGCGTTCGATGGCAAACCGTGGTTGCTGAGGTTCTTCGATCAGATCCGTTTCTACCCGGTGAGCGCTGACGAATTGCTGCGCATTCGACGGGATTTTCCCCTCGGGCGCTTCGAGCTGAACATCGAACACAGCCAGTTGAACCTGGCGGATTACCAGGCGTTTTTGGCGAAGGAAGCCGAGAGCATTGCGGCGTTTCGGGATCAGCAAAAAGGCGCGTTCAACGCCGAGCGCGAACGCTGGATCGCCAGCGGACAAGCGCATTTCGACAGCGAGGAACTGATCCCGGAAGCCACCGAAGACGCACCGCTGGCCTGCGGTCAACAAAGCATCGACAGCCACATCGCCGGCAACCTCTGGCAGGTGTCGGTTGAGGTCGGCAGCCGCGTGGCCGCCGGGGATGTGCTGGTGATTCTGGAGTCGATGAAGATGGAAATCCCGCTGCTCGCGCCGATGGCCGGCGTCGTGCGCGAGATTCGTGTGCAACCGGGTTCGGCGGTGCGCGCCGGGCAGCGGGTCGTGGTGCTGGACCTCGACTGAACTCATTTTGAAAAGGATCAAGCCATGAACTTCAATCTGCAACTCGACGCCCTGCGTAGCGCCTATCGCGACCGCCACACCACGCCTCGGCAACTGTTGCTGAGCCTGCGGGACAAAGCCGCGGCGCTGAACCCGGATTATCACCTGTTCATCCACTTGCTCAGTGTCGAGGAACTGGAGCCGTACCTCGCCGCGCTCGACGGTTGCGATGTCGACAGCCTGCCGCTGTACGGCGTGCCGTTCGCGATCAAGGACAACATCGATCTGGCAGGCATTCCGACCACGGCGGCGTGCCCGGCGTTTGCCTATGTGCCGGAGCGTTCGGCAACCATCGTCGAGCAGTTGCTGGCGCTGGGGGCAATTCCGCTGGGCAAGACCAATCTCGACCAGTTCGCCACGGGGCTGAATGGCAGTCGCTCACCTTATGGCGCCTGCCCGAACAGCGTGTTGCCGGAGTATCCGTCGGGCGGTTCCAGTGCCGGATCTTCGTTGGCAGTGGCGTTGGGTGTGGCGAGTTTTTCCCTCGGGACGGACACCGCGGGCTCGGGCCGGGTGCCGGCGGCGCTGAATAATCTGGTCGGTTTGAAAGCCACCAAAGGACTGATCTCCACGGGCGGCGTGGTGCCGGCGTGTCGCACGCTTGATTGCGTCACGACCTTCACCGCCACGGCTCGGGAGGCCAGTCAGTTGCTGGCGCTGACGGCGCACCTCGATCCACGGGACGCCTACAGTCGCAGCAATCCGTCATGGAATGATGGCTCGGCATTCGGTGTGCCGCGTCCGTTTCGTTTCGGCGTGCCCCGTGCCCAGGATCTGGAGTTTTTCGGTTGCCCTGAAGGCCCGCTGTTGTTCGGCGATGCCATCGACCAACTCAAAGTCTTGGGCGGTGAAGCGGTGGAGTTGGATCTGTCGCCATTCCTGGAAGCGGCGCGATTGCTCTATGAAGGTCCGTGGGTGGCCGAGCGCTACAGCGTGGCCGGCGAATTGATGGAGCAAAACCCGCAAGCGGTGCTGCCGGTGATTCGCGCGGTGCTGGCCAAGGCCCCGGCGGTGAGCGGCGTGCAGACTTTCCGCGCGCAGTATCGACTGCAAACCTTGAAGGCGCTGTGCGACCAGGCACTGGAAGGCCTCGATTGCGTGCTGACACCGACCATCGGTCGCCCGGTGACGTTGGCGGAACTGGCCGCCGAGCCGGTGCTGCGCAATTCGGAGTTGGGCTACTACACCAACTTCATGAACCTGCTCGACTACGCCGCCGTCGCCGTGCCCAGCGGTTTCATGGGCAATGGTTTGCCGTGGGGTGTCACGCTGTTTGGCCGGGCGTTTACCGATCAGTATCTGTTGAGCGTGGCGGATGGGTTGCAGCGTCTGCAAGGTTTGGCTGCGCCGACGCCGACGGTGATTGCCCGCAATGATCGCGCACGGCTGGTGGTGTGTGGCGCGCATCTGGAGGGGCTCGCGTTGAACTGGCAACTGAAGCAGCGCGGCGGGCGGTTGGTCGAGACGACGTTCAGTTCGCCGGACTATCAACTGTATGCCTTGGCCGGCGGTCCGCCGTTTCGTCCGGGGATGGTGCGGGTGAAGGAGGGTGGCGTGGCGATTGCGGTGGAGGTGTGGGAATTGCCGAGCAGTGAGTTGGGGTCGTTCTTGACCGGGATTCCGGCGCCGCTGGGGTTGGGCAAAGTGCAGCTCGCGGATGGGCGGTGGGAGAGTGGGTTTATTTGTGAGGGTTATGGATTGGAGGGGGCGGTGGATATCAGTCGTTTGGGTGGGTG
>Ga0105854_1001384_pt1 | contig 9972 bp, 6 predicted proteins | sample OrgsoiDNA_201058_FD_89679 | JGI IMG/M metagenome (GOLD analysis project Ga0105854, IMG submission 89679) | Permafrost soil microbial communities from the Arctic, to analyse light accelerated degradation of dissolved organic matter (DOM) -... | ecosystem: Environmental > Terrestrial > Soil > Tundra... | reverse complement strand
CGGGCGGTATTGTCAGTCATGATTACTGGTCCCCTGCAGGCTTAGGCGCGCTGGCAAGTGCCTGAAGCAGTACCGGGTCCTTGATCGCCTTCATGATGATTTCTTCAGCGCCGGTCTTGCCGTCCATGTAGGTCAGCAGGTTGGCCAGCTGAGTGCGGGCTTCGAGCAGTTGCTTGAGCGAATCGACCTTGCGGGCCACGGCGGCCGGGCTGAAGTCGTCCATGTTTTCGAAAGTGATGTCCAGGCTCAGGTTGCCTTCGCCGGTCAGCTCGTTCGGTACGTGGAACGCTACGCGTGGCTGCATGGCCTTGAGGCGCGAGTCGAAGTTGTCGACGTCCACTTCAAGGAACTTGCGGTCGGCCACGGGTGCGAGCGGTTCGGCAGGCTTGCCGGCGAGGTCGGCCATCACACCCATCACGAAGGGCAGCTGGACCTTTTTCTCGGCGCCGTAAAGCTCGACGTCGTACTCGATCTGCACTCGAGGCGCACGGTTGCGCGCGATGAATTTCTGAGAACTTTGCTTCGCCACGTTGCTGCTCCTGGTCGCTTGAGCGACGGTGTTGTTACTGCACAGCCGGGCGGCTTACTCGCCGTCCGGGCCGCGCAGGTTTTCAAATTGGGACATGCCGTCGGGAATCAGATTGCGCACGATGGCCGCGAAGTCGGCGTGCACCAGATTCTTCGCCCGGTTCAACAGCACCGGCAGCGGGCTCGAAGGCTCGTGACGGGTGTAGTACGCAAGGATCTTGTCGAGGCTGCGCAGCACGTCATCGCGGCTGGCGATGTCGCCAGTGGGGCGCGGTGCGGCGGGGGCAGCGGCGAAATCGACCGAGGGGGCATTGTCGTCACTGACGGCCTCGGGTTCGCTGCTGGTATCGCTGTTCGGTACGAATTGGTTGAGGACTTGCAGCGCCTGCTTGAGCGGTTGCTTCAACAGGCTGAGGTCCACGCCCTGGGCCGAACCGACCTGGTCGCTGACCTGTTGTTCGATGGCTTCGCAGGCGGCGCGCGCGGCGCTCAAGGCATCGCGCGTGGCTTGCAGTTGTTCGGGATCGCTGTCCAGAAATGCCGCGTTGAGTTGCTGGGCACCGAGCTGTTCATCGGGGAAGCTCATCAGGCCGCTGGCGTTCAACGCGGCACGCAGGCTCACCGGCCCGAACGTGCGCGAGCGCGTGAGGATGCTTTCGCGCAGCAGACGAATGGTTGCGTCGCTGGTCAGGCCGGATAAGGCATTGATGCGTACGGTGGGGTCGTTATCGTCGTCGGCATCCAGGCGCGGGTGCAGGTCGGCCCAGTACTCGCGCAGCAGCGCGTTGATCAGCGTGAGGACTTCGGCCAGCCCGGCCACACCCTGAAGGGCGAGGGAGCTTTGCAACAGAAAGTGGGTGATGCGCAGGTCTTTGCTGCGCTGCAACAAGTCGAGGCTTTGCTGCTGGATGCTGCGCCATTCCGGTGGCTCCGCGGGCAGAATAGAGTCGCCCATGCTGCGCTCGGGTTGGCCCTTGGCGTCACGCTCCAGTTGGAGAAATTGCGCGTCATATTCCATGTCTTCGCCACATGGCGAAGTCGCGGAAACGGCGGCGAGCAGCAACGGCACATCCACTTGATTCGATCTCCCTATCAGCCCGTTAGATGCCGGGCAATGCATGCATTAGTTGCGCGATGAACTTTGCATGTTTTCTTGGTCATACAGTCAGAGTGCCATTACGGTGCCATCACTGATGTTCAAGAAGTTGTGCATTTTTGGTGTAGTAGTTACGCCTTGTCAAGGTAAGCTATTCGCCCTCTGTGACAGATGTGCGGTGCTTAACACCCTGCGCGACTGGCGGGTCGAACGGCGCACCGGGACAGGATTTTTGTCATAGAGGCCAGTTAAGATCAGCGATCATGCTGGTAAAAGCATATTTTTACGGTCGTTAACGCGACTGGCGGTATCTCTCGGGAAGTCTGGCTCCTTCAGGTAGACCCTTGGATAGACCGCGCGCGATGTATCAGCAAGGAGGCAAGATGTCGCTGTGTTTGACTATCACTAGTTATCACAAGATCACCCCTGGGCAATGCCCTGAAAAGTCCATGAATCAGGGCGTGATGGCTATTGGCCGCAGTTCTGATAATGACTGGGTATTGCCTGATCCAGAGCGCCTTGTCTCCTCGCAACACTGCGTTATTCAATACAAAGATGGCCGTTACTATTTAACCGATAACAGCACCAACGGCGTTGAATTGGTCAACGCCGGTATTCGTATGCGCCGAGGGAACAGCGAACCGTTGCAAGACGGTGAATTGATCCGCATCGGCGACTACGAAATCCAGGCGCGTATCGACTTCAACGTGCAAACCATCGATAGCCAGCCGTTTGCCGGCGATTCGCCGAACAGCTTCGAGGCGTTGATGGGCGCGGTGGTGAACGCGCCCGCGCCGACGCCGGTGATCGCGCCGCAGTTTCATGGCGCCTCGTCGATGGACACGCTACCGGACCTGTTCGATTTCCTCACGCCCACCGCCGTGCCACCACCGACCGTGGCGGACCACGTGCCGTCCGAGCAACACGACTTTCGCCCGCCGACCCCCGTTGCCGTGCCGGTGGTTGAGAAGCCGGCGGTGTCTGGTTCGGTGATTCCCGAAGACTGGGACGTGTTTGGCGACACACCCACGCCTGTGGCCAGTACCCCGACGCCCGTTGCACCGCCACCCGCGCCGCCGGTCATCCAGTCGCCACCCGCGCCGCCAGTCATCCAGTCGGCGCCCGTGGTCGAGCCCGCGCTCCCCGTAGCTGACAGCCAACAGCCCGACCTGTTGCAAGCCTTCCTGCGCGGCGCCGGCCTCGACCAGCTGCGCCTGGACAAGGCTGACGCCTGCGCGCAGATGGAGAGCATCGGGCGCAGCTACCGGTTGATGGTCGAAGGCCTGATCGACGTATTGCGCGCCCGCGCCAGCCTCAAGGGCGAGTTCCGTATGCAGCAGACGATGATCCGGCCCGCCGAAAACAATCCGTTGAAGTTCGCGCCCAATGCCGATGAAGCCTTACTGCTGCTGCTTCGGCATGGAAACCAAGCGTTTATGGCGCCGGATATCGCTGTGCGCGACAGTTTCGACGACCTGCGCGCCCATCAACTGGCGGTGATGGCCGGTGTAGAAGCAGCCATCAAGCACTTGCTCGCGCGCTTTGAACCGGCGCAACTCGAAGAGCGCATGGGCAAGCCCGGCGGGCTGTCGAGCATTTTCAACGGCTCGCGCCAGGCCCAGTACTGGCAGCAGTTCACCGAGCTTTACAGCAATATTTCGCGCGAAGCCCAGGAAGATTTCCAGGACCTGTTCGGTCGCGAATTCAGCCGAGCCTACGAAGAACACAGCGCACGACAGCGTCGCTAAACCGCAACGCAGTAATGGATAAAACGGATAGCTAAGTACGTCATTGAGGACGCAGGATGATTCCCAGGTTTTTACTCGCAGCCGCCACGGCGCTGCTGCTGACGGCGTGTGCCAAGGATGCCGCCAAGCCCGAGGCGGCCACTGAAGCCGAAGCGGACACCGCCGCCATCGAACTGCATTTTCACGCCATTGCCGGGCTCAACCCCGGCGCCAACGGCCAGGCCGCGCCGGTTCGCGTACGCATTTTTGAACTGAAAAACGCCGCCACCTTCAGCCGCTCCGATTACTTCGCGCTGGCTGATCGCGCGCAATCCACGCTCGGCCTCGATCTGCTGGACCAGGACGAAGTGATGGTGCAACCCGGCCAGCAACTGAGTATCCAGCGCAACCTCGACCCGTCCACGCGCCAGATCGGCCTGCTGGTGGGCTATCGCGAGTTGGACCGCGCGCAATGGCGCACGGTGCTTACCGTCCCGGCACGCCAATACACCGAATACCAGATCAGCCTCGATGTGCGTGCCGTACGCGCCGACGTCGTGGTTCCCCCATCCAGCCCTGCCCAATAAGAAGCAAACGGAGCTCCCATGTCCTGGAACAATCGCGTGGTCTGGTCGGAAGGCATGTTCATCGGAACGCAGCACTTCCAGCAGCATGACCGTTACCTGGAAAACCTGATTGACGCCCGCAGCCGCCCGTTGTCCGCCGGTGCCTGGGGTTTCTCCGAATTGCTCATCGACCAGGGCCTGCTGGCCCAGGGCAAGCTGGCGATTGTGTCGGCACGTGGCCTGTTGCCGGATGGCACGCCGTTCAATATTCCCCAGGATGATCTGGCGCCGAGCCCTTTGAATATCGACGACAACCTGCGCGATGGCCTGGTGTACCTGGCCTTGCCGCTCAAGCGTGCAGGCGCGCGTGACACCGTCGATGACGGCGAAGACCTCGGCGCTGCGCGTTACGTCAGCCAGGTGCGCGAAGTGCGAGATGACAACGCCCCGTTCGAAAACCGCGCGCCCGTGGCCGTGGGTTCCCGTGCGTTGCGCCTGCTGACTGCGCAGGATGGCATCAGCGACTACGCCGCCATCGGCCTGGTGCGCATCAAGGAAAAACGCGCCGACCGCGCGCTGGTGCTGGATGACACCTACATCCCGCCCGTGCTGGACGTGGCCGCAAGCAAACCGCTGACGGCCTTTCGCAGCGAATTGCTGGGCCTGCTGCACCAGCGCGGCGAAGCCCTGGCCGGCCGCGTGGTCGCCTCGGGCGCCGGTGGCGCGTCAGAGATTGCGGACTTCATGCTGCTGCAACTGGTCAACCGCGCGCAGCCGCTGCTCCAGCATTTCAGCCAGTTGAGCCCGCTGCACCCGGAGCGTTTTTTCAGCGAACTGGTGAGCCTGGCCGGTGAGTTTTCCACCTTCTCGACGTCGGGCCGTCGCCCCCAGGAATACCCGCAATACCAGCACGACGACCTGGCCCTGAGCTTCACTCCGGTGATGGCAGCGTTGCGTGAGGCGCTGTCGATGCTGATCGACAGCAAAGCCACACCGATCCCGATTGTGGAAAAAGCCTACGGCATCCACGTGGCGATGCTCGCCGACAAAACCCTGCTCGACAGCGCCAGTTTCATCCTCGTGGTGCGCGCCGATGTGCCCGGCGAAACCTTGCGCGCGCGTTTCGGCCAGCAGAGCAAAGTCGGCTCGGTGGAGCACATCCGCGACATGGTCAACCTGCAACTGCCGGGCATCGGCCTGCTGCCGCTGCCGGTGGCGCCACGCCAGATTCCGTACCACGCAGGCAGTACCTATTACGAGCTGGACCGTGGCAGCGAGCACTGGCAACAACTGAATAACTCCGGCGGCTTTGCCTTCCACATCGCCGGGCAATTCCCGGGTTTGAACCTGGCCTTCTGGGCGATCCGAGGATAATCCGCGATGCATCCCAATGATGATGACCGCACCCAGTTCATGCCGCGCCCGGGTGGCCGTGCGCCGGAACCTGCGCGTGCAGAGCCGGCGCCGCTGTCGGTGCCGGCCGCGCCGATCCTGACCGGCAAAAGCCAGGGCCTCAACCCGCTGGAAAGCGCCGCCGGCCCACTGTTGGCGCTGTTGACGCGCCTGCGCAACACCATCGCGCACCCGGCACCGGCCAGCCTGCGTGCGCAGTTGCTGGCTTACCTACGCCAGTTCGAAGAGCGCGCCGAAGCCGCTGGCGTGGCGCGCAACGAAGTGCTGCTGGCACGTTACGCGCTGTGCACCGCACTCGATGAAGCGGTGCTCAGTACGCCGTGGGGCAGCACCAGCGACTGGGGCAAGCAGAGCCTGTTGATCACGGTGCACAACGAAGCCTGGGGCGGCGAAAAAGTCTTCCAGTTGCTCGACCACTGCCTGCAAAGCCCACGCGAGCGCCTGTACCTGCTGGAGCTGTTGTACCTGTGCATGTGCCTGGGTTTCGAGGGCCGTTACCGCGTGATGAACGACGGTCGCAGCCAGCTCGAAGCCTTGCGTGAACGCACCGCCGCCGCCATTCGCAGTGCGCGTGGCGAGCACGAGCGCGAGCTGTCGCCGCACTGGCGCGGCGTGACCGTGGCGCGTGATCGCCTCGCGCAATTCATGCCGCCGTGGATCGCCGTGGCCATCGGCCTGGCGCTGCTGCTGGCGTTGCTGTTCGGCTTGCGCATGAAACTGGCGTCGGATGCCGAGCCGGTGTTCAAGAATATTCATGCCCTGGGCGAGATCCCGGTGCAGGCCATCGACCGTCCGGTGGCGCAGCCCAAAGTCATCGAGCGGCCACGCTTGGCCGGTTTCCTGGCGGAAGACATCAAGGCTGGCCGCGTGGCGGTGGAAGACAAGGTTGACCGCTCCGTGGTGACGATCCGGGGCGATGAGTTGTTCGCCTCGGCCAGCTCCAGCATCGTCGATGACTATCAGCCGCTGATGCTGCGCATTGCCGATGCCATCCGCAAGGTCAAGGGGCAGGTGCGCGTCACCGGGCACAGCGATAACCGCCCGATTGCCACGCTGCGCTTCCCGTCCAACTGGGCGCTGTCCGAAGCCCGCGCCAAGTCGGTGCTGGAGATCCTGGCAGCCAAGACCGGCCAGGCGGATCGCTTCAGCGCCGAAGGCAGAAGTGACACCGAGCCTGTGGCGACCAACGCCACCGCAGAAGGCCGTGCCCGCAATCGTCGGGTTGAAATCACCGTATTGGCGGAGGGCGTCGAGTGAAGGCGTTTTTCAGTTTCATGATTCGCTGGGTGATTCCCGTGCTGGGCCTGATCGCCCTGAGCCTGATCATCTGGTTTGTGGGGCCGCTGCTCGATGTGCTGGTGCCGGAAGGGCGGCGCTGGGCGCTGATCATTCTGGTGTTTGCGGTGTGGATTGCGTATCGCGTGTTCCGCATTATCCAGGCCCGGCGCCAGGCCGCCGAAGTGATGCGCAGCCTGGCCGCGGAAACCCCGGTCGACCCCAACAGCGTCGCCACCGCCGAAGAACTCAGCACCCTGCGCCAGCGCATGGGCGAGGCCCTGGCGCTGCTGAAAAAGGCCAAGCTCGGTGGCGATGAACGCCGCAACCTCTACGAGCTGCCGTGGTACGTGATCATCGGCCCACCGGGGTCGGGCAAGACCACGGCGCTGGTCAATTCCGGTCTGCATTTTCCACTGGCTGCGCAATTGGGCGCGGGTGCGGTGCGGGGCGTCGGTGGCACGCGCAACTGCGATTGGTGGTTTACCGACCAAGCCGTTTTGCTCGACACCGCGGGCCGCTACACCACCCAGGACAGCAACTCGACGGTGGATAAGGCGGCGTGGCTGGGCTTTCTCGACCTGCTGAAAAAACAGCGCTCGCGCCGCCCGATTGACGGTGCGTTTATCGCCATCAGCCTCTCGGATTTGCTGCTTGGCACAGACGCCGAACGGGCTGCCCATGCGGCGGCGATTCGCTTGCGTATTCAGGAGCTGTACACCCAGTTGGGCGTGCGTTTCCCGATTTACCTGATGCTGACCAAGCTCGACCTGGTGCCGGGCTTCATGGAGTTCTTCGACAACCTGAGCAAGGAAGAGCGCGCTCAGGTGTGGGGCATGACCTTTGCGCTCGATGACGGCAAGCACAGCGACAGCCCATTGGCGACGCTGCAAAGCGAGTTCGCCGGCCTTGAGCAGCGCCTCAACGAACGGTTGGTGGAGCGCCTGCAACAGGAGCGCGACCCGGCGCGGCGCGACCTGATCTACGGCTTCCCGCAGCAGTTCGGCGCGTTGAAAGATTGCCTGCAAAGCTTTCTCGAAGGCGTGTTCAAACCCAATGCCTTTGAAGAGCGCGTGCTGCTGCGCGGCGTGTACTTCACCAGCGGCACCCAGGAAGGCAGCCCGATTGATCGCCTGATCGGTGCCATGGCCCAAAGCATGAACCTGGACCGCCAGCACCTGGCGCGCCAGAGCGGCACCGGGCGCAGCTACTTCATCGAAAAACTCTTCACCGCCGTGGCCTTCGCCGAGCGCGGCCTGGTGGGCGTGAACCCCAAGGTCGAGCGTCGGCGCAAGTGGATCGCACGCGGCGTGCTGGCAGCCACCGTCGCTTTGGTGGTGGTGGTCAGTGGTTTGTGGTGGGTGAGTTATCGCGCCAACCAGGCGTATATCGCCCAGGTGGATCAGAAGGTCGCGCCGTTGGGCCAGGCCGTACAGAACCTCAGCCCGGCGCAACGCGAAGTGCTCGCCGTGCTGCCGTTGCTCAATGCGGTGAAGAGCCTCGCGGGTGATTCGCCAAGCTGGTCCGAAGGGCTGGGCCTGTATCAGGGCGACATGCTTGAAGCCGAATCCGCCAGCGTTTACCGCAAGCTGTTGATCGCCGTGTTTGCGCCTCGCCTGGTGACGCGCATCGAAGAGCAACTGCACGGTGGCGGCAATTCCGATTTCCTGTACGAAGGCCTCAAGGCCTACCTGATGCTCGCCGACGCCGAGCACTACGACCCGGACTTCATCAAGGCCTGGATCGCTCTCGATTGGGACCGCAACCTGCCGCGCGACCTGCCGGCCGATCAGCGTCAGGCGCTGACCGGGCACTTGCAGGCGTTGTTCGAGCGCCACCCGCCAAACGCGCGCCTGGACCCACGGCTGATCGACGACCTGCGTCGTCAGCTGCAACAACTGCCGGTGGCCCAGCGCGTCTATGACCGGGTCAAGCGCCAGAAGCTGCCCGACGGCATCCCGGACTTTCGCATCAACGAAGCCGCTGGCCGCGATGCTGCGCTGGTGTTCAGCCGCAAAAGTGGCAAGCCGCTGGGTGAGCCGCTGAGTGGGTTCTTCACCGCCAAGGGGTATCGCCAGGCGTTCTTGCTGAGCAGCCTGAACCAGACCGGCACCCTCGCCGAAGAGCAATGGGTGCTGGGCCGTGAACAGGCCGACCAGCAGAACGTGGTCAGCCTCGCTGCGGACGTGCGCCGCTTGTACTTCCAGGACTACCAGCGCCAATGGGACGCCTTGCTCGCCGACATCGACTTCGTGCCGATCACCAGCGTGGCCCAGGCGGCCGATGTACTGCGGGTGATTTCCGGCCCGACCTCGCCGCTGAAAAAACTGCTGGTGGCCGTGTCCAAGGAAACCGATCTGCAAGCCGAAGAGCGCCAATTGGCCGCTAAAGGCGTGCCGGTGGAAGGCGGCGTCGACAAACTCAAGGAGCGCCTCGGCAGCCTGCTCGGCCAGGAACAACCGACCGCCAACGCGCCGGCTGCTGCGGATGACCCGGTCACCGCGCACTTCGCCGAACTCAACAGCATCGTCAGCAAGAATGAAGGCGAACCGGCTGCCATCGATGGCCTGCTCGCGGACACGAACGCGCTGTACGTGCAGGTCAGTGCCATGGTCGGCGCCAGTGGCGACGCCTTGCTTGGCGAGGCCAAGAACCAGGCGGCGGCTGCGGCCACGCGGGTCAGCCTGAATGCCGAACGCCAGCCGCCGCTGGTACAGGGCATGGTCAAGTCGGTGGTCAATTCCACCACCAACAGCATGATGGGCGGCGTGCGTAACCAACTGAACGCGGCCTGGGTCAGCGAAGTGGTGAACGTGTATCGCCAGTCCCTGGCCGGGCGTTATCCGATGTCGCCGGGCAGCGCCCGTGACGCGACCCTGGATGATTTCGGCCAGTTCTTCGGCGTGGGCGGGGTGATGGATAACTACTTCCGCAAATACCTGCAGCCCTACGTGGATACGTCCGCACAGACCTGGCGCTGGCAGCCGGGCGCCGCGCAGAAACTCGGGATTGCGCCGGGCGTGCTGCAAACCTTCCAGCGTGCCGCGACGATCCGTGACGCGTTCTTTCGCGCAGGCGGTACTCAGCCGATCGTGCGTTTTGAGCTCAAACCGGTGGCGATGGACGCCAGCATCACCCAGTTCCTGCTTGACCTCGACGGCCAGCAATTGAGCTACGACCACGGCCCGAGCCGCCCGGTGGCGATGCAGTGGCCGAACCCCGGCAGCATTGGCGTGGTGCGTATTTCCATCATGCCGCCGTCGGCCAGCGGCCGTTCTGGCGTGACCCTGGACGGCCCGTGGGCCTGGTTCCGCCTGCTCGAACAATCGGACCTCACGCCCGGCAATGCGCCGGACCGCTTCAGCCT
>Ga0105854_1001382_pt1 | contig 9976 bp, 8 predicted proteins | sample OrgsoiDNA_201058_FD_89679 | JGI IMG/M metagenome (GOLD analysis project Ga0105854, IMG submission 89679) | Permafrost soil microbial communities from the Arctic, to analyse light accelerated degradation of dissolved organic matter (DOM) -... | ecosystem: Environmental > Terrestrial > Soil > Tundra... | reverse complement strand
CGACATCGCGACGAAGTCGTTCGACCGCCTCACGAAGGCGAAGGCCGACGAGGCGTCGCCGTCGTGGTCGCCTGACGGCACGCGCATCGCGTTCATGAGCAACCGCCACGAGGATCCGGACCGCGAGCCGTCGAGCCAGCTGTTCGTCGTCGACGCGAAGAAGGAGTCTGTGGAGAAGGCGCTGACGCCGGAGACGAGCCGCGGTGGCCGCGGCAAGCCCGAATGGAGCCCCGACGGCAAGTGGATCGCGCTTCTCGAAGGGGATGACAAGAAATACGGTGCGTACGGAATGGAGCACCTGGCGCTCGTGGCGTCCGAAGGCTCGGGCGCGCCGCTGCGCGTGAAGGCGGCCGAGGATCTGGATCGCGGCGTGTCGCAGCCCAGATGGAGCGACGATGGGCAGAACATCTTCGCCATCGTGACGGATGACATGTCGGCCTACGGGGTGCGCATCCCGGTCGGCAGCGGAAGCGCGGTTCCGATCACCGACAAGCCGATCGTGCTGGGGCAGCGGCATAGCGCGGGATCGTGCGCCGTGGTGCTCTCGGGCGACGACAGCCATTACAACGAGATCTATTCCGCCGGCGTCGTCGGCGGCAAGATGAAGTTCCAGCCGCTCACGCATCAGAACGACGCGCTGTTCGCGGAGCTCCAGCTGGGGAAGACCGAAGAGGTCCGCGCGAAGAGCAAGGACGGCACGGACGTGCACGGGTTGCTGACGACGCCGCCCGGCTATGTCGCGGGCACGAAGATCCCGATGCTGCTGCGCATCCACGGCGGCCCGAACGGACAGGACGAGCACCGGTTCGCGTTCGAGCGGCAGTGGTTCGCCGCCAACGGCTACGCCGTGCTCGCGGTCAACTATCGCGGCAGCGCCGGGCGCGGCGCGAAGTATTCGAGGTCGATCTGGGCCGACTGGGGACACTACGAGGTGGACGACCTGCAGGCGATGGTCGATCAGGTGGTGAAGATGGGCGTCGCGGATCCGAACAAGCTCGGCGTCGGCGGGTGGAGCTACGGCGGCATCCTCACCGACTACATGATTGCCAGCGACAACCGGTTCAAGGCGGCGACCAGCGGCGCCGGCACGGCGTTCACCGTCTCGTTCTACGGCACCGATCAGTACATCATTCAGTACGACTACGAGATCGGGCCGCCGTGGGATCCGAAGGCGTGGGAGACGTACCAGAAACTCTCGTACCCGTTCCTGCACGCCGACAAGATCAAGACGCCGACGCTGTTCCTCGGCGGCGAGAAGGACTTCAATGTGCCGGTGCAGGGCGGTCAGCAGATGTATCAGGCGCTGCGCAGCCTCAACATCGACACGCAGCTCGTCATCTACCCGAACGAGTTCCACGGCATCACGCGGCCCAGCTACGTGCGCGATCGCTACGAGCGCTACCTCGCGTGGTACGAATCGCACATCAACGGCAAGAAGCCCGCGACGACGACCACGGCACAAGACAAATAGCTACTGCAAAGGGTTTTTCGCCGCGTCGAAGAGATCGACGCGGCGGATCCGCTCGCCCTTCAGCACGACCATCGAGATCCGCTCCGTCGCGCTGATCTCGCGCGTCGGATCGCCGTCGACGACGAGCAGGTTGGCGTCTTTGCCGGCGGCGATGAGGCCGATGCGCTGGTCCGCGCGGAGCAGCTTCGCGGCGTTCAGCGTGGCCGCCTGCAGCGCGACCGCCGGCGGGATGCCGGCCTCGACCCAGAGCTGCAGCTCGCGGTGGACGGTGGGACCGTGAAACACGAGCATGTTGCCGGCGTCGCTGCCGGTGACGAGCGGCACGCCCGCCTTCCACGCGCGCCGCAGGTTGTCCTGCGCGATCCGGATCGCGCCGTCGATGCCGGCGGCTCGCTCGGCGTTCGTCGACTTCGCCTCTTTCATCGCCGCCGCCGTCCCGGTCAGCAGCTTCTGCGATACCGCCTGTTGCACGAGCGAGCGGCGCAGCAGATCCGTGCGCCCGGCTGAGAACTCACGCATCGCTTCGAGCACCGAGAGCGTCGGATCGTAGGCCACGCCGTTCTTCGCCATTTTCGCGAACACAGCGTCGGGGATCGCGTCGCTGAAGGATCCGTGCTCGATGCTCGCCGCGCCGGCGTCCACGGCATCCTCGACGTCGCGCGCGTTCCCCGTGTGGACCGACGCCGGCAGCCGCTGCTGCGTCGACTCCTCGACCACCGCGCGGAACATCGCGAGGTCCATTCGCGCGAACAGCATGCCGGTGCGGCCGGTCTCGAGCACCGCCTTGATCGCATCGACGCCCGCGATCTTCAGCTGCCGCACCTGCTCGCGCGCCTGATCAGACGACTTCGGCGTGCGCACGAACTGTTCTTCCGCCGCCACCTTCGCTGGACCCTCGAGCCACGAGAAATACTCTGTGCCGTGGCCGCCTTCCGTCGTGAACAGCGGACCGCTGACGAACAGTTCCGCGCCCAGCAGATCGCCGTCCGCGACGCGCTTGCGCAGCGCGATCGACGAGTCGAGCGTATCGCCCGTGCTCTTCACCGTCGTCACGCCGCTGTAGAGATACTGCGCGAGCCCGCGCTCCGAGATGTGCTCGCTCATGAAGTCCTTCGGGTCGGCGTACATCCCGCCCGGTGCGCCCATGTGCACGTGGACGTCGATCAACCCGGGCATGACGGTCTTTCCAGACGCTTCGACGATTTCGGCCTTCAGGCTGGCCGCTTCCGGGCCCGCACCCTCGTACACGCCTGCGATCGTGCCGTTGCTCACCAGCACCGAGCCCGGATCGACGATGCGGCCGTCGCCGACGAACACGCGCGCGTTTCTGATGAGGAAGGTGTCGCCGCGCTGCAACTGGCGCCACAGCATGCGGTTCTTGGTGACCTGCTCGTTCGTGCGGAACTGGTAAACGCCCAGCGCGAGAAACGGCAGCATCACGCCGGCCACCCACAGTTTGTTCGAGCCCTTCAGCTTCTCGTCCTTCTCCCACCGGAACAGGCGCGACGCGATGAAGATCGCGAGGCCGAGCGTGACGAGCAGCGCGCCGGTGGACTTCCAGTTCGCCGCCAGCGACTCGTGCTGCGTGATGATCCCCTGCATGCCGCTCACGAGGTACGACGCCGGCAGGAACTGCGCGACCGTCTGCGTCCAGCGCGGCAGCATCGACGAGGGAATCATCGCGCCGCTGAGGAACATCATCGGCATGTAGAGCATCTGCACGAGGACGTTGCTCTCCGCCATCGAGTTCGAGACGGCGGCGACGATCAGGCCGATGCTGCGGAAGGCCAGCGCGCCGACGGCCAGAAACAGTATCAGCGAGATCAGCCGATCCGGCACCGGCATGCCGTAGAGGATGCGCGCCAGGCTCAGCGTCAGCACGATCGCCGGGATGAACAGCAGCAGCCCGGTCGTGAGCGACGCGCCGAGGATCGGCAGCGGCGAGATCGGCGTCACCTTGAAGCGCCGCAGGATGTTCTGCTCGCGTTCCTGGACCGCGCGCAGGCCGGCGCCGAAGAAGCCGTTGCCGAGGATGCCGATGACGAGCACGTTGGTGACGATCATCGAGACCACGGATCCGCCGCGCTCGGCGTGCAGCATCGCCGACAGCAGGAAGAAGAAGATCAGCGGAAACACGTAGTTGAAGAACAGCACCTGCTTGTCGCGGAACGCGAGGCGGAGCTCGTTCTGGGTGAGGGCGAGATAGGCTTTCATTCGCGCAGGCTCTTTCCGGTGAGCTCGATGAACACGTCCTCGAGCGAGGGCCGCCGCAGCTGGACGTCGGCGAGCTCCACGCCGAGTTGATCGATCCAGCGCACGAGATCCACGAGCGTGCGGGCCGGCTTTCGGGTGCCGACGATGATCGTCAGGCGGTCGTCGCTGATCTGCGCGCGGTCGGCGTCGGCCCACTGCGGCGGGTCCGCGGCCGGCAGCGGCTGTTCGCACTTCACCTCGACGCGCGCTTGACCCATCGTCCGCGATCGGATCTCCTCGGGCGTGCCCATCGCGACGATGCGCCCCTCGTCGATGATGGCGACGCGGTCGCAGAGTTTCTCGGCTTCTTCGATGTAGTGCGTCGTCAGCAGGATCGTGCGCTGCTCGCGGCGCAGCTCCTGCACGAGCGTGTGGATCTCGAGGCGCGCCTGCGGATCGAGGCCGGCCGAGGGTTCGTCGAGGAACAGCATCTGCGGATCGTTGATGAGCGCGAGGGCGAGCGCGAGCCGCTGCTTCTGACCGCCCGACAGCTTCCCGTAACCGTCATCCCGTTTGTCCCAGAGCATGAGCCGCTTGAGAAGCGCGTCGCCGTCCACCGTCTTCGAATACAAGCTGGCGAACAATCGCAGCGCTTCGCGGACCGTGATGCGTTCTGGAAGATTCGTGGCCTGTAGACAGACGCCGATGCGGTCCTTGAGGCGCTTGGTGTCGCGGCCGGGATCGAAGCCGAGCACCGCGACCTCACCGCCGTTGCGCGGCCGCAGCCCTTCGAGGATTTCGACCGTGCTGGTCTTGCCGGCGCCGTTCGGGCCGAGCAAGCCGAACACCTCGCCGGGAAAGATCTCGAAGTCGATGCCCTTGACCGCCTGGAAAGTCTCGTAGCTCTTGGTCAGGCCGCGCACATGGACGGATGGGTTCATGGGTACCGTGGAGCGCGAAGTAATGTGGACATGTAGGGCGGGTCTTTCAGACCCGCCTATGGTCAGACGTGTCCGTGTTTGGGATTGTTCACCGCGGGCCTGAAAGGCCCGCGCCACACCTGCTAGGATCGCGCCGTGACCAACGTCCTCATCGTGACCGGCGGGAGTCGCGGCATCGGCGCGGCGACCGCGACGCTGGCGGCGGAGCGCGGCTATGCCGTCTGCGTGAACTACCGGAGCAATCAGGCGGCCGCCGAAGCCGTCGTCGCCGGCATTCGAGACGCGGGCGGCACCGCGCTGGCGGTCGGCGCCGACGTCGCCGTCGAGGATGACGTCGTGCGGCTGTTCGAGACCGTCGACGCGGCGCTCGGGCCGCTGACCGCGCTCGTCAACAACGCCGGCATCCTCGAGAAACAGACGCGAGTGGAGCAGATCGAGGCCGCGCGGATCGATCGTATTTTCGCCACGAACGTGCGCGGCACCTTCATTTGCGCGCGTGAAGCGGTGCGGCGCATGTCGACAAAGAATGGCGGGCAGGGCGGCGCGATCGTCAACCTGTCGTCGCGGGCGGCGCAGCTCGGCGCGCCAGGCGAGTATGTGGACTACGCCGCGTCGAAGGGGGCGATCGACGCGATGACGATCGGGCTCGCGCGCGAAGTGGCCGGGGAAGGCATTCGCGTGAACGCCGTGCGCCCAGGAATCATCTACAGCGACATCCACGCCGACGGCGGCGAGCCGGGCCGCGTCGATCGGCTCGGCCCGACGCTCCCGATGCAGCGCGGCGGCGATGCGATTGAAGTCGCGCGCGCGATTCTGTGGTTGCTGTCGGATGAAGCGTCGTACTCGACCGGGACGTTCATCGACGTCGCGGGTGGACGGTGATCGCGTTGTACGTCGTTACTCGTCGCGGTGCACCGTCGTTGGCGAGAACGCAGGCAGACAGACGGCGACATATTCTGCGCCTTCCGGATTCGGCTAGCTGTAGCGCACCCATTCACCCGGCGCGGTGACGACCGCCTGTCCGGCATGCACCTCGATCGCGCCGCCCTCGTGCTCGACCCGGACCATGCCTTTCAGCACGACCGTGATCTCCTCGAACTCAGGGCGCTGTCCCGGTTCGAGCCAGCCTGACGGCGACGTCATCTTCGCGACGCTGACGCCCGCGTGGCCGGAGTTCACGCGCCCGGCGAACTCCTCGATCTTCTTGGGCTTGGTGCCGGCGGCGGCGATGACGGTGGGCGCAGCGATGAGCTTCGGCATGGGAGGCTCAGTATAAACTTGAACCGTGAAGAAAATCTGCGACACCATCCTCGACGCCGTCGGTCACACGCCGATGGTCCGCATCAACCACATCACCAGAGGTGTGGTGAAGGGAACCGTCCTCGCGAAGGTGGAGACGTTCAATCCGGGCAACTCGATCAAGGACCGGATGGCGATTCAGATGATCGAGGACGCCGAGCGCGCGGGCAAGCTCAAACCCGGCGGGACGATCATCGAGGGCACCTCCGGCAACACCGGCATGGGCCTCGCCATGGCGGCGGTCGTCAAGGGCTACAAGTGCATCTTCACGACGACCGACAAGCAGTCGAAGGAGAAGGTCGACGCGCTGCGGGCGTTCGGCGCGGAAGTGATCGTGTGCCCGACCAACGTCGAGCCCGAGGATCCGCGGTCGTACTACTCCGTGTCGTCGCGGCTCGAACGCGACGTGCCCAACTCGTGGAAGGCGAACCAGTACGACAACCTGTCCAACTCGAAGGCGCACTACGAGCAGACCGGCCCTGAGATCTGGGAGCAGACCGACGGGCGCATCACGCACCTGGTCTGCGGCGTCGGCACCGGCGGGACGATCTCGGGAACGGGACGCTTCCTCAAAGAGAAGAACCCGGCGATCAAGACGTGGGGCATCGACACGTACGGGTCGGTGTTCAAGAAGTACAAGGAGACCGGCATCTTCGACAAGCACGAGATCTATCCGTACATCACGGAAGGAATCGGCGAGGATTTCCTGCCGAAGAACGTCGACTTCGACGTCATCGACGCGTTCGAGAAAGTGACCGACAAGGACGCGGCGATGATGACGCGGCGGATCGCGCGCGAGGAAGGCATCTTCGCCGGCAACTCCGCCGGCTCGGCGATGGCCGGCCTGATCCAGCTGCGCGATCACTTCAACGACAACGACGTCATCGTCGTGATTTTCCACGACCACGGCACCCGCTATCTCGGGAAGATGTTCAACGACGAGTGGATGCGCGAGAAGGGGTTCATCGAGAAGCACGGGATGAAGGCGCGCGATCTGGTCGCGATGAAGCTCTCCGGCGAGCTCTGCTCGCTCGAGTCGGAGGAGCCGGTCGAGCACGCGGTGCGGCTGATGAGCGAGCACGATTTCTCGCAGATCTCGATCACGCGCGACAACCGCCTCGTCGGGTCGCTGAACGAAGCGCACCTGTACAACGCGCTCGTCAGGAACAGCGATATCAAGTCGCAGCCGGTCGAATCGATCATGCAGCCGGCGTTCCCGTTCGTGGACGTGTCCACGCCGGTCGACTTGCTGTCGTCGATGATCACGCCCGAGAGCCCCGCGGTCCTCGTGCGCGACTTCAAGACCGACAAGACCTTCATCATTACGCGGTCGGATCTGATTCGGGTGCTCTGATGATTGACGAACAGGCGTTGCGCGCGCAGTTGGTGAAGCTGCTCGACTATCAGGAAGCCCACGTCGGCTTCGATCGCGCGGTGAAGGGGATTCCCGCGCGGATGCGGGGCGCGGTGCCGAAGGGGTGGGAATACTCCCTGTGGCAGCTCGTCGAGCATCTGCGGATCGCGCAGGCCGATATCCTCGAGTTCTGCGCCACCGCCAAGTACAAAGAAAAGAAGTGGCCGGACGATTACTGGCCCAAGGCGCCGGCGCCGAAGAACGCGGCGGCATGGACGAAGGCGCTCGCCGCGTACCGGCGCGATCGCAGGACGTTCCAGCGTCTGGCCGCAAACGGAAAGATCGACCTGCTCGCGGCGATTCCGCACGGCACCGGCCAGACGTATCTGCGCGAAATCATTCTGGCCGCCGATCACGCGGCCTATCACATCGGACAGATCGTCGCCCTCCGTCGTCAGCTCGGGATCTGGGGCTGATGTAGAGCTGGCCTCGCAGGCCCCGCTTGCATGACTCCGCGGCCTGCTGTAGGCTTCGTTAACTAAACAGTTAAATGAAACGGTTAAACAAAACGCCGCGCCAGACGCGCCGGCGCGACGGCGACACGGAACAGCGGATCCTCGACGCCGCGCACGCGGTGTTCGTCCGCCGCGGCACGGCGGGCACGCGGATGCAGGAGATTGCCGCCGAGGCCGGCGTGAATCAGGCGCTGCTGCACTACTACTTCCGCAACAAGGAGCAGCTGGCGCGCGCGGCCTTCGAGCGCGCCGCCAGGGGCTTCATGCCGGCCGTCGTGCAGGTGATCGCCTCTCGCGGCGATCTCGAGGACAAGGTGCGGCGGATCATCGACCTCGAGATCGAGCACCTGTCGCGCGCGCCGTATCTTCCCGGCTACATCATCGGCGAGGTGACGCACCATCCGGAGCGCGCCGCGCAGCTGATCGCCGCCGTCACCGGCCTCACCCCGCAGGAGCTGGGCCCGCGCGTCCTCGGCGCGCTGCGCCGTCAGATCAAGGCCCGCGTCGCCGCGGGCACCATGCGGCCAATCGCGCCCGAGTCGTTCATCGTCAACCTGATGGCGCTGTGCATCTTTCCCTTCGCGGTGCGGCCGATGATCCAGGCGATGCTCGGCCTGGACGATCGCCGCTTCGGCCGATTCATCACGCGCCGGCGCCAGGATCTGCCGGCCTTTTTTCTGGGAGCGTTGCGGCCATGACGCGTCTCGTGATCGGGTGCCTGACCGCGTCGCTGCTCGGCGTGGCGGCGCCGGTGTTCCCTCAAACCGGCCGGGCGGCGGATCGCGAACCGCTGCAGCTCGGCGCGCTGCAGCGCGATGCGCGCGACGCCGATGCGCGGGCGCGCGAGATCGGCCTGCTGTCGCGGCAGACCGACCTTCGCCTGCGCAGCCTCGACGTCGAGCGCCTGCCGTCGGTCAGCGCGCTCGGGCAGTCGCAGTATCAGTCCGACGTGCCGACCGCGCCGTTCAACGGTCCCGATGGGCAGCCGGTCTTCGCGGCGTCGAAATTCACCTACGACGCCTCGCTGCGCGTCGATCAGCGGCTCTACGACGCGTCGCTGCAGCCGCGCCGCGATGTCGCCCGCGCCGACCTCGCCGAGTCGCAGGCGCGCGTCCGCGCGGCGCTGTTCACGCTCCGCCAGGACGTCAACGACGCGTTCTTCACCGCGGCGCTGCTGCAGGAGCAGCTCAGCGCGCTGGAGGCCACGCTCGACGATCTCGAAGGACGCCTGCGCGAGATGACGACGCGCGTGCGCGAGGGGGCGGCGGTGCCGGGCGAGGCCGCCGCGATCGAGGCGACGCTGCTGCAGCAGCGCCAGCAGGCGGACGCGCTGCGGTCGAATCGCCGCGCGGCGCTCGCGCGTCTCACGCTCCTCGCCGGCCGCGCAATCGCACCCGACGCGGTGCTCCAGTTGCCGGAGGCGGCCGAGACCGTCTCGCAGGCGCGCGCCGCCATCCTGCATGAGCGCGCCCGCCCGGAGTACGCGCAGTTCGACCGCACCCGCGAGCGGCTCGTCCGGCAGGAGACGCTCGCCAAGGCCGCGGATCGGCCGCAGCTGTCGGCGTTCGGCCGCGGCGGATACGGCAGGCCGGGGCTCAACTTCGTCAGCGATCGCCCGGAGGCGTACGCCCTCGCGGGCGTGCAGCTTCAGTGGAAAGCGTGGAACTGGGGCACTTCGGAGCGCGAGAAAGACGTGCTCGCGCTCCAGCAGGACATCGTGTCGGCGGAAGAAGCGGCGTTCACCAGCGCGCTTCGACGCGCGATCGAACCGGATCTCGCGGCGATCGATCATCTGGAAGCGTCGCTCCCGACCGACGACCGGATCGTCTCGCTGCGCGAAAGCATCGACCGCACGGCGCGCGTGCGGATGAGCGAAGGCGTGATCACGGCGTCCGAGTATCTCGACCGGCACACCGAGTGGCTGGCGGCGCAGTTCGACCGCGCGCGGCACCGCGTGGAGCTGGCGCAGGCGCGCGCGAACGTGCAGACCAAGCTCGGGCTGGAGGTGCGGTGATGCGACGAATGGACTACGCGGCAGCCGGCGTGCTGCTCGCCCTGTTGATCGAGGGCGGCTGCGCCAAGCAGGCCGAGCCCGACGCCTACGGCAACGTCGAGGCGACCGAGGTCGTCGTCGGCGCGGAAGCGACGGGCCGTCTGGAAACGTACACGATCGACGAAGGCGCGGTCGTGAAAGCCGGCGCGG
>Ga0105854_1001381_pt1 | contig 9977 bp, 10 predicted proteins | sample OrgsoiDNA_201058_FD_89679 | JGI IMG/M metagenome (GOLD analysis project Ga0105854, IMG submission 89679) | Permafrost soil microbial communities from the Arctic, to analyse light accelerated degradation of dissolved organic matter (DOM) -... | ecosystem: Environmental > Terrestrial > Soil >... | reverse complement strand
GCTGTCGAGCAGACGTTCGAGATCGCGGACGGATGGCTGCCGATCTTCTGGTCGCCCGAAAAGGCGCGTGCGGTGTTCCCGCTCGACCGCGCACGCGAGGGTTTCGACATCGCGCCGTCGGTGCCGGCCTTCTTGACCGACGACGTCGAGTCGGGCCGCGCCATGCTCAAGGAGTACTACTCCTTCTACATCGGCGGCATGGGCGCACGCGGCAAGAACTTCTACAACGATCTCTTCACGCGCTACGGCTACGAGGCCGAGGCCCGCGAGATCCAGGATCTGTTCCTCGAAGGCCACCAGCGCGAGGCCGCCGGGAAGGTGCCGGACGCGTTCGTCGACGAGGTCGCGCTTGTCGGGCCCGTCGAGCGCATCCGCGACCGGCTCGCGGCGTGGCGCGAGAGCGGCGTCACGACGCTGCTCGTCTCGACGCGCGATCCGGCGACGTTGCGCGCGGTCGCGGAAGCCGCTAGCTGATCGCTTCGAGCGCGGTTTCGGCGAGGAGGGGCACGCCGACCTCGAACATCGCCGCTCGCGTGTCTTCTTGCCCGAGCTCGCCCCGGATGTAGCGGCCGTAGATCGCCTCGCAAAAGACGGCCGCCTTCCAGAGCGCGAGCGCCTCGAACCACGCGAGCGGCTCGACGTCGCGGCCGCTCTCCTTCGCATAGTGCGCGGCGAGGTCGGCACGCGACGGGAACCCCGGAGTCGCGGTGACCGGCGTCGAGCCGAGCGCGCTCACACGACCGTTCGGTTCGCTATAGGTCGCGAGCAGGTAGCCGACATCGGCGCGAGGATCGCCGATCGCTCCCATCTCCCAGTCGAGCACCGCGACGATGCGAGTCGGATCCTGGGGCGAGACCATCATGTTGCCGAGCCGGTAGTCGCCGTGCACGACGGTCGACGCGAGGGGCTCGGGGAGGTGCGCGGTCAGGTAGCGCCCGATCTCGTCGACGGCGGGGATCTCGCGCGTCTGGTTGAGCTCCCAAAGCTGCGCAAAACGACGCACTTGGCGTTCCAGGTAGCTGCCCGCGCGCGCGAACGCCGCGAGCCCGGGGTCGCTCACGTCGGCGGCGTGGATCTCGACGAGGGTGTCGACGAGGTCGAGCCCGAGCCGGCGGCGCGCCTCCTCGGTCTCGAGGCCCGGCGGCAGCTCCTGGGTGATCACGTGCCCTTCGAGGTAGCGCATGACGTAGAAGGGGACCCCGAGCACGCTCTCGTCCTCGCAGACCGCGGCGATCTCGGCGAGGCGGCCGAAGCCGGCGGCGCGAATCGCAGTCTGGAGACCCGCCTCCCGGACCATGTCGTGCGCCGACGGCGGTAGCGGCGGCCGCGGTGGGCGGCGCAGCACGAAACTGTCGCCGCCGCGGTCGAGCAGGAAGGTGAAGTTCGAGCCCCCGCCGTCGCCGATGCGGCTGGCCTCGATCGGGCCCGACCCCAGGCCGTGCTGGTCGAGAAATGTCTCGACGCGATCGAGGACGAGCAGCGGAGGCTTGTCGGGCATCGCTGCGATGCTACGCCGCATGCGTAGGCGGCTCTACCTGATGCGGCACGCCGAGGTTTCCTACGTCGGCGAGCGCGATCCCGAGGTCGTGCGCCTCACCGAGCGCGGGCTCGACCAGGCCGCGGCTGCGCAGCGGGCGCTTTCGGGCGTGGCGTTCGATCTCGTCGTCACGAGCTCGCTGCCGCGAACCGTCGAGACGGCAAGCGTCGTCGCGCCGGACCTGGAGCTTCGGCAGTGGCGCGACTTCGCCGAGTGGCGCGGCGGCCGGCTCGACGACATCCCGCCGGACGAGCGCGAGCAGGTGTTCATCGGTTCGCTCCAGGTGCGCGACGAAGCAGCGCGCTTCCTGGGCGGCGAATCGCTCGGCGAGGCGCTCGACCGGGTGCTGCCTGCGTTCGACCGGCTGATCGCCGAGGAGTGGGAGACGGCGCTCGCGGTCTTCCATGGCGGCGTCAACAGGATCCTGATCTCGCACGCGCTGGCCGGCGGGCGCACCTACTTCGGCAACTTCGAGCAGGCGCCCGCGTGCATCAACGTCCTCGACCTCGGCAGTTCGAGGAACAGCGAGTCGGGCTGGATCGTCCGGGTTGTCAACTACATCCCGTACGACCCGCTCCATCCAGCCCGTACGACGACGATGGAGCATCTCTGGTCAGAGCTGAAGACGTGGCTCGACGAACGCGCCTGACCCCCTCCGGCCACGCCGCACCGAGACACGTCCCGACGCCGAACGAGGGTTACAGAAGTCTGACGAACGATCCACAGGGGACGCGCCGGTGTCAGCCGCCGGCGATCGCGGCGATTCCTGCCAGCGCGACGCCGATGCCGAGCTGCTGCGGGCGTGTCAGGCGCTCGCCGAGCAGGACGTGTGCGAGCAGCACCGTGGCGATCGGGTAGAGCGAGCCGAGCACCGCCACGAGCGCGAGGAGACCGTGACCGCTCGCGAACGCGAAGAGCGCGTTGGCCGTCACGTCGGCGAGACCGACCGCGGCGACCGCCACGAGCGACGAGCGGCCGATCGCGAGCGGCGCGCGCGAGGCAAGGGCAGCCACGAGCAGGAACGAGAGCGAGCCGACCCGGGCGCCGACGAGGGTCGACAGCGCATCTCCCTCGCGGCTCCCGAGGCCGAGGAAGTAGACGAAGAGGCCGAGCGCGACCGCTGCGGCGAGCGCGAGGAGGACGGCGCGCGCCCGGTCGGGCGAGTCGGCGCGGCGCTCTTCGACCGAGGCCAGCACGGCGCCGCCGAGGGCGGCCGCGGCGCCACAGAATGCAAGCGGCGAGGGCCGCTCGCCGGTGGCGATCGCGATCCCGAACGGCACCACCGCGCCACACGCAGCAAGCGGCGAGACGACGCTCATCGTCCCGAGCGAGAGAGCACGATAGAACGCCGCCAGCCCCGCACCGCCCCCGATCCCCGCGATGCAGCCGAGTACGAACGACCGGCCGCCGACGTCGCCGCGCAGCGCGACCGCGACGAGCAGCGCGACGAAGCCGGCCGCCTGCGAGACGATCGTGACGCCGAACGTCGGCAGCCGCTTGGTCAGCGAGCCGCCGGCGAAGTCGGCCGCGCCCCAAACGAGCGACGAGCCGAGCGCCAGGACGAGCGCGAGCCCGCCCAGATCAGCTCAGGCGCTCGACGAGCATTGCCATGCCCTGCCCGCCCCCGACGCACATCGTCTCCAGGCCGATCGTCCGGTCCATCGACTCGAGGTCGTTCAGCAGCGTGCACATGATCCGCGCGCCCGTCATCCCGTACGGGTGGCCGAGAGCGATCGCGCCGCCGTGCGGGTTCAGCTTGTCGCTCCATGGATCGATCCCGACCTCACGGCAGACCGGCAGCACCTGCGCGGCGAACGCCTCGTTCAGCTCCATAACGTCGATGTCGGCGATCGTCATGTTCGCCTGCGCGAGCACCTTGCGAATTGCCTCGATCGGCCCGACGCCCATGATCTCCGGTTCGACGCCCGAGACGCTCGACGCGATGATCCGGGCACGCGGTTCGATTCCGAGCTCGCGTGCCCGGTCGGCCGACATGACGATCACGGCCGCTGCGCCGTCGTTCAGCGGGCAGGCGTTGCCCGCTGTCACCTTCCCGCCCGGTTTTAAGGCGGGGTCGAGCGAAGCCAGCTTCTCGTACGTCGAAGACGCACGCGGGCCGTCGTCGCGTGCAACGCCCTCATAGGGGGTCACCTCGCGGTCGAAGAAGCCGGATTCCTGCGCCGCGACGGCGCGCTCCTGCGACTGCTGCGCGAACCGGTCCATGTCCTCGCGCGAGACATCCCAGCGCTCGGCGACGTTCTCGGCGGTCAGCCCCATCGGGATGTACACGTTCGCGATCGGTGCGTCATCGCCGAAGAGGGCGGGGTGGATCTCCTCCTCCGACTTCGGATAGCCGCTCACCTGGCTGACCGACTCGACGCCCGCCGCGACGAACGCCTCGCCCTCGCCGGCGCGAATCGCGTGGAACGCCATGCGGATCGTCTGGAGGCTCGAGGCGCAGAAGCGGTTGACGGTCGTGCCGGGCACGGTCTCCGGCAGCCCCGCCAGCAGCGCAACGCGCCGTCCGAGGTTCATGCCCTGCTTGGCCTCGGGAAAGCCGCAGCCGACAATCACGTCGACGAGCTCCTCGTGGGACAGCTGCGGCACCTTGTCGAGTGCGCTTCGGATCGCGAACGCGCACAGGTCGTCGGGGCGGGCATCGACGAGCGAGCCTTTGCCGGCGCGGCCGATCGGCGTGCGCGCAGTTGAGACGATCACGGCCTCTGGCATGGCCCCATCTTGCCGCAAAGAAAAGGGCCGGCGCTTGGCCGGCCCTTCTCTTGGAACTGCGGACGGTCGCGAGATCAGGCGCCGCGGCCGCTGATCAGCGTGCCGAGTGGCTGGAACACGTTGTTCTGGTACCGGACAAGCGTGACCTGCGAGATCGGGTACTGAAAGCCGCCCTTCGTGAAGGTCTTCACGCCGGGCAGTGTGAACGGATTCGCATTCTTCGTCTTGGCCGAGAAGTTCATGTTGCGTGCGGCCTTCATGAGGCCGGCGCGTGTCAAGTTCTTCCCGGCCGCCTTCAGTACCTGTACGACATTCCAGGCCTTGGCGGCCCCGTAGAGGTTGAGGCCGTCGTTGGCATTCCCCTTCGGGTCGTACTTGGCCATGATCTGGCGATAGAGCTTCATGCCCGCGGCCTTGTTGTAGATCGGGTTCGACGGGTCGAGCAGGTAGTTCACCGTGAGTGTGCCGTTCGTGATCGTCGAGCCCTGCTTGGTCGCGATCGTCAGGAACGTGTCCGTCGCGGCGACCGAGTTGGTGATCACGTGAGCGGGCGTCCAGCCGATCTTCGTCGCGATGATGTACGCCTGGATCGTCGGTGTCGGCGTCCCGAAGATCACGAACGTGTCGGCTCCCGACGCCCTCAGCTTCAGGACCGCCGCCTGCACCGCGGCGATGCCGACGGTGAGGTCGAAGGGCTGCGTCGAGACGATCTGCGTGGCGTGCTGCTGCGTGAGGCCGGCGTTGAGGCCACGCAGATAGTCGTTGCCGTAGTCGTCGTTCTGGTAGAGAACGCCGAGCTTGGCGGTCGGCAAGTTCTTCACGATGTACTTGCCGTAGATCGCGCCTTCGGCCTCGTAGTCGGGCTGCCAGCCGAGCGTCCACGGATATGTCGACCAGTCGCGGTCAAATGTTGTGGCACCCGTCGAGACGAAGAGCTGCGGCACCTTTTGGTCGTTCAGGTACTGCCGCACAGCCGTCTGGGGCTCCGTGCCGAGGCCGCCGACGAGCGCGAACGCGTGGTCCTGCTCGACGTACTTGTGGGTGAGCTGAACCGTGGTCGCCGGGTTGTATCCGTCGTCGTCGTACTTGAAGTTGATCTTGCGGCCGTTGACGCCGCCCTTCGCATTGGCGTACGCGAAATACGCGGCCATCGAAGGAGCAATGGGGGCATATCCCGACGCCGGTCCGCTGAGAGGGAACGTCCCCTCGAGCAGGATGGACTTCGCCGTTACCCCCGGCGTCGCCGAGGACGTCGCACCGGCCGTCATGACGACGGCGGCTGAGGCAACGAGCGCCGCGACGATCAGCAGGAACGTTCTTTTCATGCGTCTTTTCTCCTTTTGCGGAGTGACCTGGGGGGTGGTCTTCTGCGGACTATACGAGCCATACGCGCCAAAGAGAAGGAACGGTTCAGGTTTGATCGACAGTCGGCGCCGACCGCCGCTTCGGCTTGAAGCTCGAGGCGGCCGCGACAATCCGCCGCACGAGCCCGGCCGCCCCTGCCGGCGCTGCATAGAGCACGAGCAGCAGCACGACGCCGTACACAACGAGAGATGACCCCGCCGCGCGTGCGTCCACGTGATGGATCCTGCTGAACACGTCGAGCAGCGCGGGGCCCCAGGTGATCCGGATGAACTCCACGAAGAGGGCGCCGAAGAGCATGCCGCCAAGCGAGCCGGCGCCGCCGAGCACGACCCCGACGAGCAGAAGGATCGAGAGGTCGATCGGGAACGTGTCCGGGTTGACGAACGTGACCGCCATCGCGAAGAGGCCACCCGCGAGGCCGCAGTAGAACGCGGAGATCCCGAAGGCGATCGCCTTGATCCCAGCGGTGGAGATGCCGTTCGCCGTGGCGGCGATCTCGCTGTCGCGAACCGAGCGCAGAGCACGGCCGAACCGTCCGCGGACGAGCGCATAGGCAACGAGGAGCATCGCGAGAGCGACGAGCCACGAGACCCAGTAGATCCAGACGGAGGAATTCGCCTTGATCCCGAATTGCGAGTGGAGCGAGGGGAGCTGCCTGCCGCCCGTGCCGCCGGTGAAGTGCGGAAAGCGCTTCAGGAGCCCGATGAACGAAAGCGGGATGGCGAATGTTGCCAGCGCCAGGTAGGGCCCCGCGAACCGGGTCGCCGGCACTCCGAACGCGAGCCCGGCCAGACCGGCGACGAGGCCGGCGACCGGAAGGGTCCAGAGGTCGCGCCAGCCGTGGTCGACGACGAGGATCGTGGTCGTGTAGGCGCCGACGCCCATGAAGGCGCCGTGCCCCAGCGAGATCTGACCCGTCAGGCCGGTCAGGATGTTCAGCCCGATCAGCGCGATCAGGTAGATCCCGACGAAGGCGAGCTGGAACGTCCGGTAGTGGCTCGAGATCGACGGAGCGACGACGACCGCGACGACCAGCAGGGCGAAGCCCAGGTATCCGAGGCGCGGCTTCATACACGCCTCACCACCGCGCGCCCGAAGACCCCGGCGGGCCTGACGAGCAACACGATGAGCAGGATCGCGAGCGCGACCGGCAACTGCAGCTCAGTCGTCACCGGGTGGACGTAGGTCCCGAGCATGCTGAGCAGCACGCCGAGCCCGAGCCCACCGGCCACGGCGCCGACCGGGCTTTCGAGGCCGCCGAGGATCGCCCCGGCGAAGGCGAAGATGAGCACCGCCTGCATCATGCTCGGCGAGAGGAGGTTCGTGGGCGCTGTCATCATGCCGCTGACCGCGCCGAGCATCGCGGCGAAGCCCCAGCCGAGGGCGAGCAGCCATGACGTACGGACGCCGAGGAGGCGCGCCGCGTCCGGGTTGACGGCACCCGCGCGCATGGCGAGCCCGAGCTTCGTGAAGCGGAAGAACAGCCAGAGCACGACCACGCAGGCGATCGTCACCCCGAACGTGCCCGTGTCCTGCTTCGAGATGCGGACGCCGTCGACCACCCACGAGCTCGTCGGGAACGGGCTCGGGAAGAACTTCAGCTCGGGCGACCAGATCCATGCCGCGAGCCCGTTCAGGATCACGAGCAGCGCGATCGTCGCCATCACGACCGTCAGCACACTGGCGCGCTCGAGCGGGCGGATCACGACGCGCTGCAAGCCGACGCCGAAGACGAACGCGATCACGAGCGTCGCGAAAAACGCCGGCCAGTAGGAGAACGTGTGGCCGAAGTGCGGGTGCGTCAACAGTGCATAGGCAATGTACGTCGTGAACATCGCCATCTCGCCCTGCGCGAAGTTGATCACCTCGGTCGCCTTGTAGATCAGGACGAGTGCGAGCGCGAGCGGCGCGTAGATGGCGCCGACGGCGAGCCCGGTCATGAGTGCCTCGAAGAACTGCTGCATCAATATCCGAGGTACGCAGTGCGTACGGCGTCGTTGGCTCTCAACTCGTCGGCGCTGCCTTCGACCGCGACGGTGCCCGTCTCGAGCACGTACGCCCGGCCCGCAGCCTGGAGCGCGACCGCGGCGTTCTGCTCGACGACGAGGACGGCGAGGCCTTCCTTCTCGTTCAGGTCCACGACGACGCGGAAGACCTCGCGGGTGACGAGCGGCGCCAGCCCGAGCGACGGCTCATCGAGCATGAGGAGCCTCGGCCGCAGGAGAAAGGCACGCGCGAGCGCGAGCATCTGCTGCTCGCCGCCCGACAGCGTGCCGGCCTGCTGGGTGCGCCTTGCCTCGAGCCAGGGAAAGTACGCGAGCACAGCGGAGAAATCAGGACGTCCTCTGCGGAGGTACGCCCCCATCCGTAGGTTCTCCCAGACAGTCAGCTCGGCGAAGATGCCGCGACCCTCGGGCACATGGGCGATGCCGGAACGCGCGACGGACTCGGGGCCGGCGCGCCCGAGGCGCTTGCCGGCGAACGTCACGTCACCCGAGCGGCGCACGGTCCCGGAGACGGCGCGCAGCGTCGTCGTCTTGCCCGCGCCGTTTGCTCCGAGCAGGGCGACCACCTCTCCCTCGCCGACCGTGAGGGAGATTCCGTGGAGCGCCTGCACCTGGCCGTACCGGGCTGAGACGTCGTTGAGCTCCAGCAGGACTGCCATCGAGGGCGGTAGCTTCTCAGAGATGGTCGACCTGGTAAACGGGATCCGTCGCGTGACGTTTGCGCTTCCCTTCGGGATCGATCACGTCCACTGCTATTTCCTTCCTTCCTCGCTCGGCGGCTGGACGCTCGTCGACACGGGCCTCGGCACGCGCGACGCCGAGGAGCGATGGCGCCCGGTGCTCGACGCGCTCGACGGGCCCGTGAAGCGGATCGTCGTGTCGCACATGCACCCGGATCACGTCGGCGGGGCGCGCGACGTCGCGGAGCTGACGGGAGCGCCGGTTCTTCAGGGCCGCGAGGACTACGAGCAGTGCGTGCGGGCGTGGGGTGAGCGGAACCCGCAACGCTTCCTCGACTACTGGATCTCGCACGGGATGCCTGAGCACGAGGTGGCGGGAATCATGCGCGAGTCCGAACGCCTCTCCGACGCCGTGCACTGGGTGCGCGACCCGGAGCTCGTCGACGCCGGCGACGAGATCGACGGCTGGCGTGTCGAGGTGCTGCGCGGGCACGCCGACGGCCACATCGTGCTCCTGCGAGACGGGGTGATGATCGCAGGCGACACGATCCTCTCGGGAATCACACCGGCGATCGGGCTCTACCCGAACTCGCGGCCCGACCCGCTCGGCGACTACCTCGAGACGCTTCGGCGGATCGTCGAGCTCGACCCGCGCGTTGCCTATGCAGGGCACAAGGACCCGATCGAGGATCCCGCCGGTCGTGCCCGGGAGATCATCGAGCACCACCGCGAGCGCCTCGACGGCGCGGCGGCGGCGCTCGATGGGCGGCCGCTCTCGGCCTACGAGGTGTCGCTCGCCCTGTTCGAGCGGGAGCTCTCGCCGACCCTTCGCCGCTTCGCGACGGCGGAGTCGCTCGCCCACCTGGAGCGGCTCGTCCGCGACGGGCGCGCCGAGCGCGCGGCGGGCGGCTACGTCACGGCCGAGGCTCGATGACGTCTCATCCGCCGCCTGATCTCGTCGCGGGTTCGCCGATACGATCCGACACATGAAGCCGCTTAGGATCGGCGTGCTGGCGCTGCAGGGGAACTTTCGGGAGCACGCGCGCATGCTGCGCGGCCTCGGGGCCGACGCGGTCGAGATCCGCAAGCCGGAGCAGCTCGACGGTCTGGACGGGTTGGTCATTCCGGGCGGGGAGTCGACGACCTTCATGCGTCTGATGGGCCTCTACGGGCTCGACGAGGCGCTGCGTCACTTCGAGCAGCCGGTGTTCGGCACGTGCGCGGGCATGATCGTGCTCGACCGCGACCATCTGGGCCTCGTCGACGTGTCCGTGCGCCGCAACGCCTTCGGGCGGCAGCTCGCGTCGTTCGAGACCGATCTCGACGTCGCGGGCATCGACGGTCCGGTGCGCGCCGTCTTCATCCGCGCCCCGTGGGTCGAGGAGGTCGGCCCGAACGTCGAGGTCCTGGCCGCGGTCGACGGCCGGCCGGTGCTCGTGCGCGACGGCCGCTTCCTCGTTGCGTCGTTCCACCCGGAACTGACCGACGACACGCGGCTGCACGAACAGTTCCTGGAGATGGTGCGGGAGGAGCAGGGTGTCCGGGCATAGCAAGTGGTCGTCGATCAAGCACAAGAAGGGCGCGGCCGACGCGAAGCGCGGCAAGCTCTTCTCGAAGCTCTCCCGCGCGATCATCGTCGCCGCGAAGGACGGCGGCGGC
>Ga0105854_1001380_pt1 | contig 9990 bp, 9 predicted proteins | sample OrgsoiDNA_201058_FD_89679 | JGI IMG/M metagenome (GOLD analysis project Ga0105854, IMG submission 89679) | Permafrost soil microbial communities from the Arctic, to analyse light accelerated degradation of dissolved organic matter (DOM) -... | ecosystem: Environmental > Terrestrial > Soil > Tundra... | reverse complement strand
TTATTGAATGATGATCAGGGCAGCGTGCTTGAAGAGCGTCGTTTGGTCGATCAAGTGCGTAAAGTATTGCAAAACGACGGCCTGCCGATCTCCGTGAGCTGCGTGCAGTCGCCGGTGTTTTACGGTCATGCGCAGGTTGTGCATCTGGAAGGGTTACGTCCGTTGTCTGCCGAAGAAGCGCGCACTGAACTCGAACGCATTGATGACATTAACCTCAGCGAGGAAGACGATTTCCCGACGCAGGTCAGCGATGCCTCTGGCAATGCCAATTTAAGCATTGGTTGCTTGCGTAATGATTACGGTATTCCTGAAGTGCTGCAGTTCTGGTCGGTGGCCGACAACGTTCGCTTTGGTGGCGCACTGATGGCGGTAGAAACGGCGGAGAAACTGATTGGGGAGTATTGGTATTAATGTCTGAATTGCCTGCTGCACCCGTGGTTGGGCGCATTGCATTAGGAATTGAATACGACGGCAGCGCGTATTACGGCTGGCAGCGTCAGCAAGAGGCGGCCAGCGTCCAAGCCTGTCTGGAAAAAGCCTTAAGTCGCGTGGCCGATTCGCCTATCGTGGTGTTCTGCGCGGGGCGTACCGACGCAGGCGTTAGCGCCACCGGTCAGGTGGTGCATTTCGAGACACCGGTGATGCGTAAAGAAGCCGCGTGGACTATGGGTGTGAACACCCACTTGCCGAAAAATATTGCCGTGCGCTGGATGCATGAGGTTTCGGAAGATTTCCATGCGCGTTTTAGCGCCACGGCGCGCCGTTATCGATATGTTATCTATAATCACCGCTACCGCTCTGCGGTATTGCACAGCGGCATAACGCACGTGCATATGCCGTTGGACGTTGAAAAAATGCAGCGTGCCGGTCAGGCATTGTTGGGTGAAAACGATTTTACGTCGTTTCGCGCATCGCAATGCCAGTCACGCACGCCATGGCGCTACATGATGCACCTCAATGTGACGCGTCACGGCAATTATGTGGTGGTGGATGTCAAAGCCAATGCTTTTGTTCACCATATGGTGCGCAATATCGTGGGCAGTTTGGTGGATATCGGTGCCGGTATTCAGCCGGTCGAATGGATGGCCCAATTACTGGCGGCGAAGGATCGTAATCTGGCATCGGCGACGGCGAAAGCAGAAGGGTTGTATCTGGTTTCGGTCGATTATCCTGAGAAATTTGGCTTACCCCACGTGAACATGGGACCACTTTTCTTAGAAGACTAATGTTCTGTTTTCTGTGATTAACTCTGCGCACCGGGCGCTTAAAAAGGCGATAAACTAAATGGATTTCATCCACCTTGTGATTGATTTTATTCTGCATATTGATGTGCATCTGGCTGAGCTGGTGGCGCAATACGGTATGTGGGTCTACGGTATTCTGTTTCTGATTTTGTTTTGCGAAACTGGGCTGGTGGTCACGCCTTTCCTGCCGGGAGATTCGTTATTGTTCGTGGCTGGCGCGCTGGCGGCGTTACCGGGTAATGACCTGAACGTGCATTTAATGGTATTCCTGATGATTGTCGCGGCGATTGTCGGTGATGCGGTCAACTACACCATTGGTCGCGTGTTTGGCGAACGCTTGTTCAGTAATCCGAATTCGAAGATTTTCCGTCGCAGTTATTTGGATCAAACGCACAAATTTTACGAGAAACATGGCGGCAAAACGATTATTCTTGCGCGCTTCGTGCCTATCGTGCGGACATTCGCCCCCTTTGTCGCGGGTATGGGACGGATGTCCTACCGCCATTTTGCTGTGTATAACGTGATTGGCGCACTGGTATGGGTGTTGTTGTTCACCTATGCGGGTTACCTGTTTGGCAACGTACCGGTGGTTCAGGAAAATCTGAAATTGTTAATCGTGGCAATCATTGTGCTGTCGATTCTGCCGGGTGTGATTGAAATTTGGCGCCACAAGCGTGCGGCAGCCAAGGAAAAACGCCAGCAAGGCTAGCCTTAAGGCAGCTATGCATGGAAATATCAAGAGATTAAACCCGCGGGTTCGACCAGTTTTTTGTCCACAGCGTCGGGCCGTTATGGTTTAATGAGCGACATTTATGGTCTGTTCCTGCGAACAACCCTGCCGTTTTTCATTGAGTTTGCCCATGGGCATCAATGTTGGCGGGTGTTTTGGGTAGGTTTCAGGGGACTTGTTACAGCATGAACAGCGGACTGGCTTCGGCCGGGTTCAAACAGAAAGGTTATCGATGAGCTGGATTGAACGAATTCTTAATAAGAGCAACGTCTCGCAAACCCGTAAGGCCAGTATTCCTGAGGGTGTCTGGACTAAATGTGACAGCTGCGGTCAGGTACTTTACCGCGCCGAGCTGGAACGCAATCTCATGGTTTGCCCGAAGTGCGACCATCACATGCGCATCTCTGCGCGTATGCGCCTCTTCACCTTTATGGATGAAGGCAGTGAGGTTGAATTAGGCAGCGAGCTTGAGCCTAAAGATGTTCTGAAGTTTAAAGATTCCAAGAAATATAAAGACAGATTGGTTGCTGCGCAGAAAGAAACCGATGAAAAAGATGCCATGGTGGTCATGAAAGGGACCTTGTATGGCATGCCTATCGTGGTTGCTGCGTTTGAATTTGCCTTCATGGGCGGTTCAATGGCGTCCGTGGTCGGTGCACGTTTTGTACGCGCGGTTGAACAGGCGATGGAAGACAACTGTCCGCTGGTCTGTTTCTCAGCCAGTGGCGGTGCGCGTATGCAAGAAGCGCTGATGTCGCTGATGCAAATGGCGAAAACCAGTGCTGCACTGGCGAAATTACAGGAACGCGGCTTGCCGTATATTTCTGTGATGACTGACCCAACCATGGGCGGCGTTTCAGCCAGTCTCGCGATGTTGGGCGATATCAACGTGGCTGAGCCAAAAGCGTTAATCGGCTTTGCAGGCCCACGTGTTATCGAACAAACCGTACGTGAAAAACTGCCGCCGGGCTTCCAGCGCAGTGAGTTCCTGATTGAGAAAGGCGCTATCGATATGATCGTGCGTCGTGCGGATTTGCGACCTAAGCTGGGCAGCGTTCTGGCGAAGTTGACCGGTCGCCCTGAGCCTAAAGTGGCTGATGTACAAGCGACGATCAGCGGGAACGCGACTGATAACCATCAGGATGCCTGATTAGTCAGGGACTAAGCCGTTCGGCCATCATCAAGTGTGCGGGTTTTCCCGCACACTTTCGCCAACGGGCTATGTCTCATCTGGTTTGTAGTCTTGCTGCAACTTCAATGACTTTGGGTATAGTGTCGAAGTGAACCTAACATTGGCTGAACGAGACTCATGCAGAATCAACCTATTCCCCAAGCCACGTCGCCTTTGGCCACGTGGCTTTATTATCTCGAAAACCTCCATTCTACCGCGATAGAGCTCGGGCTTAATCGCGTCAAAACGGTCGCCAGTCAGCTGGATTTGCTGCACCCCGCGCCGTTCGTGATCACCGTTGCTGGAACCAATGGCAAAGGCACCACCTGTCGTACGCTCGAAGCGATGCTGATGGCCGCTGGGCTACGCGTAGGTGTCTACAGTTCGCCACATCTTGTCCGCTATACCGAACGCGTACGCATTCAAGGACAAGAACTGGCCGAGCAAGCGCATTGCCAATCTTTTGCTACGCTTGAAGCCGGACGGGCCGATATTTCGCTGACCTATTTTGAATACGGTACGCTGTCGGCCCTGCAGCTTTTTAAGCAAGCCTCGCTGGATGTGGTTATCCTCGAAGTCGGATTGGGTGGACGCCTTGATGCCACCAATATCGTCGATGCCCATGTTTCGGTGGTGACCAGCATTGCGCTGGACCATACCGACTGGCTGGGCTCTGACCGCGAAAGTATTGGCCGTGAAAAAGCCGGCGTGTTTCGTGGGCAAAAACCAGCGATTGTGGGCGAGCCGGATATGCCGCAGTCCATTGCCGATGTGGCAGGCGAGAAGGGCGCTAACCTGTTGCGTATTGGCCAAGACTGGCATTATGCGGTGACCGGCGACAGCTGGCGCTGGCAGAGTGCTGACGGAGTGGTGCTGGAGAATTTACCGCTGCCGAATGTGCCGCTACCCAATGCGGCGACGGCGCTGGCGGTGTTGCATTTCTCGGCGCTGAGTATTGCTGAGGCGGCGATCCGCAGCGGTTTGCAGCAGGCAGAATTACCCGGGCGTTTTCAAACGGTGAGCGAATCGCCACGGCTGATCCTCGACGTTGCGCATAACCCTCATGCGGCGAGCTATCTGGCTGGGCGTTTGGCGGCTTTGCCACGCACGGATGGCAAAGTACGCGCCGTGGTGGGGATGCTGCACGATAAAGATATCGCGGGCACGTTGGCTTGCCTGTCCCCGCAAATTGATTATTGGTATTGCGCGCCGCTGGAAGGCCCGCGCGGTGCCAGTGTAGAAGAATTGGCCGTGCATCTGACACAAGCGTCTCAGTTCACGGATGTAGTGAGTGCCTGGAAGCAGGCGATGCAGGATGCTGATAGTCAGGATATTGTGATTGTCTGCGGATCATTTCATACCGTAGCGCACGTGATGGCTGCCTTAGACGCGGGGAAAACCAGTGGCTAGTAAGTTTCAAAATCGTCTGGTCGGGACTGTTATTTTGGTGGCGCTTGGCGTGATCATTTTACCCGGTATGCTCGACGGCAAGAAAAAGCATTATGAAGATGAATTTGCGTCAATTCCGCTGGTGCCAAAGCCGGGTGATGCGCAGGAGCAGGGACAAGACGCGGTTCCGCCGGTCACTCAGTCTTTGCCCGCCCAGCCACCGGAAGGGGCCGGCGAGGCGATAAGCGGGCAGGGCGCGACCGCCTCGCAGCCCGCCAACAGTGGACAAGAATTGCCTGATGACGAGGATGCCCAGCCGGATACCCCGGTAGCCCCTCCGGTGACCAAACGTCCTGAGCAACCTAAAGCGGTTCAGCCAGCGCGTCCAGCCCCGACCAAACCGAAGGTTATCGAACCAAAACCGATGGTTGAAGCGAAACCGATAGAGAAGCCGGTCGAGAAGCCGAAGCCTGTTCAGCCAAAACCGGTCGAGAAACCGAAACCCGTTGAACAGCCGAAGGTGACAGAAGCGCCGAAAGCGGAAAGCAAACCCGCAGCGGAAGAAAAAGCGCCGAGCGGTCAGTCGTATATTGTGCAACTGGGTGCATTGAAAAATGCCGCGAAAGCCAATGAGATTGTCGCCAACCTGCGCCTGTCCGGTTTCCGTGCTTACACGGTACCGAGCACGCCGGTACAGGGTGAGATCACCCGGGTGTTTGTAGGACCGGATGCCTCGAAGCAGAAGCTGGAATCGTCGCTGCCACAACTGAATCAAATCAGTGGGTTGAGCGGGCAGATACGTTCTTACAGTGCCGGACGCTAAAATCCCGGCGTCATTGACGCCGGTAAACAGTCAAGAAGGGCACGCGTTTTGTGCCCTTTTTCTATAAGATCCTCCTCGCTGGATTTTATAGGTTTATGCGGTGATTGAGGTTTTTTTAAACACCGCTAATAATTTTCCTAACCCGCAGATTTCCGCTACGCAAACGTTTTCTTTTTCTGTTAGAATTCGCCGCGAAATGGATAGGAGACGGGTTTTACTGGTCTACACATTGGAATACGTTAATGGTCTGGATTGATTACGTCATTATTGCGGTCATCGGGTTTTCTGCTTTAGTCAGCCTGATCCGGGGTTTTGTTCGCGAGGCCTTATCACTGGTAACCTGGGCTTGCGCCTTCTTTGTTGCCAGCCATTATTACCCCTATCTCGCCATCTATTTCACACGTTTCGAAGATGAGTTAGTTCGAAACGGGATCGCAATTGCCATCTTGTTCATCGCGACGTTGATCGTAGGTGCAATTGTCAACTATGTGATTGGCTCTCTGGTTGAGCGAACCGGGTTATCCGGCACCGACAGGGTGCTCGGCGTGTGCTTCGGCGCATTGCGCGGCGTACTGATCGTCTCCGCGATGCTGTTCTTCCTGGATACCTTTACCGGCTTTTCACAAAGTGAGGACTGGAAACAGTCTCAGTTGATCCCACAATTCAGTTATATCATCAGGTGGTTCTTTGACTACCTGCAAAGCACGTCGAGTTTCTTGCCAAAACATCTTTAGTTTTGGCAGCGCTGATGAGGAAAAGACAACATGTGCGGTATTGTCGGTATCGCCGGTTTCATGCCGGTAAACCAGTCGATTTATGATGCGTTAACAGTGTTACAACACCGTGGTCAAGATGCCGCTGGCATCGTCACCATCGACGCTAATAACAACTTCCGTTTACGCAAAGCGAACGGTCTGGTGAGAGATGTGTTCGAAGCTCGCCATATGCAACGTTTGCAAGGCAACATGGGCATTGGCCATGTTCGCTACCCTACGGCTGGCAGTTCCAGCGCTTCAGAGGCTCAACCTTTTTACGTCAACTCTCCGTTCGGCATTACCCTTGCCCACAACGGCAACCTGACAAATGCACATGAGTTAAGAAGTAATCTGTTCGAAGGCCAGCGCCGCCACGTTAACACCACGTCAGATTCCGAAATTCTGCTCAACATCCTCGCCAGCGAACTGGATCGTTTCCAGCATTACCCGCTGGAAGCTGACAACGTGTTTGCTGCCGTCTCTGCGATGAACCTGAAAATCCGCGGGGCTTACGCCTGCGTGGCGATGATTATCGGTCATGGCATGTTGGCATTCCGCGATCCGCACGGTATTCGTCCGCTGGTTATCGGTAAACGTACGCTCGACGACGGCCGCAATGAGTACATGGTCGCCTCTGAAAGCGTGGCGTTGGATACCTTGGGCTTTGAGTTCCTGCGTGATGTCGCACCGGGCGAAGCGGTGTACATCACCGAAAAAGGCCAGTTGTTCACTCGCCTGTGTGCGGAGAATCCGCAGTACAATCCGTGCCTGTTCGAGTACGTCTATTTCGCGCGTCCTGACTCCTTCATCGACAAAATTTCCGTCTACAGCGCTCGTGTGCGTATGGGCGAAAAATTGGGGGCGAAAATTGCCCGCGAGTGGGAAGATTTGGACATCGACGTAGTGATCCCGATTCCTGAAACCTCGTGCGATATCGCGCTGGAAATCGCCCGCATTCTGGACAAGCCTTATCGTCAGGGCTTCGTGAAGAACCGCTATGTGGGTCGTACCTTCATCATGCCGGGCCAGCTGGAACGTCGTAAGTCGGTGCGCCGCAAGCTCAACGCTAACCGTGCTGAATTCCGTGGTAAGAATGTCTTGCTGGTGGATGACTCCATCGTGCGCGGTACCACGTCACAGCAAATCGTTGAGATGGCGCGTGAAGCGGGGGCGAAACGTGTTTATCTGGCGTCTGCGGCACCTGAAATTCGTTTCCCTAACGTCTACGGCATTGATATGCCAAGCGCCAATGAGCTGATTGCCCATGGCCGTGAAGTCAGTGAAATCAACCAGATGATTGGTGCGGATGCGTTAATCTTCCAGGACCTGAGCGATCTGATTGCCGCGGTGAAAGAAGATAATTCGGATATCGAGCAGTTCGAATGTTCCGTATTTGATGGCGTGTATGTCACCAAAGACGTGGATCAAAATTACCTCGAATATCTGGAAGCTCTGCGCAACGACGACGCTCAGGCGTTACGCGGTCAGCAGGAAGCTGAGAATCTGGAAATGCACAACGAAGGGTAATACCTTGTTGAATGCTGATTGTTAGCGGATTAAGAGAAACCTAGCGCGCCCATCCGGTCACATTATCGGGTGGGCGCGCTTTTTTGTGCGCTGCACGGGGGCTGACTCTGCATCCTGCAAACTTGCTTATCCCTACTCATTGCGGCAAAGTCATCAACATGACGTTTGTGTCAGTCAAATACCCTATGGGTGTCATGTTCAGAGGCAGTTTTCATGAAACGACTTATTGTCGGCATTTCCGGCGCAAGTGGCGCCATTTATGGCGTTCGACTCCTTCAGGTGCTGCAAAGTGTGCCTGAGATCGAAACGCATCTGGTGCTGAGCAATGCGGCCCGCCAGACGTTAACGCTGGAAACCGATTTGGCACTGCGCGACGTCCAGCAATTGGCGGATGTGGTGCATGATTCTCGCGATATCGCGGCGAGTATCTCCTCCGGCTCGTTTAAAACCATGGGCATGGTGATTTTGCCTTGTTCGATTAAAACCCTCTCCGGCATTGTGAACAGCTACACCGACGGCCTGCTGACTCGCGCGGCGGATGTGGTGCTCAAAGAGAGCCGTCGCCTGGTGCTGTGCGTGCGCGAAACCCCGTTGCATCTGGGTCACCTTCGCCTGATGACCCAGGCCGCAGAACTGGGCGTGGTGATCATGCCCCCCGTGCCTGCGTTCTACCACCGCCCGACCACCGTCGATGACATCATCAATCAGACGGTAAACCGCGTGCTCGATCAATTTGACATTGAACTGCCGGAAGACCTTTTTGTTCGATGGCAGGGCAGCCGCTAGACCTTCCTCACCATTTACGCCCATCTTTTGCACAAATTGATAACATTGCACCAAAATCAAACATTGCCTGTTTCATTTTGGTGCGCTTGTGTTGCAATCTGTCTGCGTGCTTTTTACATCCCGCTGATTTCCAGAGTTATCTTGATGCTTTTTTAATCGCATTGGGGATTCCCTGGCCGGTTAACCTGACCGGAACAAGATCGGCATGAAAACTGCATAGTGAAACTAAGGGGAATTTAGGTTCCCGCGTTCTACACCGGCAGCAAAAATAATAAAAAGACGTTCAATCGCAATGAAATGACCAATCACAACAGACGATTAATGACTGAGGGTAATGTATGAAAAAGTTGTTCAAGGTTCTTCCGCTGGTTTTGGTTTTAGCCAGCGCCAGTAGCGCTTTCGCCGCTGCGCCTACAGCAATTAAGATCGGCACCGACCCGACTTACGCCCCATTTGAATCGAAAGACTCCAGCGGTAAGCTGGTCGGTTTTGATATCGACCTCGCCACCGAAATGTGTAAACGCGCTGAGATCAAATGTACTTTCGTCGAAAGTGATTTCGATGCGTTGATCCCTTCGCTGAAAGCCAAGAAAATCGATGCGATCATTTCCTCTCTGTCGATCACTGAAAAACGTCAGCAAGAAATTGATTTCACTGACAAACTTTATGCCGCGAATGCCCGTTTGATCGCGCCGAAAGGCACCAAAATTGTGCCAACGCTTGACGCGCTGAAAGGCAAAAACGTCGGCGTTCTGCAAGGTTCTACCCAGGAAGCCTATGCCAACGCTGAATGGCAGCCAAAAGGCATCAACGTGGTGGCCTATCAGAATCAGGATTTAATTTATGCTGATTTGGCTTCCGGTCGCCTTGATGTGGCTTTCCAGGACGAAGTGGCGGGCAGCGAAGGCTTCCTGAAACAGGCTCCGGGTAAAGGTTACGTGTTTGCGGGTCCTGCGGTAAAAGACGACAAATTCTTTGGCGTGGGCACCGGTATGGGCTTGCGTAAAGATGATGGCGAGCTGAAAGCGGCGTTGAACAAGGCCTTTGCCTCAATGCGTAAAGACGGTACCTACGACAAACTGGCGAAGAAATACTTCGACTTTAACGTTTACGGCGATTAATTAGCGCCGGGATAGTCGTGACGGCCTGCTGACTGGCGGGCCGTTACGCACCATCATTAGCACTATGAATCAAAACAATAACCTGCGACAGATGTCGGTCAAAGACAGGAAAAAAGCATGCTATATGGGTATTCCCAAGTCATTATTCAGGGCACTTTGGTTACGCTTGAACTGGCGCTCTCCTCGGTTGTACTGGCCGTGGTCATCGGCCTGATCGGGGCCGGCGGCAAGCTCTCCAAAAGTCGTCTGATTTCAGGGATCTTCGGCTGCTACACCACGCTTATCCGCGGTGTGCCGGACCTGGTTCTGATGTTATTAATCTTCTACGGGTTACAAATCGTCCTTAACAGCCTGACTGAGTCACTGGGCATGGCGCAGATTGATATCGATCCGCTCAGCGCCGGTATCATCACCCTCGGCTTTATCTATGGCGCTTACTTCACC
>Ga0105854_1001378_pt1 | contig 10001 bp, 9 predicted proteins | sample OrgsoiDNA_201058_FD_89679 | JGI IMG/M metagenome (GOLD analysis project Ga0105854, IMG submission 89679) | Permafrost soil microbial communities from the Arctic, to analyse light accelerated degradation of dissolved organic matter (DOM) -... | ecosystem: Environmental > Terrestrial > Soil >... | reverse complement strand
GGAATTGGAGGATCGGTATTCCGATCTCCGTTTTAGCCCCTACGGCACGGCATTTCTGACAGATGCAATCATTGTGCAACGATATATCGAAGTCGGCAGTCGCTTGCGCCGTTTGATGGCTGTAGTAAAAGTCCGGGCGAGCGACCATTCCGACGAGCTGCGCGAATACACCATCAATGACAGCGGAATCTGCGTTGGGGAGATGTTGCCCGACCAGGAGGGACTGCTCGGCGGCCGCCCTACGCGCAAACACAACGCCGATGACACCTCACAGATTGCGTACCTTCGCAAGCCGGCAGGCAATTCTTAGGGGCACAGGTCGTGACCGGACCTGACGCTAAAACAGACGCTACGATCACTGCCGTGATCGACCTCGCGGACCTGCGCAAGCAGACGGATGAGGTGCGAGCCGAGCTATTGCGGTTGCGCCGCGCCGTGATCGACACGAAAATCAGCCTGGGGACCGTCCACGCGAGCGATCACCTCCGCGAGGCGAACGGAAAGCTTGTAATCGCAACACTTCAGGCGCAACTGGATTCCGAAATAGCGACCCGAACGCTGGGCGAAGTAACCAAAGCCAACGAAACTGATGCATTAACGGGCCTTCCGAATCGTCTTGTCTTGTTCGAAAGACTTTTCCAGGCAAGTGCTGAGACTAAACTCCGCGGTCGACGACTGGCCGTACTGTTCATCGACTTGAACGGGTTCAAGCAGATCAATGACACGCGCGGGCATGCTGCCGGAGACGAGGTCTTAAAGCAGGCGGCACAGTGCCTGGTGGCGTCGACTCGTCCGACTGACACCGTTTCACGCTACGGTGGCGACGAGTTCCTTGTCCTGCTAACCGACATATCGCGCGGCGACGCCGCCATTGCAGCGGGCCGAGTCGTCGAAGCGCTGACTTTTCCTGTACACGTTGGCGAGGTCGAACTATGGCTCACAGCGAGCGTGGGAATCAGCATTTATCCAGATGACGCCGAGGACGCCAAATCTCTCGTAGATCGAGCGGACACGGCGATGTACCGCGCCAAACGACGCGGACAGGGTGACGGTGGCTATGCGTTCTACGTTGAGGAAACGGTCAATATTGGTGACCTGCGCACGGGCGTTGATTTGACTTTGAAGCGCGCGCCTGAAATTGACCTTGCGGCGATGACGCCGCCTCGATACCTTGATCTAAAAGAGGCAAACGAACAACTGGTGATCGCTGCAATCGGAGCACAAGAGTTGCGCGCTGCGGCGGAGAAAGTCATAGTTCGACAGAATGAATTTCTTGCCGTGATAGCGCACGAACTGCGCAGTCCTCTGTCGCCAATACTTGCCGCAGCACAATCGCTGGTTCAAGCCGGAACGAGCGAACAGGTAATGTCACGCGTGCGAGGCATCATCGAACGGCAAGTAGCTCATATGTCTCGGTTGGTGACCGACCTATTAGATATGTCACGCGTGACAACGGGGAGATTCAGGCTCGACTGTCGGATTGTCGAGTTAAATGACGTCGTCGATTTGGCAATCGATACCTGTCGGCATCTGATCAGCACGCGCTTCCAAGAATTGAGCGTTCGCCGCCCCCCGTGTGAGTTGAAGATCAACGGAGACGTTGCGCGGCTGACTCAGGTGCTAGTTAATCTGATGGACAATGCGTCTAAGTACACCCCGGAAGGCGGAGCGATCAACCTGGCGATGGAGGTAGACAAGGCATCGGTCGTTTTAACCCTGACTGACACTGGAATCGGAATCACGCCTGAGGCCCTGCCTCACGTCTTTGAACCGTTTCTGCAAGATGCGCATGCTATTGCATATAACGACGCTGGGCTTGGTATTGGACTGACGGTCGTACGCGAACTTGTCGTAGCACACGGCGGGAGCGTGGTAGCTCAAAGCGCAGGCAGCGGCCGAGGAAGTTGCTTCGTCGTCACGCTTCCGCTCGCCCATCTGTGATGATTGACGCATCCGGTTCAGCCAAAAGGCGTAGCAATGCATTTGCATCAGCTGGTTTGACCAAGTAGCGATCAAAGCCGGCGTCCTTCGCCCGCGTCTGGATGAGGGCGTCTCCATACCCCGACAAGGCGATCGCGAACGGCATCTTTTGTCGCCCCTCACTGCGAAGCCGTTGCATGAGTTCGATTCCGTCCATTCCCGGTAAGCCAATGTCGCAAATTAGTATGTCGTACGCGTTGTTCATGGCCATCAAAAAGCCGTTTTCTCCGTCGCTCGCGATACTTACCGTATGCCCCTCAAGCTCAAGGAACGTGCTCATCGCATCTCTGGCATCCAAGTTGTCTTCGACCAACAGGACGCGCCGATTTCTCGGTGACAAAGCTTGTTCGGGCTCGACATAGCTGGGCGCCTGCGTGCGATCATAGACCGGAAGGGTCACTGTAAAAGTACTGCCGAGATTTAATCCGCCGCTATGGGCTTCGACCGTACCTCCGTGTAAGTGGACGAGATTACGCACGATATTGAGTCCGATACCCAGGCCACCTTCGGATCGGGCCAAAGGACGTGGACCCTGAGTAAATAGCTCGAAAATCGAAGGCAGCAATTCAGCTGGAATTCCCACGCCTTTCTCTTGAACCGTCACCACGACGTTGCCAGCGGCAATTGTTGCCGAGAGCGAAATTTCTTTCCAATCAGGTGTGAATCGGGATGCGTTGATCAAAAGGTTAGAAAAGATTTGGGCTAGGCGTACGGCGTCGCCATTGATCACGATAGGTTCGAACGGAACGCTAACCTTTATCGTCTGGTTATGTTCGTCTAAATACGTTTGGACAGTTTCCACTGCCCGGTCGAAGACTTCGGCGAGCGCGATGGGTTGGACCACTAGCGCCACTTTGCCGCTGTTTATCCGTGCTACGTCCAGAAGACCATCGAGTAACCGTGCCATGTGGGCGGCCTGACGACTGATGATTTGCTGGATCTTGAGCAATTGAGGCGATGCGCTTGAAATCTTCCCAAGCATCGCCGAAGCAGTGGTGATCGGCCCTAATGGATTGCGCAGCTCGTGCGCTAACATTGATAAATATTCCTGCTGTCTCCGATTCATCGCCTCCGCTTCGTCTTGCAAAGATTGGGCGTTAAGCGTCGCTACGACCAAGTTTTCATTCGCGTCGCGGAGTTGCAGAACCAACTCCTCGAGCGCATTTTTTTCCCTGGCTGCTTCGCGCAGCGCGGCGACCTCCTCGACCAGGGCGCTTATCCGCAGGCGCGTCTGTTCAACAGTCAGCTCAGCCGGGAACATTGTTTCGTTGAGCGTACTCGGTGGGCGGCCTCCGATTCCGTTTTTCTCTTCAGACATGGGCCGTCCCACACAAGGCTTGCATTTGATTAGCTGGCAAGCAACGTGCACCTGCATGCGTTTGTGGGCATCTGCAGGTCCAACCCATCTCATCAATCTTCTCCGACTTTCGACGCCTGATTTCGTCGCAATCAGAGCAGGAGGCTGGGAACAACAGCAAAATGTTTCCAAGGGGATCTTGGTCGCTCATATGGCACTCGCGTGACGTCCGGTTTTTTTTGTACGACTCGTCTCTGCCACGCCCTACTTGGCGGCCACTTCGGCGATTTTGCGATGAAACGTCAGTCGGCGAATAGCATGATCGTCACTTAGTTGTCTTTTTAAGACACGCGAGAATACACGTTCGTCAGAACAACTCCTTGCACACGCAATGCGCGGGCCACCTACGCGGCGAGGGGTAAAAACTTGGCTGCGGTTCCCCTAAATCTTTCCTTACATTTGGAGTTAGAAACAAACTCGGTTGATGCGACGCGCGTGTTTACAATGTCGATCATCGCTGGTTTACGGCGGGTTGACCCCTGGCATCTCGGGAGCATAGATGGAGCTGCATCGTTTTATCCAAGAACATATGGAAGCAATTTTGGCCGAGTGGGATGCATTCGCGCGGTCCATCAGTCCAGCGGGGGAAATGTCGCACCACGCACTTAGGGATCACGCGAAGCAAATCCTGCTTGCGATCGCGATCGACATTGGCACGTATCAGAGCAAGCAAGATCAGATTGAAAAATCACAAGGACTCGCCCTAGACCCGGACGTGGACAGCACCGCGGCATCCATTCACGGCGCATTGCGGCAAGAAAACAATTTCTCGTTGATGCAACTCAGCGCTGAATTCCGCGCGTTGAGAGCAACGGTGCTCCGCCTCTGGCTAAGGCAAGTGGAGACGATGTCGCCCAAGACAGTCAAATCGATGATTCGCTTTAATGAGGCGATTGATCAAGCGCTTTCGGAATCGATTGCGGCGTACAGCGAAAGCGCCGACCAAACGCGCGAATTGTTTCTCGCTATCCTGGGGCACGATCTACGAGCACCGCTCGCGACGATAACGACGTCGGGCGAGTTGCTCGCCCGACCGCAGCTCCAGATTGCAAAGATTCCGGATATTGGAGCGCGGATACGGCGCAGCGCTCGACTAATGAGTAGTATGGTAGACGACCTTATTGGGTTCACCCGCACGAAGCTCGGAGTAGGCATTCCGACTTTTTTTGAATCCGTCGACCTTCAGACCACGTGTCAATCGGCCGCCGACGACGCCAGCGCTTTGCATCCGGCAACCCGCTTTGATCTAACGACGAGCGGTTCCCTCGCCGGCTCCTTCGACAGCGTTCGAGTAACCCAGCTACTGACTAATCTTTTGAAGAACGCGGCTCAATACGGCGAGAAAGGTCGATCGGTCGAAATGAGCGTCACTGGCTACGTAGATTCTGTAGTGGTCGAAGTCAGAAACCACGGATCAGCCATTCCCGAAGCTTCTTTGCAATCTATTTTTCAGCCGCTTGTCCGGCTGCCGGCGTCAGAAGACGATGACGCGCGTCCAAGGACAAGCCTCGGTTTAGGCCTATACGTAGCCCGTGAGACGGCGCTGGCGCATGGCGGCACCATCTCAGTGGAATCGGACGAGATTGACGGCACCACGTTCACCGTATGTCTGCCAAAAAATTAAAAGATGGCGAAGCGTTGTCCGCCATCGCCTGGTGCCCTGATGGACCCTGGGCACCTTCGAACTCCAATAGGAGTTAGAACTCAATTCGTTTTTTTTCCGAGTACACGGCTGCCCGAGGCAGATTGAGTGCCCCTTTCAGTTTTCTCGCCCCGATCATCCGGGGCACACAAGGAGCACATATGCCGTTTCTGGTCATGCAGGTTGCCATAAATGGCGAGTTAGTCGAAGTATTTGAAATGCCAGTTGACGACATCGAGGGTTACCGGATGCTTGCCGAAGCCAATGAAGATGAGCGGTCAATCAGCCGGTGCGGACAGGACCTCGAGGATGGAGAGTTGTGGGTTGACCTGATCGACGGAAACGGCGAAACATTGCTTGACTTTGTGGCATGTTTCCACCGGGCCGATGCCCCTGATGCGCTTCAACTTCATTTCGGTATGCCACCCGAGGTCGTAAGAGACTGTCTATCAAAATCGAACATCGCGTCGCTGTACGCAAGACATCGCATGGCAGCGCAGGCGTACTTCCGCAAGGTCGATCGTTTAGTGGATTGCTCGACATCAAGTACACGGCAAAGCAACCGGCGGCGCTTGGGAGAAGCGAGCGTCATGGATCTCGTGATGGAACTGCGCAGAAGGCTTGGAGGACAAGACACGCAACTGGCATTAAGCGAGCTGCCCCTTTCAGCACAGTCAGCCGCGACACAATTGGCTGACGCGGCCAAATCCTACGTTATGGCCGTACGGAAATTGTAGGTATCTCGCAAAAATCCACATGGTGGTCGCGGAATCCATGATGACGTCCTCCCGCGCGTTTGTCTCGACACTCTCAACGCGTGGCCAACCTACGCTGTCTGAAAAAGAGCTGGAGGGTCGTTGCGCGGTAAATTTTGTTGTAATTTGCCCCGAGTGTTGATGACCGCGCAGCCCTGACCCCTGTGAATAATGGAATGGACGCGCCCCTCTTCGGAGGGGGCAACGGTGAAATTGCTGTTCTCCAGCGATACGTGGTGGTCCATCATGGGAGCGCGAACGATCGGCTGAGGGTCGGTCGATGCGAAGAAGCCGGATCTTTTACTAGCGCATGTTTTTTATGCACGTTCTGACCGGATCATATTCCCGCGGGCTCCATCGGACTGACTATCATACTGACCGATTTGGCTAAGCCTGCACCTTAGTTGAGGCGTACTTCCAGGCGGGATGTGCAACGGGACGCTGTGCCAGTCCGGAAGGGTCGCAGAGTGGTGCGCACATCGCCAGTCCTACCCCCTGGGGATCAGTCAAACAAAGTGTTGATACGTGCAATAGGTGGTGGCAACGAACAAATTGCGTGTATAACAAAGCATCCACCAGTTCCCAATCCAAAAAGCAGAGTTTGCCGACACGCCGAAGCTGTGCTTAATGATGCGACGAACGATGAAGAGTCTCTGTTCATCCGTTTGCATTCAGCCATTGGTAATCCTAATGATTAGATGGAAGTTAATCGCACGCATCGTTGCGGTCCATGAACATGGGCCGAGCGTTCAGACGATACACGCGCAACCGTTTCTTGGAAGGCTTATGCATCTTCACTACCAGGGTTTTCGCATTGTTCCTGCGGCACGAGAAGTTTTTAACGGCTTTATCGCTTCGGCCGTGGTTCGCTCTCGGCACGGAAACAGCCGTTTCGACATCCATTCTCTTTACCAAGCGCGACTTCGTCTACGTTGCAAGGAACAATGAGTATCGATGCCCCGCAGGCGAGCGCGCAATTCATCGATTCACGACGGTTGAGCATGACATGAGTCTGCGGGTGTACTGGCCCAGTGCCTGCCCGCGTTGCCATCTCAAGGAGCGATGTTCGTCCAGCGACTATCGCCGAATCCGACGATGGGAGCACGAACATATTCTGGAAGCCATGCAGCGCCGGCTCGACCGGAAGCCTGATGCAATGACCATCCGCAGAAGTACCGTTGAGCATGTATTCGGCACGCTCAAGCAGTGGATGGGTGCCACACACTTTCTAACCCGGACGCTCGGACGGGTGAGCACTGAAATAAGTCTTCAGGTATTGGCCTACAACCTGAAGCGCGTCATAAATATACTTGGGGTTGCCCGGACAATAAAGGCGATGAGGATGGCTCAAACCTAAGGCCCCGAGGGGCTTTTTTGCGCTCGAGATGTTACGTTAGCGCGGGCTTGACCTGCCAAACTCGATTAGTCAGGCTGCCGGCTCGCCTCCACCGATAAAAAAACAGTTTCCACACGCTCTCGGCCGGACCCGGTTCGACGTTGAGTCGGCGAAAAAAGATCGGGTCAACGGAGCTGCGTTGGGCAGAAGTCGACCCACTTTGGTCAACCGCGATCCGCCAGCGATGGTCCGCTACCGACAGCAAACTTGACGCAATATGCTTTTGTGCGAACATCGGAGTAGAAGTGTCCCCCTAGTGAAGCGAAACGTTAAATTGCGATGAACGATAAAGCCAATGACGATAAGCAGGAAGCGGACTGCACTTTGCCGCCGGACCATCTGCTACCTGCGGACCAATAGGGCCGGTACAGTCTCGAACGCGACTACTATGCGGAGAAGGACATTGCTGATTAAGTAGAGAGTCAAGCGCGCGACGAGACCGTGCAAAATGTGGAACGGATTAAGACTGAGCACGAGATGGGTCAGCCCTACGAGATGTGGGATGTCACTAGGGCGTGTTCACACTACCTGAGTCCATCGACGATCAGCGCGAAATTGATGAAAGCGATGAACATTACATCCAGTTTGTCGAATCGCGAGAAGATGCGACGGAAGCCTTTGAGTCTTCGGAACAGTCGCTCCACTTCGTTTCGACGTTTGTACATTTCCCGATCGTATTCCCATGGCTCAAGGCGATTGCTTTTTGGCGGGACAACGGGGATGAAGCCCAACTCAAGAGCGAGTTGTCGCGTCTCGTTGCCCTCATACGCCTTGTCCATCAGCAAGTATAGTGGCCGATTCGATGGCCCGAGGCTTTGTAGCAAGGCTCGTCCCTCAGGGGCATCACCGACCTGGCCGGGAGAAAGTGAAAACGTTATGGCTGTTCGAGCATCCGAGGCAACCATATGAATCTTGGTAGTCCATCCGGCCCGGCACTTGCCGATGGATTGTGGTCCGTTTTTTTTAATGCGCCAGTCCCATCGGGATGCACTTTTACAATCGTGCTATCCAGCGAGACGGGCTCGATCCTGACACGAACGATCTGGGCACGCTGCAATTCGGTAAATGCGCGATCCAGCACCCCGCTTTTGGACCAACGGTTCATGCGCGTATAGACCGTGTGCCATCGGCCAAAGCGCTTTGGCAAACCACGCCATTTGCAACCATGCTCAGCAACATAAAGAATCGCATTTAGCACTTGAAGATTCGACATGCTCACGTTGCCACGCTGACGCGGCAAACAATGTTCGATCTTTTGAAATTGGGCTTCGGTGAGTTCCATTCCCGAAGTTTACAGGCAAATTCCATTAGTGTGAACACGCCCTAGCGACAAAGATCGCTGGTGGGTCATCACCAATCCGACGAACTTGTATTCTCAGCGCCACTTTCCGAGCCTCGATTACACGCTTTCATTCCATGTCGGTCTAATGATGCGCGTCGCGAGCCACAGCGAGCGCGCCGGCGAACCGGAACCGACGCCTTTTGACGAAGTTTTTCGTCGGCGGAACCAAGCCACGGACCTGTTGGAGCGTGCGGCAGAGGCCGCCGACTTGCAGGCTGTCGGCATGCAACTTCGCGAATGCCTAGTTTCACTGATCGCCGTTGTCCGGCGTCGTGTCGAGGTAACCGTTGATGGCGAGCGGCCCAAAAATGCCGATGTCGTTGGATGGAACAGGTTTTTGACGGGACAATTGTGTCCGGGGGAGAAAAATGACGAACTGCGCAATTATCTGAGAGCTGTAACCGAGAAGGCATGGCCGCTTGTCAACTGGTTGACGCATCACAGGAATGCCAACAAGACCGCCGCTGTTATTGCTGTCGATGCAGCCGATGGGATTGTAAAACACTATGCCCGATTGCTCAGCCGTGAGCGCACGGATCGTGCCGACCAGTGCCCGCGCTGTAAGTCACGCAACATCCGCACTTTTTTTGACATTGAAATCGGGCCAAACGGCGAGTATTTCCAGGCCTTCGGCGAATGCGACTGGGATAGTCACGCGGGGCACACGGATGAAAATGTGCAGCCTTTGTGCCGATACACGATCGTCACGTCCAAGTTGAAAAAAATATACTTGCGATCGTATTAGTTGTTGACTTGGTTGCAGTATTTTTCTTAATCCGTAGTTTTAGAGAATAGCATTGATCAGCGCACAGACAAGTTAATGTCTTGATAAAGAACGTGTGGACGAATTCAATTGGGAATCGAATGATCAACTCCACGGGCATCTTGTCCGATTGTTGACGGCCTGGTGACCCTTCGAACACCTTCTTCTGGCCGGTCCCTGCCTGCTGGTCGTCGGCGGCACACGGTCGCGGGGGACGGTCGAATCGCTCGATTGCGGATTACTATCTAATCAGCTTGAGAAACTTGAAAGACGTTTCCCTCAGGCCCTTCTCCATCGCACGTCAATTGGGCGAAGCCGTCGAAGCGCTTCAAATCACGCATCCGGACACCCGCGTTCAACAGTTTCTCGCGCATCTCTGCTAGCCCCTGACTCCACCGAAAAGACAACTTTTGCATTCGATGTGTTGGGGAGCTTTGATCGTTCGCGATAGGGCACACCGATTCTGTGGAATTCAATCCCAATCCCACCGGCCTTCAACACAGCCCATTCGCTTTTCGATTCTCGTTCAGGGAATATCCCGGCTGGGTTGCTCTGATGTCCTATTCTGTTTCCGGCGCATACCCCAGCTCTCGCTGGTGGCGAATGGACAGCAACAACACACGCGTGTCCGAGTGCGCGTACAAAATCAGATAGGAGCGCATGATGTATTCCCGCAGTTCAGGCAGGTTTGCTTCACTGGCCAGCCGCAGCACGCGTTCCAACCGGCTCTGACCCTCGACCGAATTCGCGGCAAGTACGCCTGCTG
>Ga0105854_1001377_pt1 | contig 10004 bp, 8 predicted proteins | sample OrgsoiDNA_201058_FD_89679 | JGI IMG/M metagenome (GOLD analysis project Ga0105854, IMG submission 89679) | Permafrost soil microbial communities from the Arctic, to analyse light accelerated degradation of dissolved organic matter (DOM) -... | ecosystem: Environmental > Terrestrial > Soil >... | reverse complement strand
CTGATCGTTGGTCAAGAGCACTATGACACCGCGCGTGCCGTACAAACGACCCTGCAACGCTACAAAGAATTGCGCGACATTATCGCGATTCTGGGTATGGACGAGCTGGCGCCGGAAGACAAACTGCTGGTAGCACGTGCACGTAAGATGCAGCGTTTCCTGTCGCAGCCATTCCACGTCGCTGAAGTCTTTACCGGCGCGCCTGGTAAATACGTTTCGCTCAAAGACACGATCAAGGGCTTCAAAATGATCGCTTCGGGCGAACTCGATCACCTGCCGGAACAAGCGTTCTACATGGTTGGCACGATCGAAGAAGCAATCGAAAAAGCCAAGAAACTTAACTAAGTTAAGTTTGGGCCTAACCCCGTCCTTGATTAGGGCGGGGTTCTTCAACCCGATAGGACAGACATGGCACACACAATTCACGTTGACGTGGTTTCCGCTGAAGAACTGATTTTTTCAGGCGAAGCAGAATTCGTCGCGTTGCCGGGTGAGCAGGGCGAGCTGGGTATCTACCCACGCCACACGCCTTTGATTACCCGCATCCGTCCGGGCGCGGTCCGCATCAAGGTAGTCGGCCAGGCTGAAGAAGAATTCGTCTTCGTTGCTGGCGGCCTGCTGGAAGTGCAGCCCGATACCGTGACCGTCCTGGCCGATACCGCGATCCGCGGTCACGACCTGGATGAAGCGAAAGCGCTGGAAGCGAAGAAGTTGGCGGAAGAAAATATCCACAACAAGGATTCGGGCATCGACTACGCGCAAGCGCAAGCCGAGCTGGCCAGTGCAATTGCACAGCTGGCAGCGATCCAGAAGCTGCGTCAGCATTAATTTGCAGACTGGCAGCAAATCCAAGAGGCAGCCTACGGGCTGCCTTTTTTTATGCACCTGCCTTATCGCATCAGCTGCACATGCCGTAAGCCTTGCGCTCATCGAAATAGCGGTAGGTGAAGGTGCGTACCGGGTAGCGCTTGCCGCCGACCAGCATGTCGGGCATGGACAGGTCAAAACGCTGCGGCATCTGGCGCGGCAGTTGCAAGCGGATGCGCCACTGCGTCTCCTTGCTGTTGCCCACGGCGGCAAACATGATGGGCAGCTGTTCGATGACGTCGACGATTTCCGCCTTCTGGTTCATGCCGCGCTGGTAGATGGTCAGGATTTTGGCCGTTGCGAACGGTTCCTTGTGCGGCTCTTGCAGCAAAAAGGACAGACGCGTAAAGCTGGCCTGGGTACCGACGGGGAGCGTAAAGATCAATGCCAGTTCCGTGCCGCCTTCTTTCAGGTTGACGGGCGGCGTGGCGTAAATGCTGATACCGCGCGGCAGCTCGAAACGCGAGCCTTCCGTCCACGTTTTGCACTCGGGCGTCGTGGCCTGGTACAGGCTGGGCGCCGTGTAATCGTCGCAGGCGGAAACGAGCAGCAGCAGTGGCAGGGCGAGTAGAGCAGAGCGGCGCATGGCGATCACAGGTGGGGACAGGAGCCGACAGTGTAAGCGATCCACCGGCACGCTACCAGCACGGCTTGTCGTGTTGCGATGCAGCATAACGTTGCCCGATGTAGCCGGACGCTGGCGTTATGGCAGCTATCCGGCATACCATCATACTCATACGTGTCGCCTGACAGTGGTCTGAGGTCTGAGCGATGCGCCTCCCCACTTTGCAAAGGAAGCAGCATGAGTTCAATATTGGGTATCAGCGGCGATGCATACATTGACGGCAAGGCCGTGCGCGGCACGCAAGCGTCTTTCCAGGCGTTTGACCCGGCGCAGGGCGTGGAAATCGGGCCCGATTTTTATACGGTCGATAGCAGCCAGATCGACCAGACCTGCCGCGCGGCGCAAGCTGCTTTCGATCCGTACCGCGCTACCAGCAACGCACAGCGGGCCGACTTCCTGGAAGCCATCGGTGCGCAGATACTGGCCTTGGGCGATGCATTGATCGTACGGGCCATGGCGGAAAGCGGCTTGCCACGCGCCCGCCTGGAAGGGGAGCGGGGCCGCACGGTGGGGCAGCTAAAGCTGTTTGCCGACTTGCTGCGTGCAGGCCAGTGGCAGGATATCCGCGTCGACCAGGCACTACCTGAGCGTGTGCCACCGCGCCCTGAACTGCGGCTGCGCATGATAGGCCTGGGGCCGGTGGCCGTGTTCGGTGCAAGTAATTTTCCGCTGGCGTTTTCGGTGGCGGGTGGCGACACGGCGGCGGCACTGGCGGCCGGTTGCCCGGTGGTGGCCAAGGCCCATCCGGCCCATCCCGGTACCTCTGAACTGGTGGCCCGCGCCATCGTGCAAGCGGTGGCTGATTGTGGTTTGCCGGCTGGCGTATTTAGCTTGTTGACGGGCATAGGCAATGCGCTGGGTGCTGAGCTGGTGCGCCATCCGGCCATCCAGGCCGTCGGCTTTACGGGTTCGCGCCAGGGCGGCGTAGCCTTGATGGCGATCGCCGCCGCCAGACCGCAGCCTATCCCCGTGTATGCAGAAATGAGCAGCATCAATCCCGTGTTCCTGCTGCCGCAGGCGCTGGCCGCGCGCGGTGAGTCGATTGCCGCCGGCCTGGCTGCCTCGTTGACCATGGGCGTGGGCCAGTTCTGTACCAATCCTGGCCTGGTACTCGGGCTGGCCGGCAGCCATTTCGAACATTTCAGTTTTAGTCTTGCCAAGGCATTGGGGGCGGCGCCGCCCGGCGTCATGCTGACGCCTGGTATCGCCGCCAACTACCAGCGCGGTGTGGCGCATCTGGCTAGCCAAAACGATGTGCGGGCCATGCTGGAACCGGTGGCATCCGATACTTGCAAGGCATTTCCGGCAGTGTTTCGCACAACGAGCGCAGCCTTTCTTGCCAGCGCCGCGCTGGCCGACGAAGTGTTCGGCCCCGTTACCTTGCTGGTCGAATGCGCGGACGTTGATGAGATGCTGACTATTGCGGAACAGCTGGAAGGGCAGTTGACGGCGACCCTGCAGATGGATGGCGGCGATCTGGAGGCTGCCCGCCGCCTGCTACCGGCGCTGGAGCGCAAGGTAGGCCGCATCCTCGCCAATGGTTATCCGACGGGCGTGGAAGTGGCCAGCGCCATGGTGCATGGCGGGCCGTATCCCGCCACCTCGGACGGCCGCAGTACCTCGGTAGGCACGGCGGCCATTCACCGCTTCCTGCGCCCTGTGTGCTACCAGAATTTTGATCTAGCCTTGCTGCCAGAGGCCTTGCGCGATAACGTGCCTGGATAATCCTGATACAGATGTAGGAAGAAGAAAAGGCGCTGCGGCGCCTTTTTTTCATGGCTAGCCCTTTGCTGCATTGCAATAAGAATAATCATCAAGCCTTTTGGTGATTTTCGTAATTGCAGTGCTCAAGGGCTGCGCGCAGAATCGGTTCCACCTCTTCCACAATGTCTTCGAGAGTCCAGCATGCAGCCGATTTCACCGTCCACCCTCCTGCCCGTCGATTTCAACACCGCCTTGCTGGTGGGCCGTATCTGGCGCGATGGTCCCTGCGTCATCGTTGTGCGCAACGGTGAAGTGATCGACATCACGCCAACAGTCGCCACGGTGTCGGGGCTGTTTGAAAGCGGCGATGCACTCGGTATCGCCCGCCATGCGCCAGGTGTTTCGCTGGGCCCGGTACAGGCGCTGCTGGAGCTAGCCTTGCAAGCGCCATATGATCAGCCCCTGTTATTGGCGCCATGCGACCTGCAAGCGATCAAGGCGTGCGGCGTGACGTTTGCCGTCAGCCTGCTTGAGCGCGTGATCGAAGAACAGGCAGGCGGCGATGCAGCCCGCGCCGCCAGCCTGCGCAGCGCGCTGCAAGACACCCTGGGCAGCGATTTGTCGGCCCTGCGCCCTGGCTCCGAGGCGGCGCAGCGTTTGAAGCAGCAATTGCAGCAGCAGGGCGCATGGTCGCAGTATATGGAAGTGGGCATCGGTCCCGATGCGGAAGTATTCACCAAGGCGCAAGCCATGTCCTCGGTGGGTTGCGGCGCGCAAGTGGGCTTGCTGCCGAACTCCGTGTGGAATAACCCGGAGCCGGAGATTGTCCTGGCCGTCAACAGCCGCGGCGAAGTGCTGGGAGCGACCCTGGGCAACGATGTAAATTTGCGCGACATCGAAGGGCGCAGCGCGCTCTTGCTGGGTAAGGCCAAGGATAACAATGGCTCCTGCGCCATCGGCCCGTTCATCCGCCTGTTCGATGAAGACTTTACGCTCGATAGCGTGCGCCAGGCGGAAGTATCGCTACTGATCGAAGGCGCGGATGACGGTTTTGTGCTGGAAGGCGCCAGCTTCATGCGCGAAATCAGCCGCGACCCGCTGGACCTGGTACGCCAGACGGCAGGTGATTATCACCAGTATCCCGATGGCTTCATGCTCTTCCTGGGCACCATGTTCTCGCCCGTGAAAGACCGCGACGTGCCAGGTGGTGGCTTTACGCACCACCTGGGCGACAGAGTCACCATCGCCAGCGCCAGGCTGGGTGCACTGGTCAACGAAGTGCAGCGCTGCGATGCGATTGCCCCGTGGACGTTTGGCGTGCGCGCCTTGTACCAAAGCCTGGCCCAGCGCGGCTTGCTCTGATCTGATTTAAAAATAAGAGAGACTACCATATGCAGCATGCAACCTATCCAAGCCTGGCCAACAAGCACGTCGTTATCACGGGCGGTGGCACCGGCATCGGCGTCGCCATCGTCGAAGCATTTGCGCGCCAGGGCGCCCAGGTTACCTTTCTCGATATCGCCAGCGAGGCTTCGCAGGCACTGGAAGCACAGTTGGCAGACCTGCCGCAGCCGCCGCGTTTTCGCTATTGCGACCTGACTGACCTCACAGCCCTGGTCGATACGTTTACCGACATTGAAAATACCAGCGGCGCAGCCGATATCCTCGTCAACAACGCCGCCAATGATGACCGCCACCAGCTGCAAAACGTGACGCCAGCCTATTGGGATGAACGCATCGCCGTGAACCTGCGCCATCAGTATTTTTGCGCCCAGGCCGTGGCACCTGCGATGCGGGCCAAACGCAGTGGCGTGATCCTCAATCTGGGGTCGATTTCCTGGTACCTGGCACAGGCGAACCTGTCGATCTACATGACAGCCAAGGCGGGCATCGAAGGTTTGACGCATGGACTGGCGCGCGATCTGGGCGCCGATGGCATCCGCGTCAACTGCATCATTCCCGGCGCCGTGCGCACGCCGCGCCAGGAGCGCTTGTGGCATACGCCGGAAGCGGAAGCCGTGATCCTGCAGGGTCAGTGTCTGCAAACACGGGTGGAACCACATGACGTGGCGGCGCTGGCGCTATTCCTCGCTTCGGATAACGCCGCCAAGTGCACGGGGCGCGAGTACTTTGTCGATGCAGGCTGGTACGGCGCATGAGCACCGCAAGCAAGCCAGTACGGCGCTTCCGCTCGCAGGACTGGTTCGATAATCCTGACCATATCGACATGACGGCGCTGTACCTGGAGCGCTTCATGAATTACGGGATCACGGCCGAGGAATTGCGTTCGGGCCGGCCCATCATCGGCATTGCGCAAAGCGGCAGCGACATCAGCCCCTGCAACCGCATCCACCTGGAATTGGCCAAACGCGTGCGTGACGGCGTCCGCGATGCGGGCGGCATCCCGATGGAATTCCCGCTGCACCCGATCTTTGAAAACTGTCGCCGCCCGACGGCGGCGCTGGACCGCAACCTGGCTTACCTGGGCCTGGTGGAAATCCTGCATGGCTACCCGATTGACGCCGTGGTACTGACCACCGGCTGCGACAAGACCACGCCGGCGCAGCTGATGGCCGCCGCCACGGTCGACATACCCGCCATCGTGCTGTCGGGTGGCCCCATGCTCGATGGCTGGATGGATGGCGAGTTGGTGGGGTCGGGCGCCGCCATCTGGAAAGGCCGCCGCCAGCTTGCCGCCGGCGCCATCGACAATGAAAAATTCCTGCAGATCGCCGCTGCTTCGGCACCCTCTGCCGGTCACTGCAACACCATGGGCACGGCGTCGACCATGAATGCACTGGCAGAAGCGCTGGGCATGTCGCTGACGGGCTGCTCGGCGATACCCGCCCCCTACCGCGAACGGGGCCAGATCGCGTATGAAACGGGGCGCCGCATCGTCGTCCTGGCGCATGAAGACGTGCGGCCCTCACACATCTTGACGCGCGCCGCTTTTCTCGACGCGATCATCGTCAATGCCGCCATCGGCGGTTCCACCAATGCGCAGCCACACCTGATGGCGATGGCTCGCCACGCGGGCGTGGAACTGTATTCGAGCGACTGGATGGCGCATGGTTACGATGTGCCGCTGCTGCTGAACATGCAGCCAGCCGGGAAATACCTGGGCGAGCGTTTCCACCGCGCTGGCGGCGTGCCGGCCGTGATGTGGGAATTGCAGCAGGCAGGCTTGCTGCATGCCGAACGCCTCACGGTCACGGGCCACAGCATGGCGGTCAATCTGGCGGGGCGTGAAAGTGCAGATCGCGAAATGATACGTCCGTTTAACGCTCCGCTGAAGGAAAAGGCGGGTTTTCTCGCGTTGCAGGGCAATCTGTTCGATTTCGCCATCATGAAAACCAGCGTGATCTCTGCCGAGTTCCGCGAACGCTACCTGTCGCGCCCCGGCAGCGAGGGCGTGTTTGAAGCGCGCGCCATCGTGTTTGACGGTTCTGCCGATTATCACGCGCGCATCAATGACCCGGCCCTGGCCATCGACGATAGCTGCATGCTGGTGATGCGCGGCGCCGGTCCCGTGGGCTGGCCCGGTTCGGCCGAGGTGGTCAATATGCAGCCGCCCGATGCACTGCTCAAGGCTGGCATACTGAACCTGCCGACCCTGGGTGATGGACGCCAGTCGGGTACCTCGGACAGCCCCTCGATTTTGAACGCCTCGCCAGAAAGCGCCGTGGGCGGCGGCCTGGCGCTGCTGCGCACGGGTGACATGATCCGCGTTGACCTGAACGCGGGCCGCTGCGACATGCTGGTCGACGCGCAGGAACTGGTCCGCCGTGCAGGAGAACTGTCACCACCGATCAATGACAGCGCGACGCCGTGGCAAGAGATATACCGCGCCAGCGTGGGTCAGCTGGAGACGGGCGCCTGCATGGAACTGGCCCTGAAATACCGCGCCGTGGGGCAGACGCTGCCACGCCATAACCATTGATGTAGGAAGCCGCAACACCTGTAGTGAAAAACGTCGTTAATAAAATCCAACAAGGAGACACGTAATGAACAAGATCATCAGTGCAGCCCTCATGACCGCCATGCTGGCGCTGGCCAGCAGCAGCGCCCTGGCCGACGCAAAAAATCCCAAGATCGGTTTTTCCATCGACGACCTGCGCGTGGAGCGCTGGACGCGCGACCGCGACTTCTTTATCGCCGCCGCCGAAAAGCAGGGCGCCAAGGTCTTCGTGCAGTCGGCCGACGCCAGCGAGCAGCGCCAGATCTCGCAAATTGAAAACCTGATTTCGCGCGGCGTGGACGTGCTGGTGATCGTGCCGTTCAATGCGACTGTGCTCAACAACACCGTCAAGGAAGCAAAAAAAGCCGGCATCAAGGTGCTGTCGTATGACCGCTTGATCCTCAACGCCGATATCGACGCCTATATCTCCTTCGATAACGAAAAAGTGGGCGAGATGCAGGCCGAAGGCGTGGTCAAGCTGCAACCGAAGGGTAATTATTATCTGCTGGGCGGCGCACCGACCGACAACAACGCCAAGATGCTGCGCGAAGGGCAGATGAAAGTCTTGAAGCCATATATTGACAAGGGCGATATCAAGATCGTGGGCCAGCAATGGGTGAAGGACTGGAGCGCTACCGAAGCCTTGTCCATCGTGGAAAACGCCTTGACGGCCAATAAAAACAAGATCGACGCCATCGTCGCCTCGAATGACGGCACGGCTGGCGGCGCCATCCAGGCTTTGGCTGCGCAAAAGCTGGCGGGCAAGGTACCGGTATCGGGCCAGGACGCTGACCTTGCGGCCGTCAAGCGCGTGATCGCCGGCACGCAGGCGATGACCGTCTACAAGCCATTGAAAACCATCGCCTCGGAAGCGGCCACCCTGGCCGTGCAACTGGCGCGCAATGAAAAACCTGCCTATAACTCCAGCTATGACAACGGCTTGAAAAAGGTCAGCACCGTGCTGTTGAAACCGACGCCTTTGACCAAGGCGAACGTGAATATTCTCGTGGATGACGGGTTTTATACCAAGGCTCAGTTGGGTAACTAAAAGCTGGGGTCAGACCCGTCGGGTCTGACCCCCGATTTCTGTTAATTCCAACGAGAGTGAGCATGTCTGACTATCTGCTTGAAATGAAAGGCATCGCCAAACAGTTTGGCGGTGTCCGCGCGCTTGATGGCATCGACCTGCAGGTGCGGTCCGGCGAGTGTATCGGCTTGTGCGGCGAGAATGGCGCCGGCAAGTCGACCTTGATGAAGGTGCTGTCCGGCGTTTATCCGCACGGTAGCTGGGATGGCGAAATCCTGTGGGAAGGCAAGCCGCTGCGGGCGCAGTCGATCCGCGACACGGAAGATGCCGGCATCATCATCATCCACCAGGAGCTGATGCTGGTACCGCAGCTGTCCGTGGCCGAAAATATCTTCATGGGCCGCGAAATTACCCTGCCTGGTGGGCGCATGCATTACGCAGCCATGTACAAGCGCGCCGACGAGCTGCTGCGTGAATTGAAGATACCGGAACTGAACGTGGCGCTGCCCGTGATGAATTACGGCGGCGGCCACCAGCAGCTGGTGGAAATCGCCAAGGCGCTCAACAAGGACGCGCGCCTGTTGATCCTCGATGAACCGTCGTCGTCGCTGACGGCGTCGGAAATCGCCGTATTGCTCGATATCCTGCGTGCCTTGAAGGCGCGTGGCGTCACCTGCATTTATATCTCGCACAAGCTCGACGAAGTGGCCGCCATCTGCGACACCATCGTCGTCATCCGCGACGGCAAGCATATAGCTACCACACCCATGGCACAGATGAATGTAGAGCGCATCATCGCGCAAATGGTGGGCCGTGAAATGAGCCAGCTGTATCCACAGCGCGGGCCGCAGCCAGCCATCGGCGAGGTGCTGTTCGAGGCGCGCCACGTGACCTGTATCGATGCTGACAACCCGCAGCGCAAGCGGGTCGATGATGTGTCGTTCAGCTTGCGCAAGGGCGAGATCCTCGGTATCGCGGGCCTGGTCGGTGCGGGGCGCACGGAACTGGTTTCTGCCCTGTTTGGCGCTTATCAGGGGCCATGCCAGGCGGAAGTCTGGCTCGATGGCCAGCGCATCGATACCTCGACGCCGCAAAAGGCGATTGCCAGGGGCCTGGCCATGGTGCCGGAAGACCGCAAGCACCACGGCATCGTGCCTGACCTCGATGTAGGGCAAAACATCACCCTGGCCGTGCTGGGACAATTTGCACACGCCACGCGCATTGATGGCGAAGCCGAACGGATGGCCGTGCGCGGTGAGATCGCACAGCTGGAATTAAAGGCGGCCAGCCCGACCTTGCCGATTACCAGTCTGTCTGGCGGCAACCAGCAAAAGGCCGTGCTGGCCAAGATGCTGCTGACACGTCCACGTGTGCTGATACTCGACGAACCGACGCGTGGCGTGGACGTGGGCGCCAAATATGAAATCTATAAATTGATGCTGGCGCTGGCAGACCAGGGCGTGGCCATCATCATGGTGTCGTCGGAACTGGCAGAAGTGCTGGGCGTGTCCGACCGCGTGCTGGTGATGGGAGAAGGGCGGCTGCGCGGCGACTTTATCAACCATGGCCTGAGCCAGGAAACCGTGCTGGCGGCAGCGCTGGCCCAGCATCCGGCGCCCGGCGCCAACACTGCATACAAGGAATCCGCCGCATGAAAGCTATCAGCGTAAAACAGCTGTTCACCCAATACAAGATGCTGGCCCTGCTGATCGCCGTGGCGCTGATCTGGGCCTTTTTTTCGTGGAAGACGCAAGGCAGTTTTGTCACCCCGCGCAATCTGTCCAATCTGTTGCGCCAGATGTCCGTCACGGGCATCCTCGCCT
>Ga0105854_1001376_pt1 | contig 10005 bp, 11 predicted proteins | sample OrgsoiDNA_201058_FD_89679 | JGI IMG/M metagenome (GOLD analysis project Ga0105854, IMG submission 89679) | Permafrost soil microbial communities from the Arctic, to analyse light accelerated degradation of dissolved organic matter (DOM) -... | ecosystem: Environmental > Terrestrial > Soil >... | reverse complement strand
TCGTTGTCATGCCGCCGTTCGGCTCCATCCCGTGCAGCCGGCCACGGCGTGAGTTGAGGTCGCCGTTGATCGCACCGACGGCCTCGTCGGGCACCGTTACCTCGAGCTCCATTATTGGCTCGAGCAGCGTCGGCTGCGCCTTCTCGTAGGCCGAGCGAAACGCCATCGAGCCGGCGATCTTGAACGCCATCTCCGACGAGTCGACGTTGTGGTAGCTGCCGTCCACGAGCGTCACCCGCACGCCCTGCACAGGGGCACCGGCGAGGTCGCCGTGCTGAAGCGCCTCCTGGATGCCCTTGTCGACCGCGGGGCGGAAGTTGTGCGGGATCACGCCGCCGACGATCTTGTCGACGAATTCGTAGCCCACGTGGTCGTCGAGCGGCTCGACCACGATGTGGCAATCGCCGAACTGGCCGCGCCCGCCGGTCTGTTTCTTGTAGCGGCCCTGCGCTCGCGCCTCGCCCTTGATCGTCTCGACGTACGGGACGCGTGGCTGGCGCAGCTCCATCTCGACACCGAAGCGGCGCTTCGCGCGGTCGACTGCGACCTCGACGTGGATCTGGCTCATGCCGGAGAGGAGCTCCTCCCCGGTCTGCCGGTCGCGGTGCAGACGTAGCGTCGGGTCCTCCTCTGAGAGGCGGCGCAGTGCCTGCGCGACCTTGTCCTCGTCGCCCTTCGTGCGCGGCGTGACGGCGAAGCTCATCACGGGCTCCGGAAAGCCGATCTGAGGCGGCTCGAGGTCGTGCTCCGCGTCGACGAGCACGTCGCCCGTCTGCACGTCCTTCAGCTTTGCCACGGCGCCGATGTCACCGACCCCGAAACCATCCGACTTCTCGTGCTCCTTCCCTTGCATCGTCATCAGCGAGGCGACGCGCTCTTTCGAGTGGTCGCGGTGGTTGACGAGCGTCGTGTCCGACTTCACCTCCCCGGCGTAGACGCGGAAGACCGAGATGCGACCGGCGAACGGGTCGGCGACGGTTTTGAAGACGAAGGCGGCCACCTTCGCGTCGGTGTCGATCGGCGACCCTTTCTTGGCCGGGCTCGGGACACCCTCGACGAGCAGGTCGAGCAGGGCATGGGTACCGAGGTTCTTCGTCGCGACCCCGCAGGCGACCGGATAGATCTCGTCGCGCGTGACCGCGTTCTTGAGAGCGGCCGCGATGTCGGCTGCCGGAATCTCCTCGCCGCCGAGGTAGCGCTCCATCAGCGCCTCGTCCGTCTCGACGACCGCGTCGAGCAGCTTCGTGCGGTACTCCTCGACGATGCCTGCCAACTCCGCCGGGATCGCAACCGGGTCGCCTTCACGCTCGCCGCCCGGGTCCATGTAGGCACAGTTGTGCAGCAGGTCGACCACGCCGGAGAACTCGTGCTCGGAGCCGATCGGCAGCTGGATCGCGATGCAGCGATCTGACAGCTGCTGCTGGATCGCGCCGAGCACGCGGTAGAAGTCGGCACGCTCGCGGTCGAGCATGTTCACATAGACGACACGCGAGAGCTTGAGCTCTTCGGCGCGGTTCCAGACGCGCGCGGTGTTCACCTCGACGCCCATCACGCCGGAGAGGACGACGAGCGCACCCTCGACCACGCGCAGCGATGCGACGGTATCGGCCTGGAAGCCGGAGTCACCCGGCGTATCGATCACGTTGATCTTGCGGCCCTGCCACTCGCAGTTGCAGAGCGCCGCAGAGAGGGACATCTGCCGGCGCTGCTCGTCCTCGTCCCAGTCGGCAACAGTGTTGCCCGCTTCGACCGTGCCGAGCCGGTTGGTCTTTCCTGCCTGGAAGAGCAGCGCCTCGACGAGCGAGGTCTTGCCCGTGCCACGGTGGCCGACGATGGCGACGTTGCGGATCTTCCCGGCTTCGATGGGCATCGAGTCCTCCTGTTGTGCGCGCGGTGTGAGTCGGACGAATCCTATTGCGGCACGAAGGCAAGAGCCAGGACGGCCACCGCCGCCGAGGCCGCGATGCCTCCGAGCGCAGCCGGAGTTGCGTTCCTCGCGAATCGGGTGAGGAACCCAAGACCGACCGAGGCGACCGCCATGCCGACAAGCGCGAGGAACCACGGATCCGCGCGGTCGGTGCCCGCAAGCAACCCGTGCGCCGTTGCGGCCGCCCAGACGGCGATCGTCAGATAGTGGGCACGGCGCCAGTAGCGATGCGGGATCCGCTTGCGCAAAGCGTTCGTCACCCCCACCGCGGCCATCAGCTCGACGGCGACGATCCCGAGCCCGACCGCGAACGGCCGGTAGCGGTCGGTGAACGGCACGAGCGCCTGCCCGAGCGAGATCGGCGCAACGCGGTCGAGCAGCAGCGAGGCGCCGTGGACGCCGATGAAGACGGCGGTGACGATCGTAAGGAAGCGATGCACGTCCTCGACCGCGAAGCGTGGCCAGGAGAACGCGGCGCGCGCCGACATCGAGAGGCCGAGCACGACCGACGAGGAGAGGAGCAGGTAGGCGACGATCCCGGCGGAGCGCGCCGTGTACCAGACCGTCGGGCTCACGCCGCGAGGAGGGCGGCCGTGCGCTCGCTCCAGGGGTCGTTGCAGGTCACTTGGCCGCTCGCAGCGACAAAGCGGCCGGCAAGCCCGCGCGCTTCGAGCCATTCTGGGCCTCGCTCGCCGAGGAGCAGCGCGGCCTTCGCGGCGACGTCGGCCGCGAGGCAGCTGCCGGCTGCGACTGTCACGTCCCGCCACGGCGTTACGGCGGGGCGGCCGCTCGCCGGGTCGATCAGGTGGTGCTGCACCACGCCGGCGCGGGTCCAGATCCGGTGCGCGACGCTCGACGTTGCCAGGCCACCACGGGTGAGTTGCACAGAACCTCCACCGGGCAGGCCGACCTCGAGCGGCACGTTCGTCGCGACGTCGCCACCCGCGCAGACGAAGCCCTCGCCGAGCAGGGCGAGGGCTTCGTCCGCGGTGCGGCTCTTCACGACGCCGTTCAGGTCGAGCACTATCGGCTCGGTGCGCAATAACATCCAACCACGCAGGGAGAGAGAGTCGAGCGAATGGATCGCCACGGGCTCGACCGGACCGCCTTCCGAGGGGAGATCGGCGAAATCGCGGTCGTAGCCCGTGGCGATGATTGCGCCGCCGACGGCCGGGGTGACCAGGCCGCCGGTGACGCTCGCTGCGTCGAGTGCAAGTGAGAGCATCGACGCGAAGTCCTCCGACACGAGCGTCAAGCCGAGGGGATTGGCATTGACGCGGTTGAGCTCGGAGGTTGGGGAAAAGCGGCTGAAGCGGCGGTCGCGCACATCGAAGAGCGCGCGTACCGCGCCGGGCGGCACGCCGTCGGGCAGGACAATCTCGCAACCCATCGACCGGAAGCCGCTCACGAGCCACCGCTCTGAACGGCGGGAGCGCCCCCGGTGGACGGGGCGACCGAACTGCTGCCGAAGTCATCGAACGACTGGGACTGTGACTCGTCGTACGGCGAGGTCGAGATCTGCGAGACGGCTGCGCCGGAAGAGGCGGGCGTGCTCACTCCGGCGTGGCCCGCACGCGCGACGAGCGCAAAACCCCCGAAGGCTGCGGCCGACACTGCGACGACGGCGTAACGCGCGAGTCGCAGCTTGCGACGCGTCGACTCGAGACGAGAAGGCCTGTCCATGCCCCCAAGGCAACCACTCCCGCCTAAGCGGTCGCTAAGACGAGCCTAAATAAACGATCAGACCCGCGCGGCGGCGCCGGCGAGCCGCGCCTTCAGGCGGAGGATCGCCTTCGTGTGGAGCTGCGAGACGCGGGACTCGGTGACGCCGAGCACCTCGCCGATCTCGCGGAGGGTCAGCTCCTCGTAGTAGTAGAGGGTGACCACGAGCTTCTCGCGCTCGGGGAGGCGAGCGATCGCGTCGGCGAGCGCCTCGCGCATCTCCGACGCGTCGAGCACGTCAGCGGGGCGCGGGCCGGTCGTGTCCTCGATCGTGTCGAGGAGCGACACCTGGTCGCCGTCGCCCGAGGTCGACCACAGCTCGTCGAGCGCGGCGATCGAGGAGCGGGAGATGTCGGTCAGCGACTGCTCGAGCTCGTCGACGGAGATCCCGATCTTCTGTGCGATCTGCTCGTCGTTCGGTGCGGTCCCGAGCCTCGCCTCGAGCTCGCCGATCGCCCGCTCGATCTCGCGGGCACGGGAGCGAACCGAGCGCGGCACCCAGTCGAGCGCGCGGAGCTCGTCGATGATCGCGCCCTTGATCCGGGAGATCGCGTAGGTCTCGAACTTGATGTCGCGGTCGGGGTCGTAGCGCTCGATCGCGCCGATCAGGCCGAGCAACCCGTACGAGACGAGGTCGCCCTCGTCGACGTGCGCAGGGAGCCCGGAGCCGAGCCGGCCGGCGACGTACTTGACGAGTGGCGCATAGGTCAGGATCAGGCGATCGCGAAGGGCCTTGTCCTTCGTTCGCCTGAACTCGTGCCACAGCGACTTTGTGTCCTCCCCGGCCACGGATGGAGAATACGCGCTACGCGCGCGTTCTCCTCACAGCCGACCAGGCGAAGGTCGCCATCCAGGCCGCGAGAGCCGCCGCGGCGGCCGCGATCACCCACTCCACAGCCGACGCCGACCAGAGCGCGATCAGGCCGAAGGAAAGCGCGATCAAGGAGAAAAGGCCCGCCAGCAGCACGGGGCGATGCTACTGCGCGCGCTCGGGGTGGCCCCGGAAACCGCCGATACAATCCGCAGCGCGAAAGCCGAGGGGCGTAGCTCAATTGGTAGAGCACCGGTCTCCAAAACCGGGGGTTGCAGGTTCAAGTCCTGTCGCCCCTGTTTCTTTCGCTGAGCCGCAAACCCGCATCGTCAGCGGGTTTGCGGCATGTCCGCGGTCGCCGCTGCACTCCGCTCGCGATCGTTGAAGAAGGGCGGCTCGAAGGCTTCAAGGGCGGCGTAACCTTCGTTCTCCTCGCCCTTGCCAGGCTGCGTCGGCGCTACTTGATGTCTCCGGCGCGCAACTGGTTGACGATCAGCCCGGAGAACGGAAACCATTCACGGTTGTCTGCCTCGTCGAACGAGAAAACGTTCGTGCTGCCGGCGAGCGCCAGCGCCGCCGCCGACGTCAACGTCTGATCGCTCGAGAGGCGCTCGTCACCCTCGACCTGGGCGGCCGTCACCCTGCCCCCGCTCTGTCGCGCAAGCAACAAGAGCCGGGCCGTCACCTCCTCGAAGGTCACCGGCCGGGTGTCGTCCACCAAGCGACAGCCTAACCACCTCGATCGTGACCTCGTCGATTGTCAGTTTCGAACAAGCCTCTAGTCGCCGTCCACAGCGGGAGGAGCACCCACCTCCGACGATCAGTACCGTCGTTCGGCCAGTACCGCCCAGAGCGGATTCCGCGCATCCTTCGATCATGCCGGGTGAAGAACCACTGGAAGCGAGCGGCCGGAGTCCGCGACTTCAGCGGGCAAACGTCGTTCACTGCATCGAGTGCTCGAGTTCGAGCGGCGTGAAGTGGTCAGGATGGAGCGCCTACCGAGTCGACAACCCGGAAACGGACAGACGACCGGCGCTTGCGTTCTATTGCCCCACCTGCGCGAAGCGCGAGTTCGGCTAGCAGGGCCTATTCGAGTTCGACGCACACGTCGACGCCGCCGGCGCGCTGCGCGGCCTCCCAGGCCCGGACGCGAAGGAACGTCGCCGTCCGCAGCGCGCCGGCGTTGTACGAGCCGAGGATGCTGATGCGGATCGCGTCCGCGGCAACCACGTTGGCCACGATGTCACCGCGCGCCTGGATGTCCGCCAGCAGTACAGGCAGCAGCGTTGGTTCGCTGATTCGGATCGTGGTCATGCCGCAGAGTCCCTCGTCGCACAAACCTTGACCGCCCAGGCGGTGCGCCGCCCCCGCCGAAAGGTGAGGCTCTCGCCAGAGTTTCACCACGCTCAACTCAGTCGAACCTGAAGACGGCTTCGAGCGGTGCCGGGCCGCCGTCCGGCACGCGCTCGTCCAGCAGCTCCGCCATCGCGTCCTGCCAGCGCGCGCTGACCTCCTGGGCCGCGAGGTGGCGCTCGGCCCGGTCGAGGTCGTCCGCCTCGAAGTAGCCGAACATCTCGTGCCCCGCGCGGAAGATCGTGTAGTTGCAGATGCCGGCTCCGCGCAGCGCCTCGAGCATCTCCGGCCAGACGCGCCGATGGGCCTCGACGTACTCGTCCACCTTCTCGGGCTTCACCCGTACGACGAAGCCTCGCCGCTCAGTCATCTACTCCTCCTCGACGATCACGACGACCAGCCTCCGCGGTCCGTGCACTCCCTCGACCCGCTTCAGTTCGATGTCGGAGGTCGCGGACGGTCCCGACACGAAGGTCAATGGACGCAGCGCCGAGTCGCTCAGCGCAGCGAATGCCTCCGGCACCGTTTCGACGACCTGCTCGGCCGCGACGACGCAGACGTGGAGGTCCGGGACGAGCGTCAGGGCGCGCCGGCCCTCTGCCGGCCCGCCGGAGAGGACGAGCGTGCCCGTCTCGGCGATCGCGACCGTGCAACCGGTGAGAACGCCGTCGAGCGCGTCCAACTCGTGAGCTCCCAGGCCGTCGTCTTCGACCGCGCCGGCCGGGCGCCACTCGAGCGGGAGGCCCCGCGGGATCCCGATCCGCCCCGGTGCGAGCTCCTCGAGCGTCTCGCCGAGCTGGGCGGCCCCGACTCGGCGCACGGTTGCGCGGTAGTCGATGAGGCGCTCGCCCAGGAGGTCGATCCGTTCCCGCTGGGAGCGCTCGCCGGCGCTCCGGTAGGTGCGCGCAACGGGCTCGGGCGCGGTCGCACCGGCGGTTGCGCTCCGTACCGCCGCGAGGATCGCCTCACGCGCCGCGCTCACGGCTCCACCACTCGCGGAACGTCTCCTTCGGAACCGGCTTCAGGTCGCGTGTGCGCGTCCAGGTCGCAAGCGGGCCGGGCAGGCGCCGCGCCGGACGCTGCACAACGCGCGCGCAGCGTTGCGCCCACTGGTAGAGCCGCGCGTGCCCGAAGACACGAGCAAGACCGCGCATCACGACGCGCTCCGGGGTCGAGCCCACCTTCCGGACGACCTCCGCGCGCAGGTGCAACAACACTGCGGGGATGTCGATCTTGACCGGGCAGACCTCATAACAGGCTCCGCACAACGTCGAGGCGTAGGGCAGCGACTTCGCGTTTTCGACACCAACGAGCTGCGGCGTCAGGATCGCCCCGATCGGGCCGGGATACACAGAGCCGTACGCATGCCCGCCGGTGCGCGAGTAGACCGGACAGACGTTCAGGCAAGCGCTGCAACGAATGCAATGGAGTGCCTGCCGCCCCACTCGGTCGGCGAGCACCCGCGTCCGCCCGTTGTCCAGAAGCACGACGTGGAACTCCTGTGGCCCGTCACCCTCGGCCACACCGGTCCAGAGCGACGTGTACGGGTTCATGCGCTCCCCCGTCGAGGAGCGAGGCAGAAGCTGCAGGAAGACCTCGAGGTCGGCGAAGGTCGGCACGAGCTTCTCGATGCCGACCACCGTCACGAGCACCGGGGGCAGCGTCGTGCACATCCGCCCGTTCCCCTCCGATTCGACGACCACCACGGTGCCGGTCTCGGCGACACCGAAGTTCGCGCCACTCACCCCGACCTTCGCGTTCAGGAACTTCTCGCGCAGGTAGACGCGGGCCGTCTCCGCGAGCTCGTGCGGGTCGTCGGACAAGTCCTTCCCGACCGCGATGGTGCGCAGGAAGAGGTCGCGGATCTCCGAGCGGTTGCGGTGGATCGCCGGCACCAGGATGTGCGAGGACCAGTCGCCGTCGAGTTGCAGGATCAGCTCGGCGAAGTCCGTCTCGATCGCGTGGACGCCGCCGGCGGCGAGCGCGTCGTTCAGCTCGATCTCGTCGGTCGTCAACGACTTCACCTTCACGACCTCTGTCGCGCCATGTGAGCGCGCGACGTCCAGCACGATGGCGTTCGCCTCGGCCGCGTCGCGCGCCCAGTGCACGAGCCCACCTGCAGCCTGCACCGAGGCCTCGAACTGAAGCAGGTACTCGTCGAGCCGCTGCATGACGTCCGCCTTGATCGCTTGGCCGGCGTTGCGGAGCTCCTCCCAGTCGGGCACCTCCGCGACGACGCGTGCACGCTTGTCGCGGATCGTCGCCGTGGCGTTGCGGAGGTTGTGCCGCAGCTGGGTGTCGCCCAGCGCGACGCGCGCGGCATCGGGGAACGACGTCACGATGCGAGGATTTCCGCGAGGTGCATGGTCCGGATGCCGCTGCGCCGGCGCGAGAGCCCGCCGGCGATCTGCATCAGGCACGAGCCGTCGACCGCCGTACAGATCTCGGCTCCGGTCGAAATGACGGCCTGGCACTTGTCGGCGAGCATGGCGGTCGACGTCTCGGCGTTCTTGACGGCAAACGTGCCACCGAATCCGCAGCACTCCCCCGCCTCCGGCAGTTCGACGAGGTCGAGCCCGCGCACTGCGCGGAGCAACCTGAGCGGCCCCTCTCCGACCTTCGTGACGCGCAGGGAATGGCAGGTCGGGTGGAAGGTGACGCGGTGCGGAAAGGAGGCGCCGACGTCCTCCACCCCGAGGTGCGAGACGAGAAACTCGGAGAACTCGAAGACGCGCGGGGCGAGCGCAGGACGGAGCTCGCGGATCGTCCCGACGCACGACGACGAGGGCGAGACGACCGCGTCGAAGCGCTCGAAGATCCGCTCGAAGCGCGCCGCGAGCGCCAGGGCTTCGTCGTGGTAGCCGCTGTTTTGGTGCAGCTGGCCGCAGCAGGTCTGCGCGGACGGGAACTCGACCTCGTGGCCGAGTCGCTCGAGGACGCGGACGACCGCCTTCGGCGCCTCCGGAAAGAGCGTGTCCCCGAGGCAGGTGACGAAGAGGCCGACCCGCATCAACCCTCTAGCGCGGGTACGAGAGCGCGACGCCGCCGTCGACGTTGAGGATGTTGCCCGTGCTCTTCGCGGCCCGCGTCGGCGAGGCGAAGTAGAGGACTGCCTCCGCGATGTCGGCCGGCAACACGTTCACCTTCAGCGTCGTCCGCGCGCGGTAGTGCTCCTCGAGCTCGTCCGCGGGAATTCCGTAGGCGCGTGCGCGCTCCTCGCGCCACGCGGAGTCCCAGATCTTGGAGCCTTCAAGGACGGCGTCCGGGTTGACCGTGTTGACGCGAATACGATCGCCTCCGAGCTCTTCCGCGAGGCAGCGGGCAAGGTGGAGCGACGCCGCCTTCGCTGCAGAGTAGGCAGCCGCGTTCTTCCCCGGCGCGAGCGCGTTCTTCGAGCCGATGAAGACGATGCTCCCGCCCAGTCCCTGGGCGCGAAGAACCCGCGCCGCCTCGCGGGCGACGAGGAAGTAGCCGCGCGCGAGGATGTCGTTGTTGCGGTCCCAGAGCTCCAGGCTCGTCTCTTCGATCGGGGCGCTCGACGCGATGCCTGCGTTCGAGACGACGATGTCGATGCCGCCGAAGGCGAGTACCGCCGCGCGGTACGCGGCGACGATCGACGCCTCGTCCAGCACGTCGGCCGGCGCCCCAACGGCGACGTCGCCGAGGTCGGCCGCCACGGCGGCGGCACCGTCGGCGTCGAGGTCGGTTGCGACGACGCAGGCGCCTTCGGCGACGAGCGCGCGCGCGACCGAGCTCCCGATCCCACCCGCCGCCCCCGTGATCAGCGCGATCGCCCCCTGGAGCTCGCGCGGCGGAGGTGCGAGCGAAAGCTTGTACAGCTCGAGCGGCCAGTACTCGATCGCGAACGACTCTTCGTCGTCGAGCGAGACGAAGCCGCCAAGCGCCGAGGCCGACCGCATCACGTTGATCGCGCGGTGATAGAGGTCGCGCGCGAGGCCCGCCGCCTTCAGCGTCCGGCCGACCGAGACGAGCCCGACACCCTGGATCACAACCACCCGCGGGCTCGGGTCGCTCAATGCGTCCTCACTGCGGTAGTGCTCGAAGAACTCCAGTTCGCGCTACCGCCACTCAGAGACGCGCTCGACGATCCGCTCCTGCAGCACGCCGGCACCCTCCGACTGAGGGTCGAAGTCCACCCACACCGCGCGGCGTCTCGTGTGCACGAGGTGAT
>Ga0105854_1001373_pt1 | contig 10016 bp, 9 predicted proteins | sample OrgsoiDNA_201058_FD_89679 | JGI IMG/M metagenome (GOLD analysis project Ga0105854, IMG submission 89679) | Permafrost soil microbial communities from the Arctic, to analyse light accelerated degradation of dissolved organic matter (DOM) -... | ecosystem: Environmental > Terrestrial > Soil >... | reverse complement strand
TCCGGCCGTCGAGATATTCCTCGAACGAACGGATGAGATAGCCGATGAGCAGAAGACTGGAAGCATTTTCGCACGCGCGGGCCGGCTCGCGGTCCATCAGATCGGTTGCGTAGGACAAAAAGAACTGCGCCAGGTCCTCTCCCGCTTGCTCGAGGATGACGGTGTGCAGCTCCTCGCGCGGCATGGTGCGGATTTTCCGCATGAAATTAGTCGCCAGGTCGCGTTTCCGTGCTGCCTCTCTTGCCCGCCGCTCCATCCCGCCTCCCTCGCTCGCCGGACGGTGGCCCTCGGAGGCCGTTCCGCAACCACATTGAGATTGACTTCCGCGCGCGCGAATGGAGAAATGTGCCTTCACGAGTATTTCAGGGGGGCGGATGTTCACGGGCGTGAAGGTTTTTTCGGCGACCAAAGCGAAAGAGCGCGACGACTTGGGCGAGCAGGTGACGCGCTGGCTGCGGGCAAACGCGGACCTCGAGATCGTCGATCGCACGGTCATGCAATCGAGCGACAACGAATTTCATTGCCTGACAGTGGTGATCTTCTACAAGCCGCGAGCGAAGCCTTAGCGCTTTGGCTTCGAGCGGCTTCTAGCGGCGCGGTTTCTTCATCAGCGCCGGCGGCGGTGTTCTCGCAGCGACGATCAGAGTGCGCGGCGCCGCTTGCTGATGCTCCTGCGAGACGTGCAGCGCGGCGATGCCGGCCGTGATGGCGAACGCTGCCGTGAGCCCAAGCCACGACCAGACCCCAGTCTTCGCGGTTTGACGCTTCGTCTGCGGCGCAAGCTCCGGCGGTGCGGCAACTCCGGCGAGAGCTTCCAGGGCGTGAGCGAGCTCGAGCGCACTGTGCGGCCGGCCGGCCGGGTTCAGATCCACGCAGCGCTCCACCAGCGAATCCCAGCGCGAATCGAGACCCGCGATGACCTTCGACGGCGGCGGAAAACGGCCCACCGGCAGGTCGCCCGTGAGCAGCTCGTACATCATCACGCCGAAGGAATAGAGGTCCGCGCGATGGTCGGCGCGCTTCGCGTCCTTGCGCTGCTCGGGCGCCATGTAGTTCGCGGTGCCCATGGCGACGTGGCTTTGGGTGAGGCACTCCGCACCGTCAGAATGGAGTCCGGCGAGCCCGAAGTCGAGAACCTTGGTGCGCAGCTGCGGCGTGACCAGCACGTTGTCTGGCTTGAGATCGCGGTGCACCACGGCTCGCGCGTGGGCGTAGGCCAGTGCGTGCGCGACCTGGGCAAGAAGCTTCGCCAACTGACGCGCCGTGGGACGGTTCTTGTGCGCCCAGGTCCGCAGCGACTCGCCCTGGATGATCTCCATGGCGATGAAGACGTGCTGTCCGGCCTTGCCGCGGCCGAGGAGCCGGACGATGCCGGGATGATCGAGCTGCGCCATCGCCGCCGCCTCGCGGCCGAAGCGGCGCACATAGTCCGGAACGGCCGCCATCTGGGCCGTGAGGATCTTGACCGCGACCGGAAGCTGGTCGCTGATGCGCGTGCAGCGGAAGACTTCACCCATGCCGCCGACGCCGATGCGCTCGTGCACGAGAAAGCCGTCGAGCTGGGGAAAGGTGATGTCGGCCTTGGGCGGCGTGGGTGGCGGAGCAAGCGGCGGCGGCTTTGCGGCCTGCGGCGGCGCCGGCGTTTTCTCTCGCAACACCTCGAAGCGCACGCCGCAGTGACCGCAGCGGGCGAGCGCGCCGTCAACGAAGCAGCTCACGTCGCAGCGGATGGCGCAGTTCGGGCACCGCTGGACCGCGCGCTTTTTCGCTGCTGCCGGAGGCGGATTGGACGCCATGACCCGCCACTCTGACCCAGGCCCGATCCAACGCAACTTTTCAACCAAAAAAGAGCAGCCGGAAACCGCGTCAGTCGTCGAGGGCTTCGAGGACTTTGAAGATTTCTACGGGGGCTTCTCGGTTTTTGACTTTGGCCGGCGGCAAGGCTTCGAGGACGAACTGCGACTTGCCGGCGCGCATCGCGCACTCTTCCGAGATGACGACCATGTTCTCGCGGGCGACTCCGCAGAGCCGCGAAGCCAGGTTTACGCCGTCGCCGATGGCCGTGTAGCTGAGCGCCTTGGACGAGCCCATGTTGCCGACGACGACGTGGCACGTGTGCAACCCGATGCAGATCTGGATGGGCACCCGGCCTTGGGCGACGCGGTCGATGTTCCACTCTTTGAGCCGCTCTTGCATCTTGACCGCCGCGCGGACGGCCTGGGTGGCATCGTCGGGCCGCTTCACCGGCGCTCCCCAGAGGCCCATGATCGCGTCGCCGATGAACTTGTCGAGGATGCCGTTGTGCTCGAACAAGATGTCGACCATCAGCTCGAAGTAGTCGTTGAGCATCTTGACCACTTCCTGCGGCGGCATCTTCTCCGAGATGCTGGTGAAGCCGCGGATGTCGCTGAAGAGGATGGTCAGCTCGGTGAGCGTTCCGCCCTTGGACAGCTCGATACTGCCGCGAGCGGCCTGCTCCACCAAGGCAGGAGACAAAAAGCGGGAGAGCTGCGCCCGCTGCGCTGCTTCGTGCTCCAGCGCGCGGGCGTACTCGCTGTTCTCCAGCGCGACGGAGGCCTGCGCGGCGATGGCGGAGAGCACTTCCAAATCCTTGGTGGTGAAGGCCGCGATCCGCTCGCGCGAATCGAGGAACATGATGCCCTTCACCTCGTCGCCAGAGGAGCTCAAGAGCGGCACGGCCATGGCCGAGCGCACGCCCAGCGCGATGATCGAATGCGAGGCGGCGAAGCGCGCGTCGGTGATGGCGTCGCTGGTGAGCACGCCCTCTTTCGCTTCCTGCACCTGGGCGAGTAGCGTGTCGGAGACCAGCACCTTGCCCTGCCCCGGCTTGCGCTGGCGCATGGCCTGGATGACCAGCTCCTGCGACTGCGGATCGCGCAGCAGGATGACGCCGTTGTCGGCCGGAATCAGGTCGAAGGCGATCTGCAGGATCCGCGCGAGCAGCTCGTTCAGGTCGCGCTCGAGCCGCACGTAAGTCGAGAACTCGTGCCCGATGCGCAACCGCTCGTAGTCGCGCTTCAGGTTGTTCATGTCGTGGACTTGATCGACCGGCGCGAACGTCGCCTTGGCCCCGACACGAGCGACCACGCTCTCCAGCTCACGCGCAGCATCTTCCGTCCTGACGATCTCGGCGTTCTTGGTGCGCGGGTCGCCCTTGCCGAAGCGGAACTCCATCTTCGAGGTGCCAATGAGCACCTCGTCGCCCTCCTTCAGCGTGGAGGGCGCGAAGATGCGCTTGCCGTTCAGGTAGGTGCCGTTCGACGAGCCCAGATCGCGCAGAACATAGTCTTCGCCTTCCTTGTCGATCTGGCTGTGCTTGCGCGAGACTTCGCGGTCGGCGAGCCGGACGCTGGCGGTGGTGCTGCGTCCCAAGACGTTGTTCTCACCCAGGGGATACTCGGTGATGTCGCCGGTCAGGCCCTTGAGGGTCAACCGAGGGGAATTGTCGGAGGGCGTCTTTCCGACTCTCAGCTCCGGCGGGTGCGAAACCTGTGCCGGGGGGTTCTCGTCCGTCTTGTCGCGCGGAAGGTCATCGCGAACCGCTCCGCAGCTGGGGCAGCGGCCAGCGACGGGCTCGTTTTCGCGGTAGCAGACGGGGCAGACCGCCATCGCGCGACTTTATCACCGCGCGAAGTCCGTTTCGAGCTTTCCTTGCTCGCCCGGCTCTGGTACGCGGCGCAAGTGAAGATCAAGCAACGGCCGGAAGACTTCGTCGTGCGCGAGGGATATCGCTTCGAAAGCGACCCCGGCGGCATGGTGTTCGTCTACCGGATGGACAAGCAGAAGGTCTCGACGCTCGCGGCATTGGAGCGGCTGTCGAAGGAGTTCAACGTCCGCCGGCGCGACCTGTCCGTCTGCGGCCTCAAGGACAAGCAAGGCCGCACTGAACAGCTGGTCGGCGTCAACGGCGGCGCGCTGGGCCTCTCCGACGTGGTCCAGGCCGGCGATCTGCGGCTCGAGCTCATCGGACGGACGGCTCAGCCGCTCAGCTCGGGGAACATCACCGCCAACCGCTTCGAAGTGACGGTGCGCGATCTCTCGAAGGACGAAGCCGCGCGGGTTCCCGAGAGCGTCGCGGAAGTGCAGCGCGCCGGGGTGGTGAACTACTTCGACTCGCAGCGCTTCGGCTTCCTCAAGCACGGGCAGGGTTTCATCGGCAAGCAGCTCATCCGCGGCGACTTTGAAGGCGCCCTGAAGAGCTTTCTTGCTACTCCCAGCGAGCTCGACCGCAGCGACGACAGCAAGGTGAAGGCCTTCTGGCGCGACCACTGGGGCGAGTGGGGCTTGCGTGCGCCGCAGGACGCCGGCCGCAAGTACGCGCCCATGCTGCGCCAGCTCCGCGAGGATCCGACGAACTTCAAGGCGGCGTTCATGCACATCGACCGGCGCATCCGGATGATGTCGATCTTCGAGCTGCAGAGCTATATCTGGAACGAGGGCGCCAAGCGGTACCTGACCAACAAAGTGCCGCAAGCGGAGCTGATCGGCCTGCGCTACCAGGCGGGCGCGCTGGTCCTGCCGCGCTCGCTGACGCGCGAAGTCCGCGACGTCTTGTGGGGCAAGACCTTCCCGCTGCTGGCGCCGGACTCCGAGTTCGACGACGAGGAGATCAAGTCCGCTGCGCTGGGCGCGCTGAACGTGCAGCAGCTGCGGCTGGAGGATCTGCAAGTGCCGGACACGAGGCAGCTCTTCTTCAAGCACGAGGAGCGGCCGCTGTTCGTGGTGCCCGGCAAGCTGCGCGTGAACGAGCCGCGCGACGACGAGATGAACCGCCGGCGCCTCAAAGTAAACCTCTCCTTCACCTTGCCGCCGGGCGCGTATGCCACGTTGGTGGTGCGGCGTGTCCTCTGGTTTGCCGCGGAGTCGAAGCGCAGCGAAGAGCAGGTAGGCCGCAGCTGGGGCCGCCCAATCTCGGAGAACGTGCCGCAAAAGCCTGCGCCCGCGAGAGCGCGGCCAGCCGATCGGGATGAAGAAGAAGAGGCTGCGCCCGCGGCCGCGGTCGAGAAGCCAGCGACGCCGAAGATGGGCTTCCGGGAGCGGCAGAAGCGCAAGAAGGACGCCCGCGCCAGCAACCGGAAGAGCGCGAAGCGCTAGCTGCACTTCTAGCCCAGGGCGATGCGCTCCGCGTGGGAGTAGACGGTCATGGAGCCAGCGCGGGCAAAGCCGCACAAGGTGATGCCCGAGGCGCGCGCTAGATCGACCGCCAGCGAGGACGCCGCCGAGACGCTGGCGATCACCGCCACACCCGCCGCCGAAGCCTTCTGCACGACTTCGAAGGACGCGCGGCCGCTCACGACCAGGAGCGCCGGAGCTTGGAGAGGCAGGCTGCCGTCGAGGATGAGCTTGCCTACCGTCTTGTCGACCGCGTTGTGCCGGCCGATGTCTTCGTAGGTAGCCAGCACCACGCCGCTCGCGTCGTGCAGGGCCGCCGCGTGGACCCCGCCGGTGCGGGCGAAGTTCGGCTGCCGACTGCGCAAGGATTCAATGGCCTCGAACATGGTTGCCGCGGCAATCATTGCCGTGACAACTTTTTGTGGCGCGCAGCGATCGATGACGTCGTCCACGCTGCGCCGGCCGCACACGCCGCAGGCCGAGGTGGTCAAGGTGCCGCGCCTCGTGGCGGAGAGCTTGTCCACGTCGAGCATGAAGCCGGGCGCGGCGGTCACGTCGATGACGTTGCCGAAGCCCTCTTCGCCCGGCCGCCCGCAGTGCGCGACGCTGCCGACGTCATCGCGCGATCCGATGACGCCTTCGGCGAAGAGAAAGCCGACGGCCAGCTCGCGGTCCGCCCCCGGCGTGCGCATGGTGACAGCGAGCGTGTCGCCCTGGGCGCGGATCTCCAGCGGCTCCTCGGCGACGATGTCGTCCTCGGCGGCCGGCCGCAGGACTCCACCGCTCAGCTTCTGCACTTCGCGGCGCGCGACGCCCTTCATTGCTGGCGCAACTTCAAACGCGAATCGTCGTCGACGATCGCCACGAAGCCCATTCCGCACCAGCCGCAGGTCACCTCGTCGTCGTTCCCAAAGTCGTCGAAGGGATTGTGCGCGCTGCAGGCAGGACACTCGAACTCGTCGAACTTGCGCTTCGACCCCAGGAAGTCGCCCGACTTCTTGTTCTCCTCTTCTTCCTGCTCGGCGATCTGTCCGAGCGTCGCTTTGTCGTAGGGCATACCGGCACCGTACTCTTACTAGCCGCGGGCGCGGAAGCCCGAAAAACAGTCGCCGCTCGCGCAGGTTGCCCAAAAGGTGGATCTGAACCACCTTGCGCCCCATGTGGCTCTTGGCAGCGCTTATCTTCGTTGCGAGTGAATCGGAGAAGATCCGGCCTGACGCGCGGCCCAAGGTCGAAGCGCAAGGTCCGCGCATCAGGCTGGCGGCGGCGGGCGGCGAGTGTGTTGGCGCGCAAATCGTCGTGCAAGGTCCGGCGCGGCAGCTCTCGGCCAGCGCAACCAGCGGCATCGATCTGTACCGGGTCGCCACCATCGCCTTGAAGTTCCCCAGCGGGCCGGAAGGCGCTTCCGGCGACTGGCCCGATGCGCTGATTCCGGCGCAGGACGTTTTGTACAAAGAGTCTCGCAAGGCTTTCCCAGTCGATGTCCCGGCCAACAGGTTGCAGTCGATCTTCGTTGAGACCTGTCTGCCGCGCGGAGGTGGTGCTTCCCGGCAGACCGGCTCAGTCAAGCTGGCGTGGACCGGCGGCTCGCTGGAGGTGCCGGTCGAGCTTCGCGCTCGCGCCTTCGATCTGCCGGCCACTCCAACGCTGGTCACGGCCTTCGGCTTCTCCGGCTATGCGGCCGCGAAGGGCCACGGGCGCGACGCCTCCGCTTCCGTCCAACTGACGCACGACTACGATCTGATCGCTTTGCGGCGGAACGTAACGCTGATGGGCGGAAGGCAGGATCCGCCGCACTTCAACGGCAGCAAGATCAACTGGAGCGAGTACGACGCGGAAGTGTCGCCGTTCCTCGACGGCACCGCCCTGCCCTCCGGAGCGCGCTGGACTTCCGTCGACATGCGAGAGCCCGGGAAGCTCACGCGCGAAGGACGCCGCAGCTTCCGCCGAGCCTGGGTAGACCACTTCCGCGAGCGCGGCTGGCTCGACCGGCTCTTTCGCTACGTCACCGACGAGCCGCCCCCCAAGGAATTCCCCAAGGTCGAGGCCATGACCCACGAATACCTCGAGGACGCACCGGAAGTGCGGCGCCTGGTGACCGCCTCCTTCTCCAACCAGCTGCCGTCGGTTGACCTCTATACACCGGTCATCAACTGCGTCGGTGCGCGCAACTCGACCTGCGATCACGCTGCCCCGCGCTCCGCCTACCGCACGCTTTGGTGGTACCAGAGCTGCCTCTCGCACGGCTGCAGCAGCGACGGCAAGCCAATCACCGACCCGGCCTTTCGCGGCTGGCCCAGCTACATGATCGATGCGCCCGCCACGGCCGCCCGCGCAATGGGAACGCTGGCCTTCGCGCAGGACGTTCCGGGCGAGCTCTACTTCGACACCGTCTTCGCCTACGAGCAGCAGGAGCCCTGGACCGATCAATGGGCCTTCGGCGGCAACGGCGACGGCACGTTGTTCTATCCGGGGACGCCCGAACGAGTCGGCGGCAAGCACGACGTCCCCATCGAGTCTCTTCGAATTGTACAAATCTCCCGCGGCATCGCCGACCACGGCTATCTCTCGCTCTGCGCTCTGCTGGGCGACCGGCCGCTCGCTCTGGCCGAGGCTCGCGCCGTGGCGCCCTCCACTCGCGGTTTCTCTCGCGATCCGCAGGCGTACGCGCAGATGCGGGAGCGCCTGGCTTCACGCATCGAAGCGCTCCTCGCGGCGCAGAAACCGAAAGGGCCGTAGAACTAGCGCATGCTCCTTGCTCTACTCCTCGCTCAATCGGTCTGTCCGCCGCAGAAGCTGCAGTCGGTGAAGTTCACTCCAGGTGAAGTCCTCTCCTTCAAGCTCGACGCGCTCGGCGCCGACGTGGGGACGTTCGAGATCCGCACCCAGCGCCCCCCAGCGGCGCACAAAGAAGCCTCGCTGGAGTTGACCTCTCGCGCCCGCACCAGTGCCTTCGTCTCCACCAACCTCGGCCAATACGAAGGCTATGCAGTCTCGCTGGTGGGCCACGGCTTCGAACCACTGCACTACCGGGAAGACGTGGACGAGGGCCAGACCCACCGCGCGGCCGAGCTGGATTTCCCGCCCGCGGCTGGAAAGCTGGCCGTGCACGCGAGCAAGGACGGGGAAGGCGAGACGCTTTCGCTGCCGGCCGGCACGGAAGTGCGCGATATCTTGTCCACGCTCTTCGTTTTGCGCGCCCAGCCGTTGAAGACCGGCACGCCCATCTGTATGGACGTCTACGCGGGCCGCAGGGTCTGGCACCTCACCGGCCAGATCGCGGCCCGCGAGAGCATCGATACGCCGCTGGGAAAGATTGCCGCTGTCCGTATCGACGCCGATGCCGTGCGCACCGACGACGCCAAGATCAAGCGCTCGGCTCACGTCTGGGTGAGCGACGATGCGCGCAGGCTTCCGCTGGTGGCGATTGGCGACGTGCGCGGCAAGACCCTACGCGCGCAATTGACCGCGGTAAAACGCTAGACCTGCGTTCCGGCCGCGGCCCTCTAGACTGTCTTAAAGAAGACCCTTGTTGCGGCGGATCTGCTCGACGGTCTTCTGGTACTCGACCTCCCACGCCTGCGTGCCTTCCGACAGATGCTTGAGGCGCGAGCGAGCCTCGCGGTCGATGTCCTCGTCGACATCCAGGTGCTTCTTGAAGACACCGTAGATCTTCTTGCGGATGACGTGGTCCTCGGCAAACACCTCTTCGACGTTGCGAGAGATGAGCAGGAACTCGATCATCTGGTTGATGATGTAGTCGATGCCCTCGTCGCCCATCTTGAAGCCGCGAACGTCGGCCATCTCACGCTTGACGCCGTTGAAGCGCGAATGGTCGTAGCCTCGGCGCTCAAGCGCTTCGCGGGTGGCTTGGTTTACGCGCTCTTCGGAGGCGAGGTATTCTTTGAGGATCGCCGCCATGTCCATCTCGGCGTCCGCGACCCGCATCGTCTCCACCTCGACGTCGCCGTCCGCCATCAGAGTGGCGATGACGTCGCGAGCGATGGCGGGGATGATTTTCGGGTAGAGCTTCATCGAGGCGGTCCTTTCACGGCGCATTCGGTCCTGCGAGGGCCAGCCTTGTAGGACAGGTGCGTCATGGGGGGCAAGGAAAAACACGCATTTAGTTCGCTCGCTTTTACTCCTCGCTTTTTGCGTTCGGAGGGCCCGGCTCACTCAGCCGGACGTCGCCTGTGTCGTCGAAAGCAGCGTCCGGGTCGGGGGCTACGTCTTCTTCGAGCGCATCGAGCTCAGCGGCGGCGGCGTCGAAGGCGACGTCTTCACGATCCCGCAACAAAGCGTCCGTCTCCGGCCCGCTTTCTGGCGCTCCGCCGCCGTCCACTTCCGCGCCGCCTTGCGCTTGGTCGGCCGCGCTCAAGAACGTCTGCACCCGTTCCGCCAACTGGGCATTGAAGCCTTCGACCTGCGCCAGATCCTCCGCGGTGGCCGCGCGAATGCGCTTGAGCGAACCGAAATGCCCGAGCAGCGCTCGCTTGCGCTTGTCGCCAATGCCGGGAATCTCTTCCAATACGCAGCGGAAGTTGCGTTCACGGCGCAGCTTGCGGTGGAAGGTGATGGCAAAGCGGTGGGCCTCGTCGCGCAGCCGGGCGAGCAGGTGCAGCTCGCTCGTGTTCTGCCGGAGCACGACCGGGTTCTTCTGCCCGGGAAGAAAAACGCGCTCGGGGCTGCGCTCGATCTCGCCGCCTTTAGCGTAGCGACCCTTCTTGCGCGAGCGGCCGAGGCGCGAGACGGGCTCGCCGGGCTCTGGCGCGCTCTCGGGTTTTTCCCCGCTGGGCTCCGCGGCGACCGGCGCCGGGCCGTCCCAGGCTTCTTCCGTCCGATAGCCCTGCCGCGCCGCGAATCGCTCCGCGTCTTCCAGCACG
>Ga0105854_1001371_pt1 | contig 10019 bp, 9 predicted proteins | sample OrgsoiDNA_201058_FD_89679 | JGI IMG/M metagenome (GOLD analysis project Ga0105854, IMG submission 89679) | Permafrost soil microbial communities from the Arctic, to analyse light accelerated degradation of dissolved organic matter (DOM) -... | ecosystem: Environmental > Terrestrial > Soil >... | reverse complement strand
ACCCGTGGGGTGATGCCAAACGCGGCGGCCGAGTCGGCGCTTTGCAACGCGATCTCGGCCAATTCGCTGGCGCTCGGGTGTGGGTTCATCACGCAGTCACCGTAAACCAGCACTTCCTCGGGAAACAGCATAAAGAACACCGATGACACCAGCGTGCAGCCCGGCGCGGTCTTGATCAGTTGCAGGGCCGGGCGGATGGTGTTGGCGGTGGAGTGGATGACCCCGGAGACGAGGCCGTCGACTTCATCCAGCGCGAGCATCATGGTGCCGATCACCACGGTGTCTTCCAGTTGCTGCTCGGCCATTGGCGCGTTGAGGCTTTTGGTCTTGCGCAGGGCAACCATCGGTTCGATGTAGTTACCGCGAATCAGGTCCGGATCAAGAATCTCCAGGCCGGGCGGCAACTCGATACCTTGGGCGCGGGCCACGGCTTCGACGTCCGCCGGTTTGGCCAGCAACACGCAACGGGCGATCCCGCGCGCCTGGCAGATCGCGGCGGCTTGCACGGTCAGCGGCTCGCTGCCTTCAGGCAACACAATGCGCTTGTTGGCAGCCTGGGCACGCTGGATCAGTTGATAGCGGAACACTGCGGGCGACAAGCGCATTTCCCGTGGCGTACCGCAACGCTGGTGCAGCCATTTGGCGTCGAGGTGGCTGGCGACGAAATCGGTGATGATCTCCGCGCGCTCGCGGTCGTCGATCGGGATTTCCTTGTTCAGGCCGTTTAACAGGTTGGCGGTTTCGTAGGACCCGGTGCTCACCGACAACACCGGCAGGCCAGCCTGCAAGGCACCACGGCACAGGTCCATGATTCGCGGGTCGGGCAGGGTGTCGCTGGTCAGCAACAGGCCGGCCAGCGGCACGCCGTTCATGGCGGCGAGGCTGACGGCGAGAATGATGTCGTCACGATCGCCGGGGGTCACCACCAGCACGCCGGGCTTGAGTAGCTCCACGGTATTGCGCATGGTGCGGGCGCAGATGATGATTTTGGTCATGCGCCGGGTTTCGTAGTCACCGGCATTGAGAATTTGCGCGCCCATCAGGTCGGCGACGTCACGGGTGCGCGGGGCGTTCAGTTCCGGCTGGAACGGAATGCAGCCGAGCAACCGGAAGTCGCCGCTGCGCAGCAAAGGCGAGTGCTCTTTCAGGCGCGAGGCGAAGGCCTCCATGCTTTCGTCGGTCTTTACCTTGTTCAGGATCACGCCGAGGACCTTCGGGTCTTTCGGGCCGCCGAACAACTGCGCCTGCAATTCCACCCGGCCGGAGAGTTCGGTCAGCACTTCGTTTTCCGGTGCCGAGACCAGAATCACTTCGGCATCGAGGCTCTTGGCCAAGTGCAGATTGACCCGTGCGGCGTAGCTGGCGCTGCGGGTCGGAACCATGCCTTCGACGATCAGCACGTCTTTGCCGATGGCCGCCTGCTGATACAGGGTGATGATTTCTTCGAGTAATTCGTCCAGCTGACCGTCGCCGAGCATGCGCTCGACATGGGCCAGGCCCAGTGGTTGCGGCGGCTTGAGGCCGTGGGTGCGCGCCACCAGTTCAGTGGAGCGCTCAGGGCCGGTGTCACCCGGATGCGGCTGGGCAATCGGTTTGAAAAAGCCGACTTTCAGCCCGGCTCGCTCAAGGGTACGCACCAGCCCGAGGCTGATGGAGGTCAGACCCACACCAAAATCGGTGGGCGCGATAAAAAAAGTTTGCATGCGGATTCCCTGGAGGTGCATGGCAATGGTGAACGCCTATGACTGGCCTTCTACCGAAATTCAGTCGCCAAGGTTATCGCTAACCGAGCCTTGTGCGCACCAACCGCAGTCAAAGGGTTGGCCTATTTTTTCAATACGTTGCGCCGGGTCCAGGACCCAGGCCCGGGATTGCCAGGGCGGCTGGTGGCGCAGGTGCTGGGTATGACCGCAGGAAAGCTCGGCCACCCAGTGCCCGTCCTCGTCCTGATGAAAGCCTGTGACCGTCGAGAACTGCGCCGCAATCCGTCTGTCCGGGTTGTGTTCGCTTTCGGGCGATTGCTTCGCTAAACTTGGTCTTTCTATATTCTTCTGCAAAAGGTCTCGCCCCATGCTGATCGCCGCCAATAAGGCTGTCTCCATCGACTATACCCTGACCAACGACGCTGGTGAGGTCATCGACAGCTCCGCCGGCGGCGCGCCGCTGGTCTACCTGCAAGGCGCAGGTAACATCATTCCGGGCCTGGAGAAGGCGCTGGAAGGCAAGAAAGTCGGTGACGAACTGACTGTCGCCGTAGAACCTGAAGATGCTTACGGCGAATACGCTGCCGAACTGGTCAGCACCCTGAGCCGCAGCATGTTCGAAGGCGTCGACGAACTGGAAGTGGGCATGCAGTTCCACGCTTCCGCGCCGGACGGCCAGATGCAAATCGTCACTATCCGTGACCTGGACGGCGACGATGTCACCGTCGACGGCAACCACCCGTTGGCCGGTCAGCGCCTGAATTTCCAGGTCAAGATCATCGACATCCGTGACGCCAGCCAGGAAGAAATCGCTCATGGTCACGTCCATGGCGAAGGTGGCCATCACCACTGATTTCTGCGCTAAGCTCAGAGAACTGGAGAGGCGCCCGAGGGGCGCCTTTTTTAGTCCGCGGCTGTCCCAGGCGGCGCCGCCAAGTGGCTGTTTCGAGAAGAATATGGGAATTTGGAGTTCGTCATGAGTGCTTTCCACGACCTTAAATTGACAGCCCTGGATGGTCAGGAGCTACCTCTGGCGCCCTTCAAAGGGCACGTCGTGCTGGTGGTCAACGTTGCCTCCAAATGTGGTTTGACCCCACAGTACGCGGCGCTGGAAAACCTCTATCAGCAATTCAAGGGCCAAGGCTTCAGCGTGCTGGGTTTGCCGTGCAACCAGTTTGCGGGACAAGAGCCAGGCACCGAGAAAGAGATCCAGGAATTCTGCAGCCTCAACTATGGCGTGACCTTTCCGTTGTCCAGCAAGCTGGAAGTCAACGGTCACGAACGTCATCAGTTGTACCGTTTGCTGGCGGGCGAGGGCGCGGAGTTTCCGGGCGATATCACCTGGAACTTCGAAAAATTCCTGCTGGGTAAAGACGGGCGGGTGCTGGCGCGTTTCTCGCCGCGGACGGCGCCGGATGATCCGACGATTGTTCATGCAATCGAAAAAGCACTGAGCTGATTCCGCAAGATCAAAAGATCGCAGCCTTCGGCAGCTCCTACGGGTGTTCACATTCCCGCGTAGGAGCTGCCGAACGCTGCGATCTTTTCGTTTCTAATCCTTAATCACTTAAATCAATAGTGCTGTTCAAGGCTTACGACTCTCCATATTATCGCCGTCATAAAGTCTATATTCCCGTGGAGCGTCCCATGCCTGTCAAAGCCCTGTTCAAACCGTTCCACCTTGGCACCCTCGAACTGCCGTCCCGCGTCGTCATGGCGCCGATGACCCGCTCCTTTTCCCCAGGCGGCGTGCCTAATTCCAAGGTGATCGAATACTACCGTCGCCGCGCCGCCGCCGGTGTTGGCCTGATCATCACCGAAGGCACCACCGTCGGCCACAAGGCCTCCAACGGCTACCCGAATGTGCCGCATTTCTACGGCGAAGCAGCGCTGGCGGGCTGGAAAAAAGTCGTCGATGCAGTGCACGCCGAGGGCGGCAAGATCGTTCCGCAGCTGTGGCACGTGGGCAGTGTGCGTCGCATTGGCACCGAGCCGGATGCCAGCGTTCCGGGCTATGGTCCGTCTGAAAAATTGAAGGACGGTCAGGTCGTGGTTCACGGCATGACCAAGCAGGATATCCAGGACGTGATTGCTGCGTTTGCCCAGTCTGCCAAGGACGCGCAAAGCATCGGTATGGACGGCGTGGAAATCCACGGTGCTCACGGCTATCTGGTCGACCAGTTCTTCTGGGAAGGCACTAACCAGCGCACCGATGAATACGGCGGCAGCCTGGCCAATCGTTCGCGGTTCGCCATCGAGTTGATTCAGGCGGTACGCGCTGCGGTAGGCGAAGGTTTCCCGATCATCTTCCGTTTCTCCCAGTGGAAGCAGCAGGACTACACCGCGCGCCTGGTGCAAACCCCGGAAGCCTTGGGCGAATTCCTCAAGCCGTTATCCGACGCTGGCGTGGATATTTTCCACTGCTCGACGCGGCGTTTCTGGGAACCAGAGTTCGACGGTTCCGACCTGAACCTGGCCGGCTGGACTCGCAAGCTCACCGGCAAACCGACTATCACCGTGGGCAGCGTCGGCCTGGATGGCGAGTTCCTGCAGTTCATGGTCAACACTGACAAAATCGCCCAACCGGCCAGCCTGGAAAATCTGCTGGAGCGTTTGAATAACGAAGAGTTCGATTTGGTAGCGGTTGGCCGTGCGCTGCTGGTGGACCCGGACTGGGCGCAGAAAGTGCGCGATGGCCGTGAAGAAGACATCCTTCCGTTCAGCCGTGAGGCGTTGATGACGCTGGTTTAAGCGGCGATTGGTAGGGCCTATTCGCGGGCAAGCCTCGCTCCTACAGGTCAGTGGCGATCAAACTGACGCATACCCTGTAGGAGCGAGGCTTGCCCGCGAAGCTTTTAAGGCAACAACGCCGCATCAGGCAGGGCCTGTCCCAGTACGCACGCCCCCCGCAACTGCCCCTCGAACTGTTCGATAATAGCGCCCCAGCCCTGACGACTCGCATGCTGGCGCGCATTGAGCCGCACGCAACGCAAGGTCTCGTCTTCCTCCAGCAACCAGCGCGCCGCCTCGCAGAACGCCGCTTCATCCCCCGGCATTGCCAGTACGCCGTTGTAGCCGTGGCGAATGTGCTGACCGGCAGCCGCCAGATCGTAGGCCACCACGCCCAGCCCCGAGGCCAGCGCTTCAAGCACCACATTGCCAAAGGTCTCGGTCATGCTCGGAAACAGAAACACATCCCCCGACGCATAGTGACTGGCCAGAGCTTCGCCGCGCTGCGAACCGCAGAAAATGGCCTCGGGTAATTCCTTCTCCAAAGCCATGCGCAACGGACCATCGCCAATCACGATCAACTTCAGGTTTCGCTGTGGGAAAGAGCTCTTCAGCGCGTCGAAACTGCGCTTGAGCAACCCCAGGTTTTTCTCGTGAGCCAGGCGTCCTACATGGATAACGGCAATGTCATCTTCGCTCAATCCCCATTGCTCACGCAGCGCGTTCAGACGCTTGCTGGGGTGAAACAACTGGCTGTCGACGCCGCGGGAGAGCAGCGCCAAGCGCTCGAAATGCCGACGCTCCAGTTCCAGCCGCTGACTGACGCTGGGCACCAGGGTCAAGGTCGAGCGGTTGTGAAACCAGCGCAGATAGTGGGTCAGCATTCGCGTCAGCAGACCGAGCCCATACTGGCTCGAGTACTGCTGGAAGTTGGTGTGAAAGCCGCTGACCACCGAAATCCCCAGCCGCCGCGCGGCGCGCAACGCCGACAAACCCAGCGGGCCTTCAGTGGCGATGTACAGCACGTCAGGGCGATGGCGTTTCCAGCGCCGCAGCAGTTTGTGCATCGACGACTGACCCCACTGCAATCCGGGATAGCCGGGCAACGGCCAGCCGCGACAGAGCAACAACTCATCGTCGCTGCCCAGTTGCCGATCACAACCCTGGCGCGGTCGCACCAGTTCCACTTGATGCCCGCGCGCGCGCAAACCGTCGCACAAGCGGCCAAGGGTATTGGCCACGCCGTTGATTTCCGGGGGGAAGGTTTCGGTGATCAGAGTGATATGCAGAGCTGTCGTCATGACCTCAGTGTCGGCTGAGGCCATGTCGCCATTGTGGCGTTTCGATGATGGATTTGTGACCGACTCAGCGTTGGGGCACCAGGTTCTCTGCGCCTCGTTCGCGCACCCAGAACAAGGTCGCCCCGGCCACGGCCGCCGGCATCATCAAAATGTTGACCACCGGAATCAGCAGTACGAGGTAAACAATCCCGCCAAAACTCATGCTCTGCCAGCGTTTCTGGCGCAGCCAGGCGAGCATCTCGTTCCAGCCGAGTTTGTGGTTGTCGGCCGGGTAGTCGATGTACTGGATTGCCATCATCCACACCCCGAACAGCAGCCACAGCGGCGCGGCGATGATGTTCACCACCGGGATGAACGACAGGATGAACAGGCCAATGGCCCGCGGCAGGAAGTAGCCGAGTTTGCGCATTTCCCGGGCCAGGGTACGGGGGATCATTTCGATCAGTTCGCCCCAGCTGAAGGACGGGAAGTCGTCGGTGCCACGCACCACCACTTCGACTTTCTCCGCCAGGAAGCCGTTGAACGGCGCGGCGATGACGTTGGCCAGCATGGTGAAGGTGAAAAACACCATCAGCGCCACCAGCACCACAAAAATCGGCCAAAGGATGTAACTGAGGAAACTCAGCCAGTCGGGCAGGGACGGCATCAACGTGTCGACCCACATACTGAATTGATGGCCAGCGAGGTAAATCAATCCGACGAACAGCACGAGGTTGATCGCCAGCGGCAACAACACGAACAAACGCAGGCCCGGGCTCAGGACCAGCTTGAGGCCTTCGCGCAGGTATTGCGGGCCGGACAGAACAGGGGCGGGCATAACGTGCTCCGAGCAGAAGGGAAACGCGCCGACCTTACCGACTTTGCCTCAAGGGTGAAAGCGCGGTCGCAGCATCGACATTCACTGTAACAAAGGCGTCTATAAAATCGCTGCCATGGGATAGAGACCGCCTATGAGCTGGATTGTTAAACCGTATTTCCTTAATCTTCGCCCCCTCGATACGCTGCACCCATTCTTTTACAGGACTGTCGAGCTCAAGCCTTCCCCAAGTGCTTTCAACAGTCCTTTTTTATTCCCGCCGGCAAACCGGCGTTCCGCGCCAGGTGTTTCGGGCCGGTTAACAGGAGCAGGTCATGTCTGAAGTCCGTCATTCGCGAGTGATTATTCTCGGTTCCGGCCCTGCCGGTTACAGCGCCGCGGTCTATGCCGCCCGTGCCAACCTCAAGCCGCTGCTGATCACCGGCATGCAGGCCGGCGGTCAACTGACCACCACTACTGAAGTCGACAACTGGCCGGGCGACGTCCATGGCCTGACCGGCCCGGCGCTGATGGAACGGATGAAAGAGCACGCCGAACGCTTTGAAACCGAGATCGTGTTCGATCACATCAATGCCGTGGACTTCGCTGCCAAGCCGTACACCCTGACTGGCGACAGCGCGACTTACACCTGTGACGCACTGATCATCGCCACCGGCGCTAGCGCTCGCTACCTGGGCCTGCCGTCGGAAGAAGCGTTCATGGGCAAAGGCGTTTCGGCCTGCGCAACCTGCGACGGTTTCTTCTATCGCAACAAGCCAGTGGCTGTGGTCGGTGGCGGTAACACCGCTGTCGAAGAAGCGCTGTACCTGGCCAACATCGCCAGCACGGTGACCCTGATCCACCGTCGCGAAACCTTCCGCGCCGAGAAGATCCTGATCGACAAGCTCAATGCCCGGGTTGCCGAAGGCAAGATCATCCTCAAGCTCAACTCGAACCTGGACGAAGTCCTGGGCGACAAGATGGGCGTGACCGGTGCTCGCCTGAAGAACAACGACGGCAGCTTCGACGAGCTGACAGTCGACGGCGTGTTCATAGCCATCGGCCACACACCGAACACCTCGTTGTTCGAAGATCAGCTAACGTTGAAGGACGGCTACCTGGTCGTGCACGGCGGCCGTGAAGGCAACGCTACTGCGACCAACCTCGAAGGCATCTTCGCCGCCGGTGACGTCGCTGACCACGTTTACCGCCAAGCCATCACCTCGGCTGGCGCTGGCTGCATGGCGGCACTGGACGCTGAGCGTTACCTCGATGATCTGCAGAACGCCAAGTTCTGAGAACGTTGAAATAAAAAAAAACCGGCCTCGGCCGGTTTTTTTGTGCCCACGATTTCACCGGCGATAAAGCTCAAATGCGGGAGCGGGCTTGCTCGCGAAAGCGGTGTATCAGTGGATAACAATGTTGACTGTTACACCGCTTTCGCGAGCAAGCCCGCTCCCACAGGTTGAATGGTGTTCTGGATTCAGGTTGTTTTTCAGGTCAGCTTTGCAAGGCACGCCTCAAGAATATCCAGCCCTTCCTCCAACACCCCTGATTCGGTGGTCAGCGGCGCCAGCAGGCGAATGATGTGTCGCGACTTGCCGCTGGGCATCAGCAGCAAACCCGCGTCGCGGGCCAGGGCCAGCAACTGCGTCAACTGCGCCGCTGCCGGTGTGCCGTCGGGATTGCTCAGTTCGATGCCGCGCATGGCGCCGACGCCGGTCAAGCGCCCCAGATACGGTGAAAGCTTGCGAGTACGCCAGGCTTCGTAACGGCTGACAATCGCCTCTTCCTGTTGCGAGCCCCAGGCGTGAAGATTCGCGTCGGTTATCTCATCCAGCGTCGCCAGTGCCGCAGCGCAGGCGATCGGGTTGCCCGAATAGGTGCCGCCCAGTCCGCCCTTGGGCAACGTGTCTAGCAACGCTTTGCGCCCGACGACTGCCCCTAGCGGTACGCCGCCGGCGATGCTTTTACCGAGCAGGATCAGGTCCGGCTCGATGCCCAGTCGCGAGAACGCAAAACGCTGGCCGGTACGACCGAAACCCGACTGGATTTCATCGGCAATCAGCAGGATGTTTTTCTCATCACAGAAGCGCCGCAGTGCTTGGGCGAACTCCATGTCCATTGCGAGGAAACCGGCTTCGCCTTGCACCGGTTCGACGATAAAGCAGGCCACGTCATCGACGTCGATCTCGACGCTGAACAACCGATCCATCGCCTTCAGCGCCTCGGCACAGGTCACGCCGTTGTCCTTGCTCGGGAAGGGCAAGTGAAACACCGGGCCCGGTAGCACGCCGACTTTCTGCTTGTACGGGGCGACTTTGCCGTTGAGGTTGAGGGTGGCGAGCGTGCGACCGTGAAAGGCGCCGTCAAACGCGATGACGGCCGTGCGCCCGGTAGCGCCACGGACGATCTTCAAGGCGTTTTCCGCGGCTTCCGCGCCGCTGTTGGTGAGCATGCCGCTGACCGGGTAGTCCACCGGAATAAACGCTGTCAGGCGATCCATCAGTTCGATGTAGGGCGCGTGCGGGGCGGCGTTGAACGCGTAGTGGGTCAGCCGGGTGGCTTGTTCTCGAATGGCGTCGACGATGTGCGGATGGCAATGGCCGAGGTTCAGCACGCCGATGCCACCGACAAAGTCGATGTAGCGTTTGCCATCGGTATCCCAGACCTCGGCATTTTTGCCGTGGCTGAGCGTGACGGGATGAACGATGTTGATCGACCGACTGATGTTTTCGCTGCTCATGGATGCCTGACTCAGAAGAAGGGTTGCTTCTTTTTATCTAAGCCGCGAGCAGCGGTGCCCGGCAAACGAAATAAAGTCGCCGGGTCAATCTTAAAAGTCGGGATGTGCCGTAGAAGCGAAAAGATCGCAGCCTTCGGCAGCTCCTACATGGGAATGGGGACGCCCTGTAGGAGCTGCCGAAGGCTGCGATCTTTTGATTTTGATCTTTCGTGAATCAGCGGCGATTCAGCGGTTGCTGCGAGAACTTCACGCCGGCCAGACCATGGGCAATCAACGCGCGGATATTGCCGTGATCGCTGCCTTCAGGTGTCGCCACTACCGAACGGTAATGTTCGCCAAACGCCAACAGCGCTTCTTCATCGCTCAAGCCTTCCAGCAGCGCCAGGCCCAGGGTTTTGCACGAACCTTCGTTTTGCCCGGCGGCGTTTTCCACGCCACCATTGTTGAAGGCCTGTGGTTGATAGTCGTAACCGGCGGCAATGAATGCCAGGGTGTCGGCGAAAACGTGTTCGCCGCTGTTGAGGCTGGCGCGCAGGGTGTTCAAATCACTCATTGGGTTTTCCTTTGGCGAACGCCGCTTGTTGTTCGGCGCTGGCTTCTTGCTGGTATTGGGCTTTCCATTCAGCGTACGGCATGCCGTAGACCACTTCGCGGGCGTCGTCGAGGCTGACCTCGATCTGGCGTTCGTCGGCAGCGGCCTTGTACCACTTGGACAGGCAGTTGCGGCAGAAACCCGAGAGGTT
>Ga0105854_1001370_pt1 | contig 10025 bp, 4 predicted proteins | sample OrgsoiDNA_201058_FD_89679 | JGI IMG/M metagenome (GOLD analysis project Ga0105854, IMG submission 89679) | Permafrost soil microbial communities from the Arctic, to analyse light accelerated degradation of dissolved organic matter (DOM) -... | ecosystem: Environmental > Terrestrial > Soil >... | reverse complement strand
CGCAGCACCGACAGCGGCACTGCTTCGACATAGCCCACGTGCTCGCAGGTTTCCAGCCAACCCTGCAAGACGCCTTCCAGCTGGCCCAGGGTCAAGCGGTCGCCTTCGTCGCCGGCATCGAAAAACGCCGCCAGCAGCGCGCGCGCCTGGGTGCCCCATTCGGCCGGCGTACGCGCGCCGGCCAGCACCTCGCGCCAGTGCAGCAGCGCTTCGACCAGCTGCGCCAGCGAACCGGCCAGCGCCGCATCGAGGCCTCCCACCTCGCCATACGGTTCGATGCCGTGGAAGCTGGCGCCGGCGCCGCTGGCATAACCGAGCAGCATGCGCCGCAAACCGAAGATCCACGCATTCTGTTCGCCAGCCGCACCCAGCCCCAGGCCGCTGCGGTGTTGCTGGTCCAGGCCCCAGCGCACGCCCGCGCCTTCGATCCAGGCGCCCAGGGTGGCCAGGTCATCGGCCTGCAAGCCGAAGCGGGCAGCCAGCGCGGGCACGTCGAGCAGGTCGCGCACTTCGCTCTGGCGGCAGCGCTGCTGCGGCAAATGCAACAGCCACTCCAGGGCGACCAGCAGCGGATTGACGCTGCGGTCCTTCACGTCGCCGATCTCGAACGGGATGAAACGCGCATCGGTGCGCCGGTGCTGGCCGAACACGGCGTGGATCGCGGCCGTAAAAGTATCGATATCGGGCACCATCACTACTACGTCGCGCGGGCGCAAGCCCGTTTTGGCGCTGTGCGCAAACATGGCCAACAACTGGTCGTGCAGCACTTCGACTTCGCGCTGCACGCTATGCGCCACGTGAAATTCGATCGAGCGGTCCTGCGGCGCGGGTGGCAGCTTTTCATGTTCGGCCAGCGGACGCAGTTCGCGGATGGCGACCTGCACCTGTTGCAGCAAGGTCTCGCCCGTTTCCTCGCCAAACAGGTCGATGCGCAGGCTGTCGTCGCGCCCTTCGGCGGCCGCGCTTTCATCGAATTCATCGAGCATGCGGATGAAGTCACGCCCTTGCCTGCCCCAGCTTGCCAGCAGCGGATGGCTGTGCGCATGCAGTTCTTCGAGCGGTATCTGCGCCAGGTCGGCGCCGTTGCGCTGCTGCTGGCGTTTATAGGCGGCGCGCAGCAAGTCGCGCCCTTCGATGATATCGCCCCAGTAAAACTGGCAGGGATTGGGCACGGCCAGCACCACTTGCGTGTAGCGCGCCAGCGCGGCCAGCGCCTGCAAGGTTTGATATGGCAAGGCCGAGACGCCAAACAGCACCACCCGGCGCGGCAGCTTGCCGGCTGGCGCCTCGCCAGCGGCAATCGCGGCAAGGAAAGCATCGTGAATATCGGCGCGGCCCGTGCGGCGCTCAGCCTCCGGCACATCCGCCGCCACCGCGCGCCACAACTGCGCTTGCCAGCGCTGGTCGTCTTTCAACGGCACGGCGTCATTGCGCGCCGTGCGCAGCTGGTCGCGCCCGGCGGCCCAGTCGGCCAGCCAGTCGGCGCGGTACACCTGGTACTGGTCGAACAAGTCGGCCAGGCGCTCGGCCAGCTGCAAGCGGCGTTCGGCGTCGCCATCGGCCAGGAAATAACGCAGCGGCGCAAACACGGCATCGTCGAGCAAGGACGGCAGCAAGCGCATCAGGCGCCAGGTCAACGGCGATTTATCGAAAGGGGACACGCGCGGCACGCGCTCGCGGCCCAGCATGCCCCGGTAGCTTTCCCACAGCAGGCGCGCCGGCAAGGCGATACGCGTGGCGGCACAGATGCCCATTTCCTCGGCCAGGGCGATTTTCAGCCATTCGGCCACGCCATTCGACTGCACCAGGAAGATGTCGGTCTCGAGCGGCGCCAGTGGATGGCTACGCAGCCACTGAAAGACGGCGGCGCGCAGTTGTTCCAGCTGGTTGCCGTGCAAGATGAGCAGGCCGGGCGTGACGTTGGTTTGCATGCGGTTCCGATGAGTGCGTTGGGGAGACTAGGGCGACAAAGTCATATTATCGCCTGTGCAAGCACCATCGTGCACTCAACGCGCATCGTACAGCGCAAATTCCAGCATAATTTGTTCGGCCACCTGTGCCAGGGCCGGCGCCATTGCGGCCACCAGCGCGCGCGCCTGCGGCAAGTCGCCGCCGCGGCGCAAGCCTTCGATCGACAGGCATAGCGCGGCGAACGCGTTCGCCCCCACCGCGCGTGCCGACGATTTGCTGCGGTGGCCCAGGTCCGCCAGGCGTCCCAGGTCTTCCAGCGCCAGTGCCTGCTCCATTTCAGCGATGCCGTCGCGCGCCGTGTCGAGAAAAAGCTGGGCGTACTTGCGCATCTTGGCCGGATCGTTACTGAAGGTGAGCGCCAGTGTCGCCAGGTCGAGGATGGCCGTGTCGCGCCATTCGCCGCCCAGGTTCAGCGATGGCGATGATTGCTGGTTTCCTGTGGTTGCGGAAGCCGATGCAGCAGATGGCGCGGCATGGCCGATACCGCCGCGCAGGCGCAGCCAATTCGCCAGCATATGAAATAGCAGATTAGGTGCAATCGGCTTGGTCACGAATTCATCCATGCCCGCTTCCAGACAGCGGGCGCGGTCTTCGCTACCGGCATTGGCTGTCATGGCGATCACCAGCACGCCAGCCAGGCGCCGGTCGGCGCGAATGCGGCGCGTGGCCTCGAAGCCATCCATCTCCGGCATTTGCACATCCATCAGCACGCAGTCATAACGCTGCCTGGCCAGCAGCTCCAGCGCTTCGATGCCATTGTTGGCGATGGTGACGATGGCGCCCGCGTCTTCCAGCAATTCGCTGCCTACTTGCTGGCTGAAGATATTGTCTTCCACCAGCAAGATGGAGGCGCCACGGATCACGCCCAGCACTTCCGGCTCCACCTGGACCATGCTGTCGTCATGCGCGCCAACGTATTTTTCCAGACGCGCCGTGAACCAGAACGTGCTGCCCTGCCCCGGCTGGCTGGCGACGCCCACCGTGCCGTCCATCAATTCAGCAAGTTGCTTGCTGATCACCAATCCCAGGCCACTGCCACCATATTTGCGCGTGGTGGACGGATCAGCCTGATGAAATGAGCGGAACAGCTGTGCCATTTCGTCTTCGCTCATGCCGATCCCCCGGTCCTGCACTTCGAAGCGCAGCAGGCAGGAATTATCGCGCTCGTCGGCCTGGCGCACGCGCACGAAAATATTGCCGTTTTCGGAAAATTTGATGGCGTTGCTGGCCAGGTTCAGCAAGACCTGTTCCAGCCGCAGCGGGTCGCCGCGCCAGCGTTGCGGCAAGCCTTGTGCCATATCGAAACGGAAGGCCAGGCCGCGCGTGGCGGCCGCATCGCCAAGCTGGCTGGCGATATTGGCCAGCAGGGTGTCGAGCCGGAAGTCCAGCACTTCCAGTTCCAGCTTGCCCGCCTCGATCTTGGAAAAATCGAGAATATCGTTGATCAGGCCCAGCAGATGCTGGCCCGAATGGTAGATTTTTTGCAGATAATCGCGCTGGCGGGGATCGGTCACCGACTTCAGCGCCAGGTGGGCCATGCCGATAATGCTGTTCATCGGCGTGCGGATCTCATGGCTCATGTTCGACAAAAAGTCGCTCTTGGCCTGGCTGGCCGCATCGGCCTGCTCTTTCAGGCGGTGCAGCTCCGTCACATCGGTGGACAAACCGATCAGGCCTGTCACGGCACCGGGCGTGCCCAGCGGTACTTTCACGCTCCACAAATGATGAACTTGACCCTGCGCGTCGACGAAACGTTCTTCGCCGATAAACTTGACGCCGCTGTCGAACAGCTGGCGATCGGTGCCATGCACAGCCCGCGCCGCCTCGCTGCTCATCAGTTCATCATCATGGCGACCTATCACCTGCTCCGGGGTACGCCCCAGCATGAACGCCGCCCGGGCATTCACATAGCGGTAGCGCAGGTCCGCATCCTTCATATAGACATAGGCATCCACGCTGTCGAGCACCGTATCGAGCAAGGCGCGCTGGGCAATGGCGTAGCGGCGCGAGCGGTACAGCGTAAAGATATAGCCATAGACCAGCAAAGTACCCGCCACGCCGACCAGCAGCGCCAGCCAGGGGAAATAGTGGTCGAAGTTGCTATATAAATCGGATTTGCGCATGCGGAAATGCGCCTTCCACATGCCGCCCTGGTATTGCACCGGCAGCACCTGGTCAAAATAGGCAGGGTCGCTGCCCGGCTGTGGCGGCGCCAGCGTCAGATCCTTCCCATTATTGAACAGCAAACGGTCTTGTGGCGTGAGGCTGACCACGGCGTCCGGCGCCACATGGGCAAGCTGGGCTTCATGCGGAAAAGCGTACAGGGTCAGTTGCAGCGATTCCAGGGCGCTTTGGTGAAAAGCACTGTGTACGAGCTGCGCCACGCCAAAACCGATGCCCACCGAGCCCTGGTAAGCTGCGCGCCGCTCGCTTTCGCTGGACAGGGGCATGCCGTTGCGGTACACCGGCAGCCGAAGGCCCAGGCCCGCATACGCGGGTGGTCCCTTGATCATGATTACCTGCCCCGACGCGCTGGCCTGGCCGCTATCGCGCGCCTGTATCAGCGACTGCGCCACCAGAGGATTGGCGGCGATATCGATGCCCATGCGCTCAGCGACCAGTGTCTCGGGCTCCAGATACGTCAGCACCGTGTAACTGGGCCGTTCACCTTCCGGGCGTATCGTAAAGCCGGGATAGCCTTCGGGATGCAAACTGGTATCGGCCCGCACGGAGGCGATAAAGGCCGCGCGCTGGCCGGCGGTGACCACCGGCGCATAGTTGATCACTTCGATGGCGGGAAACTGGTTCACCAGGTCCAGCCCAGCCACATAGTCGTGAAATTGCCGGCGCGACAGTGGATCGCTGGTACGGAACAGCGCCTCCAGGCCATGCAGCAAGTCGGCATAGCTCTTCACGCGCGCCGTCAGGCTATGCTGGCCGCCGCGGGTCAGATTATCAAAACGCTGCCAGGCATCGTCATTGACGGTGCGCGCCGCATCGGCATACAAGGCGCCGCCTATCACCAGCGCCAGCAGCGTCCCCCCCGCCCAAATCCTGAAACCTGATACCGTCCAGCTCCTGTTCAGAGTATGCATTGTCGATCGCTTATTCGGGTTCCTCAAGTAACGGGAACACAGCCCCGCCTGACTGACGCCAGCATACTATCAAAGCCCGTGCGCGAGATGCTTGCCCGTGAAAAAAAGATGCAATATGACAAACGTTGCCATATTGCATTAAACCCTAATCAAGATGGCAATACGCTGATGAAAGAACCCGCGATGAAGCCATGCTATTTTTCGGCAGATCAGTCCGCCTGTCCGTGCCATACTGCGATAGCTTAATTACGCGGCAAGCATTACGCGGCAAGCGCAAGAGGCGTGATCGCCTCGGCGATTGCCTTGCCGGCCGATATTTCAGCAACACGAAGGTCATTGCACTTTGAAGGCTCAGCCAGCCTTGCGCCTCGCTGCCAAAATAACGTTCAAGGCGCAGCGCCGTATCGGCGGAAACGCTACGCAAGAACGACCACCACCGCCACTTACTTCAAGGTCGGCATGGCAAACTCCGCTCCGGCCTGGGTCGAGGCGGGCCAGCGCTGGGTGACGGCTTTCTGTTTGGTGTAGAAGCGTACGGCTTCCGGGCCGTGCGCATGGTGGTCGCCGAACAGGCTGCGCTTCCAGCCGCCGAAGCTGTGGAAGGCCATCGGCACGGGAATCGGCACGTTGACGCCCACCATGCCGACCTGCACGCGGTGCGTGTATTCGCGCGCCGTGTTGCCATCGCGCGTATAAATCGCCGTGCCGTTGCCGTACTCATGGGCGTTGACCAACTCCAGCGCGGTCGTAAAATCGGCCACGCGCACGATGCACAGCACGGGGCCGAAGATTTCTTCCTTGTAGATCGTCATGTCGGGCGTGACATGGTCGAACAGGCTGCCACCCAGGAAAAATCCCTTTTCATGGCCAGGCAGCACGAAACCACGGCCATCGCTGACCAGGCTCGCGCCTTCCTTCACGCCGGTGGCGATGTAGCCGGCAATCTTGTCTTTATGGGCCTGCGTCACCACCGGCCCCATTTCGGCCACCATATCCATGCCCTGATTGATTTTCAGGGCCGCGATGCGGGGCCGCAGGGCAGCCACCAGCTGATCGGCCACATTGCCCACCGCCACCACCACGGAAATGGCCATGCAGCGCTCGCCAGCCGAACCGTAGGCCGCGCCCATCAAGGCGTCCACCGTTTGCTCGATATCGGCGTCGGGCATCACCACCATATGGTTTTTCGCCCCGCCCAGGGCCTGCACGCGCTTGCCTTGCGCGCAGCCGGTGGCGTAGATGTATTCGGCAATCGGCGTGGAACCGACAAAACTCACTGCGCGCACATCGGGATGATGCAGCAAGGCGTCGACCGCTTCCTTATCGCCCTGCACCACATTGAACACGCCATCGGGCAAGCCCGCGTCCGTCAGCAATTGCGCCAAGAGCAAACTGGCCGATGGATCGCGCTCGGATGGCTTCAACACAAATGTGTTGCCACAGGCAATCGCCATCGGGAACATCCACATCGGCACCATCACGGGAAAATTGAATGGGGTGATGCCCACGCACACGCCCAGCGCCTGCCGTATCGACCAGGCGTCGATGCCGCCGGCCACCTGTTCGCTGTATTCTCCCTTCATCATTTGCGGAATGCCGCAGGCGAACTCCACCACTTCGATGCCGCGCGTCACTTCGCCTTTCGCATCGGTAAACACCTTGCCATGCTCGGAGGTGATCAGTGCGGCCAGCTGGTCAGAATGTTCTTCCAGCAATTCCTTGAATTTAAACATGATGCGCGCACGGCGCAAGGGCGAGGTTTGCGACCAAGCCGGAAACGCCGCATGGGCTGCGGCCACGGCGGCATTGAGTTCCGCAGCGGTGGCCAGCGCCACTTTGGCGGCAACGGCGCCCGTGGCAGGGTTGAACACGTCGCTCGTGCGCTCGGAGCGCGAAGTCATCGGGTTGCCACCGATATAGTGGCCAATCGTCGGGGTAGTCATATCGTCTCTCACTTTACTGTTATTTCGTCATCAGCCACTCATGGGCCGGGTCGTTTTTAAAGTGCCAGAGCCGTTTCGGGCCGGCCATCACGTTCAGGTAATAGCCATCGTAGCCATACGGCACGGTGACGGGGTGATAGCCGCGCGGCACCATCACCACGTCGTGGTTTTCCACCGCCATCGATTCGTCCAGGGAACGGTCATCCGTATAGACCCTTTGGTATGCAAAACCCTGCTCGGGATTAAGGCGGTGGTAATAGGTTTCTTCCAGCGAACTTTCCACGGGCAAGTTATCGTTGTCGTGCTTGTGCGGTGGGTAACTCGACGAGTGGCCGGAAGGCGTCAGCACTTCCACTACCAGCAAGCCATCGGCCTCGGCCGTTTGCGGCAGGATATCGCACACATAACGCGTATTGGCACCCTTGCCGCGCACCGAGCGGACCATCGATTGCGGTTCGATCAGGCGCGCCGGACGATGGGTAGTGGCTGGCGCGCTGCACAGGGCCACTTCGGCCCCGCCGGTTGCCGTGATGGTCACTTGTGTTTCCAGCGGTACATACACGGCATACGGCGAACGCTCTTCAAACACGCTGCTGCGCCCACCGATGTCGGTCCAGGTCTGCTCGCCTGCCTGCACCGTCACCGTGCCGGTCAGCACCACGATGCACAGCTCGCGCGACCCTGTTTCCAGGGCAATCTGTTCACCGGCCGCCAGGCGATGGGCGGCAAAGCCCACGTGGGTCCAGCCGGCCGATTCAGGGGTCACCTGCACGATTTGCGAGCCACTCTTGTTGGCTTTGACTAGCAGGCTCATGCTGCCTCCTGGCCTGCATGGGAACCGAGTTGAGGAATCTCGCGCACCAGTTGCGCCAGGTAGTCGTAACCCATCTTGGCATATTGATAGCTGGGCGCCACGGCGGGGTCTTGCTCCGCTTCCACCACCAGCCAGCCTTCGTAGCCGCTGCGGTACAAGCTGGCCAGAATCGCCGGGAAATCGATGCCGCCATCGCCAGGCACGCTGAACGCGCCATTGATGACAGACTGCAAGAAGCTCCAGTGGCCATTGCGTGCCAGTTTCACCACCTTGGGCCGCACATCCTTGCAATGCACATGGCACACGCGGTGGATGTGCTTATTGAGTATCGTCAAGGCATCGCCACCGCCAAACGTGATGTGGCCCGTATCGAACAACAAGCCCACATCCGGCCCCGTCAGCGCCATCAATTGATCGACGTCGGCCGGGGTTTCCACGTAAGCGCCCATATGGTGGTGGTAGGCCAGGCGCACGCCATGCGACAGACAATGGCTGGCAAACACCGTCAGCTTGTCGGCGTAGTCTTGCCATTGCTGTTGAGTTTGAAAACGCGGGCGTTTATACAGCGGGCGCGGCTCGCCCTGGATGGCGTCGGTCACTTCGCCATACACCATCACGGTGGCGCCGCTATCGGCCAGCAGACGCAAGTGGGACTCTACGGCAATGATTTCTTCTTCGACAGAGCGGTGCACCAGCCGGCCTGAATACCAGCCAGAAACACAGGCCAAATCGTATTTGCCCAGCACGGCGCGCAAGGCCGACGCTTCCTTGGGAAACTTGTTGCCCAATTCAAAGCCGGCGTAACCGATTTCCGCGCCTTCCTTCAAGGCCGTTTCCAGTGGTGTTTCGCCGCCCAGCGAGGGCAGATCATCATTCATCCACGAAATCGGATTGATGCCGATGCGTACATTCCATGTGTTCATCTCAATTCCTTTGCTTCAGGCGCTCGGTTTCATAACGGGCACGCGCGGCGCGCACGCCTTCCTGGGTCGACACGGCTGGCACGGCCACTTCCCACCAGCAGCCGCCCTCTTCGGTGGTGCGCGTATCGTCGGTATTGATGCAGATCAGATAAGTTCGCGTAGCGGCGCGGGCGCGCAGCATGGCTTGTTCCAGGCCCGCGATATCGGCCACGTGTTCGCTCAGGGCGCCCAGGGACCGTGCATGCAGGGCAAAGTCGATTTGCGGCGCGCCGTCACCGGCTTGCAGGCAATCGGCCAGCATATTGTTGAACGGCGCATTGCCGCATGCCTGCTGCAAACGGTTGATGCAGCCATAACCACGGTTGTCGAGCACCACGATGATGAGTTTTTTATCGAGCATGACGGAGGTGGCGATTTCCGAATTCATCATCAGATAACTGCCGTCGCCCACCATGACGATCACTTCGGCGTCCGGCTTGGCCATCTTGACGCCAAGACCGCCCGCGATTTCATAACCCATGCAGGAATAGCCATATTCCATGTGATAACCACCCGGCGTGCTGGTGCGCCACAGCTTGTGCAGCTCGGCCGGCAAGGTGCCCGCCGCGCAGACGACGATATCGCGGAAGGTGGAGTCTGGCGACGAGCGCTGCACTGCGCCGATCACTTCGCCGTCATATGGCAAGCCGGCCACTTCGCGCTTACCCGTGATGGCCGCCACCGTCTCGCGCCAGGCCGCGCCAGCCTGCTGCGCCCGTTCATTCCACTGGCCGGCGCTATTCCAGCCTTCCAGCTGGCGCGACAAGCCCTGCAAGGCCAGGCTTGCATCGGCCTGCACGGCCAGGCCACGGCGTTTCAAGGCATCGAAAGCGTTGACGTTCAGGCTGACCAGCTCAGCGTCGCCAAACAGCGCGTTCGATCCCGTCGTGAAGTCTTGCAAGCGCGTGCCCACCGCCAATACCAGGTCGGCGTCAGCGGCCAGGCTGTTGGCGGCTGGCGAGCCGGTCACGCCGATGGCGCCCATTTGCAGCGGATGGTCCCAGGGCAAGGCGCCCTTGCCTGCCTGGGTTTCGGCCACGGGCAGACCATGGCGCTCGGAAAAGGCACGCAAGGCGGCGCCCGCTTCGCCATACAGCACGCCGCCACCGGCCACGATTAAGGGCTGTCTGGCTTTTTTCAAGAGTGCGGCCGCTTCTTCCAGTTCAGCCTCCACGGGAGGGATAGCGCGGAAACGCACGATGCGCGGCTCGAAAAATTCCTCGGGGTAATCGTAAGCCAT
>Ga0105854_1001367_pt1 | contig 10046 bp, 10 predicted proteins | sample OrgsoiDNA_201058_FD_89679 | JGI IMG/M metagenome (GOLD analysis project Ga0105854, IMG submission 89679) | Permafrost soil microbial communities from the Arctic, to analyse light accelerated degradation of dissolved organic matter (DOM) -... | ecosystem: Environmental > Terrestrial > Soil >... | reverse complement strand
ATTGACCCGCCACAATCCATTGAAGCAGGTCTTGTTCAAGTATATGAAGCGCGCTGCGCGCTCGGCGGGGCGCAAGCGCATGGGATCAAAAGCGCGGACGGTATCGAAGTGGGCGCGCTCGTAGAGGTGGCGCGCCAGCACGTCGAGGACGCCATAGACGTCGTCGCGCACCTGCGTGTAGCAATGCACCAGCTCGGGATTGTGATCCGCCAGGTGCGCCCGCCTGGGTTGCACCGCGAAGAAGAGCGCGCCGCCGCCGACGAAGGGCTCGTGATAGCCGCGCAGCCGGTTCGGCACATGCTTGAGCAATTCGGGCAGGAGAGCGGTCTTGCCTCCAACCCACTTGATGAACGGCGTCGCCTTCTCGCGCTCCTCGGGGAGATAGGCGCTACGCTGACTTTCTTCGCGGCGGAGCTGCAGGACGGGCATGCGAAATCGGTAGCATGCCGATCGATCGCGAGAAAATTTTCGGAGCCGCGGACGATTTATTGACTACTGAGCGGATGGCACCGTGAACGGTCCGTACAGCGCAGCCGGATGATTGGTGCTCTTCCCGTACTCCACCCAATACCGCGTCGGCGCTCCGCTCTGCGGCAGCTCGATCACCAGCGTCGTTTTGTGGCCGAAGCTCGCGGACCGCATCTGATGCGAGGCGTCCACGCGCTCGACCTTCGTCTCGGCCGGAAGGGTCGTCACGGGTTTCGCTTCAATCGCGGTGCTTCCCAGCGTCAGGTAGTGCTCTTTCACCGCGGAGACCTGTGCGGGCGTCACCGCCGCGACCAACAGGGACAGGATCATCGACGTCATGTGCCTCTCCATCGTTCGTGGAACTTCCGGGACGATCTTCGCGTCCCACTCTCTTGCAGAAAAACGACTCTACAGCCAGGTCCGATCTGTGCGATAACACCCTACATCGGGCTTCGCTGCTCCGCCCTTCTGGTGTCGAGGTATTTCAACGCGCTGTTTTCGCGTTGTCCGCCAGCCGGAATTCAAGTAGGTTCCGCGCCCTCGAAATGCGGACTTCCTTCCTTCTCGCCGGCCTGGCCCTCGTCTCGGCTGCGGCCCAGGCCCAGAACACCTCTGCCCCGGGCGCGACCGGGGTTACGGCGCCTGCTCCCGCTCGCGCTCCTCCTGGTCCAGCGCCCATCCCGGCGCCGGGCTCCGCCAGCGTCCCGGGACCCGCCTTGCCCGCGGGCATCAACTCCGGGCGCGCTCCCGAGCGTCCCAAGGACCTCACCGCCGAGCAGGCAGGCGCGGAGGTGCCCGCGACGGGATCGGTCGTCCGCGTCGACGTGCAGGGCAACCGCCGCGTCGAAACCGACGCCGTTCGCACGGTGCTCCCGCTCAAGCCGGGCGACACCTACGACAAGGACAAGCTCAAGAGCTCGCTCCTCGCCGTCTGGCGCATGGGTTACTTCTCCGACGTCCGCATCGACGTCTCGCCCGCGCTCGCGCCCCTCGACGGCTATGCGCTCACCGTGCTGGTGGCCGAAAAGCCAGCCATCCACAACATCCAGACCGAGGGCAACGAGGAGCTCACCAACGACGACCTGAAGGATACGATCGAGGTGAAGCAGTTCCAGATCCTCGACATGGAGGTCGTGCGCAAGTCGGCGAAGAAGATGCAGGAGAAGTACATCGAGAAGGGCTTTTTTCTCGCCGAGGTCTCGACCAAGGTCGAGCCGTTGCCCAACAACGAAGTCACCGTCGTCTTCCAGATCAACGAGCACGCCAAGATCACCGTCCGCGAGATCCGCTTCCTCGGCAACCACGCCATCTCCGATGCGGAGCTGAAGACGGCGATGATCACCCAGGAAGGTAACCTCTTCTCCTTCTTCACCAACGCCGGGACCTACCGCGAGGACGCCTTCCAGCGCGACGAGATCGTCCTGCAGGGCCTCTACTTCGACATCGGCTACATCTATGTGAAGTTCGGCAAGCCGGCGATCGAGCTCTCTCCCGACAAGCGCTACATCTTCATCACCATGAGCATCGACGAGGGCATCCCCTTCAATGTCGGCAAGATCGACGTCGGAGGCGACCTCATCGTCGACAAGTCGCAGCTGCTGCCGCTCATCAACACCAAGACCGGCGACCGCTTTTCGAAGTCGAAGCTGCAGGGCGACATGAACAAGCTGCTCGACGTCTACAAGGACGTGGGCTACGCCTATGCCAACGTCACGCCCGACACTGCGGTGGACGTCAAGACGCGCACCGTCGAGCTGACCTACAACTTCCAGAAGGGCAACCTGGTCACGATCGAGAAGATCGAGATCGTCGGCAACAACAAGACGCGCGACGAGGTCATCCGCCGGGAGCTGCGCATCGCCGAAGTGCAGCTCTTCAGCGGCACGCGCGTGCGGGCCTCGAAGGCGCGCGTCACTTCGTTGGGCTTCTTCGAGACCGTCGAGATCAACCAGAAGCGCGGCACCACCGACGACAAGATCGTGCTTGAGGTCTCCATCAAGGAGAAGATGACCGGCACCTTCCAGGTGGGCTTCGGCTTCACCGGCGGCGAGAGCTTCTTCGCGCAGGCGCAGCTGTCGCAGAACAACCTGCTCGGCTACGGGCACACTGCGGCGCTGTCGCTGCAGATATCTAGCATCCGGCAGCTCTTCCAGGTGAGCTACACCGACCCCTATGTCTTCGGAACGCCGTGGACCGGGTCGGCCGACCTCTACCGCTCGGACCTCATCTTTTCGGGCTTCGAGCGCCAGGCCAACGGCGGTTCGGCGACCGCCGGCTACGAGATGGGGCAGTTCTTTTCCCAGCTCGAGGATTTCCGCATCTTCATCACCTATACGCTGGAGTTCGTGAGCGTCATCGCCAGCCAGCAGCAGTCGGAGCTCCTGGCGAACCAGTTCACCTCCGGCCGCACCTCGGCGCTCCGGTTCTCCTTCAACTTCGACCGGCGCGACAATCGCCTCTTTCCCACCAAGGGCTTCTTGACCTCGGCTTCGGCGGAGTTCGCCACGTCCATCCTGGACAGCCAGAACCTGTTCCAGCGCTATCGCTTCATCCAGCGTTTCTACCAGCCAGTCTTTTTCGGCCTCGACTTCAAGGTCAACTTCTCGCTCGGCTATATCCGCTCCACCGACTCCAACCGGCCGGTGGCCATCAGCGAGAAGTTCTTCGAAGGCGGCATCAACTCGCTGCGCGGCTACAACCTGCGGACCATCTCGCCCGTGATCCCCATCGCGGTCGCCAAGGAGCCCGACGCCGGCATCATCAATTTTGCCATCGGCGGCAACAAGGAGCTCCTCACCAACATCGAGATGGAGTTCCCGCTCGTCGAGTCGGCCGGCGTCCGCGGCGTGGTCTTCTATGACATGGGCAACGTCTTCGGCGACAACGAGAGCTTCTTCCACAGCGCCCAGCGCGGCGGCACCTTGCCGCTGGGACTCTTCCACTCCACGGGCCTCGGCCTGCGTTGGTTCTCGCCCCTCGGCCCGTTGCGCTTCGAGGTTGGTTTCCCGCTCACCCGGCGCGATACCGACGACGCCTATCTGTTCGAGTTCACCATCGGCAACTTCTTCTGACGAAGAGCTCGCCACCCCCGGCCCTTGCCCGGCGGGGAAAAACACTGTATCGGCCTCCGCCGCACCATCGTCTGGTCGCCCGAAGGTCTTTTGAGGAGAACAAAGTGATGCGCCGTCTGCTACTTTTTGCCCTGCCGCTACTCGCCATCGTGGTTTCCGCCCGCGCAAACGCCCAGTCGGCGACGAAGATCGGCTTCGTCGACGTGCAGCGCGCCATCCAAGAGGTGGAGGAGGGCAAGGCCGCCCGCGCCCGCCTGCAGGCGGAGCTGCAGACCAAGCGCGCCGACATCGAGCAGAAGCGCGCCACCTTGGAGAAGATGAAGGCCGACTACGAGAAGCAGCTGCCGGTCTTGTCGGACGAGGCCAAGCGCAAGAAGACCGACGAGCTGCAGAAGGCTTTCATCGACGCGCAGCAGGGCGCCCAGCAGATGCAGGAGGAGCTGCAGGGCAAGGAGCAGGAGGCCATGCAGGGCATCTCCAAGCGCATGGTGCAAATCGTCAACGAGGTGGTCGACCGCGAGGGCTTCACCTACGTCCTCGACAAGGCCGCGCTGCTCTACGCGCCGCCCGCCTCGGACATCACCAACGAGGTGGTGCGGCGCTACAACGACCGTTTCGGCGGCAAGCCGGTCGACAAGAAGGCCGCGGCGGCGCCGGCGCCCAAGAAGTAGCAGAAATGCAGCTTTCGCTCGCAGAGCTCGGGCCCCGGATCGGCGCGACCGTGCGCGGAGACGGGGCCCGCTGCGTGACGGGGCTTGCGGAGCTGTCTACGGCAACGCCCGGGCAGCTCGCGTTCTACTCCAACGCCAAGTACAAAAAAGACTTGGCTTCAACCCGCGCCGGGGCAGTGATCGTCGCTGCCTCCGACGAGGTTCTTGTGCCCGCCGGTTCGGCTCGGCTCATCGCTCCCCAGGCCTATGTCTCCTTTGCCAAGGCGAGCGCCATCTTCCATCGCGAGCTCGCGATCGAGGCCGGGGTGCAGCGCGGCGCGCTCGTGGACGAGAGCGCGCAGGTCCACGCGACGGCGGCCATCTCACCCGGCGCGTACGTCGGTCCCGGAGCGCGAATCGGGGCTCGAACCACGCTGCACGCCGGGGCCCGCGTTCTCGACGGCGCGGTGGTGGGCGAAGGCTGTACGATCTGGTCCGGCGCGGTGGTTCGCGAGGGCTGCATCATCGGCGATCGCGTCATTTTGCAGCCCAATTGCGTCATCGGCAGCGACGGTTTCGGCTTTGCTTTCGACAGCGAAGGCGATGGTCAGGGTCCGGTGCACCGCAAGGTGCCGCAGGCTGGCATCGTGCGCATCGAGGACGACGTCGAGGTGGGCGCCTGCACCTGCATCGACCGCGCGACCTTGGGCGAGACCGTGATTGGCCGCGGTACCAAGATCGACAACCTGGTGCAGGTCGGCCACAACGTGAAGATCGGCGCGCTTTCGCTGATCGTCGCGCAGGTAGGCATCAGCGGCTCGACCGAATTGGGGATGGGCGTCGTGCTGGCCGGTCAAGTGGGCGTCGCGGGCCACGTAAAGATTGGCGACGGCGCGCGGGTTGGCGGACAGTCGGGAGTGTTCAACGATCTGCCGGCGGGGGTCACCGTCTCGGGCACGCCGACGCGGCCGCACGGACAGTATCTGCGCAGCCTCGCGGCGCTGCCCCATCTGCCGGACTTGCTCAAGGAAATGCGCAAGCTCGCCCAGCGTGTGGAAGAGCTGGAGCTGCAAGCAAAGGAGCGCACGTGATGGACATCGTGAAGATCCTCAAGGCGCTGCCGCACCGCTACCCGTTCCTGCTCGTCGATCGCGTGGTCGAGGTGGTGCAGGGCCAGCACATCCACGCCTACAAGAACCTGACCTTCAACGAACAGTTCTTCCAAGGGCACTTTCCCGGCAAGCCCGTCATGCCCGGGGTGCTGCAGCTCGAGGCGCTGGCGCAGGCCGGGGCGCTCCTGGCTTATGAAGGCGCGCCGTTCGATCCGTTGACCAAGGTCATCTACTTGATGTCCTTCGACAAGGTGAAGTTCAGGAAGCCCGTAGTGCCCGGCGACCGGCTCGACCTGCACGTGAAGATCGAGCGGCAGAAGGGCGTCATCTGGCGGCTCTACGGAGAAGGCAAGGTGGACGGCGCCACGGTGAGCGAAGCGCAGATGATGGCGATGATCGGCGATCGGGAGCCCGGATGACGGTGCATGCGACGGCCATCGTCGACAAGCGGGCCGAGCTGGATTCCACCGTCGAGGTGGGGCCGTTCGCCGTCATTGGCCCCAGGGTGAAGATCGGGGCGCGCACCAAGGTGGGCCCGCACGCGGTGATCGAGGGCGACACCACCATCGGCGAAGGCAACATCATCTTTCAGTTCGCCGCCATCGGCGCCATTCCCCAGGACCTGAAGTACGCCGGGGAACCGACCCGCCTGGTGATTGGCGACGGCAACTCCATCCGCGAGTTCGCGACCGTGCACTTGGGCACGGCGCAGGGCGGCGGCATCACCCGCATCGGCGACAAGTGCCTCTTGATGGCCAACAGTCACGTCGCGCACGACGTCCAGCTGGGCGAAGGCTGCATCCTCGCCAACTCCGCGGCGCTGGCGGGCCACGTGACGGTCGAGGACCGCGTCATCTTCGGCGGGCTCTCGGCGGTGCATCAGTTCACGCGCATCGGGCGGCTGGCGTTCATCTCCGGCGGCGCGATGGTGACGCAGGACGTGCCGCCCTACGTGACGGTGCAGGGCGACCGCGCGGAGGTGGTCGGGCTCAATACGGTGGGCCTGACGCGCGCGCATTTCGACGATGCGCAGCAGACGCGGGTGAAGAGCGCGTTCAAGATTCTCTACCGGAGCAAGCTTGGCTTCCGCGAGGCGATCGCGCACGTCCGGGCGGAGCACGGCGGCCACGTCGAGATCGACCACTTGGTCGCCTTCCTGGAAAACAGCCAGCGCGGTATCGCACGGTGACTCTTCCGCCGATCGGGCTCATCGCCGGGTCGGGGCGCTTGCCGGTGCTCTTTGCCGCGGCGGCCGCGGAGGCCGGCCGTGGCGTCGTGGCCATCGCCCACGAGGGCGAGACCGAAGCTGGTTTCGCGGCGCAAGCCTGGGTCAAGCTGGGCCAGCTGGGGCGCATCGCGGAGGTTCTCAAGGCAGCCGGCGCCAGCGAAGCGGTCTTTTGCGGCGCGCTTTCGAAGCCCCGCCTGCTCGACGTGCGGCCGGATTGGTTGGGGCTCAAAGCGATGGCGCGGATGCGCAGCTTCGGCGACGACGCGGCTTTGCGGGCCATCGCGGCGGTCTTGGAAGAGGAGGGCGTGCGCATCGTCTCGCCGCTGCCCTTCGTGCCGGGCCTGCTCGCGCCGCTCGGCGCCATCGCCAAGAAGAAGCTCTCGGACGAGCAGCGCAAGGACGCTCAGCTGGGGATGGAGGTTGCGCGCGCGCTCGGAGCGCTGGACGTGGGCCAGACGGTGGTGGTCAAGAAAGGGGTGGTGCTGGCGGTCGAGGCGGCCGAAGGCACCGATGCCTGCATTGCGCGCGCGGGCACCATCGCGGCCGGCGCGGTGGTGGTGAAGGTGCGCAAGCCGCAACAGGACGATCGCTTCGACGTGCCGGCGATTGGCCCCCGGACCGTCGAGGCCTGCGCCCAGGCTCGCTGCGCCGCGCTGGTCGTCGAAGCCGGCGCGACTTTGGTGCTGGACAGGGCCTTGCTCGCCGCCGCCGCCGACAGCAAAGGCGTCGCGGTCGAAGGGATTTGACTTGCTCGCCACCACCGCCTCCATCGACGAGATCCGCAAAGAAAGAGGCGAGCGGGAGCTCCTGCTCATCGTCGACGTCGAGCGCGGCGAGTGGCTGCTGCCGCGCGCCATCTGGCTGTTGCAGGAGAAGCTGAACGCCTACGCGAGCTTCGTGCTCGACGGGAAGATGCGCGAGCTCTACCCCTATGCGCAGGCGCGGGATGTGCGCATCGTCGTGCACTCGCGCGGGCAGGCGCCGCGAAGCGCCCTGGATCTGATCGACATGGTCCGCGAGGCGCTGGTGAAGGATGGAGTCAAGCTCGACTTCGAGAGGGTGCCGTGACCGGGCTGCTGATGGTGGCCGTCGAAGCTTCGGGCGATCTGCACGGCGCCGCGGTGCTGCGCGAGCTGCGCGCGCTGCGGCCTGACCTCCGCGCCTTTGGAGCTGGCGGTCCGAAGATGCGCGCGGAAGGATTGGAAGCCCTGGTGCGCGCCGAGGATCTGTCGGTGATGGGCATCGCCGAGGTGCTGCCTGCCTTGCCGCGCCTGTTGGAAGCGATGGACACGCTGCGCGATGCGGCGCGCGATCGGAAGCCCGCCGCCGCGCTCCTCATCGACAGCCCGGACTTCAACCTGCGGCTCGCGAAGCAATTGCGGCGGCTGCAGGTGCCGGTCGCGTACTTCATCGGCCCTTCCGTCTGGGCCTGGCGCTCGTACCGGGTGAAGCAGATCGCACGAGATGTCGCGCGGATGCTGGTCATCCTGCCCTTCGAGGCCGCGTTCTACGCGCGGCACGGCGTCGTTGCCCGGTACGTGGGCAACCCGCTTGCGGACGACTTGCATGCCTTGCCTGCGGCTGGTTTGGACCCTCGCGCCGCCGCTCGCTGCGCGATTTTTGGTTCCGACGCCGGCAGCTTGCCGGTGCTGGCGCTGTTGCCTGGCTCGCGGCTGCAGGAGATCCACCGGCTCTGGCCGCGGATGCTCGCCGCCGCCCGCGCGCTGCAGGGTAAGATTCCCGGCCTGCGACTGGTGGTGCCTATCGCGGCAACCCTCGATCGCGCGCTCTTCGGCTATGCCCCCGACGTGCAGTTCGTAGACAGCGCACCGCAGGCGCTGGCTGCCGCCGACGCCGCCATCGTCGCCTCCGGCACGGCCACGCTGGAGGCTGCGCTCGCCGGCACACCGCAAGTCGTCGTCTATCGCACGAGCTGGCTCAGCTGGCTAGTCGGGCGCATGCTCATCCGGGTCCGCTTCATCTCCTTACCCAACCTTCTCGCCGGCCGCGCGCTGGTCACGGAGCTGCTGCAATCCGACTGCACGCCTGAGCGCATCGCTTTGGCGATCGCACCGCTCTTGTCCGATACGCCCGCGCGCAACGCTCAAATTGAAGGTCTGCGCGCGGTGCGCGAAGAGCTCGCGCCGCCGGGTTCTGCCGGCGCTGCCCGGCGCGCCGCGGAGGAAGTCGCTGCGCTGCTCGGGAGCGCCTCCGCATGAGCATCGACTCCCGCGCCTGCGTCATCGTTCCCACCTACAACGAGCTGGAGAACCTGCCGCAGATCGTCCCGGCCATCCTCGCAGCCTCGCCGGAAGTCGACGTGCTGGTGGTCGACGACAACTCACCCGACGGCACCGGCCGGGTGGCAAGCGACCTCGCTGCACACGAACCGCGACTGCGCGTCTTGCACCGCGCGCGCAAGGAAGGCCTGGGCCGCGCCTACCTGGCCGGCTTCGCGGAGGCGCTCGCGCTCGGTTATGGCCGCATCCTGGAGATGGACGCCGACTTCTCCCACGACCCGGCACGGCTTCCGGCCTTGCTCGCGGCCTCGCGGGAGGCCGACCTGGTCCTGGGCAGCCGCTACGTGGAAGGCGGCGGAACCGTCAACTGGGGCCTGGGCCGGCGCTTGTTGAGCAAAGGTGGCAGCCTCTACGCGCGCGGCATCCTCGGGCTCCCGGTGCGCGATCTGACCGGCGGCTTCAAGTGCTTCCGCCGCGAAGTCCTGGAAGCGCTCGATCTGCAAACCGTCCGCTCCACCGGCTACGCCTTCCAGATCGAATTGACCTATCGCGCCAGCAAGCGCGGCTTTCGCATTCAAGAGATCCCCATCGTCTTTGCCGACCGGCGGGTCGGAAAAAGCAAGATGAGCCGCCGCATTGTGATTGAAGCGCTGTGGATGGTGTGGAAGATTCGCTTCGACAAGGCCGCCAACGGCGGTTAAAGGAGTGCCCATGGCCCTGCTTCTGGCAATGATTCTCGCCGCCGCTCCCTCGCGCACCTTCCGCATCGAACAGACCGTCGATGTGCCGGCGCAGTCGGGTCCGGTCTCGCTCTGGGTGCCGATTCCGCACGACGACAAGTGGCAGACCGTCAGCGCGGTCGCCATCAATGGCGCGGAGGTGGTGCGCGACTCGCTGGGCAACCAGGCGGCGCGCTATTCCGTCCCGGCCGCTGGAGGCCAGCTCAAAGTGGCCTATACGGTCGAGCGCCGCGAGCGCGAGGGCAACCTGCAAGCGGCTCCGGCTGCCGCCTCGCCCGACACGCAGTGGCTCAAGGACGACAACCTCGTCCACGTCGACGACAAGATCCGCAAGCTCTCGGCCGAGATCACCAAGGGCGCCGTGACGCCGGTGGAAAAGGCGCGCGCGGTCTATGCCTACGTGCTCGCGAACATGAAGTACCAAAAGACGGGCGACGGCTGGGGCAACGGCTCCATCATCTGGGCCTGCACCGAGAAGTACGGCAACTGCACGGACTTCCACGCGCTCTTCATCGGCCTCATGCGCGCGGCCAACGT
>Ga0105854_1001365_pt1 | contig 10047 bp, 5 predicted proteins | sample OrgsoiDNA_201058_FD_89679 | JGI IMG/M metagenome (GOLD analysis project Ga0105854, IMG submission 89679) | Permafrost soil microbial communities from the Arctic, to analyse light accelerated degradation of dissolved organic matter (DOM) -... | ecosystem: Environmental > Terrestrial > Soil >... | reverse complement strand
TGTGGTCGCCATACAGCGCCAATGGCAGGCTTTGTCTCCGGGCGTTTGAAAGTGTTTCCGGGAAGGCGTTTAGCGACACAGCTGGAGACCGGTTCGACTGGCGCTGGAGACAGGTTGTTCAGGCCATCAGCCCGAGCGCTTGGCGCTGGTCCGACCAGAGCGGAGGCAGATCTCTCATCGGCCAGGGCTTGCCGCTCGCGAGGTCGGGATGGCGCGGCTCGGAAGGTGGGCGGCCATAGTGCTCGCGCTGGTTCTCGATAATATTTAGAAGATGATAAGCAGCCATTGGCCCAGTGATAATGATGCCTTATCGTTCGTGTCGGGCGTATGAGACTGGCGACCTGACACGCTGTGCTCACCATTACCCGAGCCAACTTTTGATTAGTCATCGATTTCAAGATCGCTCCGTATCCGCTAAGTCACGGATTTTTCGATATCTTTGCAGGTTCGACACTCCACCAGCTTCGGCCGATCATCGGCCCAGGTTGTAGACAACCGGGCTCCCCATAAGATTTGATCTAAGATCGGCGAATGTAGTGAGCCTGGCGCGAGCGTACCATGCCAAACTCTGTACGGTTTGTAGCTTAGCGCCGCCAATAGCCCTTCCATTTGCGGTTGCTCGGATGATGAGCGGCGGCACTCGCAAGCGCATTGTAAGAAATATCGGTCTAGTGCCGCAAGCGACGCAAACTACGCCACCGGGCAGATTTATCGTGCAGCTGGCGGAGGGGACCGATCCCAGTTTGCGGTATACCGTTCGATGCAGAACGAGCATCTCACCAGCTTGACATGAACGATATCCGATGAGGCCGTCTGCAATGCGATCCAACTGAGGAATAGGAGAATGCTTGAAGTTTACTGTGGACCGATTGTGAGAACAATTTTTCCGCGCACATGATCTTGAGCCAGCGCGATCTCGGCTTGGCCAGCATCCTCCAAGCTGTAAGTAGCGTGGACGACGGGCTTGATGCTGCCCTTTCGAAGCATCTCGGCAATTTCCGATAATTCGTCGGCATCCGGCTTGGCCATGTAATGCGCAATCGTAATATTCTTATAGAGCGCCTTGGCCTTGTCGGGCTCCTGCAGTGTGGAAATCAGCGCGCCGTCCTGCTTCAGCACCTTGAAAGAGCGCTCTTGGGTTTCACCGCCAATGAGGTCATAAACAAGATCGATATCCGCTAGGCGGTCCTCGAACTTCTCCGTCTTGTAGTCGATTGCCTGGTCGGCCCCGAGGCCGCGAACGAAGTCTAAGTCTTCCCCGGAGCAGGTGGTTGCGACCCAGGCACCCTTCGCCTTGGCGATCTGAATGGCGAGGTGGCCAACGCCGCCTGCGCCACCATGGATGAGAACGCGCTGACCACTTTTCAGGCCGCCATTGTCGATCATGCCCTGCCACGCCGTTAGCGCGGCCAGAGGTACCGCCGCGGCTTCAACGTGAGAGAGGTTCTCGGGCTTGCGAGCCCACTCGTCCGGCTTGACCAGGACGTGCTGGGCATAGGCACCGCGGTCATAGTCAAGGAGCGCGAATATGGCTTCACCCTTAGTAGTCCCTTGCGCGGCGGGACCGCAGCTTTCTACGACGCCTGATAGGTCGCGGCCCAGGGTGACGGGCAACGCTTCATCATTCACCTTGGCAAACTTGCCTTCCCGGATTTTACCGTCCACCGGGTTCACACCAGCCGCCACGATTCGAACCAGGATCTCGTTGTCCTTGGGAACGGGGAGGGGAAGGATGTCATCTTCCAACACCTCGGGACCGCCGAATTTGTGAATGCGGATGGCATGCATGTTCATGGACTTTCTCCGGCGGTGGGGGCTATCGATGGTAACGCCGGCCGGTCCAGGACGTTGCTCCGTCCCGCAAAGTTCCGCAATTCAGGGAGAGCTATACGGGTGGATCGTCGTATAAATATGTAACAACCCAAAAGACGGGACGAGGAATTCCTGCTGTCCTGCCGGACGCGAGAGGGATTGAACCTGAACGTCCGCTTCTCGCGCAAAGCGGACATTATCATGCAGTTTAGAGCGCACCGCTTATTTGGGCGGACGCATGGCGGTGCCTTTCGGGGGGCCCCTGAACACTTGGGTGGCGTAGGCATAGGCGCCGTTCACCGATACGCCGATTCCGCTGCTGCGATAGTCGGGAGATAGGATGTTCGCGCGGTGGCCCGGGCTCGTCATCCAGCCCGAGACTGCGCGCTCGGCGAATGCGGCGGCGTCGAAGTATCGCGATCCATATATCTCCAGGATGTTTTCGCCAATGGTGCCGTAGGGGCCAAATCGTTCGCGAACCCTTTCCGCGGCAACGAACCGGCCAATCTCGTCCTCATGGGAGAAGGGCGCGCCGTGGGCCATGGCTTCGGAGCGATCGCGCGCGATGTCTGTTAAATCTGGGTCGGGTGTAAGTTGCGGCGCGTCGGGCGCAAGCCTCGCACGTTCGGCCTCGATGTGCTGGGCTATCAACGTCTCGGCAGTGCGTTCGGCGCGCCCGAGATTGCTTCGGTCGTCGTCATCGAACGCTTGTTCGGACAATTGGTGATCGACCAAATTCTGGACGGAAAGTTCCGAATTGGGAACTTCCCGATGGATTGCGATGCGATCGGAAGGCGGCTTGGATTGAGCAGTCGCGGCGGAACTTGCTACCAAAGACACGGCAAGCGCGGCATAAAGCAGGCGGTTCAAGGCGATTACTCTCTTTCCTATTCTTATCCTTGGGGTGGCAGCGCGCACACTGCGATCGTTACGTCCGCGAAGATGAACCATGCGTGAACGCTTTTCTCCGCTTCAACTTCCCACACAGTCGTTTTGCGGTCGGACGTGTCGCCACAAATTCCCAGGTATAGCCACGAGAGAGTATTTGAGGGATTGCGTGTGTTGTTAATGTAATGTGTTCACTATTGCTCATACTTTCGAAACCGCTACAAATCGCGTGCCTATCCTTTTCAGTGAAATGGGCGCTGGAACAAGAGTGCTGCCTGTCAACGCTGGGAGATGCCCTGTTGAATTCTAAAGTATATTGCGCGGCAATCCGCACGGCTTTTTTTGCGGGATTTCTTATCGCGTATGCTGCACCGATCCAGGCCGCACAATGGCCCAGGAGCGATATACCCTCTGACCCCGCTGTGACGTTCGGTGTACTGCCGAACGGAATGCGTTATGCGATCATGCAGAACAGCACGCCGACTGGCGAGGTGTCTGTCCGGTTTCGGATTGGCGCGGGTTCCATGCAGGAATCAGCCGCACAGCGGGGCTTGGCGCATTTTCTGGAGCACATGGCATTTCGCGGTTCGGCCCATATCGCCGATGGCGAGATCGAAAAATCACTTGAGCGATCGGGTCTGAGCTTCGGGTCTGACACCAATGCTTCCACCGATCAGGATCAAACAGTCTATCAGTTCGATTTACCCAAATCGGATGACCAAACCGTCGATACAGTGCTGAGTTTCACACGAGAAATCGCTAGCAACCTCACGCTTGATCACGCCGCCGCCAAGACGGAAGCGGGTGTGGTCCTGTCCGAATTGAAGTTGCGCGACCAGCCCTCGTTTCGCGCGTTGAAATCCCAGCTCGACTTCGTGCTTCAGGATCCCCATGCTACGGCGTTGGCGAACGGCGATCCCGCCATTATCGCCCAAGCTCCCACCGCGCTTATACGCGACTATTATCAGGCTTATTACCGGCCCGAACGCGCAACCTTGATTGTCGTGGGTGACATAGATACCGCCCGGATGGAGGCCAAGATCAAAGAACGATTTGCCGATTGGAGGGGCATAGGTGCCCCCGGCGGCGATCCGCAGCTTACCTTTGCGCAATCGCGCGGGTTGGAGGCAAAGCTGTTTACCGAGCCAGGGGCGTCTTCCAAGATATTGTTGGCGTGGGTGAGACCGCCAGAGCCCAAGCCGGACGACGCGGCCCGGGAAAAATCCGACTTGATTGATGTTGTGGGTCTGCAGATCCTGAACCGCCGCTTGCGAGAGGCAGCCGCGTCCCCTACGCGGCCCTTTACCAGAGCAGGTGCATCGCGGGAGCAGATATTGCGGGCAGCAGAACTGGTCACGCTATCGATCGGCTATGAGCCCGATCATTGGCAAACGGCATTGGATACGGCTGACAGAATACGCCTCGCTGTGCTACAATCGGGTGTCAGCCAGGCCGAGGTTGACCGCGCGGTCGCGGAGCTGCACATGTCGTTTCAAGGCGAGAGCGTTGCCGCCAACACACGACCTTCGCCAGCGATCGCGGATTCGATATTGGAAGAAGTTGCCGAAAACGATGTTTTCACCAGCCCGGCGCGGGATTTGGCGAAATCGGAAGAGGACCTGAAAGACCTTAAGGCGCATGATGTCACGCATGCGTTGCGCAACGTCTTTCGCGGCAGCGGCCCCTTAATTTTCGTGTCGGGCTCATCGCCGATCAAAGGTAGTGAACAAGCAGTCAAAACGGCCTTTCTTGAAACCGAAAAATCGGCACTCTCGGCGCCCATTTCAGCAGTTCAACCCCCTGCGCTGAACTCCTGGCCTTATACGAATTTCGGAAGATCGGGCGCCGTGGTCGAAACCGAACAAGTTTCTGATCTGGGAACTACCTTTGTACGTTTCGCCAACGGCGTTCGCCTCACCATCCGGCCTTCCAAACTACGGGCCAATCAGGTGCTGGTCTCGGTCAAGGTCGGCGGCGGACGTCTGGATCTGCCCACGGATCGCCTTACTGCCGCCTGGGCTGCCGGCGCGGTCCCCGCTGGTGGTTTAAAGGCGATGTCCTACACGGACATGCAACGTATCCTGGCGCCGAAAAACTACCGGGTAGGGTTCAGCGTCCGCGAAGACGGTTTTGTCTTTTCCGGCGGTACCACGCCGACCGATATTGACACGCAGCTTCAGGTCTTAGCCGCCTATGTTCAGGCGCCTGGCTTCCGGCCTGAAGGGTTCGAGCAGGTCAGAAGCAGTTATGCCGCGCGGCTTCGGCAGGTCGATGCCAACCCGGCCGCGATTATGCAACTCAAGGCGCCCGAAATCCTGCACAATGGCGACAAACGTTGGGTTTCGCCGTCAGGGCATGAGGTACAGACCGCAAACGTGGAAGAACTCAAGTCCTTGCTTGCGCCAGCTTTCGTGAATGGAGCTGTCGACATCACAATTGTCGGCGACATCACTACGGACAAAGCCGTCCAATCCGTAGCGGCGACCTTTGGCGCCTTCCCGAAGCGAGCTGAGGCCCGTCCCACGGTCGGGGTGAGAAACAGCACGCATTTTCCAGCCGGCCCCGACGCCCCGATAACAATCCCCGGTAGCGTCCAGACCGGCCAGGAAATCGTTAGTGTCGCGTGGCCCACACATGGACAGTTTCCCGACATTCAGGAAAACGTCACGCTAGAATTGATGAGCGCCATCATGGAGGATCGCCTGTTCGATAGGTTGCGCGGCCTGGGCACCGTTTACGTTGCGCAGGTCGGCAATACATCGTCCAAAGTGTTCGATTATGGTTACGTTCAGGCGTTGGCTCAGTTGCCGCCCGATCAGGCTCAGCAATTCTATGATGCCGTCAATGATATTGTCGCGGATTTGGAAGCCGGCAAGCTGGCCCAAGATGATTTGGCGAGGGCAAAGAATCCTGCGTTGCAGGAATTACGAAAGGCTCAACAGACCAACGAATATTGGTTGTCGATTCTAGACGATGCGCAGGAAAAACCGGGCAAGCTCGATCTGGCTCGAAAGTACGAAACCGCGCTCCAGCAGGTTACCCTGTCCGACATCGGGGCAGCAGCCCGCAAATATCTCGCGAAACCGCACATGATAAAGCTGGCCACCGGATCCTAACGGATCATTTTTCTATTGTTTATCGGTCGAAGAAGGCGAAGGAACCTATCCTAAAGCCTCCTCGTCGCCCTTAGGCAACTAGCGATAACTACGTGTCATCGCTACGAGTCAATGCCTGCTGTAGCCGTGAAAGCGAGCCCGCGATATTGGCGTGCCATAGCCCGGCGCCCTGCTGCCGGGCCAGGGCAGCTGCGGATTGCAACAGGCTTTCTGCTTCAGCCACATCGCCGTCATCGGCGAAAAGCTCCGCGCGGACGCGCTGCAGCTCCGGCAAATACCAGCCCTCACGGGTTCGCCCGCACTGAGCCAACGCCAGATCAAGCTCTTCCATCGCCTGATCCCTGGCCCCTGCTGTTCGTAAGCCTACGGCGGCAACTCCGCGGAAAGCCATGTCGTACAGCACAAAGCCACTGGCGCGCAGGGTCGCAAGCGCCGGCGTGATGATGTCAAGTCCACGTTTTGAATGTCCGCGCCGGACCAGCATTTCGCCCTCGAAGGCGTCGGCGTAAGTCCGCCAGACGTCCATCGACTGGGCCCGCGTCTCTGTCCGCAGTAGAGCGATGAAGCGCTCGGCCAGCGGAAAATCCTCTGCCATGAGCGCAATAGGGCAGGCTGCTTCGGCCAATATGTTCGCATAAGTTGGGCCGTGGTTGAGCAGCTTTGCCCGTTCAATCAGTCCCTGAACCATCAGCAGAGACTGCTCCTGGTTTCCCTGAAGCTGGAGCACGCGGGCAAGAGCGACCTCGGCTAGCAGCCGTTGGTCATATTGAAACCGGATTATGTGCCGTCGCTGCGATTGCTCCCTATAGCGGGCAAGCATGCCTTCAAGCGCGTCGCGAGCCGCGGTTTGCAGCCCAAGAAGATGCAGCGTGGCGCCGCGCATCCGGTCGGCCACGGCATCGTCGTCCTCTTTTGAGTGTTGGGCAAGTGCGCGAAAACGATCCGCGAAAACCATTGCCTGCTCAGGCTCCGCGTTGTTTGTGCGGTCAACCCAAAGTGCCCAAAGAGAGCGCAACTGATAATCGGCATCGTGGAGGTTCTCAGCAAGGGAAAGCGTTGCTTTCCATGCCTCCGCGCCGCTTGGCAACCCTGAAACCGCGTGCATCTGCGGCCAGCCAAGCGCGGCCTGCAGCTGCATGCGCCGCTTGTCACGAAGGTCCGCCGGGAGCACACCAAGAGCCTGAGCGACCCGATTCAGACACTCATCGACGAGGGACAATTGGTGCCAAAGAGGAATTGCCGAGGCTGTCAACGTCACTGCCAGGTTGCTATCTCCACCTGGTGCAAATGCCCAATCTAGGGCTGCCCGCAGGTCATCGATCTGCCAAGCATACAGATTGAGCCATTCAATCGCGGAAAGGTCCTCGAAATGCTCTTCTGCCCTGCCAAACGCTTCCATGAAGAATCCCGCGTGCGCGCCCTGGACTTTAGTCAGTTCGCCAGATTCCTTGAGCTTCTCAAAAGCATATGCGCGCGTCGTATCTGCTAGGCGAAAGAATGTGTGATCGAAAGCGGCGTCCGCCGAAATCAAAGACTTATCGACGAGGTTTGCCAGAGCTCCCTCAATGGCGAAGTCCGATATGCCGCTATCGGCTGCAACCGCCAGTGCGGCGCCTTCTGTAAAGAGCCCGGCAAATGACGAAAGCCGATAACGCACCTGCCGCTCCGAAGCAGTCAACAGATGATAACTCCAGTCGAGGGTGGCGCGCAGCGTCTGATGGCGCAGCACGGCCGTGCGCCGACCGCGTGTCAGGACCTTGAAGCGATCTCCAAGTGAAGACGCCAAGACTTTCACACCGAGCGTTTCGACGCGGCTCGCGGCCAGTTCAATCGCCAATGCTATGCCGTCGAGCCGCCGACAGATGTCGGCAACAAAGGGCGCGTTGCTGTCGTCAAAAACAAAGCCGCTTCCGGACGCCGATGCCCGATCGACAAAGAGTTGCACGGCCGGCGACATTTGGGCCGATTGAGCCGTGATACCCCCGCAATTTTCTGGCAGATCGAGCGGGGCAAGAGCCAGAATCCATTCGCCTTCTGCGCGCAGGGGCTCCCGACTTGTCGCGAGAATGCCAAGCTCACGCGTGCCTTGCAGCAACTGTTCGGACAGAAGCGCTACTGCATCGATCAGATGCTCACAACTGTCCAGCACAACTAGAATTCGGCGGTCGCCGATCGCCGAGAGAAGTTCGGATACAAGGCTTTCGTTACGAAAAGCATGACCCAATGACGACGTAACCGCGCTGGGAACCAAATGGGGATCGCTAACCGGGGCCAGATCGACAAAGGCGACTCCGTCTGGATAAGCCGCCTTCAGAGCGTCCGCCGCTGCCAATACGAGCGTCGTTTTCCCGATTCCTCCGGATCCCGTTATCGTAATCAGGCGCCGCCGCGGTAACTGTGCCTCAAGGACCGAGACGGCGTCATCACGCCCGAATACTGTTCCCAGCGGTCGTGGAAGCCGCCGCAGTGATCCCCCTTCCTCTACGAACTGACGATTAAGGCGCCCAAGACCCTCGCTGGTCACTGGGGCGGTGAAGCTGTAACCGCGGCCCGGCACATTGGCGATAACGCCGTTTGTGGCCGATCCTTCGGGACCTAGTGCCTTGCGAAGCGCGGTCATGTTGACCCGAAGATTGTTCTCGGCGACGAAAATATTGGGCCAGACAGTCGCAATCAGCTCCTCGTTACTAACCACTTCGCCCGCCCGGGCTACCAGGATGTGCAGAATATCAAAAGCACGACTGCCCAACTGTATGAGCTTGCCTTCGCGATAGAGCCGCCGCTGCTCCCGGTGCATCTCGAACGGGCCAAAACGGAGTACCTGCCCGTCCATAGTCCGCCCGCCCCATAAAAATGCGCGAAGATCAGCCTAACACAGATATTTCGTGACGCGGAGCGTCCTCTGGAAGCGCGAATTAGCGCGCTTTAGCGGGGCTTAAGTGTCGCCGCCGGGCCAGCCAGCCTACCTTTATCTCAGGCGCATGAGCGCCCAACCGAACCAATTCAAAGGAGACACGGCAATGCCTTTTGTTACCACCAAAGACGGGACTGAAATCTTCTATAAGGACTGGGGCAAGGGCCAGCCCCTGTTTTTCCACCACGGTTGGCCGCTGTCCGCGGACGACTGGGATACCCAGATGATGTTTTTCTTGGCTCAGGGCTTCCGGGTCATCGCCCATGATCGCCGGGGCCATGGCCGCTCAACCCAGACGGCAAACGGCCACGACATGGATACTTATGCGGCGGACGCTGAAGAGGTTGTGAAGGCACTTGGGCTAAAAAATGCCATTCATATCGGCCATTCGACCGGCGGTGGCGAGGTGACCCGATATGTCGCCACACACGGTAAGAAGCACGGGGTTGCGAAGGCTGTTCTTATCAGTTCCATCCCCCCCACTTTCATGCAGTCGGCAAAGAACCCAGATGGCGTTCCGAAGGCCGTTGTGGACGGCATCCGAGACGGCACGGCCTACCATCGCTCGCAATTCTACCAGGACATCACCATGCCGTTTTACGGCTTCAACCGGCCGGGCGCGGTGGTGTCGGAGGGTATCCGCCAGAATTGGTGGCGCCAAGGAATGATGGGCGCCGCGATCGCGCACTGGGAGTGCGTCAGGGTCCTCTCTGAGACCGAGTTCTATGACGATCTCGCCGTCATTGACTGTCCCGTCCTGGTGATGCATGGCGAGGACGACCAGATCTGCCCGTTCCCGACCACGGGAGCCAGGTCCGTCAAGCTTCTGAAGCGCGGGACACTGAAGTCCTATCCCGGCCTTCCGCACGGGATGCCCACTACGCATGCGGACATTATCAATGCGGACTTGCTGGTCTTCATTCGCAGCTAGCCTATCCCCATGACGGTTGAAAATTGTGGTGCCCGCGGTCGCGTGGGCGCCACATTTTTACGCAGCCAAATACGTCCAGCATTTCTTTTTCCTTCGCCGGGGTCACGGCCAAGTCACAATACAAAACGATCATATCATTTTCGCTCTTGGCCGAAGGTTTCGCCTCAGCAAATCCTTCTTTTTGCAATAGGCTCGCGCCAAGCGATAAAGCAGCTGTCGCAATCCACGAACGCCTGTTCACTTTTACCTCGCTTTGGCCAGTCCCGAAGACTGATCGAGTTTACATAGATAAATAATATCGTTTACATAATGTCATGTTCGGTACCCGCACAAGCCCGTCATTGCTTCGCACATGCAATACAACACCGACTTTGTGCGGCGGGCCG
>Ga0105854_1001360_pt1 | contig 10067 bp, 20 predicted proteins | sample OrgsoiDNA_201058_FD_89679 | JGI IMG/M metagenome (GOLD analysis project Ga0105854, IMG submission 89679) | Permafrost soil microbial communities from the Arctic, to analyse light accelerated degradation of dissolved organic matter (DOM) -... | ecosystem: Environmental > Terrestrial > Soil >... | reverse complement strand
CAGCAGAAACATATGATGCGCTGAAATCGCTGTTTAACAGTGGCGATGTACTAGGTAATGTGTCGGATGCAGTGAAGCAGTCGTATATTACCCGCTTAAATAATATGGAAGCTGAGTATCAGAGAGCCGGTGCTAGCGGTTCATTTAATGCTGGAGTCGAAGGCGGTAAGCTGATATCTGAAATAGCATCTTTGGCAGCCGGGGGGCCGGTGTCGCAAAAGGCGGTGCTGTACTGGTTGAGAAAGTTGCGGCTAAGGTTGTATCAAAAGCTGAAAATGTTGCTAGCCACAGTATTGTTCAGTTCCCAAGTAAGGTTCTTGGTGAATATTCAGCAATTAAGCCCGGTCCATTAGATAATGATTTAGCAGGTACTTTCAGTGGTGGAAGGTATAAAGAAATGGTATTGCAGGAAGATACTATTCTTTATCGAGGAGGGGTATCTGATAAGCCTTATGGTCAGTTCTTTAGCTCCGAAGCACCGCAAGGAGTTCTTCAGACAAGGATCGATAAAGCTGTTCTTCCTAAGTGGCCGGGTGGGGGAACATCACCAATTGATACGTCTTTTGCGATAAAAATACCCGCAGGCACAAAAGTGTATGTCGGCGAGGTTGGAACTCAAAATGAGTTATATGTCGGTGGTACGCAACAAATTGTAGTTGTTAAGCCTTGGGCAATTAAAGGCACTGAGATTATTGAGAGTAGGCCGTTAAAATGAATAAAGATAGATTACTAGCTATGCAAAGCAAATTGAAACGTATGGCACTGCTTTTAAATATAGGCGGTTATCCTGATTGGGCCAATGGGCTTGCTGAACTGGCTAATAAAATAGACATGTCTCCAGATATGGCTCGAACAGAACTTTTGGGTCTTTATGGTGGGATGGGGTCATTGAATGACTTAGTACTTTACAAAAATGGTGCTCTTTTATTCGATGAAAACGAAGAGCTTGATCGTTTAAGAACAGAAGTTTTCGATTTAGCTTCATACGTTTGAAGGATCCCGGCCAAGTCGCCGGGGTTATTCCTTCTAAGCTTTCAAAATCCCGTCCCCCCGTCGCCGGATAATGATGATGTTCGGCGCGGTAGCGACATCAACATGCTCCTCCTCGGTAATACCCATCTCCGTCAGACAGTCGTCGCCAATCACCAGTTGGCCATCGTCACGCCCCCAGTCAGCGCCCAGTGCGGGGTTATGCTGACTGGCTTCACAGAGTCCTTCCCATGTGGCGTCGTTGTTGACCACGGCGACATACAGAACGGCATGCTTGTGTTGCAGGGCGAACCTTGTGCCGGGCGTAAAACCATTACGGGCTAAGGTGTTACCGGTGAAGGTTAGTTCCGGGAGTGGCTCTTTGGTAAAGGTCAGTTCCATCTGTTGCACTCCCTTACTGGTTCGATGCGGTGCGGATAACCAGACACCCGTTCTCAGCCGTAATACTCACCGGCTAGCCGGTACTAAACCCCAGCTGTTCCAGCCACTTACCTTTAATCGTCTGCTGCGGGCTGGGGTTCGGTCTGCCGCCGTTGGGGCGGTAACCGACGGTGTAACGGCGGGCTGAGTTACCCGATGGCAATATTACCGTGCGTGATGCCAGCCAGCAAAAGCAAGACATCAACGATCTCAGCCGCGATACGGAAAACGCCAATGGGCATATCGATAAAATCTTCGATAAGGACAAAATAGAGAAAAATCAAGCGCTAACGCAGGCTGTGGGCGATCTTGCTGTGCAAACCATGCAGTACATTGGCATGCAGGTGAAGATCAATGCCACGCAAGATGCGCTATCTCGCATGTCGAAAAGCGAGGTCGATGCCTTCAACAATGCCGAGCCAGAAGCTCAACAGGCAATCCTTGAAAAAGATCCGCAGTACAAGGCTGCCCAGGAAAAATACGGCATCGGCAGCACGTTCTGGACGGCAGGCACGGCGATCTCCGGCGCATTAGCCGGATTAGCCGGCGGCGATATGAATCAGGCGCTGGCTGGTGGGCTGGCACCTTATCTCGCACTGGCGGTGAAAAAGGCTGCCGGAGACAATCACGCTGCCAATATCACCGGTCATGCTTTAGCGGGCGCTGTCGTCGCCTATCTGCAAGGCGGATCCGTTGCAGGTGGCGCGGCCGGTGCTGTGGAGGGGGAACTGGCTGCCAAGATTATTGCGGACCAACTCTATCCAAACCGTGACCCATCGACCCTGACTAACGATGAAAAGAGTAACGTCAGCGCACTCAGCACTCTAGCCGCTGGTCTGGCAGGTGGCGTTGCTGGCAACTCTTTGAATGCAGCAGGGACGGGGGCTGTAAACGGGAAGGTGACGGTTGAGAATAATATGATGGTTTACGGCACTATTGCTGAAATGCTCGCATATCACACAGCTCAAACCGCTGGGGCAGCCAGTGCAGAAAGTTCGAAAGGGGAAAATAAAGACGCTGCTTTGGCGCTAGATAAAGCTGTCGATCAGTTTGGTAAATCTGTCATACAGGAGTGCCTAAAAGGCGGTAGCTGTCCGGTCGCGGCGGTAGTGATTTTAGGTTCTATTGCGGGTATGGTCGGAGAAGAACCTAGTAGTCAGCCAAATATTGGTAAAACTCTGACGAATGCGGAGAAAGCCGAGCTTGGTGGCTTAGGGGGGCCCCTTAGGGGGGCCCCTTAGGGGGGCGGGAATGATGATAAAAATCTTAGTGCATCTGACCAAAGATCAATTAAGTCTCTCGAGGAGCAAATTAAGTTACATGAAGATAAATTGGAGGCTTATAATAATGACCCAGATGCGTTCGATAATAAAGGTTATCTTAAAGGTGCGCCGAGCAATGAAGTCAGGCAGAGAATCATTGATGGTCGAATACGTCATCTGGAAAATGAAATAAAAACATTTAACAAAAATATTAATGAAATCAGAAATGGTAAGGGGTAAATATGAACATAAAAATTAGTGAGATTGAGGAGTGTTTAAATGAGATATTTCAAGATCTAAAGTCTCGAGGTATAGACGAAATTTCTTTATTAGCTGATTTCTATTGGAATATACCCTCTGAGGCCATCTATGAACCTTACAATGAGCCTCCGCAGCTAGATATTGGGCAATTAGAGGATGATTATTTATCATTACTCAATGCGAGGGATAGGAAAAAATTAACCGGTCATAATCTAAAAGATTTAGCCGCATTGCTGCGATATATCTCTGAAAAATATCCTGCCTAAATTTGGTCTAAGCGATGACGGAATCTCCCTCGCAACACTAACCGCTTACTTGGTCAGTTAGCGTGGTTTGGAGTCTAGCCGCTTTATCGATAACAACGGCAAAGTGATTGAACGTAAAACGCGGGCGGCGAATAAACGCTAAGTGTGGCAGCAGGAGCCGCTGGTGCACTAACCAGTGCAGCAACGGCCGACTTGTTCATGAAGATGTTCTACCCGAAGGCTAAAAAAGAAGAACTGACAGAAGACCAGAAGCAGGTTATCGATAATCTAGTGGTGATAGCTGGGTCAGCCGCAGGCGGTCTGGTAAGCGGTAGCCTGTCCGGCGTAGGCAGCGGGGCGAACACGGCGGAGAATGAGGTTGATAATAACTATCTGAGCGCAGATCAAGGACTCGCTTTTGATAAAGAAATGCAGAGGTGCAAAGCTTCCGGTGGTGATTGTTCGGCTGTGGTTGATAAGTGGAAGAAAGTCAGTGATGAGCAAAGTGCAACGCTCGATCCTAAATGTGATGAGAATCCTTTGCTTTGCCAGAACATTGACAAACCGATCATTGAGATGGGTTCGGAAATGGCACAGCGTCCAGAATGGATAGGAAATCTGCCTGGTGTGGACGTGATGAATGATGAGCAAGCTAAAATCTATGTTCAATACTGGAATGCACAAGATCTGCATAAAATAGATGTTAATAGTCCAGCTTGGACGAAATTTGTGACGTTTATATCAGATCCAGAAAACCAAGCAGCAATGGCTTCACTAGGAGTACTGGGTAAAGATCTTGTTCTTATAGCAAAAAATAGCTTTACGACTAAATCATTGTTTAAAGAAATGACAGCTCAGGGTATTAAATTTATACCTGAAGACATTGTTGGTGCGGTAAAAGATTCCAGTGGGAAAGTTATTTTCCTTGAAACTGTTAATAGTAAGGCCGGGTTGCAACACATCATTGGAGAGCACGCAAAAGACTTTGCTAATATAGGTGTATCTGAAGCAAAAATACCTAGCGTAGTAATGAAAGCTGTTACAGAAGGAAAGATTGTTGGGTATCAAGGAAAAGGAGCTGGACGTCCAATATATGAAACAGTTATAAATGGTGAAGTTCATCGCCTTGCAATTACTGTTTCTAGTCATGGTCTTATGGTAGGTGCTAACCCTGCCGGGAGAGTGAAATGAAAATGATAAAGTTAATGGCGGATTATTACTCATTTCCACTATGGGAAAATTCTCCTAGAGAGGTCGGTAATATTGATCCGGAAAGCTTACCCCTTTCTGAGGAACTCAAGGAACGACTTGAAAATTGGTCAGAAAAATATGACTCAATATTAAATGATGAAAACCCAGCATCATCAGGCTTTGAGACAGAAGAAGATGAATTAAATTTTATTAGAGAAGGTAGTGAGTTAGCTAAGTCTCTTCAGCTAGAATTAGGCGAGACTTATCAAATCACATATTACTCTGATTATTAAATGAACAAAACCCCGACCACCGAGTCGGGATTTTACTTTTTAGCCTCACCCGTTCATCTCAGTCCTGATAACCAGACAGCCATTCTCAGCCGTAACACTTACTGGCTGCCCGGAGATAAATCCAACGGCTCCAGCCACTTCCCTTTAATCGTCAGCTGCGGGCTGGGGTTCGGCCTGCCGCCGTTGGGGCGGTAATCGACGGGGAGCAGGTCAGTAAACATACGCCCGGTCAAGTTGGAAATAATCGAAATGCGGGAACCGAATCTATAAACTCTATTCAACTGTTTGGTAACTTAGTAGAAAATGGGAAAAAGAGATACGCAATGGACGAAAAAGGTAACGTATACCAGTTTATAAATACAAATGATGGTTCGTGGCATTGGTCAGGGAGTACAGGAGATACATCAGTTCCGTTGAAAAAGAGTGATATACCAAATGCCGTTAAAAAAGAGTTTGGGCTGCCAGGAAAGTGGAGGTAAGTATGATTTTTGGTGATCCGTATCGTTTTGCTATCTGGGTAGAGTGTATTCCTCAATGGAGTGATTCTTTTAAAAATGGCTTTTTTTATTTTTTTGTAAACGGGAATATGTACCCAGATGATGTTAGAACATCAACATTAAGCGTTGATCTGTATGATGTCATTGACGATAAACACGCTTTTATCTCTCTGCCACGCAGCGATGAAATTTTTAATACACCAACAAATGAGGCTTTTGATGCTTTGTTCAAACTGGCCTATCCAGAATCGATAGAAGATGACGAGTATCCAGATCAGTTATTTGATTTTTGTTCATCTTCCACAATCATTAATGAGTCTGGCGCATACTTTTTTGCTGTTTCAAATGAAGACTCAGTGAGAATCATTGGCGGGAAAATATCCCAATTAGTTGATGGTGAGGATAGAAGAGTTTGGGAAAATATAGAAAAGCCTCTTATCGAAGATGTAGTTATTACAAAAAATGAGATACGTGAAATAATTGCAGAGTTGAAAGATTACTCAAACGCTTTATTTTAATCGTGAGAATAACTCGCTGAGTGACATTGCGCAGGCGCAGTCTGAAGGCAAGACGCTGGAGCAGAAGGCGGGTGAGTACGTTGAGGCCGAAAACGAGCGCTATAAGAAGGCAAACTGCGGCGGAATGAGCGCCGAGGCCTGCTCGGTGAAGATGTACACGGAACGGCGTGAGCAATTGAAAGAAACCCTTTCAACCGGTGCAGATTTTGTACCAGTGGTGTGTACAATAAAAAGCGCAGCTGAGGCACAGTCAGCACTGGATTATCTCAACGTGGTGGCTTTCTGATACCGGGAGAGCGTGTTGCGGCGGGTGTGCTGAAAGCGGCAGAGAAAGCACTGGCAAAAGGTGATTTTGAATCTGCGTCTAAGCTGATTAATAAGGCCAGTGATGAGATTCAGGCAGTCAAGCCATTAGATGTTGGGTCATATAAAGAACTTAAAGATCGTTCAGTAGTTGGCGATGGATTAGAGCACGATCATATCCCATCATTTGCTGCTATTCGTCAGGCAAAAGAAAATGAGCTGGGAAGAAAGTTAACTTCAGCAGAAGAATAAACTTTATATAACAATGCAACAGCTATTGAAGTACCTAAAGATGTACATCAGGCCGGCCCTACTTATGGTGGTAAAAATTCTCCATCTCAGGTAAAACAAGACGCAATAAATCTTTGTGGGGGCAGAATGTCGTGATACAGATGCCTTGAGAAAAAACATGCTGGATCGGGGATATGATCCTAAGCTGGTCGATGATGCAATAAGACAACTCAAGGAAAGAAATATTCAAATAGGAGTAACAAAATAATGTTGATATGGGATGAATTTATTAAGTTATTAGGTTGCTCAAAACTTGATGGTACGTTTATTAATATTTCAAGTAATTTTAATGAGTTGCCTAAAATTGGGGAGGGTGTTTTAGGTGACAGGAACTATTACTCTTTTTTACATTCAGGTGTTTTGTTTTTATTAGAAGATGAAGTTGTAGATCAGATTGCTTTTTATGCAAAGCAGGATGAGGGCTTTTCTGAGTATAAAGGGGAGTTACCCGTACCAATTAACAGTTCGGAGTTTGAGGTTGTTCAAATATTAGGCTGCCCTGCAGCTTCAGGTGGTGGGAAAACGGATGCGCTCATGGGTTATATTGCTCGTTGGATAAAGTATGAAAAAGAGGGGTATGCTCTTCATTTACTATTTAATCAGAATGATAATTTATCCAGAGTTACTCTTATGAAATAAACATAAAATCCGGCCCTTTATCCGGCGGGATTTTTTACTCATCACTCAGTAGCAGACCGAATAATCAGCTGTCCATGCTCAACTGCCACGATAACCGGCGTATCAGTCGCAAACCCGGCCTCTTCCAGCCAGTCGCCCTTCATGTGCAGGCTGGGATGGCGGTTGTAATAGGTGGTCATATGGGTTCTGCTGTCTTCGTGGCGAACGCTGACATAGCCCACTTTATAACGGCGTTGTGTTTTGGAAATCGTTGAATCTGCATTACAATCTTGCTCAGCCATAGTAACTATCCTTATTAGTTGCTTGTGGTTAGCGCGCTGACGGCGTCCAGCATCTCCGACACAAACCTCTGCATACTTTTCGGCAACTGGCTAATCACCTGGATCTGTTGCTCCAGCCGTGATGCCGGGCCACGCTTGCGTGTGGTGTCCTCTGTTTTCTCACCCAGCAATCCTTCCAGAGAAAGCGAAAGGATCTGAATCTCCACCGGTTTTGATGGCGGATCTCTATGCCGTGAACTCATGTTTTAATCTCTCTGGCCGATAACAAAAGACAGTTTTTTGATCCCTCCGATGCCGCCTCTTAAGGTGGTCTGCGGTAGCTATAGCAGGAGCCGCTGGTGGGCTGACCAGTGCAGCGACTGCCGATCTGTTCATCAAGATGTTCTACCCGAAGGCTAAAAAAGGAGAACAGACAGAAGACCAGAAGCAGGTTAACGATAATCTGGTGGTGATAGCGGGGTCAGCCGCAGGCGGCCTGGCAAGCGGTAGCCTGTCCGGCGTAGGCAGCGGGGCGAACACGGCGGAGAATGAGGTTGAGAATAATGCGCTGAGTGATGAGCGGCCTACTCTTTACGTCACGCCGGGTGATGCCGCAATCGCACAAGCCCAGAAGGATGCGGCGTTGAGCCTGGATAAAATGGCCCGAGAAATTAAAGACGCTCTGGATAAAGCTACACAATGTACGTTGGGGAGAGTGTGTTCAGATAGCACGCTGAACCCAGATGATGCCATTAATCCTAATATCGGTAAGGATCTGACGGATACAGCGAAGGCTGAGTTGGGTGGTCCAGGTCCAATGCGCGTAAAGCTGAATCTCAACCGAATAAAACTGATGTCAGTAATTCATCGTCTCTATCTGTTGAAGATCAAATGGGAATACTGAGGGATGCGGCTAAGGGTAATAAAGGTAATTTCGGTTTGGGGCAAGCTACCGCCAAAGATGCTAATGCATTGGGTGAGTTGTGGATTGGACCTGGGTATAGAATATCTACCGATGGTTCATCGTGGGTAAGTTCTGATGGGTTAAGAGTTTATCAGCCGCCATCAGCTAAGCCAAATAGCACGCAAGCGACAACTGGAATACAAGCCAATTTCGAACAAAACTCACTCCTACAGGAAGGCCGATTAGTAATGGGCATCTGGACATCACTAAATGAAAATTGAATTAAAACTACTGCGATCGTTAGAACTTGAAGACAGTTTAATAAATTATTGGCCAGAAGATCCTTCGAGCTTTAGTTGCTGGGTTAGAGCAATGGTTGGGCCTAGCGATAAGGATGGTGCTGAATCCTTTGATATCTTAGTGTGCACGCCAAGCTGGCTCCAAAGTGAGTTAGCCACAAATAAGGTTTTATCAGGCAGAGGAACCATCATAGTCAGCGAGTATGATTATGATGAAATAGTCCGCTATTTAGAAAAGGAGATTGCCCTGTGTCATGATAATGATTGGTCAAAGGCAGCTCTTAAATTGAGCAGGATTGGTTTTTGGGAATATGAAGACTATCAACCCTAAAAACAATAAGCCTGGCCAATAGCACCGGTCTTATTACTTCTACGCTTTTCCTTACCGGTTCGCCGCGGTCGTGATAACCAAACACCCGTTGCTCAGCCGTAATACTCACCGGCAGGCCGCTGATAAACCCTATCTGTTCCAGCTACTTACTTTTAATGGTCAGCTGCTGGCTGGGGTTCGGCCTGCTGCCGTTGGGGCGATAATCGACGGTGTAGTGGCGGGCTTGGGGTGTGGCGCTTCTGACTGGATCGCCTAGCCAAATCGTACCTATCGCCGATCTGCAAGTTGGCTCTGTTGCAGGTGGCGCGGCCGGTGCTGCGGGTGGTGAACTGGCTGCCAAGATTATTGCGGACCAACTCTATCCAAACCGTGACCCATCGACCCTGACTAACGATGAAAAGAGTAACGTCAGCGCACTCAGCACTCTAGCCGCCGGTCTGGCAGGTGGCGTTGCTGGCAACTCTTTGAATGCAGCAGGGACGGGGGCTGTAAACGGGAAGGTGACGGTTGAGAATAATTTCTTGGGGGCCACGTCCTCAGACAAACTCGACGAGGCCATTAAGAAAATTATGCAGGGTGATAAATCTCTGGCTGCAGCGAATGATCTGATTAAGCATTGAAAATGCCAATGAACGCAGTGATGCTCTGGTTTCTAAATTTACCAAAGAACCTTCAAAAATGAGCACCGCGGAACGCGCTGAATTGGCGGGCTATCTTCGGGTTTATGCCTCAGAAATGGAGAAAGCATATGGCCCAGCAGTGGCACAAGAACTAGTTAAAGGGTTGTTGTCAGCACCAGATTATCCGAAGCGTAATCCTGACTCTGAGGCCATGTCTAAAGCGCAGGCAATCATGAATACTTGGGGTTATCATAAATCGAATGCCAGTATAGGAGATTTACCACTGACATTCAGTGGTTCGGCTCTAGGCAGCACAATAAAAGAAACTATTGCTATCAATGCAGCAATAGGAACCACGGTTAATATAATATCTCAGTGGTCTGGAAAAGATCCCTTTAGCTATGTTGATGCGATAATGGCAGGAGTAACAGCAGGAGCCACAGCGGGAAAAGGGATTGGGACATCAGCGGTCATTAATATGGGCGGTGCTGTAACCGGAAGTTTCATTAAAGGCGAAGATCCAACCAATCCAGTGATTGGGGCTGGGTTAGGAAGTCTAGCTGGTAGTTTGGGTGGGAAAGTGGTGGATAAATTATCTTCAAATGTAAATACAGTGACAAAAGATGTGATTGGTTCTGTCACTGGTTCTACTGCTTCCGAATTGACTGGTGATGCTGTACAAAGCAAGCTAGAAGAAAGAGATAAAAAACAATGAAAATAACAAGATTTAAAAAAACAGGGCT
>Ga0105854_1001358_pt1 | contig 10072 bp, 11 predicted proteins | sample OrgsoiDNA_201058_FD_89679 | JGI IMG/M metagenome (GOLD analysis project Ga0105854, IMG submission 89679) | Permafrost soil microbial communities from the Arctic, to analyse light accelerated degradation of dissolved organic matter (DOM) -... | ecosystem: Environmental > Terrestrial > Soil >... | reverse complement strand
TATATCGGTCAACAGGGGTGTATCGACAGCCTGCAAGCGGCGCTGAGTTCTCTGGACATGAAGGTGCCGAAGATCCCGGATCCGATCAATCTGTTCATGCATACCCGCCTGCACCGCGACGGCAGAATTGAACCCTTGCCGAATCAGACCCGCAGCGGCGACAGCATTATTTGTCGGGTGATCAGCGATACCCTGTTTGTGGTCAGCGCCTGTTGTACGGGAATTGCCGGTAACGATCGTCCCGCCCCGCTGCAACTTGCCGTGGCAGAGGATCTTCCCTCTTTCACCCGTTCACCTTTACGGGCTCAGTAACTCATGCTGTGGCTGGATGCGCAGGTCAGCGCCGGAATACCCGAGATACTGCAAGGACTGTGGGTGACCGTGGAACTCACGTTTCTCGCCGCGCTATTTAGCGTGGTGGTCAGCCATGGCATCTGTTTTTTACTGCTGAGTAAACATCCGCTGTTGCACTCTCTGGGGCTGGCTTACGTCAGTATCATGCGCGGAACACCGGCCATCGTGCAGTTATTTGTGGTGTTCTTCACGCTACCGAAAATCGGGCTAGGCGGACAGCCGATGCTGGCCGCCGTGCTGGCTATCGGCATGAACAGCGCGGCCTACGTGGCGGAGATCCTACGCGTTAATCGTCGGCTGGTGACCTCCGGCCAACTGGAAGCGGCGCGCACGCTGGGGTTAAGTCGGCTGATGACCTGGTGGTACGTCATCACGCCGCAGGTGATCAAAGGCAGCCTGCCGATGCTGGTCAATGAATTCACGCTGGTGCTGAAAACCACGCCGCTGGCCTCGGTCGTGGCCCTGACCGAGTTAACCTATGCCGGTCAGGTGGTGATTGCGCGCAGTTATGAAGCAACACAGGTCCTGTTGCTGGTCGCTGCCGGTTATCTGCTGGTGGCGCTGCCGCTGGTGTATTTAGCCCGTTATTGCGAAAACAGCCGGGGGATACGCTGATGGACTGGCGAGCGGTCATCGACTCCACGCCCGCCCTGTGGCAGGGCCTGCAAGTCACGTTGCAACTGTGCGTGATTGCCGCGCTCTGTTCCTTGCTCGGCGGCGCACTGTTGGCCTTTCTCAATCGCAAGGCGAATGCGTTCTGGCGGCCGATATTGATGCTGTACAGCGGACTGACGCTCGGGTTACCTCTGCTGGTGGTGATTTATCTGCTCTATTTTGTGCTGCCCGACTACGGCATTTCTCTCTCTTCACCCGTGGTGGGGATCAGCGCCCTGACTTTGTATTACTCGCCGTATGTCGCCGGAGTGATCCGCGCCGCTATGCAGGCCATTCCTACCGGCCAGCGCGAAGCCTGTCGCACACTCGGTCTGAGCCCGCTGCGTACTCTGTTCGATGTGTTGCTGCCACAGGCTCTGCCGCAAATGCTGTCCCCGCTGGTGGGGCTGTTGATTGGCCTGATTAAGGACTCCGCGTTGTTATCGGTAGTATCGGTCAGCGAGTTTATGTATGCCGCTAAACAGGCCATTTCTGAAACCTATGCGCCGCTGGAGATCTATCTGGCGGTGGCCGTCACTTACTGGGTGATTAACACCCTGATCGATACGCTGGCCCGCTACGTTGAACGACGTATGACCCGCTATCGGCAACCTGCCATTAAATAATCTGTTCGGAGAAGAAACATGCAGACCATGACGCCACAACCTACCGATCACCACTCACAACCGGAGCAACCTCAGCGGCAAGTCATTCCCGCCGGACATGGCCGGGCTATCCATCTGCGCGCCGGTGAAGCAGTAGAAGTCATCAATACCTGGGGAACGCAGGTGGTGGATTGCTGGGCTTATAATGCCCACGATGTGACGGAATATATGTCGATGGAAGCCACGCGGGTGTGGAACCAGCGTCTCAACCCCAAGGTTTTCGATTCCTTTATTACCAACCAGCGCCACCCGATCCTGACGCTGATTGCCGACACCTCCCCCGGCGTTCACGATACCTTTATGGCGGCCTGCGACGCCCGTCGCTACGAACTGCTCGGCTGTACCGAGCCTCATCGCAATTGCCACGACAATTTACATCAGGGGCTGCAAGCGATTGGCGTGACGTTGCCGCACGGTAATCTGGCATCGTTTAACATCTTTATGAATATTCAGGTGCAGCCAGATGGCATTACGCTAAAAACGCTGCCTACCGTCTCGCGTCCCGGTGATTCCATTACTCTGCGAGCGGAAATGGATTGTCTGGTGGCTTTCTCCGCCTGTCCGCAAGATATCGTCAGCATTCAGGGGGCGGAAGACAATACGCCGCGCGATGTTGAGATCCGCATTTTGCCGCAAGATGTTGACGCACCCGCCGTTAGAGGGCCGTGGGTGCCGGATCATGTGCTCAATCGCGCAGGCTGAATGCCCCTAAAACTGCGTTGCGGAAGGCATAATCGGCATAGGGTTATTCATAAAAATAATGAAAAGACCTATGCCGATAAGAAAAATTTATCATCAGATAAAAAAGGTTGCGTTACGTACACCGGATAGTTTAATTTTACTGGCACAAGAATTGATATGCGCCGTGAATTCTTCTAATGATGACATTTACGACGTTGATAAAATACTCAGTAAATACCAAGAGACTGACACATGACTAACGTTCTGTTTAACCACCATCATCACCATCACCCTGACTAGTCTTTCAGGCGTTTGGTGCTGGGAGACTGTTTAGATCTTCCAGTGGCGCAGAATGTAGAGAGAGCCCTCGGAAGATATCTTCCGAGGGTTTTTTTTTGCTTATAGAATGTTCATAAAAAATACGAACTTATAAAATCGAGGTTGTTATGTTGGATAAATCACGTTTACGGATAGCAATGCAGAAGTCGGGTCGCCTGAGTGATGATTCACGCGAGTTACTGGCACGCTGTGGCATCAAAATCAATTTGCAGGAACAACGCCTGATCGCCTTCGCCGAAAATATGCCTATCGATATTCTGCGCGTTCGTGATGACGATATTCCCGGTCTGGTGATGGATGGCGTGGTGGACCTGGGCATTATCGGCGAGAACGTGCTGGAAGAAGAGTTGCTGAACCGCCGCGCTCAGGGCGAAGACCCGCGCTATTCCACCCTGCGTCGTCTGGATTTCGGTGGCTGTCGTTTGTCTCTGGCCACGCCGCTCGATTGCGATTACACCGGCCCGCAAAGCCTGCAAAACTCCCGCATCGCCACCTCTTACCCACACATCCTCAAGCAATATCTCGACCAACAAGGCGTAGAGTTCAAATCTTGCCTGCTGAACGGGTCTGTTGAAGTGGCGCCGCGCGCCGGTCTGGCCGATGCGATTTGTGACCTGGTTTCCACTGGTGCCACCCTTGAAGCCAACGGTCTGCGCGAAGTCGAAGTGATTTACCGCTCGAAAGCTTGCCTGATCCAGCGCGACGGCGACATGCCGCAAGAGAAACAACGGCTGATTGACCGTCTGATGACCCGTATTCAGGGCGTGATCCAAGCGCGTGAATCCAAATACATTATGTTGCACGCACCGAGTGCGCGCCTTGACGAAATCATCGCCCTGCTGCCGGGTGCCGAGCGCCCGACTATTCTGCCACTGGCGGGAGATCAACAGCGCGTGGCGATGCACATGGTCAGCAGTGAAACTCTGTTCTGGGAAACCATGGAAAAACTGAAAGCTTTGGGTGCCAGTTCGATTCTGGTCCTGCCAATCGAAAAAATGATGGAGTAAGGTCATGCAACCCAACGCGTTCAGCACCCCTATTGACTGGCAGCAGTGCGACGAGACACAGCGTCGCGAACTGCTGACCCGTCCGGCGATGTCTGCCTCCGACCGCATCAGTGAAGCGGTCAGTGAAATTTTGCGCCGCGTGCGCAATGAAGGCGACAGCGCACTGCGCGAGTTCTGCGCGAAGTTCGATAAAACGGATGTCGCGGATATTCGCGTCACGGCGCAACAGATTGAGGACGCGTCGGCGCGTTTGGGCGATGACGTTAAAAACGCGATGGCGCATGCCGTGCGTAACATCACCACGTTCCACGAAGCGCAAAAATTGGCGGTAGTGGATATCGAAACCCAGCCGGGCGTACGCTGCCAGCAACTGACCCGGCCGATTCAGTCCGTCGGGTTGTATATTCCGGGCGGTTCCGCGCCGCTGGTGTCTACCGTATTAATGTTGGCGACACCGGCTCGCATTGCCGGTTGCCAGCGCGTGACTTTATGTTCGCCACCGCCGATTGCCGACGAAATTCTGTATGCGGCAAAACTGTGTGGAGTTAGCGAGGTGTACCAATTGGGCGGCGCGCAGGCGATTGCGGCACTGGCCTTCGGTACCGAAAGCGTGCCGAAAGTGGCGAAAATTTTCGGGCCGGGCAACGCGTATGTCACCGAAGCTAAGCGTCAGGTCAGTCAAAGTCTCGATGGCGCGGCTATTGATATGCCTGCGGGCCCGTCAGAAGTCTTGGTGATCGCCGACAGCGGCGCAACGCCCGATTTCGTGGCGTCAGATTTGTTGTCGCAAGCGGAACACGGCCCGGACTCCCAGGTGGTCTTGCTGACGCCAAGTGTGGAGATGGCGCAAGCCGTCGCCGAAGCGGTGGAACGTCAGCTTGCCCTGCTGCCGCGTAAAGAGATCGCCCGTCAGGCACTGGCGAGCAGCCGTCTGATCGTCACCAAAGATTTGGCGCAATGCATTGACATCAGCAATGCTTACGGCCCTGAGCACTTGATTTTGCAAACCCGCGAGCCAGAATTGCTGGTGGATAGCATCACCAGCGCCGGTTCGGTGTTTCTCGGTGACTGGTCACCGGAATCGGCCGGCGATTACGCCTCCGGCACCAACCACGTTCTGCCGACCTACGGCTATACCGCCACCTGTTCGAGCCTCGGTTTGGCCGATTTTCAGAAGCGCATGACGGTGCAACAATTAACGCCGCAGGGTTTGCTGGGTCTGGCGACCACCATCGAAACGCTGGCACAAGCTGAACAACTGACCGCCCACAAAAATGCTGTGACACTGCGCGTGAATGCGCTGAAGGATCAAGGCCAATGAGTGACCAAAGCAATCTCAGCGTTCAGGCGCTGGCGCGGAAAAACGTTCTTGAGCTGACGCCCTATCAGTCAGCCCGCCGTCTCGGCGGTAACGGTGACGTGTGGCTTAATGCCAATGAATACCCGATTGCCCCACAGTTTGAATTAACGGCGCAGACCTTCAACCGTTACCCGGAATGTCAGCCACAATTAGTGATTGAACGTTATGCCGCCTATGCCGGTTTGGACGTCAGTCAGGTGCTGGTTAGCCGTGGGGCTGATGAAGGCATTGAGCTGCTGATCCGCGCTTTTTGCGAACCGGGCCAGGATGCCATTCTTTATTGTCCGCCGACCTACGGCATGTACAGCGTCAGCGCAGAGACCATCGGCGTTGAAGGACGCACCGTCGCAGCCAATGTTGACTGGTCACTGAATTTACCGGCGATTGAAGCCGCGCTGGATGGCGTGAAATTGGTCTATGTGTGTAGCCCGAACAATCCGACCGGTAATTTGATCAATCCTGACGATTTACGCGCCGTACTGGAGATGACCCGCGGTCGCGCGATCGTCGCCATCGATGAAGCCTATATCGAGTTCTGCCCGCAGGCATCGGTCACTGGCTGGTTGAAAGAGTATCCGCACCTTGCCGTACTACGTACCTTGTCCAAAGCCTTCGCGCTGGCCGGTTTACGTTGCGGGTTCACCCTGGCGAACAGCGAACTGATTGCACTATTAATGAAAGTGATCGCGCCTTACCCGCTGTCTACGCCGGTGGCTGACATCGCCGCTCAGGCATTGAGTGACGAAGGTCTGGCGGTGATGCGCGCTCGCGTGGATGAAATCAGCGAGACACGCGCATGGCTGGTGAAGCAGCTTAACGATTGCGCCTGCGTTGAACAGGTATTTACCAGCGAAACCAACTATGTATTGGCCCGCTTCACTGCGTCCAGTTCCGTCTTTAAAACACTCTGGGATCAAGGCATTATTCTGCGTGACCAGAACAAGCAACCGGGACTTTCCGGCTGTTTACGCATTACCGTCGGTACTCGCGCTGAATGTCAGCGTGTTCTTGATGCGCTGCAACCTCTTCCGGGTGCAGGTCAGTCAGCCAACACCACTAATAATGAAATTGCCCCAAGCAAGGAGCCGATGTGAGCCAGAGCCCGTTAGTACAAAAGATCTTATTCATTGACCGTGACGGTACGCTGATTTCTGAACCACCTGAAGATTTTCAGGTTGACCGTCTGGATAAGCTGGCGCTGGAACCGGGGGTGATCCCTGCTCTGCTGGCCTTGCAAACCGCGGGCTTTAAACTGGTGATGATCACCAATCAGGACGGTCTGGGCACCGACAGTTTCCCACAGGACACCTTTGATCCGCCGCACAACCTGATGATGCAAATCCTCACTTCGCAAGGCGTGATTTTTGATGAAGTGCTGATTTGCCCGCACTTACCGGCTGACCACTGCGCCTGCCGTAAGCCAAAAACCGAACTGGTGCGAGGCTATCTGGACAGCGGTGTGATGGACGTGGCCCACAGCTATGTGATTGGCGACCGCGATACCGATATTCAACTGGCCGCCAACATGGGCATTACCGGTCTGCGCTATCAGCGCGATACGCTGAGCTGGGCGGCCATTGCTGACCAACTGACCAAACGCGATCGCCATGCCAAAGTGAATCGCGTGACGCGCGAAACGGCAATTGAAGTCGATGTGTGGCTGGACCGCGAAGGCGACAGCAAAATTCGTACCGGCGTCGGCTTCTTCGACCATATGCTGGATCAGATTGCCACCCACGGCGGTTTTCGCATGAACATCGACGTGAAAGGCGATTTGTACATTGACGATCACCACACCGTTGAAGATACCGCTCTGGCACTGGGCGAAGCGCTGAACAAAGCGTTGGGTGACAAACGTGGGATTGGTCGCTTTGGTTTCGTATTGCCGATGGACGAATGTCTGGCGCGCTGCGCGCTGGATATCTCCGGTCGCCCGCACCTTGAATACAAAGCCGAGTTCAATTACCAGCGCGTGGGTGACTTAAGCACCGAGATGGTCGAGCACTTCTTCCGCTCCCTGTCCTATGCTATGGCCTGTACTCTGCACTTGCGCACCAAAGGCAAGAATGATCATCACCGTGTAGAGAGTTTGTTCAAAGCGTTTGGACGCACCTTGCGCCAGGCGATCCGCGTGGACGGCAACACTTTGCCGAGTTCGAAAGGAGTGCTTTGATGAATGTCGTTATCCTTGATACCGGCTGTGCCAACCTTTCTTCTGTCAAATATGCGGTGCAGCGACTGGGTTATGAACCTCACGTCAGCCGCGACCCTGAAATCGTGCTGCTGGCCGACAAGCTGTTTTTACCCGGCGTCGGTACGGCTCAAGCGGCGATGGAACAGCTTGAACAACGCGATTTGATTGAGCTGATTAAAGCCTGTACCCAACCGGTATTAGGCATCTGTCTGGGGATGCAACTGCTCGGTTCCGGCAGTGACGAAAGTGGCGGGATCGCCACGCTGGGTATCATCGATACGCCAGTGCAAAAGATGCAAGATATCGGTTTGCCGCTGCCGCACATGGGCTGGAATCAGGTGATTGCGAATGCCGACAGCCATCTGTTCCGCGGTATCGACGAGAATGCCTATTTCTATTTCGTCCACGGATATGCGATGCCGATATGCGAAAACACCATAGCGCAAACCTTGTACGGCGAGCCGTTCACCGCCGCCGTGCAAAAAGACAATTTCTTCGGCGTGCAGTTTCACCCCGAGCGTTCCGGCTCAGCAGGCGCGCAGCTGTTGAAAAACTTTCTGGAGATGTAAGCAGCATGATTATTCCCGCTTTGGATTTGATCGACGGTAGCGTGGTGCGTTTGCATCAGGGCGATTATGGTCAACAACGCGATTACGGCAGCGATCCGCTGCCTCGCCTGCAAGATTATCAGCGTCAGGGGGCCGAAGTGCTGCACCTGGTGGATTTGACCGGTGCGAAAGATCCGGCGGCACGCCAGATCCCGTTACTGCAAAAATTGCTGGCCGGTGTCACCGTTCCCGTACAAGTCGGGGGTGGTATTCGCAATGAGCAGGATGTCGAAGCCTTGCTTGCGGCCGGCGCCACCCGCGTGGTGGTCGGTTCCACCGCGGTAAAAGACCCAGATACCGTGCAGAAGTGGTTTGATAAATTTGGTGCCGACGCGCTGGTTCTGGCACTGGATGTGCGTATTGATGCCGACGGCACAAAAAATGTGGCGATCAGCGGCTGGCAGGAAAACTCTAACGTCACGCTGGAACAGGTGGTAGAGCAGTATCTGCCCTTCGGCCTTAAGCATGTGCTCTGTACCGATATTTCCCGCGACGGCACGCTGGCAGGCTCGAACGTTGAGTTATACCGCGAAGTCACCGCGCGTTATCCGCAAATCGCGTTTCAGGCCTCTGGCGGCATCGGTAATTTGGATGATATTGCCCAGTTGCGTGACAGCGGCGTAGAAGGCGTGATTGTCGGGCGCGCATTGCTCGACGGTAAATTTAACGTGACGGAGGCGATTTCATGCTGGCAAAACGGATAATTCCCTGCCTTGATGTGAAAAATGGTCAGGTGGTAAAAGGCGTTCAGTTCCGTAATCACGAGATCATCGGGGATATCGTCCCTCTGGCAAAACGTTACGCCGAAGAAGGTGCCGACGAGCTGGTTTTTTATGATATTACCGCGTCATCAGATGGGCGAGTGGTAGATAAAAGCTGGGTATCGCGCGTGGCGGAAGTGATCGACATTCCGTTTTGTGTCGCGGGTGGGATTAAAAGCGCGGAAGATGCGGCGCAGATCCTGCAATTCGGGGCTGATAAGATTTCGATTAACTCACCGGCGCTGGCAGATCCCTCACTCATCAGCCGTCTGGCGGACCGTTTTGGCGTGCAGTGCATTGTTGTCGGTATCGATACCTGGCATGACGCGGCCACGGGGAGCTATCAGGTTCACCAGTTTACCGGTGACGAAGCGCGCACCAAAGTCACCACCTGGCAGACGCTGGATTGGGTGAAAGAGGTGCAACAGCGCGGCGCGGGCGAAATTGTTCTCAATATGATGAATCAGGACGGCGTACGTAACGGTTATGATTTAACCCAGTTACAGCTGATGCGTGATGCATGCCGCGTGCCGTTGATTGCCTCCGGCGGTGCGGGAACGCCTCAGCACTTCCTCGACGCGTTTTTACAAGCGAATGTTGATGGCGCCCTCGCGGCATCGGTATTCCACAAACAAATAATTAATATCGGCGAGCTGAAAAGCTATCTGGCCGACAATGGCGTGGAGATCCGCTTGTGAGTGAACAAAATGTGAGTAACGTTCGGTTGTCCGAACAACAGATAAACCAACTCGATTGGGAAAAAGTCGACAATCTGATGCCGGTGATCGTGCAACATGCAGTGTCTGGCGAAGTGTTGATGATGGGTTACATGAATCACGAAGCGCTGACCGTGACGCAGGAGTCGGGCAAAGTGACCTTCTATTCGCGCACGAAACAGCGTTTATGGACCAAAGGCGAAAGCTCGGGCCACTTCCTCAATCTGGTGAGTATTTATCCCGATTGCGATAACGACACGTTGCTGGCGTTGGTCAATCCTATTGGACCCACCTGCCACAAAGGCAATAACAGTTGCTTCCACCCTGCCGCTTCCGACTTGGGATTCTTGTATCAGTTAGAAGAGCTGCTGGCATCACGCAAAAATGCCGATCCAGAAAGCTCGTACACCGCCAAATTATATGCCAGCGGGACCAAACGTATTGCGCAGAAAGTCGGTGAAGAAGGCGTGGAAACAGCGCTGGCCGCCACGGTCAATGACCGTTTCGAACTGACCAACGAAGCGTCAGACTTGATGTATCACCTGCTGGTGCTGTTGCAGGATCAGGATTTGAACTTCAGTGCGGTGATTGAGAATTTGCGTCAGCGGCATAAGAAGTAATCCTTCCTTTTTCTGTAAAAATGCAGATAAAAAAAGGGCCGGTTTTTTTATATAACCGGCCCTTTTTAACAATAATAGAATGCTTTAGTGCTTATAATTTCTGAAAGCGTTGC
>Ga0105854_1001357_pt1 | contig 10073 bp, 10 predicted proteins | sample OrgsoiDNA_201058_FD_89679 | JGI IMG/M metagenome (GOLD analysis project Ga0105854, IMG submission 89679) | Permafrost soil microbial communities from the Arctic, to analyse light accelerated degradation of dissolved organic matter (DOM) -... | ecosystem: Environmental > Terrestrial > Soil >... | reverse complement strand
GCCGACTGTTCCGGGCGCTTGAACAGGATCAGCGACACCAGCAAGCGTCGTACCGGCCACGGCAGGTCGATCACATACGGGTCCATCAGAAATTGATTGAGGTAACTGCGCACATCCGCCACCGAGGTGGAGGCCGGTGAGCCCAGGTTGACCAGAAGCAACGCGTGATCGGTCATGCAACATCCTATTTCAAAGGCGGCTGGAGAGATCGTCCAGGGCCGCGCGTAAATCAGTGAACTGGAAAGTGAAACCCGCTTCCAGCAAGCGCGCCGGCATGGCTTTCTGGCCACCCAGCAACAGCAATGACAACTCGCCCAGGCCCACCCTCAACGCCAGGGCCGGCATGGGCATGAACGCCGGACGGTGCAACACGGCGCCCAGCGTCTTGGCAAATTCGCGATTGCGCACCGGTTTTGGTGCGCAGGCATTATAGGGACCGCTGGCGTCGTTGCGATGCAGAAGAAAATCAATCAGGGCGATTTGATCCTTGATATGAACCCACGGCATCCACTGCCGACCACTGCCAATCGGCCCGCCCAGCCCCAGTTTGAATGGCAGCAACAGCCGCGACAAAAAGCCGCCCTCGGCGGACAGCACCAGCCCGGTGCGAAGCAAAATTACCCGAATGCCCAAAGCCTCGGCACGCAGGGCCGTCTCCTCCCAGGCGATGCTCAATTGGCTCGCGAAATCATCGATCACCGGCGGCGAATTCTCAGTCAACTCGCGCTCGCCACCATCGCCATACCAGCCAACCGCGGAGCCGGAAATCAGCACCTGCGGTTTTTGCTCACGGCTTTCGAACCAGGCCAGCAACGTTTCGGTCAGGGTAATCCGACTACTCCAGAGCAGCGCTTTGCGCCGGCCAGTCCACAAGCGATCGGCAATGGGGGCACCCGCCAAGTTGATAACGGCATCCACCGGTTCCTCGCCAAGGTCTTCGAGACGGGCAATGCCTCGCACCTGAGCGCCACATATTTTCGCCACTTTTTCAGGCGTGCGACTCCAGACCGTGAGGCGATGTCCCTGGCTCGACCAGTGTTGGCAGAGCTGACGTCCTATCAAACCAGTACCGCCGGTCAGCAATATGTGCATGACTTCTTCCTCGCGTGGCGTTTTACCTTGATCACTAGTCTATTTTTATATGCAGGGATCTTTGGTATCGGGCAGTGTCTGTGTTTAACAATAGGCCAAGCTGTCAGAACGAGAACGCTAAAAGTTATACCAAAAAACAATATTGTACAGGTTTAAACCACGGCGTAGTCTGTACAGAAAGGTAAACGAGGCCCCTATGACTGTACCTATCGCAATCATCGGCACCGGCATCGCCGGACTGTCAGCCGCCCAGGCCCTAACGGAGGCCGGGCATGTCGTTCAACTTTTCGATAAAAGCCGTGGCAGCGGCGGACGCATGTCGAGCAAGCGCAGTGACGCGGGGGCTCTGGACATGGGCGCGCAATATTTCACTGCCCGCGACCGCCGCTTCGTCACCGAGGTCCAGCGTTGGCAAGCCAATGGCTGGGTCGCCGAATGGACGCCACTGCTCTATACGTTTCAGGGCGGCCAGCTCAACCTGTCGCCGGACGAACAGACGCGCTGGGTCGGCACGCCGCGCATGAGCGCCATCACTCGCGCACTGCTCGGTGACCTGGAGGTGCACTTCGCCTGCCGGATCACCGAAGTCTATCGCGGTGAAGAGCACTGGCATCTACAGGACGCGGAAGGCTTCACCCATGGACCATTCAGCCATGTGGTGATTGCAACGCCGGCGCCTCAGGCGACCGCGCTGCTGGCCGCTGCGCCGAAACTCGCGGGGGCCGCTGCCGGGGTAAAAATGGACCCGACCTGGGCCATCGCCCTGGCCTTCGACAAACCGCTGGATACGCCCATGGAAGGCTGCTTCGTGCAGGACAGCCCCCTCGACTGGCTCGCGCGCAACCGCAGTAAACCCGGGCGCGACAACACCATGGACACTTGGGTATTGCACGCCACCAGCGCCTGGAGCCGGCAACACATCGACCTGCCGAAGGAAGCGGTAATCGAGCAACTGCATGGAGCTTTCGCCGAACTGCTGCACAGCGCGATGCCCGCACCGACCTTCAGCCTCGCCCATCGCTGGCTCTACGCCCGTCCCGCCAACAGTCATGAATGGGGCGTGTTGGCGGACGCCGATCTGGGCCTGTACGTATGTGGCGACTGGTGCTTGTCCGGACGCGTCGAAGGCGCCTGGCTCAGCGGCCAGGAAGCTGCCCGCCGTTTGCACGAGCACTTGCAGTGAACCGCATCAATCCAAGCAAATTGCGGCTGTCGAAATGGACAGCAGCCCAGCCGCAAAACAGCGAAAAACATTTTCTGGTGACCGAGTTGTTCCGGGATGAGGAAGGTACGGTGCTGGAAGTCGAGTTGCAGGCAGTGTTGACTCAGCGTAGTGAGCGGTTGGATTGGCAAACCCTGAAAGACAGCAACACCTGGCAATTGGGCTGGAAGTAGATCCCCTGTGGGAGCGGGCTTGCTCGCGAATGCGGTGGGTCAGCCGCACATGTGTTGACTGACTCATCGCATTCGCGAGCAAGCCCGCTCCCACATGGGAATCGCGAGCACTTCAAAAACCTATACAAATAATTTGACTTGTACAGCTTCGAATCTATGATGAAGATTATGTTGTACAACGCCAATGCGCTGTACAGGTTTAGATTCGAGGTGCTTCGATGTCCATCGCCCCCGCCAAACCGAAAATCGCGATCAGCGCCTGCCTGATGGGTGCCGAGGTGCGCTTCAATGGCGGGCACAAGGAATCGCGGCTGTGCAGTCGCACCCTTTCGGACTACTTTGATTTCGTCCCGGTCTGCCCGGAGGTCGCCATCGGCCTGGGCATTCCCCGCGAGCCGATCCGCCTGGTGGGCGATCCCGAACATCCTGAAGCCGTCGGCACGATCCATCATGAGATTAACGTCACTCAGCCGCTCGCCGAGTACGGCCAGAAAATGGCAGTCGAACTGGGCGACATCTGCGGCTACATCTTCATGCAGAAATCGCCTTCCTGCGGGCTGTTGCGGGTCAAGGTTTACCACACCAACGGCGCACCGGTGGATGGCGGTTGTCGCGGCATCTACGCCCAGGCGTTCTGCGCACAACATCCGGACCTGCCGGTGGAAGAGGACGGTCGCCTCAACGATCCGGTGTTGCGGGAAAACTTCCTGACCCGAGTCTTCGCCTACAGCGCCTGGCAGTCATTACTGCAAGAAGGCCTGACCCGGCGCGCGCTCATCGATTTTCACTCGCGCTACAAATACCTGCTGATGGCCCACAACCCGGTCCAATACAAAACCCTGGGCAACCTGCTGGGCAGCATGGGCCAGACCGATCCGAAAGAACTCGGCCCACGCTATTTCAGCGAACTGATGGAGGCGCTGAAAAAATGCGCCACCCGTCGCACCCACAGCAATGTCTTGCAACACATCAGTGGTTACCTCAAACAGGCCATCAGCGCTGAAGACAAACAGGAAGTGCAACACGTCATCGGCCAATATCGCCACGGCATCGTGCCGCTGGTGGTACCGCTGACGCTGCTCAAGCATTACTTTCGCCAACACCCGGACCCGTACATTGCGCAACAGGTTTACCTGCAACCGCACCCGGAAAACCTCAGCCTGCGAAACGCGATCTAAATGAACAACACACCCGACACCAGCGCCAGCGAAGACTTCGGCGCCGACTTCAAAAAAGCCCTGGACGATGGCTGGCTGCCGATTCGTGAAGTCGCGCGCCAGACCGGCGTCAACGCCATCACCCTGCGCGCCTGGGAACGGCGCTACGGCCTGATCGTCCCGCAGCGCACGCCAAAAGGTCATCGGTTGTTCTCGGCCGAACACGTTCAACGAATCCTGACGATCCTCACCTGGCTCAACCGCGGCGTGGCCGTCGGCCAGGTCAAGCAACTGCTCGATACGCCGCAAGCCTTCACCGATTGCGCCGAAAACGATTGGCACCTGCTACGCCACACGCTGCTGCAAGCGGTCACGCAACTGGCCGAACGCACCCTCGATGACACTATCAATCAAGCGATGGCGCTGTACCCGCCGCGGACCTTGTGCGAACAACTGTTGATGCCCTTGCTGACGGAACTCGAGCAACGCTGGCAAGGCCAGTTCGGCGCACAGATGGAGCGGGTATTCTTTTATTCCTGGCTACGCAGCAAATTCGGCGCGCGCATCTACCATAACAACCGTCAGTTACGTGCCGCGCCGCTGCTGTTGATCAATCACTCGGACCTGCCCCTGGAACCTCACCTGTGGCTCACCGCGTGGCTGATCAGCAGCGCCGATTGCCCGGTGGAAGTCTTCGACTGGCCACTGCCGGCCGGGGAGCTCGCGCTGGCGGTCGAACAGCTGCAAGCCCGCGGCGTACTGCTGTATTCCAGCAAAGCCATGAACCTTGCGCAGCTGCCTAAACTTTTGAACGGTGTCAGTTGCCCAAAAATGATTGTCGGACCAACGGTATGCATCCACCACGCCGAGTTGTCCGTAAGAACTACCGAGATTGCTGATTTGTTCCTGGCCGAAGATCCCTTGTCGGCTCATCAGGATCTTGTTCAGCGTGGGCTTGTTTAATGATGCTTTTTTAATGAATCGTACGGATACCACCATGCAATTGATCTGGCTGCGCAGCGACTTGCGCCTACACGACAACACCGCCCTCTCGGCCGCCGCAGCGCGCGGCCCGACGGTGGCGGTGTATCTGCTGAGCCCGGAGCAATGGCGCGAACATGACGACGCGCCATGCAAGGTGGATTTCTGGCTGCGCAACCTGACTGAATTGAGCCTGGCGCTGGGCAAGCTCAACATCCCGTTGCTGATCCGCTCTGCGCCACGCTGGGAGGCCGCGGCAGAAGTTTTGCTGGATCTATGTCAGCAGTTGAACGCCGACGCCGTACACGTCAACGAGGAATACGGCATTCATGAAACCCGCCGGGATGAAGCGGTGGCCCAAACGCTGAAGGCGGCAGGCATCGACTTTTACAGCTACCTCGATCAACTGCTGTTCTCGCCGGGCACCGTGCTGACCAAGACCGGCACTTACTTCCAAGTGTTCAGCCAGTTCCGCAAAGTCTGCTACGACCGGTTGCATCGTTCACTGCCCAGCCTCGTAGTCGCCCCCGGGGTCCAAGCGCCGTTGAGCGTCGAAAGAGATGAAGTCCCTTCCCGGGTCGAAGGTTTCGAAACGCCTCAAGAGCGTTTGATCACACTCTGGCCCGCCGGTGAAGCCGAAGCCCGACGCCGCCTCGACACCTTCGCCGATGCACAAATCGACTATTACCAGAGCGAGCGCGACTTCCCGGCGAAGCCCGGCACCAGTCAGCTTTCGGCTTATCTCGCGGCCGGGGTGATTTCCCCGCGCCAGTGTTTGCACGCGGCGTTGCAAAGCAATCAGGGCGAGTTCGAAAGCGGCAAGGTCGGCGCGGTCACCTGGATCAACGAGCTGCTGTGGCGCGAGTTCTACAAACACATTCTGGTGGGTTACCCACGGGTCTCGCGCCACCGCGCGTTCCGCCCGGAAACCGAAGCCCTGGCCTGGCGTGATGCGCCGGATGAACTCGCGGCCTGGAAAGAGGCTCGCACCGGCCTGCCAATCATCGACGCGGCCATGCGCCAATTGCTCGAAACCGGCTGGATGCACAACCGCCTGCGCATGGTGGTAGCGATGTTCCTGACCAAGAACCTGCTGATCGACTGGCGTGAAGGCGAGCGCTTCTTCATGCGCCACCTGATCGACGGCGACCTCGCGGCGAACAACGGCGGCTGGCAGTGGAGCTCGTCCACCGGCACCGATTCGGCGCCCTACTTCCGGATTTTCAACCCGCTGAGCCAGTCGGAAAAATTCGACGCCGAAGGTGTGTTCATCAAGCACTGGCTGCCGGAACTCGCAGGGCTGAACAAAAAAGAAGTGCACAACCCGGCGAATGTCGGCGGTTTGTTCGGTGCTACAGATTATCCATCGCCTATCGTCAATCTCAGTACCTCTCGCCAACGAGCGCTGGCGGCATTCAAGAACCTGCCATCGCGACAAGATGCCGGAGGTGGGTATGAGTGAATTCCTGCGGCGCTTTGCCCAGCAGTTTTCGGACCTTAACAAGGACAATCTGCAACGGCTCAATCAGCTCTACACCCACGACGTGCAGTTCACTGATCCGCTGCACGAAGTTCAGGGCCTGGTGCAGCTGCGTAGCTACTTTGAGGAGCTCTATGCCAATGTCAGCGAACTGCGTTTCGACTTTCACAGCTTCGACCAGATTGGCGAAGGCGAAGGTTATCTGCGCTGGGTCATGAGCTACCGTCACCCGCGCCTGGCCGGCGGCCAGTTGATTCGGGTCGACGGCTGCTCGCACCTGCTCTGGCGCGACAAGGTTTATCGCCACCGGGATTACTTCGATGCCGGGGCACTGCTTTATGAACATCTACCCGTATTGGGTCGGGCGATCGCCTGGCTGAAAAGGAGAATGGGATGAGCCTTACACCTCCACGTCGATACTGGTTAACGGGAGCGAGCAGCGGCATTGGCGCCGCGCTCGCCGAAGAAATATTGAAAACCGGTGCTCATCTGGCCGTCAGTTCACGCTCGGTAGTGCCACTGAAAATCCTGTCCCAGCGCTATCCGGGGCAAGTGATGGTGGTGGCCGGCGACCTGACCAACAGCCAGACCGTGCGCGAAATCGGTGAACAGATTGCCGCCGACTGGGGCTCACTCGACACCGTGATTCTCAACGCCGGCACCTGCGAATACGTCGATGCCAAGCAGTTCGACGCCTCGATTGTCGAGCATGTGGTGCGCACCAACCTGCTTGCCAGCAGCTATTGCATCGAAGCAGCCCTGCCGTTGCTGCGCGCCGGCACTGCACCGCATCTGGTCGGCGTCGCCAGCTCGGTGACTTACCTGCCGCTGCCACGGGCCGAAGCCTACGGCGCCTCGAAGGCTGGCTTGCGCTACCTGTTCGAATCCTTGCGCATCGACCTGGCGCCCGAAGGTATTGAAGTCACCGTGGTCAGCCCTGGGTTTGTCGACACGCCGCTGACGGAGAAAAACGACTTCCCGATGCCGCTCAGTTGGCCTGTGGATAAAGCCGCGCGGCACATCTTTTCCAAACTGAAGAACCGCCCACTGGAAATCGCTTTCCCGGCACTGTTCATGGCCGCCCTCTGGCCACTCTCGAAATTGCCCGACCGGGTGAAGCTGGAGATCGGCAAACGCATGGTGCGCAGCAATCCGCCGATCAAGGATCAGCCGTGAACATCGCCGTCATCGGCAGCGGTATCTCGGGGCTGACCTGCGCCTACCTGCTCAATCGCAGCCACGAGATCACCCTGTTCGAGGCCGGCGACTGGGTCGGCGGGCACACCCACACTGTGGAGGTGACCGTCGATGGCCAGCGCTATGCCGTGGACACCGGTTTCATTGTGTTCAACAACTGGACTTACCCGAATTTCATTCGCTTGCTGGGCCGACTCGGTGTGGGCTTCAAACCCACCGAGATGAGCTTCTCTGTCACCGACCCGGACTCAGGTCTCGAATACAACGGCAACAACCTCAACAGCCTGTTCGCCCAGCGGCGCAACCTGCTGTCGCCAGGGTTCTGGGGCATGTTGCGGGACATCCTGCGCTTCAACAAAGAAGCCCAGCGCGACCTCGAAGAACAACGAATCGCCGCCGACACCACCCTCGATCAATACCTGAAAGCCGGCGGCTACGGCGAGCGCTTTATCCTGCATTACATCGTGCCGATGGGCGCGGCGATCTGGTCGATGTCCATGGCCGACATGCTCGGTTTCCCGTTGCAGTTCTTCATCCGGTTTTTCAAGAATCACGGTTTACTGTCCGTCAGCAATCGGCCGCAATGGTGTGTGATCGAGGGTGGCTCAAGCGCTTATGTCGCGCCACTGACCGCGTCCTTTAAAGAGAAGATTCGCCTCAACTGCCCGGTGACCCGCGTCGAACGCGATGAAGACGGCGTAGTTATCCACAGCGCCAGCGGCAGTGAGCACTTCGATAAAGTGGTCTTCGCCTGCCACAGCGATCAAGCGCTGACGCTACTGGCCAAACCAAGCAGCGCCGAACAGTCGATCCTCGGCGCCCTGCCCTACGCCGACAACGAAGTGGTGCTGCACACCGACACTGGCCTGCTGCCCGAACGCAAACTCGCCTGGGCCAGCTGGAATTATCGACTCGGCGGCGCCGGGCATGCATTGGCCGCCGTCACCTACGACATGAACATCCTGCAAGGTATTCGGAGCGACACTACGTTCTGCGTCAGCCTCAACCAGAGCGCCGGCATCAGCCCGTTCAAAGTGCTCGCCAAATACACCTATGCCCATCCGCAATACAGCCTCAAAGCAGTGGCCGCGCAGCAGCGTTGGGACGAATTGGACGGCGCGCAGCACACTCATTATTGCGGCGCCTATTGGGCCAACGGCTTTCACGAAGACGGGGTGGTCAGCGCTCTGCGCGTTGCCCGCTCGTTTGGTGAAACCCTGTGAACAGCGCCCTCTACAGCGGCTGGATCGCCCATCGGCGGTTTGCGCCCAGACGCCACGAATTCCGCTACCGGATCGGCCTGCTGTACCTGGACCTCGATGAACAGGACGCCGTGCTTGGGTTGTCGCCGTTGTCGGGCAGCAGTCGTTTTGCACCGTTCTCGTTTCGCGAGAGCGACTATTTGAAAGCCTTTACCGGCACCGGCATGCGTTTGATCGACGCGGTACGCCAGCAGGTCCGCCAAGCGATCGGCCATGCGCCCCAAGGCTCGATCTGCCTGCTGACCCAGGCCCGCAGTTGGGGCCTGTCGTTCAACCCGGTGAGTTTTTTCTATTGCCACGAAGCCGATGGCCAACTGGCGGCGATTCTCTGCGAAGTCACCAACACCCCGTGGCGCGAGCGTTATCACTACGTGTTGCCGGCCAAGGCCCCCGTGGACTTGCAGGACTTCCACCAGCACTTCGCCGTGGCCAAGGCCTTTGATGTGTCGCCGTTTTTGCCGCGGGATCTCGAATACCGTATGAGTTTCAGCCCCGCCGCGCAAAAGCTCGGTGTGCACATGGCTGACTGGCAGGGCGAACTGAAACTGTTCGACGCCACGCTCAGCCTGCAACGCGAAACCCTGAATCGCGACAGCTTGCACCGTTACTTGCGGCGTTTCCCCTGGATGACCGCGAAAACCTGCCTGGCGATCTATTGGCAGGCCATTCGCCTGTTGCTCAAGCGCGCACCGATTTTTGCTCATCAGGCTGCCGATGGCAGCTTTCAAACCGCCATCGTTCCCCCAAAGGATCGCCGCCATGAAATCCTCTAGCATTTCGGCCAAAGCCAACCTGCTCAGCACCAACGGCCTGTCCGGCTCGCTGTTGCGGCGGGGCGTGCTGCGCCAACTGGCGCACCTCAAACATGGGCAACTGGTGGTGGTCGAGGACGGCGAACGGCATGTATTCGGCACGACCGGCGATCATCTGCTGGGGGAGATCCATATCCTTGATGCGTCAGTCTGGGGCCTGGTGGCGAGCAACGGTTCGATCGGTGCCGGTGAAGCATTCATTCACGGTTACTGGAGCTCGCCCGATCTGACGGCGGTGGTCCGGGTGTTCGTCAGCAACCTTGAAGTGCTCGATGCTTTGGAAGGTGGCCTGGCCAGACTCAGCCGGCCATTCGTGCAAGGGCTGCATTGGCTGAACCGCAACTCGCGTAAGGGTTCGCAGAAAAATATCGCGGCCCACTACGACCTGGGCAACGACCTGTTTGAGCAGTTTCTCGACCCAACGATGATGTATTCGGCGGCGCAGTTCCTCACGCCCGAAGACAGCCTGGAACAAGCACAACTGAACAAACTGGAGCGAATCTGCCAGAAGCTTGCGCTGCAACCGAGCGACCATTTGCTGGAAATCGGCACGGGCTGGGGCAGCATGGCGCTGTACGCGGCGCAACATTACGGCTGTAAAGTCACCACCACTACGCTCTCCAAAGAGCAGTACACCTTCACCGCCCAGCGGATCGAAGCACTTGGCCTGCAAGATCGGGTGACGTTGCTGCTCTCG
>Ga0105854_1001352_pt1 | contig 10088 bp, 5 predicted proteins | sample OrgsoiDNA_201058_FD_89679 | JGI IMG/M metagenome (GOLD analysis project Ga0105854, IMG submission 89679) | Permafrost soil microbial communities from the Arctic, to analyse light accelerated degradation of dissolved organic matter (DOM) -... | ecosystem: Environmental > Terrestrial > Soil >... | reverse complement strand
TTCATGGTCCAGGGCGGCGGTTTCGAGCCCGGCATGAAGCAAAAGCCGGCCGACACAACCGTCGAAAACGAAGCCAAGAACGGCCTGAAAAACGAGCCGTACACGCTGGCCATGGCCCGTACCTCGGCGCCGCACTCGGCATCGGCCCAGTTCTTCATCAACGTCAAAAACAATTCCTTCCTGGACTACCCGGGCCAGGACGGCTGGGGCTACGCCGTGTTCGGTAAAGTGACAGAAGGCAAAGAAGTGGTCGACGCCATCCGCGCCGTGAAAACCTCGCGCGCCGGCATGTTTGCTGACGTGCCTGTAGCAGACGTCATCATTGAAAAAGTCGAAGCAGCGTAATCAGGCTATCGCATCATGAATCACAGGCATTGCAGCGTTTTTGTCTCTCCATGCAATTTACACTTAGGGAGCGTTGAACAATGACAATGCCTGCCGCACTCTTTATTTCCGACCTGCACCTGCAGAGCTCGCATCCGCGCACCAGCGCGGCTTTTCTTTCCTTTCTGGAACATCACGCGCAATATGCGCAAGCGCTGTATCTATTAGGCGACCTGTTCGAATACTGGGCCGGCGACGATGACCTGGAAGACCCGTTCAATGCGCGCATGACAGCGGCCATCCGCGCCGTCAGCGATGCTGGCGTGCACGTGTACTGGATTGCCGGCAACCGCGATTTCCTGGTCGGCTCCGGCTTTGCCGCCGCTGCCGGCGCGACCCTGCTCAGCGAACCACATGTAGCCACGATTGCCGGCCAGCGCGTAGTGCTGCTGCACGGCGACGCCGAATGCACGAACGACGTGCAATACATGGAGTTTCGCGCCATGGTGCGCCAGCCCGCGTGGCAAAAACAATTCCTGTCGATGCCATTGCAACAACGCAAAAGCATCATCGCCGGCTTGCGCAATCGCAGCCGCGAGCACAACGGCGAAAAATCGTACGACATCATGGATGTCACGCCGGACGCCATCGCCCAGGTATTTGCCGAACACGCCAGCACCGTGATGATCCATGGCCACACGCACCGCCCCGCCGTGCACACGGCCGGCGACACCTTGCGTTATGTCTTGCCGGACTGGGAATGCGATACCCACCCACAGCGCGGCGGCTGGATCGCCATCGACGCTCGCGGCAATATCACGCGCCATGACCTCGGCGGCAGCATCATCGAGTAGATCTGCGCCGACCGCCAGACGGGCGTTTGTCCGATAGCCGCGCCCGCCTGGCCTTGTTGTAATGGCTACATGCACACTCCATACATCGGCACGGCCGGCTGGAGCATTTCCAGCGCCGCCGCCCACCACTTCCCTTCTGAAGGCAGCCATCTGCAGCGCTATGGCCGTGTATTGCATAGCGTCGAAATCAATTCCTCGTTTTATCGCCCGCATCAGGCAGCCACCTACGCGCGCTGGGCAGACAGCGTGCCCGAGACCTTCCGCTTCAGCGTCAAACTGCCGCGCCGCATCACGCACGAATTGCGCCTGCGGGACTGCTGGCAGGAACTTGAGCGGTTCATGGGGGAAGTGAGGCAGCTGAAGGACAAGCTGGGCTGCCTGCTGGTACAACTGCCACCCAGCCTGCGTTTTGACGATAGCGTCGCTGCGCAATTTTTCCTACAGCTACGCCAGCGCTCATCCTGCATGCTGGCTTGCGAAGCGCGCCACGCCAGCTGGTTTGATGAAGCAGCCACGGCCTTGCTGCAGGAACACGCCATCACGCGCGTACGCGCCGATCCGCCTGCAGGCCAGCCAGGGCCGCACCAGCCAACAACCGAGGTCGCCTATATCCGCCTGCACGGCAGCCCGAAGATTTATTACTCGGATTACTCCACTGCATTTCTCGATGCCCTGGCCACCGAACTGCGCGAGCACCCCGCGCCAGACAGCTGGTGCATCTTCGACAATACAGCGGCCGGTGCGGCGCTATGCAATGCGCTGGATCTGGTTGATAAAGTTGGTTTGCCTTAGTTTTCGTTCGTTTGCGCTAGTATGTTAATTCACACTGGAAACCTTTAACAAAATCACACCAAAGATCCCATCCATGAATACGCGCACTTTTTTTGGCAATACCTTTTCTGGCATGACCCTGTTGGCGGCCCTGACCGGCTGCGCCACCACCAGCTTGCCACCGCTGGCCGTACCGGAGGCGCTGCAAGTGCCTGCAGGGCAAAAACTGGTGCTGGACGCCCGCGCCACCGGCGTGCAGATCTATGTCTGCAGTGCCGCCAAGGCCGATCCGGCGCACACCGAATGGGCCTTCAAGGCGCCCGAGGCAAGCTTGTTCGACGCGGCGGGTAACAGCGTCGCCAGGCATTATGCCGGCCCAAGCTGGGAAAGCCCGGACGGCAGCAAGGTGGTGGGCGCTGTCCAGGCCAAACAGGACGATCCAGCCGGCAAGGCGATTGCGCAACTGCTGCTGTCTGCCAAGTCGGTCAGCGGTACGGGCATCTTCAGCCACGTGACCTATATCCAGCGCCTGGCAACCGGCGCCGGCAATGCGCCGGCCGATGGCTGCACGGCAGCCAGCCTCGGCAAGGAAGCGCGGGTGCCCTATACCGCGCGCTACCGCTTTTACGCCGCGTCCTGAGATTGCCCTGGAGCTTGCCGCGCATGGACGCACGCGCCTAGGGCAACGGTGCCCGCATCACCGCCTGGTTCGTGAAGCCGTACAAAGTAGCATTGCCGAAGGCAAGGCTGGAGGCGCTACCATGGTCTACCAGGCATCCGCCTGCGTGGCTGGCGAGAGCAAGCTTAACCGCAAGATCAAGCTGATAGCGACGGCGTACCTGCCGCCTGACGCTAAACAGAAACCAGAAACGCCCCGCTTGCCGGGGCGTTTTTTTATGAAAGAAACATATATAAGCAAGGTTTTCAATTACTACGCAATCGATAGTAATGCCCTTCCAAACCCACGACCATAATCAGACTATTCATTTGATATTCACAAGCAGATAATAAAATTACAAATAATTATTTCTATCGCATCTACCTATCAATCATATTTGACAATAACCAGCCTAAAAAGCAACAACTACAAATTTGATAGCCAGTTACTTTTCAAAAGAAATCCTTGAAAACATCGCAGTCCAGCCCGAGCCCGCAATAAAAACCGCATTTTCGTGACAATTCGTGATTATTCTCTTTAGAAAAGCTTGACAGAATATAGTCGTCATACGTGATCAAAATGAAATTGAAAGTTTCAAATTCGAAACTATCATCAGAGTGGCAATGCAGATATTTGACTTGCAAAACACGCGCAGCGCCGAGACAAGAGCAGTTCAAAAAAATGCTTGAGAGAGCACAGTGATCCGGCTTGGAAAATGAATATTTAAATGACATTTTTAATATTTCAGATAGCTGTTCTTTTCACTCAGCGTTTTTTTGACAAATATGTTTTACTTGCCACTACACACATCAGCAAGCTTGCAGCACCAGACAACGGCCCAAGCCACGCCGCGGAAATACCAGGAAATGAATTCATATTCAGTAATTTTTAATTAGATTAAAAATCTAACCATACATACCCTCTTCCGGAGATTTTCAAATGGCCACCACTCCTACTCCAGCAGCAAGCCCAGTCAATCCAGCCAATGCCGACGCCACAGTGCTGTCTGGCGGCAAAAACGCACGTGCGGCGCAGAAAACAGACAAGACAAAACGCGGGGATGAAGAAGAACTGGTGCAAGGCTTCAATGCCGACCAGGCCATGCCTCCCGAAAACGTAGTTGAAGTCACCGGTAACGGCGGTGCCGCAGGTAGCGACGGCGCCGGTATTGCCGCCGCAACGGCAGCAGCGGTTGCCGCAGGAGCTCTGGCTGGCGGCGATGGTAGCGCGGCAGCAGGCCAGGCCAGTGGCACAGCCGACCTCGGCACGCCACAAAGCGGCAACAACACGGCTACAGGTGCAAGTGTAGGTGCGGGTGTAGACGCAAGCGGTGCAGCAATACCAAGCGGTCACGTCGTTGACGTAGCCGGTGCTGGCGCCGGTGCAGGTGCGGGTGCGGGCGCCGCCGGTGGTCTGACCGGACTGGGTGGGCTGGGTCTGTTGGGCGGCCTGGGCCTGGTGGCGGCTGCCGCCGGTGGTGGCGGCACGACAGCCGCCACCGGCGCAGGCGCAGGCGCAGGTGGCACGGGTGGCACCGGTGGCGGTACGGGCGGCACGGGCGGTACCGGTGGCGGCACGGGTGGTGGTACTGGCGGTACGGGTGGTGGTACTGGCGGCACTGGTGGCACTGGTGGGGGTACGGGCGGTACGGGCGGCACTGGTGGTTCGACAGGAGGCCAGGGCGACGGCAGCGGCACTGGTGGCACTGGTGGTACGGGTGGCACTGGTGGTACGGGTGGCACGGGTGGCACAGGCGGTACTGATCCCACACACACATCGGTAGTCACCTCCATCAGCGATGCAGCCGTGCTGGCTGCTGCCGCCGCCCTCGCTGCGGCCAACAGCGCACTGGCAGACGACGCTGCTGCCGCTACGGCGGCAGCCTTGGCCGCAGCAGCGCAGGCAGCTGCCAATGCGGCAGTCACCGATGATCAACTGGCGGCGCAGGCACAAGCCGCCGCCGCCGCTGCACTGGCAGCAGCCAATTCAGCCGCGAACGACGATGCCCTGGCCGCTTCTGCCGCCGCAGCAGCACAGGCAGCACAGGCAGCAGCAGTCGACGCGACCAATGCAGACAATGCGGCGGCCCAAGCCGCTGTCACGGCAGCGGCCTCGCTGGCCGCCACCACTTCGGCGCAAAACGACGATGCCGCGGCAGCCGCCGCCGCCCAGGCGGCGGCGCAAGCGCATGCTGCCGCCGACGCAGCCAATGCCAAGGCCAATCTGACGGATGCCAATGCACTCGACGCCGCCGCAGCAGCAGCCGATGCCGCAGCAGCCGCCGCACAGACGCAAGCCAATCTCACTGACGCCGCCGCACTGGCGGTCATCTCCGACGCCGATGCCGCCAACGCAGCAGCTGCAGCAGCCCTGGCTGCCGCTACCGACGCCGATGCCCTTGGTGTCGCACTGACCGCTGCCATCCAGGCCTCCGCGGCCGCCACGGCACAGGCCAACCTGACCGATGCGGCAGCGCTGACGGCCACGGCGAATGCAGATGCGGTCGCCGCCGCCGCCGCACAAGCGACCGCCGACGCCACCGATGCCAATGTGCTCGACGGTATCGCTGCAGCAGCGGTCATTACGGCAGCCAATGCCGTCACCCTGGCCGACGCCACCGATGTCACTGCATTGGGCCTGGCGGCAACTGCCGCACAGAATGCAGCCAATGCAGCCAGCGCCGTGGCCGCGCAAACCGACGCCGTGGCGCTGGCCGCAGCAGCCGATGCAGCCGCTGGCGTGGCCGCATGGGATGCCATGAACGCCAACGCCACCGACGCGGTGGCGTTGCAGCAGGCTGCCGATACGGCCGCCACCGCAGCCGCCAATGCCGCCACGGTAGCGGCAGCCACCGACGCCGTCGCCCTGGGCCAGGCGGACACCGCTGCCCAGCAATTGGCCGCGGCCGCAGCCGCCAAGGCTGACCTGACGGACGCCACTGCGCTGGCCGCTATTTCCGATGCCGATGCCGCCGCCGCGCAAGCTGCCGCGACGCTGGCCGACGCCACCGACGCCAACGCGCTCGATGCGGCAGCAGCCACCGCCGCCGCCAACGCGGCAACTGCCGCCGCGCTGGCCGCACTAACCGACGTCCCCTCACTGCAGGCAGCGTACAACACAGCGGCCGCCAACTCGGCTGCCGCGACGGCGCAGGCTAACCTCACCGACGCCACGGCCCTGACGGCGCAGGCCAATGCCGACGCCGCTGCGGCAGCAGCGGCGCAAACCACTGCCAACCAGACCGATGCCTCGGCCCTGGCAGCAGCGGCTGCCACCGCCGATACCAATGCGGCCAATGCACAAAGCGTGGCCGACATGACGGACGCCACGGCTCTTGGGGCAGCCTATACCCAGGCAGCAGCCAACGCACAAGCGGCACATAACCAGCTCACCCTGCTCGATCTGAACGCGGCGATAACCACCTCCAGCAACGATAACGCCGCCGCCTCATTGGCCATCAATACCTCCATCCTTGCGGGCCTGGGCGCATCGCCCGATACCAGCCTGCTGCAATTGGCGGTCAACACGGCGCAAACGGCGGCCAACGCTGCCGACCAGGCCTTGTCGGGCAATACGGCAACGCTGGTCGCCAATGCCCTGAGCGCAGCCAATCTGGCAGCCACTTTACAGGCCACCGCCAACCTGACCGATGCCACAGCCCTGGCAGCGACAGCAACACAAGCCACCAATGCGGCCGCCAACTGGCTGCTCAATGGCCCGGCGATACTGCTCAGCGCCACTGCCGATCTCGCGACAGCGACCACCGCCGCCACCGCCGCCGCCGCTACGGCAGCGCTGACCGATGCGAACGCCCTTGGCATTGTTTCCTCCGCAGCCGCCGCAGCAGCGGCAGCAGCGCAGGCAACGGCCGACCAGACTGACGCCAATGTGCTCGATGCCGCCGTTAGCACAGCCAATACTGTGCTGGCCAGCGTGACCGCAACCGCCAACCTGACGGATGCAACGGCGCTGGGCGTGGCCTATAACACGGCAGTTGCCACTGCCGCTGCTGCTGCCACCGCCGCCAACGGGGTCGATGTCGCCGCCCTGACAGCCATCTCGAATGCCGATGCACTGGCCGCTGCCACGGCAGCCAGTATCGCCAGTCTGACCGACGCCACTGCGCTGGGCCTGGTGTCGACGGCCAATGCCGCTACCGCAGCGGCCTTGCAGGCAACGGCCAACCTGACGGACGCCGGCGCCCTCAGCGCCATCGCCACCGCCGCGCAAGCTGCCGCGACGGCCGCCGCCAATATCGCCAACCTGACCGACGCCACGGCGCTGGGCACGGTATCGGCCGCCGCTACGGCGGCCGCCAACGCGGCAACCGCCACTGCCAACCTGACTGACGCCACGGCGCTGGGCCTGGTCTCGACGGCCGATGCAGCCACAGCAGCGACCTTGCAGGCGACTGCCAACCTGACCGACGCCGCTGCACTAGGCCTCGTATCGGCTGCCGCCACCACCGCGGCCAACGCGGCGGCCGCCACCGCCAACCTGACCGACGCCGTCGCCCTGGGCACGGCCTCTGCAGCAGCCACGCTGGCTGCCAATGCAGCAGCAGCCACCGCCAACCTGACCGACGCAGTGGCCCTTGGCGTGGTTGCCACCACCAATGCCGCCGCAGCCACGGCAGCGCAGGCAACTGCCGACCTGACGGACGCCGTTGCGCTGGGAGTGACGGCCACCGCCAATGCCGCTGCCTCCGCAGCAGCAGCCACGCTGGCCGGCCTGACGGACGCCGTCGCACTGGCCACGCAGCATACGCTGGACGTGACAGCAGCCACCGTGGCCGCCACCAAGGCTGCCCTGACCGACGCCACCGCACTGACGGCGACCGCCAACAACGATGCCGCCAATGCCGCCTCCCTGGCTGCCTATTCCGCCGCCCATCCACTCGATCTGGTGGCGGCACTGGCAGCCACCACGGCGGCTACCACCGCTTCGCTGTCGCACGCGGCAGCAGTATCGGCGCAAAACGACGATGCGGTAGCGGCATCGACCGCCGCTACGGCAGCGGCATCGCTGACGGCGCTGAACAACGCTATCGCGGCGGACAATGCGGCCACGGCGGCTGCTACCCTGGCTACCACCTCGCAAGCGGCCTACGCGGCTGCGCAAGCGGCCGACGCAGCAGCGGCAACGGCACAGAATGTCGCCGCCACCTCGCTGGCCGCCTACCAGGCTGCGCAAGCAGCCGATGCAGCAGCGGCCTCGACCGCCGCCACGGCTGCCAATGCGCTGGCCGCATACAATGCGGCACTGGCCGCCGACGCCAGTGCAGCGGCCACGGCGCTCACGGCCCAGAATGCGCTCAACGCCTACAATTCGGCACTGGCCGACGATGCCGCGGCTGCGGCTGCGGCGGTCACTGCCGCCACCTCGCTGGCGGCTACGCAAGCGGCGCAGGCAGCCGATGCGACGGCGGCCAGTCTCGCGGCGATCGCACAAAATGCATTGAACGCCTATAACGCGGCATTGGCAGACGATGCCACCGCCGCCAGCACGGCCATCGCCGCCGCCAATGCGCAAGCGGCCGCCGCGGCGGCTATCGCTGCCGACAATGCGGCAGCAGCAGCGCAAGCCACCGCCGCCATTTCGCTGGCGGCGACCCAGCATGCCCAGGCCGACGATGCCGCAGCTGCCGCCGCCGCAACGGTAGCGGCAGCATCGCAGGCTGCCGCGCAAACGGCACAAGGGCTGGTGAACGCCGCAGCCACCGCCGCTACCGCAGCGGCGACAGCATTGAGCGCGTACAACCACGCGGTGGCAGACGATGCGGCAGTAGTCACCGCGGCGGCCAATCTGACGGCAGCGCAAAACGCCGCAGCGGCCGCACATGCCGCCGATGCCGCCGCCGCCACGGCCGCCACCAACGCGGCAAACGCGCTGGCCGCCTACCAGGCTGCGGTGAACGCGGATGACGCAGCGCTCAATGCCAATAACGTCCTGACTGCAGCCCAGAATTTCCTCAACGCTCTGCAGATCGGCAACGTATTAACCAACTTGCAGAACATCGCCACCGCGGCGCAAGCAGCCGCAACGAGCGCTGCCAATGATGATGCAGCCGCAGCAGCAGCGGTAGCAGCAGCACTGAACGCACAGAACCTGGCCAATGCCGCGCAGGCAGCTGACGCTACGGCATTGGCGGCCCATGCGGCATTGCAAGCGGCCCAGGCTAACCTGGCTATCGGCCTGAACGTAGGCGCCACTGCCGCCACCGCGCAACACTCGCTCGATGTCGTCGCCAACATTCAGTTGCTCACCAATAATGCCGCACAAGCCGACGCCGCCGCCGCCCAAGCGCTCGCTGCCTGGAACGCAGCCAAGGCGGACGACGCGGCAGCCGCACAGGCGCATGCCAATGCGACCGCCGCCCATGCTGCCGCAGCGCAAGCCCAGGCTGACGATGCAGCCGCCGCCCAGGCTGCCGCCACGGCAGCTGCATCGCAGGCAGCGGCACAAGCGGCTCAGGCTGACGACGCCCACGCCGCTGCAGCTGCCGCCACGGCCGCCGCCGCCCAGGCTGCCCTGCTAACCGCGCAAAACAACAGCGCTGCTGCAGCAACCGCAGCTGCCGCAGCTGCCGCAGCGCAGCAAGCCGCACAGCAGGCGCATGCTGACGATACCGCCGCCGCAGCGGCCGCCACCAAGGCAGCCCTGTCGCTGGCCGCGACCCAGGCCGCCCAGGCCGACGATGCAGCCGCCACCGTGGCTGCCACCAACGCCGCCAACGCCCATGCCGCCTACCTGGCTGCCGTGGCCGACGACGCCAGTGCCGCTACCCTGGCGGCAGCTGCGCAGGTAGCACAGGACGCCGCCACGGCAGCCCAGCATGCCGATGCTGTCGCTGCCGCTTCGGCAGCCGCTGCCGCCGCCGCCCAGGCTGCGGCCATCAGCGCGCAACAAGACGATAATGCTGCCGCTACCGCCGTCGCCAGCGCGGCCCATGCCGCAGCGGCCTACCAGGCTGCGCTGGCCGCCGATGCGGCCGTCGCCACCACGGCCGCCGCCGCCACCGCTGCGCAAGCAGCGGCACAGTCAGCGCACAACGACGATGCAGCTGCCGCCGCAGCCGCCGCCCAGGCGGCAACCTCGCTGGCAGCGGCGCAGCATGCCCAGGCAGACGATGCGGCAGCCGCGCAGGCAGCCGCCAACGTCGTCACCGCGCAGGCAGCCTACAACGCCGCCGTGGCAGCCGACAATGCGGCAGTGACAGCGGCCGCCGCCGCCGCCGCGTCGGCCGCTGCAACCCATGCGGCGCAGGCCGATGATGCGGCAGCCGCACAAGCGGCAGCGTTCGCCGCCCAGGCACATGCGAATGCCGCCGCGGCCCATGCCGACGATGCGGCAGCCGCGCAGGCCAACGCAGCAGCGGCAGCGGCCGATGTGGCGGCAGCGCATGCCCAGGCGATCGCCGATCAAACCGACGCAGTAGCGCTGGCACAGGTTTCGGATGCCGATGCAGCCGCCGCCGCCCA
>Ga0105854_1001350_pt1 | contig 10105 bp, 7 predicted proteins | sample OrgsoiDNA_201058_FD_89679 | JGI IMG/M metagenome (GOLD analysis project Ga0105854, IMG submission 89679) | Permafrost soil microbial communities from the Arctic, to analyse light accelerated degradation of dissolved organic matter (DOM) -... | ecosystem: Environmental > Terrestrial > Soil >... | reverse complement strand
CTGCCGCTGCGGATTTTTTCCAGCGAGGGTGAACTGCTGGCTGAATACGGCGAAGAGCGCCGCGAATTCCTGCCTCTGAAGCAAATCCCGCTGCGCATGCGGCAAGCCTTGCTGGCCATCGAAGATGCGCGTTTCTATGAACACGGCGCCGTCGACTTTATGGGCTTGGCGCGGGCGACCCTGGCCAACGTCGTCACGGGCCGCCATGCGCAGGGCGCCAGTACCATCACCATGCAGGTGGCGCGCGGCTTTTTCCTGTCGCGCGACAAAACCGTGCAGCGCAAGCTGACTGAAATGCTGCTGGCCTACAAGCTGGAACAGCATTACGGCAAGGACAAGCTGCTGGAACTGTATATGAACCAGATTTATCTGGGCGAGCGTTCCTACGGTTTTTCCGCCGCATCGAACATTTATTTCGACAAGCCGCTGGCCGAGCTGACTGTCGCGGAAGCGGCCATGCTGGCCGGCTTGCCCAAGGCGCCGTCAGCCTACAACCCGGTCGCCAATCCGACGCGGGCCAAGCTGCGCCAGCGCTACATCTTGCAGCGCATGCGCGAACTGGGTGACATCACCCAGGCGGAATACGATGCGGCCGTGGCCGAGCCACTGGTGCTGAACCAGAGCCGCAACAGCTCGGTGCAGGCTGCCGCGTATGCGGTCGAGGAAGCGCGCCAGCTGATATTGCAAAGTTATCCCGAAGGCGCGTACAGCATGGGCCTGGATGTGACGACGACTATCCGCATGGCGCCTCAGCGGGCTGCCGACCAGGCGCTGCGGAACGGATTGCTCAATGCTCAGGCGCGGCGCGGTTATCGCGGCCCGGAAGCGCGCCTGCCCGCATCCACTGACAGCGTGGCGCGCCAGTTATCGCCCTATCCGGATAGCGGCGAGCTGCAGGCGGCGCTGGTGCGCAAGGTGGACGCTGGCAGCAAGCGCCTGCTGACGGCGCAGCTGCGCAATGGCGAAGAGATCAGCGTTGCCGCCTCGGAAACGCGCCTGGGCGGCAAGCTGCCTCTGGAAGGCAAGCAAGCCGTGGCCGAGGGCAGCGTGATCCGCGTGGTGCACGATGCGGTGAAGAAGCGCTGGCTGCTGAGGCAATTGCCCGAGATGGAAGGCGCCGTGATTTCCATCGATGCGCACAGTGGCGAGATCGTCGCCATGGCGGGCGGCTTCGATTTTTACCGCAACCACTATAACCACGCCACGCAGGCTTACCGCCAGCCCGGTTCCAGCTTCAAACCGTTTGTGTATTCGGCCGCGCTGGAAAAAGGCTACTTCCCTGGCAGCGAAGTGGATGACACGCAGCGCTTGCTGCTGCCCCAGGAAACGGGCGCACAGCCCTGGCGTCCGCGCAATTATGGCGACAATTACGAAGGCTTCATCAGCGTGCGGCGCGGGCTGATACGTTCGAAAAACCTGGTAGCCGTCAGCCTGATGCAAGCTGCCGGTCCCGCTTATGTACAGCAGTTCGCCACCGGCTTCGGCTTTGAGGGTGGACGCAATCCCGTCTCGCTGCCGCTGGCGCTGGGTGCGGGCGCCGTCACGCCGCTGCAACTGGCGCAAGCGTATTCGGTGTTCGCCAACGATGGACTGCAAATGCCGCCCAAGCTGATCAAGGAAGTGCGCAGCCGCGGTGGTGCGGTGCTGTTCAGCGATACGGCGCCACGCGCCAAGGGTGAGGAAATTACCGGTACGCGTATCATCTCCGCCCGCAACGCCTACGTGATGGACAGCATGCTGCGCGACGTGGTCAGGAGCGGCACCGGGCGCGGTGCACTGGCGCTGGGCCGCAGTGATGCGGCCGGCAAGACGGGCACCTCGAACAATGCCTATGACGCCTGGTTTGCCGGCTATTCCTCGGGCCTGGTTTCCGTCGTCTGGCTCGGCTACGACCAGCCCAAGAGCCTGGGCAACGCCACCGGCGGCACGCTGGCGCTGCCCGTCTGGCGCGACTACATGCAGGTGGCCGTGCAGGGCCGGCGCGAACAGGCGCACAGCGAGCCGGAAGGCCTGGCCATGCTCGATGGCGATTATGTGTATGCCGAATACCTCGATGGCGACTGCGTCAAGGATAACTACGATTTTATCCACAGCAGCGTCAGTTGCGGTAGCAGCAAGGCCAACGAGGCGCGCAGCCTGAGCGAAGCGCGCGAACGCGAACAAATTCTCAAATCATTTTCGGAAGAGTAAGACCATGCTGTTACATACGATTTATCTGGTGGCGATTGTCGCCGAAGCGATGTCGGGCGCCATCATGGGCATGCGGCGCGGCATGGACCTGTTCGGCATCTGCATGATAGGCACCGTCACCGCGCTGGGTGGCGGCACTATCCGCGACATGCTGCTGGGGCACTATCCGCTGGGCTGGATCGCGCATCCAGAGTATCTGCTGTTTACCGTCGGCGCGGCTGTCGTCACGGCCTTCGTGGCGCGCTATCTGCACCATTTGCGCACCATCTTTTTGCTGGTCGATGGCCTGGGCCTGGTAGCCTTTTGCGTGATTGGCTGCGACATCGCCATGAGCGCGGGCATGCACCCGGCCATCGTGGTGCTGGCAGGGATGATCACGGGCGTTTTCGGCGGCCTGCTGCGCGATATTTTGTGCAACCAGATCCCGCTGGTGCTGCAGCGCGAAGTGTATGCCACCGTGGCCTTGTTTACAGGCAGCCTGTACGTGGGCCTGCTGTACTTCAAGGTCGACAGTTCGGTGGCGCAGCTGGCATCGATCGGCGCCGGCTTCCTGTTCCGATTCCTGGCCCTGCATTTTGCGTGGCGCCTGCCCAATTTCAACGGTGACCGCATACGGGGATTTGAATAAGCGCCTGCTTTAAATCCCGCCCATGCAGATATATTTGATCACCAGATAATCGTCGATGCCGTAATGCGATCCTTCGCGGCCCAGGCCTGATTGCTTGACGCCGCCAAAGGGCGCCACTTCGGTCGAGATCAGGCCCGTGTTCACGCCCACCATGCCGGACTCCAGGCCTTCGGCCACTCGCCAGATACGGCCGATATCGCGTGAGTAAAAATACGCGGCCAGGCCAAATTCCGTATCGTTGGCCAGCGCCACCGCTTCTTCATCCTTGTGGAAGCGGAACAGGGGCGCCAGTGGGCCGAAGGTTTCTTCGTGCGCCACCAGCATCTCGCTGGTGACGTTGGCGATGACCGTGGGCTGGAAGAAGCTGTGACCCAGTGCGTGGCGCTTGCCACCCGTCAGTAGTCGGCCGCCCTTGGCCAGCGCATCGGCCACATGCTGTTCCACCTTCCTGACGGCTTTTTCTTCGATCAGCGGGCCCTGCGTGACGCCTTCATCGACACCATTGCCCACCTTGAGTTTTTCCACGGCGGCCACCAGTTTTTCGGCGAACGCGTCGTACACGCCATCCTGCACATACAGGCGGTTGGCGCACACGCAGGTCTGGCCCGCGTTGCGGTATTTCGAGGCGATGGCGCCTTCCACTGCCGCGTCCAGGTCGGCGTCGTCGAACACGATGAACGGTGCATTGCCGCCCAGTTCCAAAGAGAGCTTTTTAATCGTGGGCGCGCACTGGCGCATCAGCATGCGGCCCACTTCCGTCGATCCCGTGAAACTGAGTTTGCGCACCAGCGGGTTCGATGTCATCTCGTCGCCGATTTCTTGCGAGGAACCCGTAATGACATTGAACACGCCAGGCGGTATGCCGGCCCGTTCGGCCAGCACGGCCAGCGCCAGCGCGGAAAATGGCGTCAGGCCGGCCGGCTTGACGATGATGGGGCAGCCGGCCGCCAGGGCCGGGCCCACTTTGCGCGTGATCATCGCGGCTGGAAAATTCCATGGCGTGATGGCGGCGCAGACGCCGATCGGCTCTTTGGTCACCACGATGCGGCGGTCCGGCCACGGCGATGCCAGGGTGTCGCCCGCCACGCGCTTGCCTTCTTCAGCGAACCATTCGATGAACGAGGCCGCGTACTGTACTTCGCCCTTGGCTTCCGCCAGCGGCTTGCCCTGTTCTGCCGTCATGATCAGCGCCAGATCATCGGCGTGCTCCAGCATCAAGTCGTTCCAGCGGCGCATATAGCTGGCGCGTTCGCTGGCGCTTTTCTTGCGCCAGGCGGGCCAGGCCGCATTGGCTGCGGCAATCGCCTGCGCGGTTTCCTGCGTGCCCATGGCCGGTACATGGCCGATGGTCTCGCCGGTGGCGGGATTGGCCACGTCCGCGTGCTTGCCGCCAGCGGCGTCCAGCCACTGGCCGTTGATATAGCATTGCTGGCGCAGCAGCGCCGGGTCTTTGAGCTTGAGCATGTCCGGAACTCCAGGTTGGCGTGGCTTTCCATGGTAGACCTTTTTGCGTGCCGCACGATTGCGGTTCTGTTGGGCAGCGCACGCTAAAGCTTAGACGATAGCTGCTTTTACCTGGATTTCACTGTGTCCGCCGCATAGTTCGGCTACACTGGCCCTGTCACCAATGAAGGAGACCTGGCATGAATAACAACGATGACAAGGACGCGCCGCCACCGGCTAATCAAGCGCCCAAAAAAGCACCCGATTACCTGACGCGCTGGCGCATACCGCTGGGGCTGGCCGTTGCCGTGCTGCTGACCTTGAACCTGACCGGCGTGGACTGGTTCCGCAAGAAGCAGGCGCCAGTCCGGCCGGCTGCGGAATCGGCGCCGGCATCGCAGCAAGCGGCGGTGGCTGCACCCTCGCCAGCGTCGGCAAAGCTGGACCCTGCTACCTGGCTGGTCAAGATCGACGCCTTGCTGAAGGCGGGCGATGCCCGGACGGCGCAGGCGGAGTGGAGCGCTTTCAAGCAGGCCAATCCGAATTATCCGGTGGCCGAGGAATTGCAGCGGCGGCTGGCGCAGCTGAAAAAATAGCGCTTAGACGATACCCTTCTTGCGCTCCCACACGGCGCTGCCGACAAAGATGGCGGCGCAGACCCACATCACGGCAGGCAGGGCGTTGACGCCCACGGACTGCATCAACACGCCCGTCAGCAAGGGGCCGCCACCGCTGGTGACGCCCCAGGTGGCGTTGACGATGGCGCTGGCGCTGGTCAGCGACAAGCCGGTAAAGCGCTCGCCACAGGCGACCAGCGCCAGCATGTAGATGCCGCCGGCGGCAGCGCCCAGGAGCAGTAGCAAGGTCCACCACAACCATGGTGTGTTGATGGCAAACGGCAGTAGCGGCAGCAGCAGGCAGACGGCTACGCCGCAACCGGCATGCACTTTGGCGCGGCCAAAATGATCGGCCATCCATCCCAGCGCGAACTGCAAGCCCGTGTCGCCCACCAGCACCACCGTGGCCGACAGCAGGGCCAGGTCGGTGGCGATACCGTGCCGCATCGCGTACAGGGGCAGGAGGCTGAGCGCCAGCGTATCGAACAGGGCAAAGAAGGCGGCGCCCAGCACGATCATCGGCATGCGCGGCAGGATCAGTGTCCAGCGCACGCCTTGCTCTTCTGCTTCTTGCTGCGGGCCGCTGTTCGAGATCAGCATCAGTCCCGGCAAGGCCAGTAAAAACAGCAAGCCGCAGGCGGCGAAGCTCCAGCTGATCTTGTCGTTGAAGAGTGCTACCAGCGCAGGGCCGATCAGCTGGAAAAACGTAAAGCTGGTGGTGTACATGGCCACCACCCGTCCCCGCGAATTGTCGGGCGCCAGGCGGTTGATCCATGCTTCACCGATGGTAAACAGCACGCCCATGGCGCCGCCAAACACAAAGCGCAGCAGACTCCAGGCCAGCAGGCTGTCGCTGAACTGCATGGCCATGGTGGCAAGGGAGGCGATCCATACGGCGCCCAGCATGGTGGCGCGCGGACCGAAACGCGCTACCCAGCGAGCCACGAACGGCGAGGCGGCCAGGATGCCGATGGCGCTGACGGCCGTGATCATGCCGATGATGTCGGTGCCTGCGCCGCGCTGGTCGAGCGTCAGCGCCGTGAGCGGCATGGTGGCGCCCAGCCCCAGGCCCACCACGCCGATGCTGACCACCAGGGCAAAGAAGTCGCGCCATGGCATTTGCTTCATGGCTGTCCCTGCGGATAAAGAGGGGAAGATGGTCTGGAAAAAAGGCGTTCGCTCATGGAGAAATGGACAGATTTTGCTGGCGGTGCTGGTGTTTGAGACCAGACGGGCATATGATGAATTTAAAAACAACTACGGCAAAGCCGCTAGTGTAGCCCGAGCCGCTGCCTTGAGTGTGCCCCGGCACGGGCGCCCGCCATTCGATCATCACGTTAGCGAGGTGTCTGACTATGCGCCGTCCCATCGTTCTCGTTCCCGCCTGCCAGCGCCAGCTTGGCAATCATGTCTGGCATATGGCGCAGGAAAAATACCTGCAAGCCGTGCTGCTGGGCGCCGATTGCATGCCGCTGGTGCTGCCCGCGTTCGGCGCCGATACCGATCTCGATGCAGCGCTGCGTATCGCCGACGGCGTCTTGCTGACGGGCGCCGCATCGAATGTCGATGCGCGCCTGTATGGCGAAGCGATCCGCTTTCCCGAGCTGCCGCAAGACGCCGCCCGCGACGCCACCACCTTGCCCCTGATACGCGCGGCCCTGGCACGCAAGCTGCCCTTGATGGCCATATGCCGCGGCTTCCAGGAAATCAATGTGGCGCTGGGCGGCAGCCTGTACCAGGCCGTGCATGAGGTGGCCAATATGCAGGATCACCGCGAAGATGTACGTCAACCTATCGAGCGCCAGTACGGCCCTGCGCACCGCGTGCGTCTGACGCCGGGCGGCATGTTGTCGCGCATACTCGGTGGCGAGAGCGAGATGATGGTCAACTCCCTGCATGGCCAGGGCGTGGCCCGCTTGGCCGATGGCTTGATCGTCGAAGCGCTGGCCGACGATGGCCTGGTCGAAGCATTTACGGTAGCTGGCGCTGAAGGTTTTTCGATCGCGGTACAGTGGCACCCAGAGTGGCAAGTTGAAAGCAATCCGTTAGCGATGCGCTTATTTGGCGCTTTCGGCCAGGCTTGCCGCGATTTTCAAGAACAGCAGCATCGACTGACAGCAGCAGATTGAACCGGCGCGCCGCATTGAAATAAGTTCTTAGCACGCGGCGCTTGATCAAGACCAGCGAGAGGGAAGTATGGCAATACGCGAAAATTTCACTTATACCGATATGGATTTGTGGCTCAATGAAAAGCGGGTCACGGAGATAGAATGCCTGGTGCCTGACCTGACCGGGGTGGCGCGGGGAAAGATCCTGCCGCGCGGTAAATTCACCCAGGAGCGCGGCATGCGCATCCCTGAAGCGGTGCTGGGCATGACAGTGACGGGCAATTATCCGGTCGACGATGGCGGCTATGACCGTGCCATTTCCAGCACTGACCGCGACATGATTTTAAAGGCCGATCCCACCACCATCACCATGGTGCCGTGGGCCACCGATCCCACCGCACAAGTGATCCACGACTGTTATTTTTCCGATGGCATGCTGGTCGATTTTGCTCCAAGATCTGTGCTGCGCCGCGTGCTGAAACTGTATGCGGACAAGGGATGGAAACCGGTGGTAGCGCCTGAACTGGAGTTCTATCTGACGGCAAAAAACACCGATCCGGACTTGCCATTGAAGCCGCCCATCGGCCGCAGCGGCCGCGCCGAAACCAGCCGCCAGGTGTACAGCATCGACGCCGTTAACGAGTTCGATCCGCTGTTCGAGGATATCTACGATTACTGCGAATTGATGAACCTCGACGTCGATACGCTGATCCATGAAATCGGCGCGGGCCAGATGGAAATCAACTTCCTACACGGCGATCCGCTGGGTCTGGCAGACAAGGTATTTTTCTTCAAGCGCACCCTGCGCGAAGCGGCGCTCAAGCACGATATGTACGCCACCTTCATGGCCAAGCCGATGGCCGGCGAGCCAGGGTCCGCCATGCATGTGCACCAGAGCGTGACCGATGCGAAGACGGGCTTGAATATCTTCAGCAACGAAGACGGTTCGGCCGCCACCATCTTCAAGCATTACATCGGCGGCTTGCAGCGCTATATGCCGTCGGCCATGGCCATCGTCGCGCCGTATGTGAATTCCTACCGCCGCATCGTGCGCCATACGGCCGCGCCCATCAATATCCAGTGGGGCCTGGACAACCGCACGGTGGGTTTCCGCGTACCCGAATCCGGGGTGCAGGACCGCCGCATCGAAAACCGCATCATCGGCGCCGACGCCAATCCCTACCTTGCCCTGGCCGTGACCCTGGCTTGCGGCTACCTGGGCATGGTGGAACAGATCGAACCGACGCCGATGATGGTGGGCAGTGCTTATGACTTGAAATTCGAATTGCCGCAAGGCTTGCCGGAAGCGCTGCAGCTGCTGCGCGCGGAAGACAAATTGCGCACGGTATTGGGCGAACGTTTTATCGACGTGTACGCGGCCATCAAGGATCTGGAACACCAGGAATTCATGACCGTCATCAGTCCTTGGGAGCGTGAGCACCTGTTACTGCATGTTTAAAAAGGAGCACGCATGAGCATAACAAACAATCCGCTGGCGCCCGGCGCCGCCCTCATTGCTTCCGTGGCGCAGAAAAACGCCACGCCGCAAGTGTTCGACACGGCTGCTATCCAGCAGCTCGATTCGGCCCACTATCTGCATCCCTTCACCGATTTCCAGGACCTGGCAAGCAAGGGCGCGCGCGTGATCGTGCGTGGCGATGGCGTCTACCTGTGGGATAGCCAGGGCAGGAAGATAGTCGATGGCATGTCGGGCCTGTGGTGCGTGAATGTGGGTTACGGCCGCAGCTCGATTTCGCAAGCCGTGTACCGGCAGATGGAAACCCTGCCGTTTTATAACAGCTTTTTCGGCACCACCAATGTGCCAGCCGCGCAGCTGGCGGCCAAGCTGGCGCAGATCTCGCCGCCACAGTTCCAGCACGTGTTCTTTACCAGTTCCGGTTCGGAAGCGAACGACACGAACGTGCGCATGGTGCGACGTTACTGGGATTTGCTGGGCTACAAGGAGCGCCATACCATTATCAGCCGCCACAATGCTTATCACGGCAGCACGGTGGCGGGCGCGTCGCTGGGCGGCATGGATGGCATGCATGCGCAGGGCGGCTTGCCCATACCGGGCATCGTCCATATCGGCCAGCCCAATTACCTGGAAGCGGGCCACGGCTTGACACCGGAAGAATTTGGATTGAAAGCGGCTGGCTGGCTGGAAGAAAAAATCCTGGAAGTAGGTGCCGACAAGGTGGCCGCCTTTATCGGCGAACCGGTGCAGGGCGCCGGCGGTGTCATCATCCCCCCAGCCACGTACTGGCCCGAGATACAGCGCATCTGCGACAAGTACGGCATCTTGCTGATCGCTGATGAAGTCATTTGCGGTTTTGGCCGCCTGGGGCGCTGGTTCGGCTCCGAACTGTTCGGCATCAGGCCCGACCTGATCACCTTTGCCAAAGGCGTCACTTCAGGCTATGTACCGCTGGGCGGCGTGCTGGTGGGGGACCGGGTGGCCAAAGTCCTGATCGACAAGGGCGGTGAATTCACGCATGGTTTCACGTATTCCGGCCACCCGGTGGCCTGCGCGGCGGCGCTGGAAAATATTCGCATCCTCGAAGACGAAAACCTGGTGCGCAGGGTAGCTGAGGATACGGGGCCCTACCTGAAACAGCGTTTCGCCAGCCTGGCGACGCATCCACTGGTCGGTTACGCCGATAGCTGTGGCTTGGTGGCGGGCCTGAACCTGGTGCGCAGCAAGGGGCAGACCGTGCATGAAAATGTGTTGTTTGACGAGGATCAGGGCGTGGGCATGATCTGCCGCCGCCATATGTTCGACAATGGCGTGATCATGCGGGCCGTGGGCGAACGCATGATTGTGGCCCCGCCGCTGGTCATGACGCGGGCGCAGATCGATGAAATGGTGGCCTTGATCCGGCTATGCCTGGACAAGACCTACGCGGAAGTGCAGGAAAAGGGCTGGATGTAGGTTTTTCCCCAATTTTGCCGTCATCTGTGCAATTTTTGGACCGCAATGGCGGCAGTTCCGCTAAACTTCCATCTTGGCCGCTCACTGAGCGGCCAGTTTTTCATTTTGACACCCTTTTACCAAAGCACCCATACATGACGATAGCAACACCTGCCGCGTCGGCCAGCGACGCCCAAGCGCCATTTTT
>Ga0105854_1001349_pt1 | contig 10112 bp, 8 predicted proteins | sample OrgsoiDNA_201058_FD_89679 | JGI IMG/M metagenome (GOLD analysis project Ga0105854, IMG submission 89679) | Permafrost soil microbial communities from the Arctic, to analyse light accelerated degradation of dissolved organic matter (DOM) -... | ecosystem: Environmental > Terrestrial > Soil >... | reverse complement strand
GTGATGACGACTGATCTTTTAGTAACAATCAAGACGCCCACGGCGAAACAATTGCTCGCCATTGCCGTCAAACCCAAAGGAGCGATCGTCGATCTTCGAACAAAGGAGAAACTGTCATTAGAACGCGCATATTGGATGAAACGAGGGGTCGAGTGGATCCTCATTACTCCTGATCTATACGAAGAACTCGTTGCAGACACACTCATGAACACATCCGCATGGGCCCTTGATGAGAAATGCGATGAAAACCAACTCCAGTTCGTCGCGGCAAATCATCGCAAGCTTTCCGGCAAGTCACTCACAAGCGCGTTGAATATCCTCGTTCAGGAATTTCAGGACATGGATGTAGCGCAGCGGGCCCTTTGGCAAACGGTTTGGTCAGGATTAATGCCGATGGACTTGCGGCGAGGCTGGAGGCCTCATCTGCTTTTATCCTTGTTGGAACCATCGGTGTTTTGTGCATTGAATCCTGTTGAATCGCGGAGGTCAGCATGGGCCTCCTGATGCACAATCAATTAATTCAAATTTCCAGTCCTGCATGGGAAGGGCTTTTCCGGGTCGTCTTTGACTTTCCGTGCATTAGCAAGACATGTCTAGTCAGACTATCGCCTCCTCCGCCTGACCAGGCACCACGCCGCGGCCGCGCTAAGTCTACGTCTACGCGCTCCAAGAAAGCACCACCGCTACCATTAGTGGGCACCCTGATTTGGGCAGAGCGGGAGGAATTGCTTTCTCTGGAAAACGACAGGTTGCTTGTGGCAATAGAACTTGAGCGGGATCAGATCAACTTCTCGGAAGCCAGCAAAAAGCAGTTTGAGAAGCGAGTAATCGCTATGGCACCATTCCTCGATTTCGATCGACTGCGAAGTAAAATTTTGAGTGATGCGCATATCGGTGCTCTCGTTAATTCAATTGTAAATGCTAACGTACTCGCAGCTCCAACAGTTTACAAACTATGGTCCTTGATGTGCCGATTCGGCTTTACTGCTGAAAGCCTGAAGCCTCGCATCAACCGTTGCGGTGCCCCCGGCAAGACTAGACCATGCGATGTGAATGGCCCTCAAAAAGCTGGTAGGAAAACAGATAGGCAACGCATAGCCAAGGCCGCCGGCGAAAATCTTCCCCCGGCTCAACCAGGTATGAGCAGCGACTGGCGCACACGAATTATGATGGCGGACAAAAAAATCCCATGTCCAAAACCCAGGTTCCCAGATCGGTATATCAAAATCGTTGACCCGCAGTTCGTGACGCGCTTTAAAGACGAGAACGGAATCCTCGTTCCAGGTAAACTGACGCAAGGTGAGTACCCAAACCGTGAACAAGTACGCCGCGTTCTGATGACGGAGGTCCCGCGTCTACAGCAACTTTTGGAGAGCACGACGGCCGGGCATTTCGCACGTAGTCACAGGGGCCTGCTGAAGAAGAATTGGAAGAGGGTCCCTGGACCTGGCCACACTTGGGCCATAGATTCGACAATTGGGGACATATATCTGAGATCCAGTATCAACAGAGCCTGGATCATCGGTCGGCCAGTCGTCTACGTGATCGTCGACTACTGGTCCACGGCAGTCGTTGGCTTCTACGTCTGCCTTGCTGGCCCAAGCTGGGATATGGCAAAACTCAGCTTATTTTCCGCCGCCGCAGATCCACTATTGGTCGCCGATCTCTGGTAGTACCAGCCAATGCAGAGCCTCTTCCCAGCGCCAACGCTACCTGCGGTTCTGCTGTGTGATCGCGGTGAGTACCTATCTCATGGTGCAAAGTTGACGAGCTTGAAGTTGAAAGTTTTGATGAGTTATGCGCCACCTTACCGCCCAGATCTCAAGGGACTAGTGGAGGTGTTGCATCGTATCGAAAAAGACAAGCAGTACCACTGGGTCCCTGGCGCAATAGATGCTCGCAAAAAAGAATTCGAGCTGCGTCGATTCAATCCACACGAGGCGGTATTCACAATCCGCGAATACGTCGAGTACCTTCAGATCATTTTTTCCGAATACAACCTCACAGCAGATCGTTCTAAACGGCTTGATCCACATATGATTGCAGCTAACGTAACTCCTTCACCGGCCGGCTTATGGCGCTGGGGACACGAGGTGGGAATCGGTACGCGCAAAGCCATTAGTCAATCCGATCTGATCACGACACTTCTTCCACAAAACACTGCAGCGGTAACACGCTCAGGAGTCAACTTCTGTGGCCTCACATATGAGTCTGAAGTAATCAATGATGAGCAATGGACGGCATATGCAAGAAACTACGGTAGTTGGAATATCGAAGCCCGTCATTTTCCTGGCTCAGTATCGCGGATCTGGACACCTCATATTGGCAGCACTGGATTGTTAGATCTACGTTTATCTGAGCAGGCAAGGGCATCAAAAGAGCAGACTCTAGAGGAAGTTCTGGACGCCTTCATGTATCGCAACGCCAGCAAGGCTGACATCGAACACGCGACCACTGTATTAAAGGTGGAGGCGGCTCAACGCGTCAAAAAACTGGTCGCTGGTGCGAAGACGGAAACGCAAAGTGCACTTGAAAACTACGATGGTGAAAAGCCCACTATTTCTGAGACGCGCAAAATGGAGCAGCAAGGCAACGACGCTAGCGCTGAACGGCCAGCTGCAGATGCCTCGAATGACGAATGCGATGAAGCCTACGTCGAAATGATGCGAGGCGTTATTGCCAAAGCCACCCTAGGAGCAAACTCATGAATGTCTTGCCTCCGAAGGACCCTTACGCAGGCAATGTGTTAGTTGAGAGGCTCGGTCCTATTCTATCTTTTCCGGAAACATTAAGGGCCTTAACGTATTTCCCGAAACTCCCACCCGACAACGTCGCTGACATCCCAGTACACATTCGTCTGCATCATCTTATGGCGCTTCGTGATCTGCATCTTCCATCACAAGAGGGTGCGCGCCTGCATCAGACAATCGATCTCATGATACGGCAAAGTTACCGATATCGGAATCCAGAATCAGCAGAAACCTGGAGGGCAATAGGCGGAGAGGCCAGTTCAAGTAAGCTGCTCCCCGCGCCGGCGGGCGCGGCTATGGTGACGGGATTTTCTGGCACGGGAAAAACGCAAGCGGTACTTCGCAGTTTGGCTACCTATTCAGATCAAGTTATCTATCACGAGCGCTTCCGCCATATGGCGGCAGGGCTACATCAGCTAGTGTACTTATCGACCGACGTCCCAGCAAGCGGGAAATCAGGTGACCTCGCAGCAAACCTAATGATGAGTTTCGATCAGGCGATGAACAGCTCCCGCTTTAGCGCAACGCTACAAAGAAAGCGAAATGACGGAATGAAGATGCTGGATGAATGGAAGCAGGTCGCCTCGTCTCATTTCTTGGGTATCCTTCATCTCGATGAAATTCAGAATTTTTTTAAAATCCCTACGCTTGAGCGGCGTCGTGCTGCAAAAAAATCTGAGCAGGGATTGGAACTTAGTATAGTGGAAGATTCACTGCTGAAGTCGATCCTGAACTTTACAAACACCTCGCAAATCGCTTTGCTGCTTTCTGGCACTCCCGATGGTGTCGGCGCCATGACTAAGCGTATCGCCACCACTCAGCGATTTGTAGCACAGGGGTATCACGCCTTCACTCAATTTTCCGGAAATGATGATCGAGAATTCCATAAGATCTTCTTTCCTACTTTGTGCCGATACCAGTATGTGAAGAAACCGATTCCCCATTCCGAGAACTTTGGGAACCTGATCATTGAACTCACAGCGGGAATTCCAAGGGTAGTCATTGCGCTATGGATTGCTGCACACCGCGTCGCTTTCGAGCGGAAGAAGAATGATGAACTCAGGCCAGAGGATTTCAGAAAAGCGGCGCGCACATATTTATCTCCATTAATTCCTGCCATCGCATCGTTGCGGTCTCAGGACCCGAAGCTTATGCGGCACTTCGAAGACTTGATGCCTAGGGAGGATGGATTCTGGTCGACGTTTTGGAACGATGTGAAACGCACCTAATGCAAGCACTCTGCACCAGGGAACAAAATACTCATCCCAGATCATCATTTACGCAAGAGCCTCAATGCGTCGAAATTTTTCTGGAGTAAAAATGGGCAGCACATTACACCTATTTTCCGAAAGCCCACTGTTGACATGGATAGGGAGTGAGACTTTATTTAGCCTATCAAGCCGCTACCATTATTTCAGTGGCAGGAGATCCAATGATGCAACCAGCGTGGCATTATTCGGCCACTCCCGTAGAGGCTATCAGCATGATCTGCCGGCCGGGATCGAAGAATTCTGCCATCGCACGGAAGGACTTCTTGGCACAGCATCTGAAATTTGCACCCAACGTACGCTTCTGTGCTACTACTCGAAATTCATAAGTGAAGGCGATATGCTGGCGGCTGTATCAGCTATGCGCGGCACCACCGTCATGGGTTTAAAGTACAGGCTGGGAATTCTGACCAGCAGATTTCGTGCGCATCATCCTTTAAAAGCATGCCGGCGATGCATGGCTGAAGATCTCGCCGCGACAGGGTGGTCCTACTGGCACGTTGAGCACCAGTTTCCTGGCGTCTGGGTCTGTGTAAAACACGATCACTTTCTTTTCGAGTCGACGGTCAAATCGAATGGAGTTGAGCGTTTCCTCTGGCATCTTCCAGATGCTGATAACTTTTTGCCAGCACCTCAGCTACCGCCAGAGACAAAAAGCGATTTGATGAGAAATCTTACTCGTTTAGCTCTCCTTACTAAATACCTAATAGAATCTAAAGAGATTGTACAAGTAGATCTGTCTTGCCTTCATATCCTCTATCAGGCAGAGCTACGCCGGCGTGACTTACTACACTCAAATGAGCGCTTACCACTATTAAAAATTGCTGCAGAATTTGAAGCCCATGTCAGGCCATTTCGATACATGCCTGAATTCGCCGCTCTACCGGCCAATCCTGATCAGGCTTACTCTCAACTCTCAAGGTATCTTCGTTATTCTCGCGCCGGTACCCATCCTTTGCGCCACCTCATCATTATTGACTGGCTGTTTGGCGATTACGAAAAATTTCTTAAAGCATACAGTGCGGGTACATTATCGAGCATCTCAGATACAACGCTGCCATACATGGCGTTGGTATCGGAAGAGAAAGAAGATAGCCGAAGGGCAGAATTTTTCGCAGCAATTCAACAAGATCAATTGTCTCTAAGCGGCGCTGCGAAAAAGGTCGGAATAGAGGTAGCCACCGGCATGGCCTGGGCCACTCAACTCGGCATTGCGTGCAATCGACGCCCAAAAAAACTCGTACCGGCACGACGAGCATCTTTGATTGAAGAACTACGCCTGGGGATAGATAAAGCCGAAGCCGCAGTTCGCTATCAAATCTCAGTAGGTACGGTTACACACGTCTTACGGACGGAGATTGGGCTTCACACCGCTTGGAAAAAAATCCGCCATGATTCAGCCTTGAATTCGGCTCGAAGGAGTTGGGCACACCTAATTTCGGAAAATACCGGTCTTGGCGTGAAATTTATTCGCAAACTTGAACCTGCTTTATACGCTTGGCTTTATCGAAACGACAGGCATTGGCTCTCCGAAAATTCCAACCCACGATCTAGTCCTGATTCGTCTGGAATTCTGCGCGCACCGTGGCACGAACGGGATGCCTCTCTCTGTTCTGCAATCGCAAGCGCTGTTCTTAAATTGACTCATCAGCTCGGAAACAGGTCGCTGAGACTGTGGCATTTGTATCAGGAAATCCCCGAGCTACGAGCAAAACTGTCGGCACTTCACCGGTTACCACGCACCGCACTTGCGATAGATAGAGCTTTGGGAGGGAGGGCAAGATGCTCGAATGTTCAGGCATTCGATAATCAGACAAAGCTACTTGGGATAGATCCTGATCCTACTCAATCCAACGAAAGAAACTGACATTGCTGATTCGACTTATACCACTCGACGATGAACTGGACCGATCTTATTTAGGTCGGTTAATGCGGATAAATGGCCTTCAAAGCGAAGCTGAATTACTTAATCTGATTGCACGGTGGGCAGGTTTTCCAGCGAAAACACGACGACAATTACCCGCCATCGAACTACTCGCTTTAGCCAGTGGAATAGAATTATGTAAGTTTGTACGAACACACTCGACATTACCATATCGTCGAATCATTACATCTTATAAACCTAGCGTTGAACATGGATGCCCTGAAAACAAAGATATGTTATTCATTTCTGGCATGCGACTGGCACGTGAAGGAGCCTATTTTTGTAAATCATGTATTGATAGCGATCATCTAAATAATGGAATGGCGTATTGGCGACGTGATCAACAATTACCGGGAGTTATGATCTGTAAAATTCATGATGAGCCGCTTTATCACATCGATAGTGACACTGGATTTCTTTCTTCACCATGCAAGTTTATAAAATTATCTAAAGCAGTATCAGAAACTTTGGCAAAATTAGTTACTAATAACAATGCTATAATCCGGTTTCTTGCTATCGGGCGAGCCCTGATGTTTAGTTCCGCCCCGATTGCTCCAGCTATTGCCAAGCTTGCATTGCGTCGTCGTATATCAGATTTAGGACTTCGTACTCATTGTGGAAATTCAGGTTCTGCTTTGGTAAGTGATTATATTTTGCAGGCTTACCCACACACGTGGCTTGAATCCATAATTCCTGGATTAACGAAAAAAAAGCAAAACACAGCATTTCATCAAATTGATGGAATTTCTAACTTCGACAAATCTTCTTCATCTTCTTCTGCCTACCTACTGGTGGTAGCCGCCATTTTCTTTTCAGCAGAAGAAGCATTGCAAACTCTTAAGTCAGGAATTCTTGCTCCTGTGAGACATAGTGCAAAAAGAAGAAATGATATGTACTTAAATCTTCGTAGCCGCTACATTCAAGCTAAAGGAAAACATAACCTGATCTACAGCGAGCACCTTCCAGAAAAAGCTTTAATGTTAAACTTTTTAAAAATTCTTGGCCTTCCTGATTTACCAGAAAATGATAATTATTCAACATTTATTGCGATGCGTTCATTTTTTTTCGAAGGAAAGTCTTTGGCAGAAAGTGTAAGAATTAGCCAAGTTCCAACGGAAAAAATTGAGGATTTAATTCGCCAAGTCGGAATCCACATCAATCTTATTTTAGGCGAAATAGATAGAGGTTAACACTGCAAAATTAAAGCTATGGCGGACCGCCTCACGGAGGAAGAACTCACGGAGGAAGAAAAATGGGACTATTTGTTAGTGCCTTTACATCCATGATAAATTTAACAAAAAAATCCAGAACTTGGGGATCAGCCAAGTGTACCTGTTCGGCCGCCACAAACGGCGTTGTAGCATAAATCTTCGCAAGGCGAAGCTGGCTGACGTTTACGTGCAACAACGTGAGGCGAGGGGCTGCTACGTGCTGCACACTGGTATTGCATGGGAGGACTTACCGCAAGAACTGGGCTTTGGCAGTGGCATGACCTGCTGGCGGCGACTGCGTGATTGGCAAGCTGCTGGCGTATGGGAGAAATTGCACTTGGCGATACTGATAAAGTTGCGCGAGCACGACCAAATTGACTGGAATCGCGCCAGTATCGACGGGGCCAGCGTGGCCAGCCCCCAGGGGGCCAGGAAACAGGCCCAAACCCGACAGATCGTGGAAAACTAGGCAGCAAGCGGCACATCGTTGTCGACGCGAGGGGCGTTCCGCTGGCAATGACGATCACAGGAGCAAATCGACACGATTCGATAGCGTTCGAGAGCACGCTTGATGCTATCCCAGCCGAGTCGGGACTCGATGGGCGACCAAGAAAACGCCCGAGCAAACTGCATGCCGACAAGGGCTACGACTATGCTCGATGCCGACGTTATTTACGCAAGCGCGGCATCACAGCGCGCATTGCACGCAAAGGCATCGAAAGCAAAGACCGCCTGGGCCGGCACCGCTGGGTTGTCGAGCGAACACATTCCTGGTTCGCTGGCTTCGGGAAACTACGAATCCGTTTCGAACGCAGGCTCGACATTCACAAGGCGCTGCTCTCAATCGCCGCTGCGATCATCACCTCACACTTCGTAGATGATTTGTGTTAGCGGCTCTAAATACCTCAACAACATCGTCGAGCAGGGACATCGCGCCATCAAACGAGTGACCAAGCCCATGTTCAACGTCAAATCGTTCCGATCCGCTCACTGCGTGTTCGCCGGCATCGAGCTCATGCACATGATCCGCAAGGGCCAGTTCGCAATCAATGGAACCTAGGCAATGTCGTTCGCTGACCAATTTTATGCGATGGTGCGCAAGGTCCGACCTGTTTGAGGGGCAATGTGCCATGCAAAAAAAATCCGACGTTTGATCAACAATGCGGCAGAACCCGATAAACTACTCTGGCGGATTGAACAAAAAATATATTAACAATAAGTATGGATATAAATGTCAGCTAATAAAACTAGGCTAGAGCCGACGGTTTCCTCACATGTAAAAAAAAGTGGGGGGGGAATGGCAGTAGGTGGAGGAGTTAGCGTTCAAGCTATCGCGACCGCTATTGTTGGAGTTCACATCCTAAGCGGCGTGAAGTTAGATTGGCTAAAAGGCATCTGCGTCGATATACCGACGGCAGTCTGGGCAGAAAGCGAAGGCCCAGGTGATGATCTTCGAATTGAACTCGGTGACGCTGGGATAATTGAGGTCCAAGTAAAAAAGGGATTAAAGGGTGGTTCCAAACTATGGACCGCATTGCTTTCCCTAGCGCGGGAAATTTACAGTAAGAATCTTCCATATGGCGTATTGGTCGTGGCGTCAGACTCTTCCAGTCCAGTCCGAGATGACTTGCCCATTGATATGGAACGTCTTGGAAACGGTCGTATCGACTTACTGTCAAAAATTGGTGTTAAATGGAAAGCACAACTCGAAGCTGCGCGGATACCTGCGGAGGTTTGTCGTTGCATCCGAATCAAGGTGATCAACGTAAGTAGAGCCGATGAAGAAAGTATTAGGTTAGCAAAAAAGGAACTTCATCTAGTCTGCGCGATCAGTGAAGATATTGATAAAGCATGGAATTATTTATATTCAGAAGCGTTACATTTAATTTCAATCAGAGGACGTTGGACATTGCCAGACCTTATCCGCCATCTTTCGTATTCTTCTATCCCGATAAAGATAGGCGATTTCCCTGCATCGCTGTTTCAAAGACATACTAACTGGATAATCGAATCTAATCAGTACTTCTCCCTCGCAGGGCTAGGATGGCAAATGCCCCTCATTGATTTACTTCCAATGTCGGAGACACGACGAGATGAAAATCCACCATCGTTGCCAGACGCATTATCAGCATTAAATTCTTATCATAGTTTTACAGAGCGCAGATGGTCATTTGATGAACTTGATGCTGTTTGGACTGCCCGCTTCAAAAGGTTGGTCGTAGTGGTTGCTGGCCCAGGATTAGGCAAGTCGACGATGATTAAAGCTTTAGCGTATCAATATGCCCGCTCCGACTATCTAGTTTTATGTGTATCACTCAAGTGGATTGAAAGAGATATAAAAAATGGAAGTACTTTTTCCGATTCGCTGTTCAAACACGCGCTTAACAGTTCACCTCTGACGGCTGAAAAAATTCAACATTTGAATACGTCAAATTGGGTCCTGTTAGCTGATGGTTTGGACGAGTGTGGACGCTCTCACGATTATGTTGCAGAACAGTTAAGAAATTTTGCCATAGGTCGTCCTGAAATACGAATAGTGGTAACCACGAGGCCAATTGGGTACGAAACATCTAAGCTGTCTAACTGGCAACATTACAATCTCCTGCCTCCTCGCAAGCAAGATGGTTCGGAAAATCTAGCAAAGCTTGTACATAGTGCTCTGCAGCGTAGACCACAAGCTTCTCGTGTTGTTGCGGACTTAGATTACTCAATTGCCATAAAGTCGCCAAGCGATGCTATATCGATTAGTCCACAACTTCTCGGCATGGCCACCTCTCTCTTATGTGGTCGTCGTAAGCTACCTGCTACGCGAGTAGGCCTATACAGTGAACTTCTCAACCTCTTCGAGAAGCCAGCAACCGATAAGATTGATCTATTCAATTCGGTTCTAGATGTCATTGGTTGGACGCTGTCTACCAACCCAGTAGTCGAATTTGAGGAACTAATAAACATCACTTCG
>Ga0105854_1001348_pt1 | contig 10117 bp, 7 predicted proteins | sample OrgsoiDNA_201058_FD_89679 | JGI IMG/M metagenome (GOLD analysis project Ga0105854, IMG submission 89679) | Permafrost soil microbial communities from the Arctic, to analyse light accelerated degradation of dissolved organic matter (DOM) -... | ecosystem: Environmental > Terrestrial > Soil >... | reverse complement strand
TCGACGAGACGGTTCGAGTTCGACGAGTTGCGCGAGCCGATCACGAGCAGCAGATCGATCCCGCCGAGCATCTCCTTGACCGCCCACTGGCGGTTGGAGGTCGCGTAACAGATGTCTTCCTTCTTCGGCGCATAGATCGACGGGAAGCGACGGCGGAGCGCCGCGATGATCTCGCCCGTCTCGTCGACCGCCAGCGTCGTCTGCGTCACGTACGCGAGCTTCTGGTCGGGCGGGAATGCGAGCGCGTCGACGTCCGCGATGGACTCGACGAGCACCATCGACTCGGGCGCCTCGCCCATTGTCCCGACGACCTCCTCGTGGCCCTCGTGCCCGATCAGCACGACCGTGTAGCCGGCGGCCGCGTAGCGGCGCGCCTGCACGTGCACCTTCGTGACGAGAGGGCAGGTTGCGTCGATCGTGTTCAGCTGCCGCGCCTCGGCGTTCGCATACACAGACGGGGCGACCCCGTGCGCGGAGAAGACGATCGTTTCGCCTTCGGGCACTTCGGTCTCCTCGTCGACGAACACCGCGCCGCGCGCTTCGAGGTCGCGCACGACGTGAAGGTTGTGGACGATCTGCTTGCGCACGTAGACCGGCGGCCCGTAGAGCTCGAGCGCCTTTTCGACAGTCTCGACGGCGCGCTCGACCCCGGCGCAGTAGCCACGGGGTGAAGCAAGCAGGACCTTTCTCACCATCTCCTCAATCGTACTCGGCGCTCTCAGGCAGCGGGACGAGCGCCGCAGGCGCGTCCCGTGAGTCCCGGAAACGAAGAAGCCCGCTGCTTCGGGGGGTCGTCAGCAGCGTGCCTCTCGTGATCGCTACATCGCAGCAGATGGCCAGGTTCAGCCTGCCGCGATGCGCATCGCCCAGTGGCTGGACCGTATCGCCGCCGGAGGGCCGGGGAAATAGGCCGAGCGGCCCATCTTTGCAAGCGGCCCGCGTAACGCCGGTGCGCGAGGAAGTGACGGCGTACGATTGGCAATCCCAGTGTCCGAAGCCACGAAAGCGATCGTGCTGAACGCGGTCCCGCTGCTCGTCCTCGCGGCCGCGTACACCGCCGTGGCAGCGGCGCTCCTGCCTGCACTGTGGCGCGACAGGCGGCGGGCACACGCGCTCGATTGGGCCGTCGTGCTCGTCTTTCCGGGCATCGCTGCCGCCTCGGCGATTTTCGGCGTGCTGGTGGCCTACGAGGAGCGGGCGTTCGGCGGGCACGTCTGGGTGTCGCTCGGCGCGATCCTCGGCGTCTTCGCGCCGGCGCTGCTCCTCCTTGCCCGCTGGCGCGACCGGGCCTTCGTCGTCGGCGGGATCGGGCGTGCGCAGGACGCGGAGGACCGCGTCTCGGTGCGCGACCGCGAACTAGAGGTCGTGACGGAGATCTCACACGCGCTCGTGCGGGCGCACACCCCGGCCGCCGTCGCGCAGCCGCTCGCACGCCAGGTGACGGCGCTGCTTGGCGTCGGGTTCGCGGGCGTTGTGATCGTGTCCGACGACGGCCGTCTGGCCGAGGGGATCTACGCAGAGCTCGACGGGCGGGAACTCACCGAGTGGCGCGACCTGAGGCTCGACCTGGGCACTGAGCCGTCGGGCATCGCGAGTGCGGTGTTCGACGCCGCCCCCGTCGCCGTCTACGACATCGCGAGCTCGCCGCTTCCCAGCCCCTGGCTCGCAAAGCTCGTCAACGCGCAGAGCGGCGCCTGGATCCCGATGATCGCCGAGGAGCGCGTGATCGGCGTGCTCGCTGTGGCATCGACCGATGCGAAGCGGGCGTTTGCGTCCGACGAGCTCGTGCTGCTGCAGGCCGTCGCGGGCGAGGCGGCACTCGCTCTCGAGCGCGTGCGTTCGGCGGCGGCTCTCTCCGACGCGCTCGCTCGCGAACAAACGGTGGCGACGATCACGCGGCGCGTTCGTGGCGAACTCGATCCCGACGGCGTGATCGGCGTCGCGCGCGAGGAGCTTCAACGTGCATTGCAGCTCGACCGCAGCGAGATCGTGCTCGGTGCTGCGTTGAACGGCGGCACTCCGATCGTCGCACACGGCGAGCCGATCGGGGCGCTGTTCGTCGAGCGCGAAGCGCCACTCGACGAGGGCGAGACGTTTCTCGTCGACATGGTCGCCGACGAGATCGGGGCCTCACTGCAGACCGCGTCACTCCTGGCCGAGAACCAGCGCAGGCTCGAGCAGCAGGCGGCGCTGCTCCGCGCGGCGCAGGTCGTGACGAGCGAGCTCGACCTCGACAGTGTGCTGAAGCTCCTGGTCGCGGAGGTGACGAAACTGCTCGATGCGGACGCGGCCGACTGCTATCTGCTCGACCAGGAACGCGGCGTTCTACGCTGCGCGGCCGTGCACGGCTTCACCCAGGATCTCGTCGGTTTCGAGTTCGCCCCTGTCCACGGAATCGCCGAACCGGTCCCGAATCCTGCCTACGCCGATTTCTCCCGCGCGCTCGTCGCGCCGATGGTGTGGGCCGGGGAGGCGCGCGGCGTGCTCGGCATCGGGGTGCGCGACGGGACACGCACCTTCTCCGCGGCCGACATCGAGATGCTCGAGGCGTTCGCCTCACTCGCCTCGCTCGCCCTTCGCAACGCGGAGAGCTTCGCGGACTCTTCGCGCCAGGCGCGAATCCAGCGCGGCTTCTACCGGATCGCGACGTTGCTCGGCGAGCCTCTTTCGCTGGAGCAGACCTATGACGCAGCGGCCCAGGCTGCCGCGGAAGCGCTGGGCGGAGAGTTTGCGGCGGTGCTCGTGAAGGCCGGGGCCGACTTGCTGCTCGTCGGCGGTCATGCGCTGCCCGACGCGGTGCGGTCGCTGGAGATGCCGCGTGCCGTGCTCGAGGCGGCCGATGCCGGCCAGATGCTTGCGGCGACGTCGGTTGCGGACGATGAGCGCTTCGACGCGTCGTGGCGGAATGGCCCCTTATCGTCGCTGCTCGCGATCCCGGTACCGGGGGAGGGCTCGGGGATCGTGCTCGTCCTGTTCCGCGAGCCGCGGGAGTTCTCGCGCGACGATCTCGAGCTCGCTCAGCAGGTCGCGGCGGCGGCCCGCGGCGCGCTCGACCGAAGCAGGCTCTTCGAGGCCGAGCGCACGGCGCGCTCGCTCTCCCAGCAGCTTGCGCGCACCGGCAGCCTGCTCGCGACGGAGCTCGACCCGGTCGCCGTGCTCGAGGCCGTGGTGGAGGGGGCGATCGCGCTCCTCGATGTCGACGCGGCCGCGCTCGCAGCGCTCGATGGAGACGACCTCGTGGTGACGGCCGCTGTCGGCGAGGGGGCCGAGCGCGCGCTCGGTGCCCGCTCATCTTCGACCGGCTGGGTTGCGGGTGACGTGATCCAGTCGCGCGCCCCGGTCGCGTACGACGACACGGCGACCGACGAGAGCCTTGCCGAGTCGGATGTGCTGCTCGAGTCGGGGCACCGGGCCTACCTCGGAGTGCCGTTGACGCTGCGCGACGGCGCTTTGTACGGTGTGCTCTCGGTCTACGCGAGCGAGCCGCGCGAGTGGCGCGAGGAGGAGGTTCAGGCTCTCGGCGCCCTTGCGGCGAACGCGTCGGTCGCGCTGTCCAACGCCGAGCTGTACCAGCGCGTCGCCGTCGAGCGTGAACAGAGCGTTGCGATCCTCGCGAATGTCGCCGACGGGATCGTCGCGGTCGATCGCGAGGGCGAGGTGGTGCTGTGGAATCACGCAGCCGAGGAGATCACGGGTGTCCCGGCATCCGAGGCGATCGGCCGAACGACGGCCCAGGTGCTTCAGCGCGATCTCGAATCGGAGGGAGGCGGGACGAACCGCTCGATCGCGATTCCGCGCGCGGGTGTCGACGTCTGGTTGTCGTTGTCAGAGGGTGTGATGCGTGATCCGACGGGCGCGGTCGCCGGGCGCATCTTCGCGTTCCGTGACATCTCGTCCGAGCACATCGTCGAACAGATGAAGTCCGACTTCGTCTCGGCCGTCTCGGTCGAGCTCCGGACGCCGCTGACCTCGATCTACGGCTTCGCCCAGACGTTGCTTCGCGAGGATGTCGCCTTCGGAGACTCCGAGCGCCACACGTTCCTCGAGTTCATCGCGCGCGAGTCCGAGCGCCTCACGACGATCGTCGATGCCCTCCTGAACGTCGCACGGCTCGACACGGGTGACCTGATCGTCTCGCTGGAGTCGACCGACGTCGGCCGGGTGGTGGAGAAGACGCTGGCCGCCGCGGCCGCAGACGCCAACGGGCGCCGCCTCGTCGCCGAGGTCGAGGGCGCGCTCGCGGCGCAGGCCGACCCCGACAAGCTCCGCCAGGTGCTCGACCAGCTCGTCTCGAACGCGTTGAAGTACTCTCCCGCCGGCGCGACCATCGTCGTCACGGCGCGCAAGCTCGACGAGACGGTCGAGGTGACGGTCGTGGACGAAGGGGCCGGAGTGCCGGTGGCCGAGCGCGAACGGATCTTCTCGAAGTTCTACAAGGGAGGCGACGCCCACGGTCGAGGGACGGGGCTCGGGCTCTTCATCGCACAGGGCCTTGTGCGGGAGATGGGCGGGCGGATCTGGGTGGATTCGGAAGAAGGGAAGGGCTCGCGGTTCGCGTTCGTCCTGCCGCTCGCAGCGGTCGATGTTGGATTTCCGGCGATGGAGGGATAAGCGCCTATGACATTGAGAGTTCTCGTGATCGACGACGAAGCGCCGATCCGGCTCCTGTGCCGGGTGAACCTTGAAGCGGAGGGGATGGACGTGCTCGAAGCCGCGGACGGGCCGAGCGGTCTGGAGAAGGCGCGCTCCGAGACTCCGGACGTGATCCTCCTCGATGTGATGATGCCCGGGCTCGACGGTTGGCGGGTGGCCGAGGAGCTGCTCGACGACGAGCGCACCGAACGGATCCCGATCATCTTCCTCACCGCGCGCGCCGAGTTGCGCGACCGCGCGCGCGGGATCGACCTCGGCGGCGTCGACTACGTGACGAAGCCGTTCAACCCGGTCGAGCTCGCGCCGCTCGTGCGCGAGCTGACGGCTCGGGTCGAGCGCGGCGAGCGTGACGACCTGCGCCGTGAGAAGGTGACCGAGCTGCGTTCGATGCTCGAACGCGACTAGAGCTCCGTCTGCTCTATCTCGCGGTCTGCGCGAGCACAATCGCGGCGAGCACGACCGAAGCGCCGGCCAACTGGATCGCGCCGAGCGACTCGGCGAGCCAGGCCCAGGCGACGAGCGCGCCCGCCACAGGCTCGAGCATGGCGACGATTCCGACGCGGGTCGCCGTCAGGTGCCGCAGCGCGCTCACGAGCAGGAAGAACGGCGCGATCGTGCCCAGGGCGATCATCCAAGCCGCGAGCGCCCAGACCGGCAGATGGAGCGCGTGGAGATTCCCGTGCAGAGACGTGCTCCGCGTGAACGAGTGGCCGGGGAACGACCACCACGGGACGACGACAGCCCAGAACACGGAGGCGAAGAGGAAGCCCCAGGCGAGCAGAGAGACGGGGTCGCGGCCTCCGACGACGTGCTCTGCGAGCAGCACGTACAGCGCATATGCGAAGGCGCCGGCGAATGCGAACAGCACACCTGCCGTCGAGAGCGTGGTACCGCCTCCGAAGAGGTTCACGATCAGCGAGAGCCCGACGAGCGCCAGGGCGAGTGCGGCCCAGATGCGCCGCCGCACCGGCTCGTGGTAGGCGAAGCGGGCCCAGAGCGCGACCAGGAGCGGCGCCAGGTACTCGATCAGGAGCGCGACGCCGATGTCCAGCCGGTGGATGGCGAGGAAGTAGAACCACTGCACGAAGGCGAGCCCGCCGACACCGAACACGATCAGATACGGCAGCTCGCGCCGCGTCAGGCGCAGCCGGCCCGGAGCGGTCACGGCGAGGATCGCGACGAGCCCGAGCGCGGCGCCGAGCGAGCGCACCTGGGCGAGCCGCTCAGACGAAACCCCGGTCGAGAGGATCGTCTTGGAGACGGCGCCGTTCACGCCCCACACCACCGCGGCCGACGCGGCCATCGCGTACCCCAGCCTCGGGCGCCGGTGACGGGCCGGCGCGACGGGAAAAGGCGCCTCGCTCACATCAAGCCTCTGACCGCGAACCTACCTGGCCTACACTACGACGAGCGGGACGTAGCTCAGCCTGGCAGAGCGCCGCCTTTGGGAGGCGGAAGCCGTCGGTTCGAATCCGACCGTCCCGACTGCACAACGATATCGGGCTCCCACTCCGAGACGGCGAGAGCGAGCCACCGTCCGGCTACCTCTCCGACGAGAGAAGCCAGTCGCCGTTGCGCATGATCGGCACGGCGTCGCCGTCCGGGGTGACGCCGTCGATCTCGAGCTCGTTCGAGCCGATCATGAAGTCTGTGTGGATCGACGAGTGATTGACGCCGCGCTCGTGGCGTTCCTCGGCGGTTTGCTCTGAGGCGCCCCGCACGGCCTGCACGATCGACGCGCCGAGCGCGATGTGCGAGGACGCGTTCTCGTCGAACAGCGTGTCGTAGAAGACGAGGCCGGTCTGCCCGACGCGGGAGTGGCCGTCGACGAGCGCGACCTCACCCAGGCGCCCGGCGCCGTCGTCGGTCGCAGCATGTGTGCGCATGACCTCCTCGCCGGACTCGGCGCGGATCTCGGCGACCCTGCCGCCTGCGAAGCGAACCTCGAGGCCGCGGACGATGTTGCCCTGGATCTGGAGCGGCAGCGTGGAGCGAACCGTGCCCTCGACGCGCCGGGCGTCGGGCGTCGTGAACACCTCCTCGGTCGGCATATTCGCGATGTGCCTGATACCGCGCGACTCGTCGTCCGCGGCGAGCCACTCGGAGTCTCGGTGCAGGCCGATCGTCAGATCGGTTCCAGGCCCGCGGTAGCGCAGGTGGTCGAAGCGCCGTTCGTTCAGGGCGTGCGCGCGCAGCACGAGCCGCGCGATGTGGTCGCGCCAGGCAGCGACGGGGTCGGGCTCGTCGAGACGGACCGCGGTGGCGACTGCCTGCCAGAGGCGTTCGACGTCGGGTTCGCCGAACACGGTTCGCGCCCAGCCTTCATTCGGGTACGCCACGATCGTCCAGTTGCAGAGGCCGTCGGTCAGCTTCAGTGACTCCTCGGCCACTTCGCGCATGCGTGCCTTACCGACGCGCCCGCCGTCGAGGTCTGCATAGAGCTCGGGCTCCGGGTTGCCGGTGATTGCGACTAGAGCGCCGCCGGCCTCGCCGAGCTCGCGCAGCCGCGTCACGAGCCACGGTGGTGAGTAGCCGAGTTGATCGTCGGCCGCCTGCGCGATGTGCGCGCGCCGTACGTGCTGGTCCGTATAAAGGACGTCCACGTACCGGGCGCCGGCTTCATAGGCCTGACGTGCGATCGCACGCACGAGCGGCGCATGCTCGATCAGGGCGTTGATCCCGAGCGTCTGTTCCGCTTGGAGATTCAGGCCCACCTGAACGGTGAGCCGCGCATACAGCTCGAGTCTCTGGTCGGCACCGGGCACGGCGGCCACACGCTAGCGATCCGAAGGGATCCGCCGCCGGTCCCCCTAGACTGAGCCGCCTTGAAGTGGATCAGCCTCGTCGGAGCATCACTCGTCCTACTCGTGTCCGCCTGCGGCGGCTCCGGAGGCTCGGCCCTCTACTCGCGACTGAAGACCAAGGCCTGCCTGAGCGCGAACCACGTCAAGCTCGGAGGACAGCTCGATTTCGTCGCGACGACCGCCACCGGTGGAGCGCTGAAGGCCCGGCTCCCGTCGAACTTCGTAACGATCGTGTTCGGCGCGACGGCCGCGGACGCCGACAACATCGACCAGGCCTACCAGCAGTTCCACGCGAAGAACGTCGGCATCAACGACGTGCTGCGCCAGGACAGGAACGCCGTCATGCTGTGGCACGAGCATCCAGCCGACGCCGATCTCGCCGAGATCACCGGCTGTCTCAAATAGCGCCTTCCTCTGCAAGAAACCGCCGGAACCAGAACACGAACACGACGAAGAGCACGATCGCCTGTTCGCTCGCCATCGTCACGCCCGCGATCTGCTGGTCCGCGAGCGGGCTCAGCCCCCAGACCCGCGGCCGAGCGTCGACGTAGAACGAGTACGCAGGCCGCGGGAGCAGCGCGAGCAGCAAGCCGAGCGGAGACGCAAGCACGAATGCGGCAAAGGCGTATGCCGCGCGCGCCCCGGAGGCGAGCCGGCGTGGGGCGTCCTGAAGGAGTGGCCACCAGACGAGCAGGCCGGTGCCGAAGTAGCAGGCATGCTCGAGGTGGACGAGCCACGTCTGGTGTCGTAGCGCGGCTTCGAAGAGCGGCGGCGCATGCCATGCGAAGTAGTTGGCGAGCCAAACGGGCAGCGCGACTGCCGGGTGTGTCGCGGCACGCCACACCCGCCGGCGTGCGAGCGCATCGGCCATTGCAACGGAGATCCCGAGGACCGCGAGGAGTGGGGCCCACTCGGCGAGGATCACGTTCTGGAGCAGGTGCGCGGTCAACAGGTAGTGGAGCCCCAGGTGATGGAGCGGCGACCAGAACGCAACTGCGAGCAGGCCCAACGCGCCGCCGTAGCACCCGATCCGCCAGCGCGGCGAGCCGAACCGGCCGACCGCGAAGAGGTACAGCAGCGCCAGGACGGGGATGACGACCGTTGTGTCGACGTCCGCCTGCCAGGCATACGGCGAATGGGCGTGTGCGACGAGCACCGCCGCTACGCTAGTGCCCGCACGCGGGTGTAGCTCAATGGTAGAGCTCCAGCCTTCCAAGCTGATCACGCGGGTTCGATTCCCGCCACCCGCTCTTTGGCTCAGTGACCAGCAAACGTAGTGACAGAGCGCGCTTGCGGCCTTTCGAATTACAAAACCGTACGGACGTACTATTATCACGACCGTGATATGAGAGAGCTCGACGACCGCATCGAGCGCGCGGCCGGCGCGCGGCCGGTCGCCTACCGCGATCGCGGCGGCGGCTACTCCACGGCCGACCGGTACTCCGTGACGCTTGCCGACGGCCGCCGCGTGTTCGTCAAGTCATCCGACGCTTCGAACCTTGCAGGCTGGTTGCGGCGTGAGCACGAGGTCTACGAGCACCTGCACGGCAGCTTCATGCCGCGTCTCGAGGGATGGGACGACGACGGAACGCGCCCGTTGCTCGTGCTCGAGGACCTGAGCGACGCCGACTGGACACCTCGCTGGGACGACGCGCGCGTGGCCGTCGTCCGTTCCGCGCTCGGGGAGCTCGCCGAGAGCGCGCCGCCGCCGAACACGCATCCGGTGCGCGAGACGTTCGCCGATCTGTTCGGCCGCTGGCACCGCGTTGCCGAGGATCCCACACCCTTCCTCTCCACCGGCGTGCGCAGCACCGCCTGGCTCGACGAATGGCTCCCGGTCATCCTTGCGGCGGCGGACGCCGTCCCCGCCGAGGGCGAGGCGCTGCTCCATCTCGACGTGCGCAGCGACAACTTCTGCTTCCGTGACGGCCGTGCGCTGCTCGTCGATTGGAACTGGGCTTCCGTCGGGAACGCCGACCTCGACGTCGGCGCCTGGCTGCCGAGCCTGACGCTCGAGGGCGGCCCCGACCCCTGGGAGGTGCTGCCGGGCGCGGGGGAGATCGCTGCGTTCGTGGCAGGCGTCTGGGCCGCTGTCGTCGGCCTGCCGCCGCCCGCGACCGCGCCGAACGTGCGCGAATTCCAGCTGCGGCAGCTCGAGGTGGCGCTTGCCTGGTGCGAGCGCGAACTCAGCGGGATGGTCGGTCGGTGATTCGAGTCCAACCAGCCACTAGCGGAGCCTGTCCGCGAACGGCTCGAGCTCGCTCGCGTTGAGGCCGATCTCGCCGGCCTCGATCGCCGCTTTCACCTCGCGCGCGAGTGCGCGCGCCTCGCTTTCCTGATCCGGCTCGAGCACCGTCGAGAGGCTTGCGACCACTGCGTTGCCCTCGTGCAGCTGAATGTCGATCGTGGTCAGGGCGCTCTTGTCCTCGATGTACGGATCGTCCGGGATCCCGACCCAGACGGTCACGACCCCGCCCCCGGGCAGGGTGGCGTGCTCGAGGATCGGCGTGGTGCGCAGGGACACGGGCCTGAGGCTAACAACGTCCGACCCCCTCGCGATGCTCCGAACCGTGACGCTCGAGCGCGTGGTCGATGTGCGGGCCCGCACGATTCTCCGGTTCCTCGCGATCGCGATCGCCGTCGCGGTGACTCTCGAGGTC
>Ga0105854_1001345_pt1 | contig 10128 bp, 11 predicted proteins | sample OrgsoiDNA_201058_FD_89679 | JGI IMG/M metagenome (GOLD analysis project Ga0105854, IMG submission 89679) | Permafrost soil microbial communities from the Arctic, to analyse light accelerated degradation of dissolved organic matter (DOM) -... | ecosystem: Environmental > Terrestrial > Soil >... | reverse complement strand
CTCAGCAATCATCTGACGCTGGGGGGCTCGGGAAATAAAGTCCGGAATTTGCTGTTGCAGGGCTTTGTACCACTGGCTTATCTGATCTTTAACTGCGGGGGAAAGCGCCATTCATCTCTTATCACGTTGCGTTATGGAAGGGTTTCGGCGGCCATTGTCCCACAGACGGGGCTTCGGATCAGCCTGCAATTCCTGTTACCGAACATGTAAATTTCGGTTCATTTGTAAAATAAAAAGAAAGTTCATTTTCAACTGTCATAAATCGATCACATAGGTAAGGTAAAAAATCCTCGCTGTGAAAATTTCAGGCACACATTGAAAGCACAGTACATGAGATGACTCGCGTCCTTTTAAATAACCTTTTAGTCTTTTTACAATGAAGAAAGATTAGGGGAAAGCAGGGTATAAAAAATGAAACATAAGATTCTGGCATTATTAATTCCTGGTTTGCTGATTGCATCCGGGGCACATGCAGCCGAAGTTTATAATAAAGACGGTAACAAACTGGATCTGTACGGCAAAGTGAAAGCCGAACATTACCTTTCTGATGATAATACTCAGGATGGTGACCAGACTTATGTTCGTTTTGGTTTTAAAGGCCAAACTCAAATTAACGATATTTTGACCGGTTACGGCCAGTGGGAATATCAGGTAGCAGCAAACCATTCTGAAGCACAAGGTACGCAGGGCACCAAAACGCGTCTGGGCTTTGCTGGTTTGAAATTCGCTCAATACGGTTCTGTGGATTACGGCCGTAACTATGGCGTGCTGTATGACGTCGAAGCTTACACCGACTTGTTCCCAGAGTTTGGTGGTGACGGCTACACCAAAGCAGACCGCTTTATGACAGGCCGTGCTAACGGCGTGGCCACTTACCGTAACCGCGATTTCTTCGGCCTGATCGACGGCTTGAACGTCGCCGTTCAGTACCAGGGTAAGAACGAAAACGACAGCCGCGCCGTCAACACCGCTAACGGGGACGGTTACGGTCTTTCCGCCACTTACGCCTTCGGTGATACCGGTGTGAGCGCTGCGGCAGCCTACTCTTCTTCTGACCGTACTACAGCCCAAACCGCTTCCCGCTTCGGCCAAGGTGATAAAGCTGACGCATGGACCGGTGGTCTGAAATATGACAACCACGGTGTTTATTTAGCCGCTATTTATGCTGAAACACGCAACCTGTACGCTATTTCCGTACCGGGAAGCCTGGCGGGAACTCCTGCTTCAGTCAGTGGTTTTGCTAATAAAACCCAGACCTTCGAAACAGTGGCACAATATCAGTTCGACTGGGGTCTGCGTCCATCACTGGGTTATGTTCAGACCAAGGCCAAAGATATTGAAGGCATTGGTGATGCCGATCTGGCGAAATACATCGACGTAGCCGCGTATTATTATTTCAACAAAAACATGTCTACCTTTGTTGATTATAAAATTAACCAGCTGAATGATGATAATACCTTGAAATTGAATAATGACGACGTGGTTGCATTGGGTCTGGTGTACCAGTTCTAATCTGTCGTTAGCGTACCTTCACACACCACCCTCATTGTTATAATAATGATTATCTGTTTCTTTTCGCCGGGCTCATCCCCCGGCTTTTTTATTGCCTGTGTCGCGGAAATCACCTTCCCCTCTTCCCTAATCTTATGAATCTGTTACTGTTTTGGAGGATTTTTTATGGTTAACTCTAAAACCCAAAAAACGATGAAAGGTGATAGTCAATGAAGAAGATGACGCTGTGCGCCACCAGTGCGTTGGTTATGCTGGCTCTGACGGGCTGTGCGCAACAAAAAACCGATAATCAGCAGAAGCTGAATGATCAATCGGTGATGGCACTGAACTGGTTCCAACAATCAGGTGAATATCAGGCACTGACCTATCAGGCATTCAATGCCGCGAAAGTGGCTTTTGATAATGCCAAACCTCTCGATGGCAAGCCGAAAGCCGTGGTAGTTGATCTCGATGAAACGATGATCGACAACAGCGCCTACAGCGCATGGCAGGTCAAAGCCAACCAACCGTTCGACAGCAAAACCTGGTCTGAGTGGACCGCTGCCAAACAGGCGTTGGCCGTACCGGGCGCAGTCAGCTTCGCTAATTACGTTAACTCGCACGGCGGCACCATGTTCTATGTGTCCAACCGTAAAACCAGCGAATACGACGCTACGCTGGCCAACCTGAACAGTCTGGGCTTTACCGGCGTGAATGAAAAAACGCTGTTATTGAGCAGCGATACGTCCAATAAGCAGGTGCGCTTCGACTCCATCAAAACCGCAGGTTACAACATCGTGATTTATGCCGGTGATAACCTCAACGACTTCGGTTCAGCGACTTACCACAAAAACAACGCCGAGCGCCGCGCCTTTGTAAACCAAAACCATCAGCAGTTCGGCACCCAGTACATCGTGTTGCCAAACCCGCTGTACGGCGACTGGGAAAGCGGTCTGGCAGCGGAGTACAACAAGCTGACGCCTGAGCAGAAACTGAAAGTGCGTGATGGGAATCTGAAGGCGTGGAGCGGGAAATAATCGCTTTAAAAAGCTGAGTAAACTTTTTTAAGTTCAAGGTCGTGGGCATCGGCCCACACCGACCAAAGGGTCGCAGTCGCTCGACCCTTTGGAATCCCCGCTCTTTTAAAAACAGCGGCTGCGCGAGTCACAATGGCCGTGTTTCAGGTGCCGCAGCGATAGCCGCAAACGCCGCCGCTGCGCGGTGCTCTCATTTCGGGTTACAACCCGCTCGAATAAATGCCTCTCACGGTTTTCCACCACTCACTCGACGTCGTTTTGAATGCGGCCACAGGCTATGTAAGTCAAAACACAGTTTGAATGCGGCGCACTGGCTCCTAAATCGAAAGTCATTCTGTGGGATTGGATCTGATTAGACTGAACTGAACTGAACTGAACTGAACTGAACTGAACTGAACTGGATTTTATCTTTTGCCCTACATAGCCCCTAAACCGCATTCAAAAATGGCGCTGAGCAAGCGGTTCGAGACCAGAGGCTCGAAACCCGTAGCGAGGGAACCGCGCAGCGGCGACATTTTGCGGTGTGAACGGAAGCCGCTGAAACACGTCCATTCCAACGAGCGGAGCGCGCAGTGAAAGAGCCGGGGAGTCTTGAGGGGCGCGGCGATAGGCGCCCCTTAAGGCCCGTTTGGGTGGCAACCCAAGGTGTTGACCTTGAATTTAAAAAGCCAGTTTGGGTGGCAACCCAAGGTCTTCAGTTTGGGTGGCAACCCAAGATTTTCAGTTTGGGTGGCAACCCAAGGTCTTCGGTTTGGGCGGCAGCCCAAGGTCTTGAACTGTCGGTGTGGGCCGACGCCCACGACCTTGCATTTGACGTTAAAGCGAAATTTGAGATTAAAGAATCTTGAACATCACTGTGGTTGACTCTAACGCCCCCGTCGTGGACATGGCATAAACCGGAATTCGTCCCGCAATCTCATACCCCAGCGAGAGATAAAGCCCCTCGGCGGCACCGCCGAAAACGGTATCGAGAACCAATAATTTTTTCCCTACACTGCGCGCGCGCTCTTCGACCGCCACCATCAGCAAGCGAGCGATCCCCAAACGGCGAGCCTCAGGGTGAACCATCAGCTTATTCACATCAGCGCGGTGCGCGCCATTCGCGGGCTGGCTTACCGCCAGTTGTACCGTGCCAACAATCTTGCCGTTAAGTCGCGCCACCAGCAGCCGACGATCGCCACTGATGAAAGCTGGGAGCAGTTTCTGCCAAAACGCCAGTGCCTGCGAGTGACCAAACGGGGGCACGAAACCGATACTCGCGCCCTGCTCAACCGCGAGATCCAGCGTTTGTGCCAATTGGTCCAAATCGTCGTCGCTTAATGCGCCATCAAACACTTCTGTTACTGTCACTTCATTGCGTTTCGACATGCTGGCTTTCCTGTAAATGGATGTTTTTAGCAAGGTGTAAAACAGATTAAGGCCGCGAGATGGCGATCACGTAGTGCGCGTCATCTGGTCCCGGAACGTGAAAAGCCGAGGTGCCAAACAGATGGAAGCGCAAACTGTCACCCTTTTCCAAACGAAATAGACGCTGGTCGAGACTCAATTCCAGCACGCCGTCGAGTACCCAGATATGTTGTTCAAGACCGACCACCGGAGGCGAGTCGTATGAAATCGTCGCGCCCGCTTTCAGCTTTCCACTCATCAACTCAACGCGGTAACCATGCGCCGGGGGGGACACCGAACGCCGCTCGAAGCCGGTTTCGGTATCGCGCCAGACGGACTGTTGCCCGAAGCGAATCAGCTCCGGCGGATTATCCTCCAGCGCCATCAATAATCGCGAAGTGGTCAGTCCATACGCCGCGCTGAGTTTGCCCAGCAGCGACGCCGTCGGGCTGGTTTCCCCCCGTTCGATCCGTGACAACGTCGCCCGGCTAATCCCGGTCTGTGCCGATAACACCTCCAGCGACCAGCCCTGATTGACCCGCAACCACGCCAGCCTCTCCGCCAAGCGCATATCGTCATTCACATGTTCGTCTGTCATTCACTCACCCCACAAATTCTCAATAAGGAGAAAATATTCCATATATGAGATTTTAGCAATCCGATTATTTATGCATTGGGTTCTCAGGGAAGCGCGTTTACACCTGCTTTTGGGCGGCAGATCCACGCCCCTAACCTGTACAACAATAACAAAGTTGTACAACTTCCCTCAGACCAGCTAGAGTGAATATCAACGGTAGGAATATTTAGGAAAGATCTATGTCTCTTTACAGCATCGGTGAGGTCGCACGAATTTGTGGCATCAACCCTGTCACTCTGCGTGCATGGCAACGTCGTTACGGGTTGTTAAAACCACAACGCAGTGAAGGCGGCCATCGTCAGTTTGACGATAACGATCTCGACACCATCCGCACCATTTTATCGTGGATCAACCGCGGCGTGCCGGTTGGGCAAGTCAAAGCCCTGCTCGAAGGTACCATCGCGCCGTTGCCGAGCGGCTGGTCGCAGTCGGAACAGCGCCTGTTGTCCGCCTTGCAAGACAACAACCTGAATAAAGTCCGCCAGCTTTTGTCAGAACTGGGTCGCGATTATCCGGCGATGGCGTTGGTCAATAACGTGTTACGCCCGCTGCGTGCGCGGCTCAGCTCCGGTGGCCCTTCGCTATTACTACTGCGTAATCTGTTTGACGGCTTAGTGATTGAACATGCGGTGATGTGCATGAATGCCGCACGCAAAAAACCTGGCGTTCGTATTTTGCTGCTGGGATGGGGCGCAATGGACAGCACCGAATTGTGGCTCGAAGGCATTATTCGCAGTGAAGAAGGGGTGCACGTTGAGTTACTGCCGCAGCCAGTCGATGAACCCTATCTTGAAAATATTACCGTACATCAGATTCTAATGTGGTCAGAAGGTCGTCTGACCCGCGTGCAAAAAAACAAACTGGCACAGTGGCATCTTCAGGGTTTGCCCGTGCAATTATTGGGCAGCAGCGTACTTCTGAGCGAACAGGAAGAACATCATGACATCCCACACGGTTGAATCTGAATCTGCACAGAAAATATTGACCTCGTTGACTGATTTTTATCGTCATCTCGACAGTGTCTCTCTGCCACAGCTTTCACAGATTTATCATTCGCAGGTGGTGTTTATTGACCCCGTCGGCCAGCACGACGGCATAGCGGCGCTGGAGAATTACTTTCGTCAGTTGCTGAAAACCGTCAATTACTGCCGGTTTGACATCCAGCAAACTCAGGCTATCAACGACAGCGCTACTCTGGTGTGGCGCATGGATTATTCACATCCTGCGTTGAAAAGAGGTCGTGCCTTGTCGCTACAGGGCATAAGCCATCTGCGTATAGAGGAAAATCGCGTGATTTATCAACGTGATTATTATGATCTCGGGGCTATGCTCTATGAGCATATTCCGCTGCTTGGTCATGCCGTTAAAGCGCTTAAGGCGAGGTTAAAAACATGAGCCATGTTCTGATCACCGGCGCCAGTTCAGGCATCGGCAAACAGTTGGCACTGGACTACGCCGCCGAAGGGTGGAAAGTCACCGCCTGTGGACGCGACCCGCAAAAGCTGGAAGCGCTTAACCGCCTGAATATCGGCATTGATACGCTGAGTTTTGATATGACGGATCTGGAATTGACCCGTCAGGCGCTGGCATGGATCCAGGCGGATTTGGTTATCCTCAATGCCGGCACCTGCGAGTATCTCGACAACGGGGTGGTCGACGCCGAGAAAGTCAGCCGCGTGATGAACACCAATGTGATCGGGCCGATTAACTGCCTCGACGCCCTGCTGCCCGGCATGGCGCAAGGCGGCCGCGTGGCGCTGGTCGGGTCGACCGCTTCGCTGGTGCCGCTGCCCCGCGCTGAAGCCTATGGGGCCTCAAAGGCGGCGCTGGCCTATTTTGCTCGCTCGCTGGCGCTGGATCTTACGCCGCGCAATATTCATGTTTCGCTGGTGATGCCCGGCTTCGTCAAAACGCCGCTCACCGACCTGAATGACTTTCCAATGCCGATGATGATCACCGTCGAACAAGCCTCCGCGTTTATTCGCCAGGGGCTAGCGCGCGGTGCCAGTGAAATCGCCTTCCCACCGCGGCTTTCTCTGTTACTGAAAACCATCGCATTACTGCCCATTTCATTACAAAAACGGCTGACTCAACGGCTGGTGAGGTAAATTACCCATGAAAGTTGCCATCATCGGCAGTGGTATTTCTGGTCTGAGCAGTGCATGGATGCTGTCGCGTCAGTCCCCCGAGTGCAACATTAGCGTGTTTGAAGCGGCCCCTACCCTTGGCGGTCATACTGCCACGGTAGACATCGCTTTGGACGGTCGCCAGTACGCCATCGACACCGGCTTTATCGTTTATAACACTCGCACTTACCCGCATTTCATCGCCTTATTGCGCGAATTGGGTATTCAGGGCCAACCGACCGAAATGAGTTTTTCGGTACGCAATCCGGCCAGCGGTTTGGAGTACAACGGACATACGTTAAACACCTTATTCGCTCAACGGCATAACCTCTTTAAGCCAACATTTTGGCGCTTCCTGCGCGAGATTTTACGCTTTAATGCCCTGTGCAAAATGCGACTGAATAATCCGGCAAATGACCAAGTAACGCTGGGCGATCTGCTGGACCAAAACCAGTTTTCTGAGTTCTTCGCCCTGCACTACATTTTACCGATGGGCGCGGCAATTTGGTCATCGTCACTCGATGACATGTCGAAATTCCCGCTGTCATTGTTCCTGCGTTTTTTTGAAAACCACGGCCTGCTCGACGTGGCAAACCGCCCGCAGTGGATGGTGGTGCCCGGCGGTTCGCGGGAATACATTCGCCGGATGCAGGAAAAGCTGTCAGCCAAGGTTGAGCTGCTCCCCTCAACGCCGGTTCTCGGCGTCATGCGCCACAGTGCAGGCGTCACCTTGCACACTGCACGCGGTACTGAGCATTTTGATCAGGTGATTTTCGCCTGTCATGCCGATCAGGCTCTGGCGCTGCTGGGCGAGAACGCCACCGAAGATGAAAAAGACATTTTGGGCGCGCTGCCTTATCAAGCCAATGACGTGATCCTGCATACCGATACGCGCCACCTGCCGCGACAAAAACGGGCATGGGCCAGTTGGAATTACCAGTTGCCGGTCCAGGACCCAAACGCTAAGCAGCGCAAGGCCAGCGTGACTTATAATATGAATATCCTGCAAGGACTGAGTTCACCCCAGACTTTCTGCGTGTCGCTCAACCCAACAACCCCGATAGACGAAAGTAAAGTGCTGTTTCGCACCCAATACATGCACCCTGTACTCAATCTTTCCAGCCATTGCGCGCAACTACAGCGCGGTTGGATCAACGGGCACAATCGGACCTGGTTCTGTGGCGCTTACTGGTACAACGGTTTCCATGAAGATGGGGTGAACAGCGCGCGCGATGTGGTCGAGCAATTATTGAAAAATAATCCCGACCTTAAACATGCTTCATCGGCACGAGCCGCGTCATGAACAGCGCCCTCTATGTGGGTGGCGTGCGCCATCGCCGGTTTACCCCGGTAGAGCACAGCTTTGACTATGGCATTTTTATGCCGCTTATCGATCTCGACGAGCTGGAGCAACTGCCTGCCGTGGGGATTCGGCTGGAAAAATTCTCTGCCGCCAGTTTTCGCCGCAGTGATTATCTGGGCGGTGGTGATATCAAAACCACCGCGCAAAACCGTATTGCCGAACTGACCGGCGAGCGACTGACTGGCCGCGTGATGCTGTTGTGCCAATTGCGCTACTTCGGCCTGTATTTTAATCCGGTTAATTTTTACTACTTATATGACGAGCAGGATGTGTTGCGTTGGATGTTGGCCGAAGTGCGTAACACGCCGTGGAACGAGCGCCATACCTACGCCGTTCTGCCCGACGGCAGCCTGCCGGTAGCCAAAGCGTTCCACGTTTCTCCCTTCAATCCGATGGACATGGTCTACCACTGGCAGCTCACGCCGCCCGGAAAACAGTTGCGGGTGCATATTGAGAATCACCGAAAATCGCGGGAATTCGACGCCACCCTGACATTAATTGCCCAACCACTGACCCGCCAGACGCTGCGCAAGCAACTGTGGCGGCTGCCGCTGATGACCGGTAAGACTGCCATCACCATTTATTGGCAAGCCGTGAAGCTGTGGCTAAAACGCGCGCCTATTTATTCTCACCCTCCTGCTGATAAGGACTGACCATGAGCCATCCAGACGTACAGCTAGCCCGTGAGGGCGCAGAAACTCGACGCAGTAAAGCGGCGCGCGGCCTGATCCTCAGCGTGTTGAAACAACTGCGCGGCGCGGGTCTGACCATTCAGGAACAGGGCACCGCCCCGCTATTTTTCGGCGATGAGAGTGCGCCCTTACAAGGTGTGATTGAAGTTCACCGTTTGCGCGCCTACTCGCGCGTGATGTTAGGCGGCAGTATTGCCGCCGGTGAAAGTTTTATCGACGGCGACTGGACCACGCCAAACCTGACCGCCGTACTGCAATTGCTGGCGGAAAACCTCGGGCTGGTCGATAAAATTGAAGCCCGTTTAAGCTGGCTGAGCGCACCGGTTAACGGGCTGATCCACCTGCTGCGCAGCAATAGCCGTAAGCAGGCGCGTAAAAATATCTCGGCCCATTATGATCTGGGCAATGATTTTTATCAGGGGTTTCTCGACAGCCAAATGCTCTATTCGTCGGCCTGGTATCAGGATCCACACATGACACTCGAGCAGGCGCAACAAGCGAAAATGCGCCGCCTGTGCGAGCAATTGCAATTGCGGGCGGAAGATCATCTGCTGGAAATTGGCACCGGCTGGGGTGCCATGGCTGAATTTGCCGCCCGCGAATACGGTTGTCAGGTGACCACCACCACCATTTCCCGCGAACAGTTTGATTTCGCCGTTAATCGCATTGAAAAAGCCGGGCTGAGCGATCGCGTCACCGTGTTGTTCGAGGACTACCGCGCCCTGCGCGGCCAGTACGACAAACTGGTGTCGATTGAGATGATCGAAGCGGTCGGCAAACGTTATCTCCCCACGTTCTTCAAACGCTGCAATGCCCTGCTCAAGCCCCATGGACGCATGGCGTTACAGGCGATCACCATTGCCGATCAGCGCTATAAGTATTACAGCCGCAATGTCGATTTTATCCAGCGCTACGTTTTCCCCGGCGGCTTCTTACCTTCGATCACCGCCATGAGCGACGCGATGACTCGCCACACCGGTTTGGTGGTGCGTGACTTGTTCGACATCGGTTCCGACTACGCCCGCACCCTGCACGAATGGCGCGAACGCGTGGTGAGTTACTGGAATGCGCAAACCGCCCCCGACAGCGACGACCGTTTCCGCCGCCTGTGGTTGTTCTACCTGTGCTACTGCGAGGCGGGATTCCGGGCGCGGACCATTAGCACAGTACAGTTGACCGCAGAGAGGCGGTAAGGCTCTTTTAAGTTCAAGATTGTGGGCTCGCCGGCAACACCTTGGGCTGCCGCCCAAACCGGCCCAAAAGGAGGCGTAAATGCGCCTCCTCTTGGAACTCCTGCGTTTTTTTATGCGGCTACGGCAGCTACGCAGGTCACAATGGCCGTGTTTCAGGCGCCGCAGTGACAGCCGCAAACGCCGCCGCTGCGCGGTGCTCTCAT
>Ga0105854_1001343_pt1 | contig 10129 bp, 11 predicted proteins | sample OrgsoiDNA_201058_FD_89679 | JGI IMG/M metagenome (GOLD analysis project Ga0105854, IMG submission 89679) | Permafrost soil microbial communities from the Arctic, to analyse light accelerated degradation of dissolved organic matter (DOM) -... | ecosystem: Environmental > Terrestrial > Soil >... | reverse complement strand
TGACCTGGTAAATCGGCCATTGCGCGCTCGACTCGCCATTACCACTCTCCTCGACCAGGCACTGGTCGTAGGGCTACTTGCCGCCGCGCCGCTTACCCTTCCAATGATCTCAGGATTACCCACAAAGTTTGCAGGTGGCGGTGTGTGTTTTCGCTTGTAAACGGGCGGAGTCAATGTTAACTTTTGCCCATCCTGTTTGCAGCGGCATTCGAGATTGGTCGACGAGAACGACACGGACGACTGGGCAAGCATTGAGTTCGGCGAGGCGAATCTGGGCGACGCGCGTCTGGCGCAGCGCCTGGTTGCGTTGGCACGCCGGCTTGCCTGCAGTCCGCAGGGATCGTTTCCACAGTCGCTCAAGGCCGCCGAGTTGAAGGCCGCGTACCGGTTCTTTGACAATACACAGATCGATACCGACGGTATTTTGGCGCCGCACATTGCGCAAACGCTGGATCGCATGAGGCAGGTACCTGTGGTGCTGGCGATCCAGGACACGACCGAATTTAATCTGTCGCACCTGCACGCGACTGAGGGGCTGGGCTATGGTACCGGCGGCAATGAGCGCGGCTTCATGATGCACAGTCTGCTGGCCGTCACGCCCGAGGGTCTGCCACTGGGCGTGTTGGGCATGAAGACTTGGGTGCGGCCGCAAGAAGAGGCCGGCAAGGGACGCCACCGCAAAGCGCGACCGATCGCAGAGAAAGAGAGCATCAAATGGATCGAAGGCATCACGCACCTTGCTGCGCTCAGGACGCGTTGTGCCCAAACCCGGTTTGTCTGTGTGGGCGACCGCGAGAGCGACGTGTATGAACTGTTTGCGACCGAACGTCCGGATGGGGTGGACTGGCTGATTCGGGCAGCGCACGATCGCCGCGTCCGTCATCCCGCGCAATATCTGTGGGAGTGCGTTCAGGCCATGGCACCGCTTGGCCATACAGACCTGCTGGTGCCCGCCCGGGGCAGCATGCCGCAGCGTACAGCGCGTCTGACGTTGCGTTGCGCGGCGGTGCGACTGCGGCCTCCGAAGGCGCGTGCTAGCCATCTGGGCGAGCTTGACGCATTTGCCATTCACGCTATCGAAGAAGCGCCCCCGCACGGCACTGAGCCGCTCGAGTGGATGCTGCTGAGTTCCGTGCCAACGACCTCGCTTGATGATGTTCTCGAGCGACTGGCCTGGTATGCGCGACGTTGGACGATTGAGTCCTGGCATCGCGTGCTGAAAAGCGGCTGTCGTATCGAGGCGCGCCAGTTCGGTAACCTCGAGCGATTCGTAAGAGCCACCGCCCTGTTTGCCGTCATCAGTTGGCGCATCCTGTACGCGACCCTGTTGGCACGAATCGACAGCGATCTGTCTTGTGAAGTACTGCTGCAACCCGTCGAATGGCAAGCACTGTATTGCCATTCGCACCATACCAGGCACCCGCCAAAGAAGCCCCCACCCTTGCAGCAAGCGGTGTTGTTGATTGCCATGCTCGGCGGATACCTGAATCGCAAGCATGACCGACCACCCGGCCCAACTGTCATCTGGCGAGGGTCCCTCATATTGCACGAGATCACGAAGATGTATCAGATCTTCAGGCAAAACGAATAGCATGATCATTTAACTTGTGGGTAATCCTGAGTCCAATGATGGGGGCAGTGTTTTGGTTTCTGATCGACTCGGCATGCCGGTTCGGCAAATCGACGTTGACATTGTCCTGTGCCTGCGCGGTCAGCGGCATACTCGTTCTGGCTCTGCTGAGTCCTTGGTGGATCGAGAACTGGCCAGTGGCATTAGGACTCGCACTCAGCGTAATGGTGACTTCGTTTTACTTAGGTTTGCTGGGCGAGCGCGTCAGCCGTGTCATCGAACAACTCACTCACCAGGCCGGCACCGATCCTCTTACGGGCCTATGTAACCGCTTCGAGTTGAACAAAAGGCTCGAACAAGCCATCTTGGCAACATCGACTTCTTCGACATCTGCGCTCATGTTGATCGACCTCGACGGCTTTAAAGAGGTCAACGATAGCTATGGTCATGCAGTGGGTGACGTGCTGCTTCAGACATTCGCGGGTCTACTCAAATCACGTATGCGCAGGATCGATACTGTCGCCCGACTGGGCGGCGATGAATTTGTTGTGCTCGCTCGCGATATACAAGACAAAAACGCCGTGCTCGCAATTGCTGACGCTGTTCATTCGGCGCTCGCCGACATGACATCGATACAGGGTCAAACAGTGAAGGTGTCTGCAAGTATCGGCGCCTGCATGGTATCCGCCCCCACGGACATTGCAGCGCTGTTGGGCGCTGCGGACCACGCCATGTACCGGGCGAAAACGCTCGGCGCGGGGTGCACCGTTTTCAGCGACGAGAATCATTTCGCAAAAAGGTAAGTTTCTCCCGCTATCGAACCATCGATCAATCATGACAATCTAGAGAAATGCTTGCACGATGGCCCGGTGCTTGCCCCCGTAATGCCGCGGTTACCTGGTACTACAAGGCCAAGCTGAAAGAGTGCCTTTGCTTGGTCAGGCAATCCGTTGCTCGGAGTCTTGACTGGTTCACATCTAAGCGCGACCCACGAACTGTTTGTCGCCGATCTTCCGCGTCAAGCGCGGACAGTTCCTTTTTCCACCATGCCGTGGAATTTCCCGAGGGTGGTGTAGCGTTGGCAACGCTGGTGTATCACGCGGACATTTTCGAGATCACAAGGGCTTGAGAGAGCTCGGTTTTATGAGGCTGCCGCTTTCTTCTCCCCTACATCAGCCGATGCTCTTTGCGAGAGCTAACACGCGGGCTACTCGAGGACGGTACTTGTGCCCAAGGGAGGGAGTTGTCAATCAAATCAGAGCCATTTCAATGGTCAGAAGCGCTGGTGTCGCCGTTGCACTCGGATGCATCCGTAAGAAAGACCTGATGCAGTGGTGGCGACGGAGGGAACCATCTGCCAACCGTTAAGGCAATGCGCCGGGTATTGCGTGGCTGACTATGTTTGATTCAACTGGCGCACTTTCAGGCTGTCGACTCCGTGACCGGCCCGCAGTGGGTTCGACTTAATGGATGCCAAAGGGTCAGACAGTTAGTTGCATAAGTTGTCGACGACCCATCACTTACTATAAAACGGCTTCACGGCTTGAAAACGGCCGGCCCGTCTTGAGGGCGCGGGACCGCTGATGGATGCCCCACTTCGTGGCAATTGGTGCTTCAGGCGCCGAGGGTCTGGATGACATTCGACACTTGGCTCGCCAACTGGCCCGCCGGCGTCGATGCCGTCGTCTGCTCAGCCCACGCAACGCCGGCCAGCAGCTTCATCAGCGTCGACTTACTGGCGCCATTTTCACCGACTATCAAGTGAACCGTTCCCCGAGTGACTTCCAGACTCATTTCCCTAGGCGCGAATCGCTCCAGCATTGCGTTTCGAAGTGGGTTACGTACACGAGCGGCACCTGTTTCGAACCCCCGCGCCGTGCGAAAACGCTATCAGCATTGTCTCTAGGCTTATCGGGGCAGAGTTCGATTACCTTTGAGAATGGCATGCCATCGCGTAAAAACCGGAAAGCTCGCCGAAATCGTATAGCTTTGCGGCGCCATGACCGCGCAAGAATGTGTTACGCATCTCCCATGTCGCGGTTTTTGATCTTATTTTTCCACCGCCTGCCCGTCCACCCACCGGCGTTTCGAAGCGACGGTGACGAAAGAGATCAGGATGATGGGTAGGGTATCGAGTCGTGCTCGTGTCGGCTTCGACATCCATATCGCCAGCCTAAGCTGCAAGGCGAGAGGCGCGGGGACTGAATCCAGCGTCGAAAGGCATGGATCGAGGCACCCCTAGCCCTAGCCACGTGAGCGTGCCTGCGAGCGCAGCCACTACCCTCCCAATTGCTTATGCGAGACACCCGATGAGCTGGCAAGCCGTTGCGCCGAACATCTGATTTGCGAACATCGAGTTGGGTCCTGACTGTTTGCGCTTGCACGTCATTGCACTCAGCTTGAGCATTACATCGAAACGAGCGCTGCTCTGATAGCCCGCTCGGAGTGGCTTGCAAACGTCTCAATTCAGTTCGACGCGTGCTAACCGATTGCCCAGCTTCATGCCTTCGTGGCAGAGGCTGCGCGGTAGGTTAATTGGGGGGTGCGTTCAAGGCGCAGCTGAAGGTAGTCTCGGACAAAATAGCGAGCGAGTTCTTCCGCCCGTTGCACCGAACGCGCATTTTCCCGCTACCGTTCCGTGAATCGAGAAATTGCGCTTTCGTTGCCGATAGGTGACCTGCCCAGCACATTGCTCAAGGTGTTGGATTTCCGAGGTCGTCCGCGCGTGCGGCTTATACGGAGCATGGACCGTGTTAGTCTAATTCGTCTGTTGCACCAGGTAGCCTCAAAGCAATGGACCGTTTTTATTATGCGTATCGAGATCGTTTCGCCGGGGCGTTGATTGCATATTGTCGAAACTGCCGACCGTCCGCCACCACTTCGACACCGGCCAAACTATTTCAAGCGCACCCGCAAACGGTCCGCCATGCAAAGAAGCCCATGACTCGACTTATCGAATTTGCACCTGGCGTTTTATTCGCAGCCGATGTGTTGTCGGCGGACTGGTTTTATGTTGCGACGGGTCGCCCGATCCCCTTCAAAGCGGATAGTGAGCGAGATCGCGCCTCAGCTACCTCCGAAGTTCCGCAGAAGACCTCGGGCGCACCCCCGGAGCAACTGGACCTGCTGTAATCGGACTCTGCGGGTTCGGCGTTTCGGCGCTTGCAGTCCACGTGGTTCCGTCGGCTCATCCGAAGGTCGTTTAATTGTGGTGAATCACACGCCCCATCGACAATCATGAAAGTTATTGGGGTTTCGTAAAAAGACGCTCATCCCATACCACTGGTTGCGGCTCTGTGATCGACAAGTGCTTCGCATCAGGATGCGCCGGATTGACCAATGCATTGAATTCAGCGCGTGCGACCACTGATGGAACAATCAACACCGCGGTTCTGCCCTCCTCTATCCAGCGATCACCTACTGCTCGGGCGATCTTCGGGTCCGGGCCATCCCAGGCCCTGAGCAGATCATCCACATCAATCCGCTCGATCACAACGGAATTGGGAACCTCAGCTTGCACCCACACGTGATGACGCGGCACCTTGCCAATACGAGCGTGCACCAGCACTTCGAGCATGGCGCCTGCAAAGCTCAGTGCACCATAAATAACCGGACGACCGGGACTATTAAAACGGCCCCCGACCAGCATCGCCCCGGTGCCGCTCCACACCGGATGCCGGCTATCCGCAATTCTATAAATCTGCATCAGGCCAGCGCCTCAACTGCTGTCATGCAAGAGCTCACGCCGGCACCCCATAGAACAATTTCCAAAGCAGCTCTTCGACCCGCCGCGCGCCAAGTTCCGTCATCGCCACGTCGAGCGGCGTGCGACCATCGAGCAACGGATGCATTGTGTTCAAAAACGCGCGAGCGTCGTCTTCGTCGTCCCATACGTAGTTGGCTGTCGCAAAGATACGTGCGAGCCGCTCAGTCTTCTCCGACTCGTCTGGACTCAGCCGCTCGCGGCGACGCTTGAAAGTCGCTTCTGGCACGATGCGCGCGAGCAACGCCTTGCGTTCTTCAGGACTGCGCGTCGCGTGCTCAACCCCTTCGCGCAGCGCAGATTTAGGCAAGCCTTCGCGAACGCGATCGTCGAGCTCCGCGACCGAGTGCGGCACGGGGGTGAGCGCCATCACGGCGGCGATCTTTTCCGGCGAGACGAGAATCACAGAATACCTCCAAAAACCATTTGATCCATCATCATAGATCAAATGATACTGAAACGGTAGTCGTCCGGCGGCCAAGCTCCCTTTCGCCCATTTTTTCCGTATGGAGTACGCTACGGCTCATCGCCAGACGTGACCCAGCTAAGTGTTTTACAAGCAGCAGAATTCGGTTGCGCAGTGTCTAATAGGGGTTTACACTTAGTTTGTCTCCTCCATGTCTCAACTGATATGGATTGTGCCCGCCATCATGAGCGGGCCTTTTTTTGTCTATAGTTGGCACGGGAGGACCTCCTCGGGCGATGGTCCACTTCGGATACGCAGTGCGCTAGGCCTGAGTTTGACAAGCACGGCGTGCGATGGGGACGATGAAAGGCTTTGACAGGTTGCTCGACCGTGCCAACTTGATTGCGAAGTTACCGCCCTTTGCGTGCGTTGATCCCAGCGTTGCAAGCGCAGTTTCCGGATCTGGTCGATCTCGCGAGCGCGACCTGTTGATGGGACGTGTTGCGTTGAATCGGCGATTGAAATAGTCGCTCACCTCATCGATTTTTTCAGGGCTGGCGGAATCGGTATAAAGGACAGATCCGGGCGACGCAGCATCGTAGAACAGGTTGTAGTTCCACTTGGGTACGAACGAGACAGGCCTCGACTCAGTGATTAAAAACGAGCCGATAAGTTGTTGCCGGTCCTTCCTTCCCTTCGGCGTCACAGACGTCCATACCTTGCGCGAAAGGCCTCCTTCAATTGTTCAAGCACGACTCTGTTAGACCCGAGCGTACCGATGCGTCCTCCCTTCATATCGAGCACAAAGTCCCTCCAGTGATGGAAAATACCGACGTCTCTCCTCGCTGTTAATCAACTCGACGCAAGGTCTCCGGCCGAGTAATCCGACGTAGAGATGTTGAAACCCATTCTAAAGTCCGTGACGGCACTCGTTTCATTTACCTGACTTGGCAGGAAACGGAAACTCTCGCTCGCCCTCACCTATTGCCGTCGTCGATGACGACCGCCAAAGCTAGCCGAGCATCTTCGAGCTCCTGGACTGCGGCAGTTAGACGTGCAAGCTCCAGCGCGGAAGCCTGTCGCTCTCCTACGGCAGTGAATCGCGCCTCTATCGCAGCAGACGCGGCTTGCACTTCGCGGGCGGCCTCGGCCACTCTTGCCAGCGCCGCTGCCTCGCGAGGATTCGAATTCCCAGCTTTCATGTTTGCATTGTGAATTGCTTTGCGGCGCGTTACCGTCTCGCCTACCGCTGAAAGTCGGGCGCTTCCAGCTGGATAGAAGCGGCCGCGAGTCGACGCGCCTTGCGTTCGGCGACAGCAACGATTCGCCGGCGTCCGTCATTGAAGATCTTCAGCACGCGTGCATCGTCCGCACCAGGTTGAAGCCAAAAGTAGTGTTGCAACGATTCGCGTGAAACCGTGCATTTCACGACCCGACCAGCCGCGATGAGTTCGAAGGCGACCGCAAGCCCGCCGTCAACGACGAAAGCTTCAGTCGAATTGGTTGCGTTCATTTCCATCCTCATGCGAACCGATGATCCTCTAACGCGCGGCGACATACCTGAAGCATCCGCTGAACGATCGTACTGGCTGGGTTCAACTTCATGTCACCCGTGAAGAGACGCTGAACGTCCGCTTGTTTTAACGCAATGCCTACGCCGCGCAGATCGCGCCTCGCAATTTGCAACGCCAACTGCCGAAGGCGAACTCGGTCGAGCCACGGCAGACTTAGTCGGTTGCGCGAAAGCCACGACCGGCAGAAGATCACCATATGGTCCACTCGGCAGTCACTTGTCAGCGCGTGAGTCGCCGCCGCCGTGGCGTCGAGATAGCACAGCAGGTCAGCGCGCGCATCGGGCAAGAGGCTCATTTCACGACTTTTCATACATCCACTTTTACAATAAACCGCCGAACGACACTAGCCAAGATCTAGCGTTTATTCGGCTGGGGAGCGATCACTAATGCGTTGCATCGCGGCGGCTTTTTTTTATAAACTGCGCGGCTCAACATCCGACGACGATTCGTCCGATCAGAAGTGCTGCAGATAGCGCGAAGCCCGTGACTCGGCGATACCGTCGCTGGAACGACAGCGGGCAAGTTCATTCATACGGGTGCCAACTTGTCGAATCAAAAGTAGCGAATGACTGTTTCAATTGCGCGACCCGACGCCTAAAGCGTCGATAGCCCGGGCGGCAACCGCAGCGCTTCAAAAAAGCGTTTAGCGTATCATTTTGGAAGTCGCGGAACCGCCAGAAAACGTATTGTAAAAGTGGTGCTCCGCTCCCATCGAACAACAAAACAGACGTAGATAAATGACGCAGGCAATAGCCAAGTTCCATCTCAGTCATGGACCCAAAAACCGGCCGACCCTGGTCTTCTTGCCGGGCGTCCTCATTCCGCCAAACGCGATCGTGCCCGTCACAAGAATCGTTAAACTTCGCGATTGGCGTGGGCTGGCTCGAGGGAGCGGGCCCGCACGACCTTCACTCGGTTGCAGCGCGTGTAGCCATTTTACTAAGAGAGCTTGGACCAACCGTGTTGATAGGGCATTCGGTAGGTACACCTATCGCGGCGCTCGCTGCTGCGATCGATTTACGCTCAACAAAAAGCAACGTGGTTGGTCTCGTGCTGAGCAATAGCGGAGCGAATACAAAGGGACATGGCGATGTCGAATCAGTCATCGCGCGCGTCCTTCAGACATGGGGGCCGCCGCTGTGGAAAGCCATGACCGAACGCTCACTTGGAAGCGTCTGCCCCGCCGAGCTTGTGGACTCGTTTATGACGCATCCACGCCGCATTACTGCTGAAGCGACCGTCCAGAGCCTGCGCAGTTTGCAACAGACTGATCTTACAAGCATGCTCAGCGAACTATCATCCCCTCCTACCGCGGTGGTCCATGGAAATCGTGACCCAGCTCGCACCTTGTCCCATGCGCAAAGCCTAAGCGACGGCATTCCGGGCTCGAGACTTGTGGTGCTTGAAACGGGCCATACGTCGTGCGTCGAAGCACCCGAGGAGTTCGCCAAAGTAGTGCACGCCGTCGTTGAGCAAGGCCTAAGAGCTGGCGCCGGGAGCACAGATTAGCAACTGACCTTTCGAAATCAGAAAATGTGTGTGCGAGGCACTACGACTCCAGATTAAATGAGGGCCGGCCCCTCTTCAGTGTTGCGCTTGCGCTCGCCAAGATTCGCAGACCATCCAATTCGCTCTTGCACAACACACGCGGGCGATTATACAAGCTTGCCTCTGAGCGCAAGGCCAATCTGTTCAGCTGAATTTCAGAAATTTCGGGGCGTGAACGATTCGATCCTGCCAAACATTGGAGGCACTAATCTCGAGCTGATCGTTCGGCGACATTCGCTTTCAAGCCAATGCGAGCAACCTGAGCACGAACTCGAACAGCGGCCCATTCTGATCGTTTCGGCGCGAATGCCCTCTTCGATTAAGTTTTGCTTCGGCGCGCGCAAGGCGCTGTGCCACCATCAACGCGTCCCTCTTGGGTCGATATGCCTCGGCACATGCCGCATTGCGATCCCGACGAAGACTCTCCACCTCCTTTTCGAGAGCTGCCAACCGGTCATTCATGCGGTGCACGTGAATGACAAGTGGCGCGAACATACTTTCCCTTACCGTACGGAAAATAGACGATCTCGTTTGCGTTGTCGATATGGCGCATGGCGTTACTGAATGCATCGGGCTTTCGAGGTCGACCTCGCCCGTGGGGGCCCCGGGAACATCCCGTCCTCTGTTTTTCTTTCCTCTACGTAGCTCACGATTGCCTCCTGGCGATCTTCGATTTTTCGTTACCTGTATCAAATAATGAAACCGTATTGGGTCGGATTTAAATCGATGGTCCTCCGTGGAATGAACGATGTGCGTCCTGATATAGCGCAAGGTATGTCGCCTCTCTTCCATCTGACAACTTTGAGGGCCACTGCCTTGAGCGCGACGATACGGTTGGCCGCACCCCGGTGTGACGGTCGATGAGGTCCTCGATCGAGGCTACCTGGGCTCGTGCGGCATTGCACGAGCAGGATCGGTTCGCGTGCCAGATCACGTGCGGCCCGTTGCTCACGGAGATAGATATAACTTTCGTGCAGGAACCCTAAGAGTAGCGGTCTAGCCAGATACGCTGCACCGCCCGCATTTCGCTCTGTTCCAGTCCTTCAGATCGCTTGTGGATAACGTCAAGCAGCAAGTCCGGTCAGGATGAATGTCGCTACACCGGACTTAACCATTGTCGCCGGTCACGCTGGCCCCTCGCGCTGCGAAGCTCAGGATAGCGACATGATTATCAGAGCCTTACAGGCACATCAGGGCGATGTACGAGACGAATTCATGCGCCCGAACACAAATTGTCCCAGGTACCAAACTAGGTCTGCGTTCGCGAG